>CAACXH010000076.1_pt1 | contig 9019 bp, 9 predicted proteins | sample 2275881 | NCBI WGS metagenome assembly CAACXH01 (sample SAMEA5312483, study PRJEB27640) | indoor metagenome | biome: indoor environment; feature: controlled; material: polymer antistatic dissipative epoxy resin | place: Italy | collected 2014-05-27 | reverse complement strand
AGGGCCAGGGGACACTTCCCCAGCGACGAGGCCGCCACCAAGCTGCTCTACCTGATCTTGAATCGGTCGGAGAAAGAGTGGAAGATGCCACCACGTGAGTGGACCATGGCGAAGGCGCAATTTGCCGTGATCTTCGGCGAACGTTTCATCAGAGCCATGGCGGCCTGATGATCAACCGCCCGGCCGCACACGGAAATCCTGACAGTCCCCTCCTGAGAATTATATCCCATGCCCCCCGGGATCGGATAAGCCCAGAATGTCTCCGTTTTCTCGCCTAGATTAACCTGAACCTCATATTCCGAGCTGCCACCATCTAAAACTAACACTGATCCAGATGCAGAATCGCGAAACTGTCCATCCCATTTGATCTGCCGCGAAAACGCGAGCCCTTGCGGCACTTCGGGGCCGATCGAGACCGATTGCCGTGGACCGATCAACGTGCCTCGCGTCAAGTCCACGCCATTGGCATCAATCGACTCTCGAACGGGTGGCGCCGCCGGCGGGGTATATGCTTGAGCATATGCAGATGCTTGCCCAAGTAGCAAAGACAGGCCTAAAATGACCGCAAGGCAGATAGCTCTTCCCATTAAGTCCCCCCGCCCACGACCGGGCAAATCTTTCAACAGGTCCTTCTCAATTGTCCTGCACAGGAATGACCGTCAGGCCATTGAGCGGCACGACCACCACTTTCGATCCCGATCCCGTGACCTGATAGGTTGTGCGATTGTCGGCGGCATCGTAGGTCGTACTCATTTGAGCACCATTGTTGACCGTCCCTGTCGTATTAGCCTGCACCAGCCTCCCAAGCGCATCATAGGTGTAGTTAGTTGTGCTGGCGGCATTAGCTGGATCAGCATTCATCATCGCAAGCGACATGCAAATCGCGGCTAATGCTAGCGTAACTTTGCCGATCGTTCCCATATCATATGAGGCAGACATGTGCTTGACCCTCCAAATCGTTGAAACGCGCTTCGTCATGGAAACAGGATGTATCCAACCCTCTCTCGGTTGGGGGCGGTGGGGTCACAAACACCCGATCCGCGAACTTGAATGACCCGCCCCATCGCCTTTGCAGTCATGACGCCGGATATCAGGACTTTAGCCCCATCGGACGCCGGATTGATGATAGCCCAGGCATCATCTGTCGCGCATGACGGCTTGGTCGTTCTGGAACCCGCCATCAAAACGGCGTAAGGCGCACTGCTGTTTGGCTCGGCCGCATACCAGTTCACAAGGCCATCCTGATCGCTGGCGCATGCCGCATCGTTATCGAGACAGGCCGCAATAGCGCACAAAAGGAGGAGCTTGTTCATGTTCTATTCCTGTATAAACACCAAAGACATGTCGATCCGTCGGCGTTTGGTGGTCCGATTTGAACATTGCCATCTATAATTGACGCCTCCGGGCGATCCGGACTTATTGCTGCATATAAAAGCTATTGATCTGGCAACTGCCGGTAACAGTCTCATAGAAGACGCCAACTACCCTGCTGCTGATCTTCGCAGTCAATATCATGGCGAAGAATCGGTTTCGTTCGTCAGCAGTTGTGCTGGTTGAAAAAGTCAATTGCCCATTTGTGCATGTCGAACCGCTATACCAGACCACAACTCCGGCGCTTCCAATATAGTTTTGGAGCCTCCAATTGGCTGGAACCGCTTCGATTTGATTTTCCGCCATCGCTGGCTGACTGGAAAAAATTGCAGCAGCACAAAAAGCCAACAGCAAGGCGCAATTCAATTGCTTTACCATTAGCCTGTCCCCTTCATTCGATGTAGATAAAATCTACCGTACATCCCGTATTATTGCCATAAATGACAATATTTCGATTATTTACCAGAGCCGTCAGAAGCAGTGCGTAGACGGACGTCGCATTGCTTTGCTTCAATGCATCGGTACTGCCCTTCCTGTTCCATCCCAGCAACTGGCCTGCGGCGCAGCTGCCACCAGCACCTGCAACCTTGAACAAAAGGCTGTCTGGCATATACGAAGCCTCTATGGACGTTACTTTGGTGGTAATCGCCCAATCATAGGCCTTAGCGGGAGCGGACACCGCAAAACAGAGAGTGATCGCGACGACAAACTGGAAATATTTCAACTTCGTCATATTCCTGCCTCGCTTCATGCTCTCAGTCGATCACGAACATTGATTAACGATGAGGTTGACTTACTCGACGCCGGATGACGAGGAGCAGAGTTATTCATTGCAGGTATAGAGTATTCACGGTCTCTCGGTCGGGTACAGACGTATCGCATGCCCCGGTACCGACTACGGTCACCAATTGCTTCGTGGCGGAAGCGGTCAGGAGCATCGCGAACTGTGCCCTGGTTTTTTCTGCAGCAGGGGTAGGAATGTACCAGACCTCGCTCGTCGCGCACTCCGGCTTGGTCGTCCGCGTGCCCGTGGCTTGGAAGCTGTAGCCCGCCGTTGTCGAAATGCTGGCGGTCACATTATACACTACGCCGTCTGACGTGGTGCTGGCTTGGGAAGTGCCCGCCATCAATGCCAATAGCCCCATGAAGATGGATGTCGCTCCATTTTTCATGGCTTTACCGAGCAAGCAGTCACACATTTGACTATCCCCCACTTTGCTGTCGCAGGGGATCATTACGGCTGCGGCAATGCAATGGTATAAGGTTGACCACAGGCAGCTAATTACACAAGATGCTGATAACAGGACTGTAATTATTTAGCCCAAACAGTGTTTCTAGGTTCGAAAACCTATTTTAAGCGAGCTGACCCGCTTTTTTATCAGTTATGAGGAGAGACTCACCGAGTCAGTACAGCAAGGACAGCCCTCTTCGTGGAAGGCCTGATGCATTTCGAGGAGACCATCGGCCGCTCACCATGATGTGGATTATCTCTTCATTTCTCCCAAATTATAGACTCATTGCTTGATATGCCCGCGTGCGTAGAGTTGCGACATAGTGACAGCGTTGGTAAATGCCATGTTGACCCAATCAATCCCAATAGACAGATGGCACATGTGATGGTATAAAACACCTATCGAGCGCAAGTTTCGATGATAGATCAATACCTTACTACGCGTGCCGAGTGACCGTAGGGGTCACCACCTTCATGACAAGGTGGTGCATCGCTTTGATAGCGAACCTGTCCCTGTCAGGGACCATCCAGCAGCATATATTGCCGATCGTTTCACGCACCGGCATTTGGTTTCCACGCGCGGCGCCCCCTCTTGTGGTTGATGGCCGAACCGCATGGAGATTGCGAAAAAAAAGGCCCGAAGCCATATGAAGCTCCGGGCCAAGAAAAGGTTGCCCCACCGGGGCCTCCTTCGGGTCGCGCTGATTCCCTAGGGAAATCTCCTCGGCATGGCCGTGATGCAGATCACATATTTTCCGAGAATCATCCTGCCCTCCTGTTCATCCGGAGCGCATAGGCTATGCCGGTAACGGAACGATCGATCGTCACCGAGGAGTGGAGGATTGCAGGTCGAGGAACAGGTCGAGGTGCTGGCAGCGGTTTTCCGATGTGATCGGAAGGCGGCAGAGCTGCTGCGCCGCGTGCTGGTTCCGCAGCAGGTCGGCGCCAAGCAGATATTGGCCCGGCAAGGGGAGGCGTCGCACCATTGCTGGCTGATCGTCGACGGCTGCGTGGCGGTGCAGACCTTTGGCATCGACGGCCAGCGCCAGCAATTGGCGCGTCATGGGCCGGGGGAGTTTTTCGGCGCCTACCCAGCGCCCACGACGCACCGGGCGGAGATAGAGGTGCTGGTCGAAAGCCGCCTGTTGCGCGCGGAGGCACAATCGCTGGCCGCGCTGGTGGCGGGCGATGCGCAGATCGGCGCGGGCATGGCCTGGCTGCTGGCGCGCCAGCTCGACCGGGCGCTGGATCGAATGGCGACCCGGTCCACCTATAGCGCGGCCGGGCGGGTCTATAGCGAATTGCTCGCGCTGGCCGATGGTCGCGACCATATCGTGCCCGCGCCGCAGGTCACCACCCTGGCGCTGAGCGCGAACACGACCCGCGAGACCGCGTCGCGCGCGATCGCCGTGCTGATCCGGCGCGGTATCGTCAGTCGGGAAGATGGTCAGATGCAGATCCATGCGCCGCGCATGCTGGCGGACATGGTCGTCTGAAGGCGCGCGCCGTCAGCTGGACGGCGGATAATAATGGCCGACCGGGCAATCGCCCTGGCGGGTCATCACTTCGCCGGCAATTTCAAACCGATATCCGGGGCCTTGCAGCGCCATGGCGGCGGCCTGTGGCCAGGGCATGCAGATGCTGCCGGCCGGTGCGGCTGGCGCCAGGAGCAGCGCCAGGCATTCCTCGCCATCGATCGGATCATTCGGCATGACCGTTTGATATTCCAGCGCCAGCCCATGGTCCGGCCAGTCCCTCAGGATCAGGCTGGCCTGGAGCATGGCGGTGGCCATATCGTCGAATGCCTGGAAATGCAGGCCATTGGCGCTTTCGCGCATGGCTGGCGCGAGGCGTGTCGTCGATGCCAGCACAGCCTTGTTGATGGCCATGGGCAGCGCATCGCCAGAGGGAGGCATTGATTGTTCGAGGATGATCTTGCGCACGGGCAATGTGCGTGACTGCCACAGCCGATAGGCAGGGGCAGGCTGATCCGAGGCGCGCCCGATATGCAGCGCGATGGCCTGTGTCGCAAAGGCGTCGGCACGGCGCAGCGCCAGTCCCATGGCGATCTCGCACCCCTTGTCGATCGCCGCGTTGGACAGGCTGGTGATGGCGTCGGGCGCGTCCAGGCTGTCGGCCATGTCGATCAGGCGATCGAAGCGGGCGAGCCAATGGTCACCGAACCGGCCGACCGAACTTTGCCGAAAGACGTCGAGACTTGTCGGCAGGACGATGTGCAACTGGATGCCCCGGAAAAGGGCGCATTCGGCGATCAGGATATCGGCGCCCGCGGCGAGCGCCCCGAAGGCGGCACCCGGCGCAATCTGATCGAGCGCCGCCTCGATCTTGGTGCGGGCTTCCTCCTCATTGTCCGGCAGGCCGATGATGCCGCTGAAATAGAGGCTGGGTGGCGGGCGCAGCGGATCGAGGGGCGCGGTAGAGCGCCCCTGCCTGGTCAATATCTCGTGGAATTGCCGCAGGGTCGCGGCATGATCTTCCCAGGCGTCCGGCGCGGCCGTCATGGCCTGTGCCAGGGCGGCCTGCGCTGCGGCCTCGTCACCCAGCAGCAGATGGGCTTCGGCCGCTGTCGCCGCCAGCCAGTAGCGCGTTTCCTGCACATGATCGCCGCTGTCGAGCAGCGCCAGCACCTGGCGGGCGAGGTCGGCCGCGTCGGCGGGGCGATCGTTCAGAAAGGCGAGGGTGGCGGCATTGATGAGCGGATAGGTGGCGCGGCAGTCGCTGGCCGCCTGGAGATAGGCCTGTCGCGCCTCGTCCAGCAGCGCGGCGCGTTCGGCGCCCTCGCTGCGCAGCGCCCGATCCTTGAGCAGCCGGCCCTTGAGGGTCAGCGCATCGCTGTCGCGTGACGGCAGCAGGCCCGCCGCGCCGAACATCGTCCAGGCGCGAACGGTGTCGCCGCTGCGTGCAACCCTGCGGATTTGCGCAAGGATCGGAAGGATCATGTCGCCACCACCCCGTCGCCGCGCTCAGTCTTCCTTGGGCGGTGGATTCTTGATGTCGGGATCGATCGACAGCGGGATCCATTTGGGTTCGGTGGCACTGGGATTTTGCAGCAGGTCGATATTGATGTTGAAGCCGTGCCGCGTGCCATATTTGCCGCCCTGATTGTAGCGTGCCTGGAACCGGACGGTCTTGTAGCGGTCCTGATCGGCGCGATAATCATCATAGATCAAGCCGCCGTAAAAGGAAGAGAGCGGCTCCTCGGTCGTTATGGCGTCGTAATTTTTCGAGAAGAACAGCTGATCGCCGATCAGGTTGATTTCCACGATCGAATTTTCGGTGATGGCGATATAGTCATGATCGGTGACGCCGGGCTGTTCATAGCGCAGCGAAACCCAGCCCTCCTCGCCCTTCAGTGCGACATTGAACTGCAGCGGCGCGACGCCATCTTCCAGTTCGACCTCGATCAATGGCGCCAGGCCATATTGGGTATAATTCAGCGTCGACATCTTATTTGCTCCCCTTCGTCAATGGTTTGGCCAGCTTGCCCTGCCAGACCTGCCAGTCCTTGTTCGCCGGATCGCGCGCCACCAGGTCGGCGACGTCGGCGCGGGCCTCGGCGCGCAGCGCCTTGGCGCGATCGGTTTCACCCAGATCATAGAGCAGGTTCGACATGGAATAGCGCGCCAGCATCCAGTCCTGCAGATAGCCGGCATTTTTCGGATCACGCCGGAGCAGCGACCGCAGGATCGTATCCTGCTTTTCGCGCTGCACCAGTGCCGCCCGGTCATCCCCCTGCAAGCGCAGCGCGTCCGCCATCCAGGCATGGCGATTGGCGAGATCCGCAGCGATCGCCGGATCGCCGGGCGCCAGGCGCTGGACCCGCATCATGGTGTCGAGCGCGCCCTTGCAGCTTTGCAATGTTCTGTCGGGATTCTTCCTGGCGAGGGCGATGGTGCAGATATTGCCCTGCGCATAGCCCAGTTCTCGCCAATAGGCGTCGTTCGCCGGTCGTAACTGCACCAGCCTTTCGGCCAGCGCCTGATAGGATTGGAAGTGTGTCAGGGCGGCGTCGTTCCGATCGCGGATAAAATCGACATAGCCGAGCCAGAATTCGCTCTGGGCATGGGCGAACAGGCGTTGCGGATCGTTCGGTGCGGCGGCCAGCAGGGTTGAAGTGACGCGATAGGCCTCGCGGAACTGGGCGATGGCCTCTGGCGTGTCGCCGCGCTTGAAATCATCCTCGCCCATGGCCTGCAGGATGCGGGCGCGCCGTTCGAGCGAGTCGCCCGGCAATGTCTCCAGGTCGGGCTGGTCGGCATAATAAGCGAGCGCACGCTTGTTCACCGTCTGCAGCACGTCGAGCCGGCCAACGCCCTCCAGCTTTTCCCGCAGATCGGTCAGCATGAATTCGATCAGTCCCTCTGCCTGCTGGCGCTGGCTTTCTGCCTCGCTCCTTGCCCGCGCGACAAAGACCAGCATCGCCGCCATCAATAGGACAAGAAAAAGCGCAACAAATGTGACGGCTATCACACGGCGCAACTGGCGCTGGGCGTCGCGCTGGATGATCTGGTCGAGCGGTACGCCGGTCAGGCCGGCGACGATCTTCAACCGGGCCAGTTTGGGGCCGTCGCTGTCGGCGCGGAAATCGGCGGCGATCGGTTCACGCTCTATGCCAGCGGCATCGCGCGCGATCAGCGCGGCGGGAAAGCTGTCGGCCGGCTCACCCGCGACCAGCGCGGCGATGATCGGCCGGTCGGGATGAAGTTCGCGGAACAGCGCGATTTCCGCATTGACCCAGCGCGAGGCCTTCGCCGCTGGCGAGCATAGCACCAGCAGGGCGTCCGACTGGGACAGGGCCAGGCGCACCTGTTCGTCGAGGCTGGAAGCAGCCGGCAATTCGGCGCGATCGCGAAAGATCGGGGTCAGCCGGCGCGGGACCGCCGCCCGGCCGGCCTGTATGCCGACCAGGCGCCTGGGCATCCGATAGGTTTCCAGCCAATGATGCAGCTTTCCCGCCGCGCGCTCGTCGGCATGGCTGTAGCTCAGAAAAGCACGATATTGGCGCGCCCCGACCGTGGCAGGCGCCTCCTTGACCTTGTTCATGCGCGACCCGCACTCACTCCATTGTCCCCCACCTGTCATTGTCGGCGTGAGCCCGGTCGGCGATACATGGTCGCCATCTTGTCGGATCCCGCCGCAATCTCCTTGGGGTGTGCCAGAAAAACATGATTCATCAAGGGGAAGCGTCGCATCGTCGGGATGGCGCGGTCTTCGGCGGACGCCTAGACGTCGCTCATCCCGGCCGCCTCGCGATCGTCGGCGCCCAGCGCGACGAACTGCTCGATCAGCCAGGATGCGGCCGGGCCGGGCGGGGTGTCGCGGCGCCAGATGCCCGAGAAGCGATAGGTGCCGCCGGGATGATCGGGCATGGCGAGCCGCACCAAAGTGCCGGCGACCAGATCCGCCTCGATCATCGGCAGCGGCATATTGCCCCAGCCAATCCCTTCGCGCAGCAGCGCATGCTTCGCGCCCAGATCGGCCAGGCGCCAGGTCTTGGGGCTGGCAACCGAGAAATCGCGGCCTTCGGTAAAGCGCGACCGGTCGGTCAGCACCAACTGGGTATAGTCGCGCCCGGCGCCCGGCGCGATCGCCTCCATCCGGCCAAGTGGATGATCGGGCGCCGCCACCGGCACCATCGGCACCAGTCCGGCGGACATGCTCTCAATCCCCTCGACCCCGGCCGACAGCGGCCCGGAAATGCCGATTACCGCGCCCCGGTCCAGCACCATCGCCACGATCGCGCCCAGCGCCTCGGCATGGAGCCGCAACTGTACCGTCGGAAATTCCTTCGCGAAGGCGCGCAGCACCTTGCCCAGCCGTTCGGCCGGCAACATCACGTCGACCGCCAGATTGACCTCCGCCTCCAGCCCGTCGAGCAGCCCCTTCACCTTGGCGCGCAGCCCGTCCATGCCATGGGCGATGCTGCGGGCCTCCGCCAGTAGGGCGCGGCCGGCGACGGTGAGCTGCGGCTTGCGCGTGCCTTCGCGCTCGAACAGCAGCACGCCCAGCTGCGCCTCCAGATTGGCGATGCCATAGCTGATGACCGACACGGCACGATTGAGCTTGCGCCCGGCGGCAGCGAAGCTGCCGGTGTCGACGATGGTGAGGAAGATGCGCAGCTGGTCGAAGGTCGGGGTGCCGGGATTGTTCACTGTTCGATTTCCTGGAACGTTTCGATGCATTTTATCCATCTGAACGGAAATGCGTTCAAGCGCTAATTGGGTCTTCGACAGGGCGGCCCCATCATGGATGTGCCGCCCGCAGGAGACACAAGATGATCGAACTTCGTCCTTTCGACAGCCTGGGTGGTGCCAATCATGGCTGGCTGGATGCCAAGCATCATTTCTCGTTCGCCGGCTATCATGATCCCGCCCGCGTCCATTGGGGCAATCTGCG
>CAACXH010000381.1_pt1 | contig 9080 bp, 6 predicted proteins | sample 2275881 | NCBI WGS metagenome assembly CAACXH01 (sample SAMEA5312483, study PRJEB27640) | indoor metagenome | biome: indoor environment; feature: controlled; material: polymer antistatic dissipative epoxy resin | place: Italy | collected 2014-05-27 | reverse complement strand
CTATGGCGCGGCGATCTGGATGAGAAGTTTCCGTCAATCAGGATGAGAACTGATCGTCGCGGTGTTTATGTGGTGCCTGCTTTGATTGACGCTGGCAAGCGCTACTCGCATATCTGATTGTCGCTGCGCGACATTTCCTCGGTAGACTTGATTGTCGCGAAGGTTGGTGGTCGGCCAGCGCCTGATTGTCGCTGGATCGCCGAGCGACGACGGTAGCTCTCGACATTCATCTCGAAGATCGTTGCGTGATGAACAAGGCGGTCCACAGCGGCGAGTGTCATAGCGGGATCGGGGAAGACCCGGTTCCATTCGCCAAAGGGCTGGTTGGCGGTGATGAGCATGGACCGCCGTTCATACCGTGCGCTGATCAGCTCGAAGAGGACTGAGGTTTCCGCCTGATCCTTGGTCACATATGCGAGGTCATCGAGGATCAGCAGATGATATTTATCGAGCTTGGCTATCGCGGCTTCGAGCGCCAGTTCACGGCGGGCGACCTGAAGTTTCTGGACCAGATCGGAGGTACGGGCGAACAGGACGCGCCAGCCATTTTCGATCAGCGCGAGGCCGATTGCGGCTGCCAGATGGGTTTTACCCCCGCCCGGTGGACCGAAGAGGATGAGATTGGCGCCTTTTTCGAGCCAGGCATCACCAGAACACAGCGCAGTGACCCGGGCGCGGGAGATCATCGGCACCGCGTCGAAGGCGAAGCTGTCGAGAGTCTTGCCGGGTGGAAGGCGGGCTTCGCCCAGATGTCTTTCGATCCGGCGGCGATCCCGTTCTGCGATCTCATGCTCGGCGAGCGCCGCAAGCAAACGGGCGCCAGGCCAGCCTTCCTTGTCGGCTCGCGTGGTAAATTCGGACCAGATTAGTTTGATTGCTGGCAGGCGCAGGTCGTTGAGGATGAGGCTCAGCCGCTGGGCGTCGATAGCGGGTGCGTTCCGGCTCATGCGGCTTCTCCCGTCAGAAGAACATCATAGGTGACGAGGGGGGCCAGTTCCACCACCACGTCGGGAAGCGCCGCCGGATCGGGAGCAAAGCGTATCCGCAAGGCATCCATATCGGGGAGACGGTCGGCAGCCACGTCAGCGGCCAGCAGGTCCGCGAGTTCGGCTTCGCAGGCCCTTTCGTGCGCCATCGCCAACAGTTCTACCATCTGCCGGCAAGCGATCCGTTCGGGCAACGCGGCGATAAGCCGGTCAAAGATCTGACGATACGGCTCCCGTGGGAACAACTGGTCACGATACACCAGCTTTAGGAGCGCCATGGGTTTGCGTCGCAGGCTATGGATGACGTGCCGATAATCGACCACATGCCCATGGGAACCGTTACTGAACGACCGCCCCCGCTGCAATGTCATCAGGTGAGTGCCGCCAATGAACAGATCGAGGCGATCGTCGTAAAGCCGCACGCGCAGCCGATGCCCGATCAGCCGAGAGGGCACAGTATAGAACACCTTGCGAAGGGTGAAGCTGCTGGTCGAGGTGACCGTGACGATCGTTTCCTCATAATCGCTGGTGCGCGCGCCAGGCAGTGGTTGCAATACCGCACGTTCGGCGTCGATGCGTGGGCCGTTACGCCGGTTCTTGCGGCTGACGATCTCATCGATGAAGTGCCGGTAACTCGTCAGATCATCGAAGTCGCGCGATCCACGCATTAGCAGCGCGTCCTTTATCGCTGCCTTCAAATGCCCGTGCGGACTCTCGATCCCGCCATTCTCGTGGGCAACGCCGCGGTTGTTGCGCGTGGGCGTCATGCCATAATGTTCGCACAGCGCGTCATATCGCAGTGTCAGATCCTGCCGGGCATCAGCGTCCAGGTTGCGGAACGCGGCCGACAGGCTGTCGCTGCGATGCTCAACCGGGGCGCCGCCGACGGCCCATAGGGCGTTTTGCACCCCTTCCGCGAGCGCGACATAGCTCTCGCCGCCCAGAATGACATGGGCATGTTCGAAGCCCGACCAGATCAGCCGAAAATGGTAGAGGCGATGATCGAGCGGCACACCGGCGATCGTGACTTCCTCATCGTTCATCACGGTGAAGTCCGACAGGCCAAGTCGCCCAGGCTCATGCACCTGCCGGAAGATCACTTCCTGCTCGGGACCATGGATCGCTCGCCACGTTCGGATCCGTCGCTCCAATGTGCGCCGAATGCGACCATCAAGCTCTGGATGACGGCGACATATCTCCTCGAAAATCGCCACTGACCGCAAACCGGGCGCAGCCTGGAGCATGGGGACCACCTCTTCGTCGAAGATACCGGTTAAAGGGTCCGGGCGCCGCCGCTTTCGTTGGACCTGTCTCTGCGAGGGGAGCCGAGGATCTCCCTCGATGCGATAAGCGGTCGCCACGCTGATACCGGCCTTGGCGGCGGCGATCGGAACGGCATGGGTATGTCGGAGCTTCATGTAGAGCCTCATCTGATGATCGTTGACGTGGCGGCCCGGCATGAGCGGCATCCCTCTCGCGAAGTTATGCCTCTGAATACCTGACCGGCCGCAACCATCAGAAACGTCCTGGAAAGGACGCCATCGCCATCTGCTGATCCGGCTCCGGGCTACACCCTACGCCGGATCAGCAGATGGCGATTCTCATCTTGATTGACGCTGCGTTTTCATCCTGATTGTCGCGCGGCAGGCAAGCGATGCGTAATGGTCGCGCCAGCTTTGCGCGGTCAGCTGCTTAAGCGCTTCGCCCCGTTCCAACGCCCATACCAGTTCGGCCGGCGTGATGCGATAGGACCGTTCATAACGGGCCTCGACATAGGCCCTGCGGATGCATCCGAAGGCACGCCGCTGATGCCGGTCTTCGCGCGGCCACGCGGCGCGGAGATCGGGCGCCAGCGCCTCTGCCGCTTCGCGCAATTCATCCAGTGCATGGGTGCGTGGTCCATGGAGCGTGAAGGACCATAATATGCTCTGGTAAAGATGCTCGCAGGCCTGATGCAGCAACAGTGCGGCCATCCGCACATTGCCCCTGTCACGATAAAAGGCTGCACCAGCCAGAAAGTCGCAGCCATTTTTATGCCAGCGCGCGAATTCTGCTCTGCCCCTTCTGGCTCTCTCTTCCTCGGGCAAATGGCGCGGCGCTTTGAGGCGCAATCCTTCCGCCTGATACAACGCTACCCCCTTCTCCGCGATCGTGACGAAATGGGGCACGGCATCGGCAAGAGCGCTGTTGATCCGGTCCAGGCTTTCAACCGTCATCCGGACCGGCCGGGCGATCTCGCCATGTTCCCATGCGCGGCGCAATCGGTCGCGCACCAATCGCCAATCCTGATCACTGCGCGCGAGGCGCACATGGTTGACGATCAGCATCAGACGAAACGCCTCTCCCGGCGGGATGTCCTCCCATGCCTGCTCAGCATGCGGGCCGTGCAGAATGACTGCCAGGATACGCCCCTCGCGATATCGCTGCGACAGCCTGCCCTTGCAGTTTTGAGCGAAGGTCTCGAAGACCATCCATGTCACCTGCTCAAGCTCATGCCGGATCGAGGCTGGGAGATGGCCGAAGTCAGTGCGCAGCGTCATGACGCTATCGTCGTTTGCTGGTGGCCTCCATCCGTCAGGCGGGCATGACCGGTGACGTCATGCACGCGATCCAGCAAGGCACGGATCAGCAGGCAAACTTGTTCGGGAGAAAAGCCGCCATCATCCATCGGCGGATCGCCGATCAAATGGGGATAGCCCCATTTCCAATAAGGCGTGAGGATGACCGCCAGACGCGCCATGTCCGGGCAATCAAGACCAAAGCCGATCGCGTTGGCATAGGCCAGCGCTTTGCTGATGTCCTGACGGATATGCCCGGCATTCCACGCGTCGGAAAATCCGACGTCGAGCAGATATGCGCATAGCGCCAGTTTTGCGACCGCGCCCGCCTGATGAAGCGTCGTGCGGATATGGCGCCTGAAAAAGCCCGCCTTGATCCCGGTAAAGGCGATCTCGGCGCTCTGAAAACGGTCTCGGCTCAGGTCCCGGCTTTCGCGGCTGCGGCGCAAGGTCACCGGCGCATCTTCGTATCGATCATGAAGGTACGCGAGGGCCCTCCCCCACGGCGCAATGTCTGCCGTAATGGATGCTGCTGTTAACGTACCGAGCAGCGCTCGACGTGACGTGGTGATGACCATAGAGCATCTCCCATTCGGCACCTTTCATCGATGAGCGGAAGGAGTGGGCAGGTGCAATACGGCCCTGACAGATCCCGCATGATTCGCGGCGCGTCGATGCCAACGGCACAAACCAAGCCGCCGAACGCGAATATACGCCACCGTTTAATCAATAAACGACGTCGTATATACAAATAAACGGTAGCGTCAACTACTTTGACTTGGAGATTCGTTTCGTGATCGATACCGACAATGTCATGGGACGCCCGCCGCTTGGAATGAAGCCGACGACAGTTAGGCTATCGGCAGATACGATCACGCGTATCGAGGCGTTGGTTGGAAACCGGCGGCTGGCTCTGTTCGTCAGAGAAGCCGTCGAGAATGAGCTGCGCCGCCGAGAAAATCCGTCAAGCTCGGATAAATAGGTTCATAGCGTTTCTGCGGCGCTGGCAGGTTCGCGACCAAATCGCCTGAAATGCTCATGGCTAACCGGACCAAGCATGCGAGACGTGTATGTGGTTCTCGCAAGCCGCGCGCGCCCTGCTGCTCTTGCGTGCGTGAAAGCTTTTGCGCACTCTCTTCTTTGGCGGACAGACCTCCTCAATTTTGGAGAATTTGTCATGAACGACTCGACTTGAAAGAACCGTCAGATCGCGAACTTTGCGGTCTCCAGCGTCGGTGAGCCTATCAAGCGGGACGATATGGGAAAAAATCTGCGCCGATCGCGAGATGCGTTTGCGTCTACGCTATTTTCCGCTGACTTCCCAAATCGTTTCCAGAAGTCCGCCGGCGTCCAAGCCAGTTGAGCCCCGGTCTCCAGAGGCCTTGTCCCACCCTCTTGCAGGGCGGCTCCGGCTGTCTGATGCTCATTTCAGGGGGCTCACGCAACTTCATGAAATGAAAGATCTGCCCCGTGAACAATTCCGACCGTATCATCCGAATGAAAACCGTTCTCGCCCGGACCGGGCTTTCCCGTTCAACCCTCTATCGCAAGATTGCGGACGGCACATTCCCACGCCAGCTTGCCATCAGCGTCCACGGTGCCGGGTGGCGCGAGTCTGCTGTTAACCGCTGGATTGCCGATCCGGCGGCTTATCGGGAGGAAGGAAGTCTATGATGTCCGCTATCGCCGTGCCTGATCTCGTGATGAAGGCACGGCGACATTGCGACCCGCTACATCAAGCGACTTTGCTGTTCGCTTGTTTGAACCTGCCCGTGATGACCTTCTGCCCATCGCGCAGGGCATCAAGATAGTCGGACCAGTGCTGCATCATCTGCACCCGTTCATCCCAATATTCTCCACGGGTGTAGGCGCGGCGGACTGCGTTGTTGTCGCAATGGGCAAGTTGACGCTCGATCGCGTCGGGGTGCCATATTCCCATTTCATTAAGCAGTGTTGCCGACATCGCCCGGAAGCCGTGACCGGTCATCTCATCCTGCGTGAAGCCCATGCGCCGCAAGGCAGCGTTGATGGTGTTTTCTGACATCGGTCGGTCCGCCGAGCGGAGCGAGGGGAACAGAAAGCGGCTATAGTTCGCATCATGCTCAATGGATTCGAGAATTGCGAGCGCCTGACGGGAGAGGGGGATGCTGTGGGGCCGGCGCATCTTGGTCTTGTGCGGTGGGACGGTCCAGACCGCCTTGTCGAAATCAAAGTCGGCCCATTCGGCATGGCGTAGCTCCCCAGGGCGCACGAACACATGGGGGAGAAGCCGGAGCGCCGCCTTGGTGTTGGCGAAACCCTGGAACGCGTCGATAGCCCGTAGCAGCTCACCCGCATTTTCCGCGCTGGTGATCGCGGCGCGGTGGACAGGCTGGGGCGCGATCAGTGCGCCCCGCAGGTCTGCCGCCACGTCACGCTCTGCACGGGCCGTGGCGATGGCGTAGCGGAATATCTGACTGCATGTACTGCGCAGGCGCTTGGCCGTCTCGTATTTGCCCTTGCCCTCCATCTTGCGCAGCATGGTCAAGACTTCCTGCGCGGTGATGGCGGTGACAGGACGCTTGCCGAGAGAGACGTTGATGAAGGCCAGCAGCCAGCGCAGTTTTTTCATCGTGACGGCAGAGCGGCCTTCGCGCTCCGCCTTCATCAACCATTCGTCGGCGACAGCATTGAAGCTATTGGACGCAGCCACCGTAGCGGCAATGCGATCTAGCTTGATCTTCTCGGCAGGATCGTCGCCCTTGGCCAACACCTTGCGAGCGGCGTCACGCTGCTCGCGGGCATCGGCAAGGCTGGTGTCGGGATAGACGCCGAAGGCCAGGGTCTTCTGCTTCCCCATGTGGCGGTAGTTCATCCGCCAGTAGCGCCCGCCATTGGGCATTACATAGAGGAACAGGCCATCGCTGTCTGTGAGTTTATAAGGCTTGGCAATGCCCTTGGCATTTTTGATCGCAACGGCGGTAAGCGCCATGATGGTACCTCCTTCTGGGGGAGGGCCTCGCTACCATCAGATATACCATCAAGATGCTGGTATCCGGTGGTCCAAGACCGCTCCGTATGAGATACCTATACCACGAAAAGCCGCAGAAATCCGCCATTCCTGGCACCATCTGATACTCTCTGGGAGAGTATTTTGGTGACCCCTACGGGAATCGAACCCGTGTTTCAGCCGTGAAAGGGCCGCGTCCTAACCGCTAGACGAAGGGGCCGTTCGTTGTCGCCGCCGTGGCAGCGCTGCGAAGCGAGGGCGCAATTAGGCGGGACCGGCGAAAGGGTCAACCCCCTTTGCGCAAGAAAATTGCAATCTTTCTCAATCGGCCCAGGCGGCATCCTCCAGATGCAGCTCTGCGGCGGGTCGGCTGCCCCAGTCGTCGATCTTCGCACGGCCCGCCACCCACAGGCGGCGGTCGCGCGGCGCACCCAGAATCGCCTGACCCAGTTCCGACTCGGCCTGGCGGAAGGCGATCGTCTTGATCGACCGGCCATCATCGCCCGCCATGATCGCCCGCAAATGACCATTGCCGACCACATCGGCGCGAATCACCCGCATCGGCCCGGCGGCGATCAACGGCGCGGGCCAGCCTGCGCCATAGGGGCCGCCCGCCTCGATCGCGGCGACGAAGTCGGGATTGACCCCGGCCGGCGCCAGCACCGCGTCGATCAGCAGCGCGCGCCCATCCCGCGCACGGGCAACGGCAGCTGACAGGCGATCATCCAGGAAGTCGGCCAGCGCATCGACCTTGTCCGCCATCACGGTGAGCCCCGCCGCCATCGCATGGCCGCCGCCCGCGACCAGCAGGCCGCTATCCTTGGCCGCCAGCACCGCCGCGCCCAGATCGACGCCGGAAATGGAGCGGCCCGACCCCTTGCCCACGCCATCCTCGTCCAGCGCGACGACGATGGCGGGACGGCCGGCCCGTTCCTTGAGCCGCCCGGCAACGATGCCGATAACGCCGGGATGCCAGCCCGGCCCGGCGACCAGCACCACGGCGCGATTGTCCTGCGCCGCCAGCAAGGCCTCCGCCTGTTCCTGCACGATCGATTCGATCGCGCGCCGTTCCTCGTTCAGTCGATCCAGTTCGGCGGCGATTCGCGCGGCCTCGGCCGGATCTTCGGTGGTCAGCAGCCGCACCCCCAGATCCGCCTTGCCGACGCGCCCGCCGGCATTGATGCGCGGGCCGAGGGCAAAGCCCAGATCATGGCAGAGCGGCGCACGATTGAGGCGACTGGCGTCCATCAGCGCGGCAAGGCCGATATTGCGCCGCTTGGCCATGACCTTGAGCCCCTGCGCCACGAAGGCGCGGTTGAGCCCCTTGAGCTGCGCGACGTCGGCGACGGTGCCGAGCGCGACGATGTCGAGCAACTCCATGATCGCCGGTTCCGGCCGGGTCGCAAACCAGCCGCGCGCGCGCAACGTCCGCAGCAGGGCCGCACCCAGCAGGAAGGCCATGCCGACGGCGGCGAGATGGCCATGGACGGCCGCGCCCGCATTTTCGTCCAGCCGGTTGGGATTGACCAGCGCCAGCGCCACCGGCAGCACCGCTGCGCATTTATGATGGTCGACGACGACGACGTCGACCCCGGCCGCCTTCGCCATGTCGAGCGCCTCGAACGCCTGCGCGCCGCAATCGACGGTGACGATCAGTTGCGCGCCATCCCCCGCAAGCCGCACCAGCGCCTCGCCCGACGGGCCATAGCCTTCCATCAGCCGGTCAGGGATATAAGGCCGGGCATCCAGGCCAATGTCACGCAGCAACCGGATCAGCAGCGCCGCGCTGGTCGCGCCATCGACGTCATAATCACCGAAGATGCGCACATCCTCGCCGCGCTGGACCGCATCGGCCAGCCGCTCGGCCGCCGCGTCCATGTCGCGGAACAGGCTGGGGTCGGGCATGAAATGGCGGATGGTGGGATTGCGATGCGCCTCCACCCCGTCGGGCGGACAGCCGCGCGCCAGCAGCAGCTGCGCCACCAGATCGTCGGGCTGATAGCCGGGCGAACGCGCGTCCGCCCCCAGGCCGCGCCAGCGCCAGGGCTGGCCAGTGATCGATCGGGTGATGTTGAGCGCAAATGTCATGAAGCGGCTCTAGACCGGCGGGGGCACCGATGGAAGCGCCGCGCCGCCGGGCGAAATCGTCACGCAGGCGGAACCGTTGCAAGTCATTGGGCGTATTGCCTGTTTGCCGGACATATGGGATGCCCGGTGCGAAAGGGGCATCGCAGACAGATGAAGAAGCGGCAGGCGAGATATGTTCGGCATGCGCTGGGCATGATCATGGCAGCCGCCTCTCCCCTGCCCCTGATGGCGCAGACGGTTCCGGCCAGCGCCCCCAGCACCACAGCGCCCGCCGACGAAGAACCGATCCTGCCCGACGACGAGTTCAACGCGCGCCTGCCCGGCGCCGGCAGCGTCGACGACAAGGCCAGCAATAGCGGGACCGACAGCAAGGCCCCCTTGCCCTCGATCGACGACTGGCTCGACCAGCAGATGCCGGCCCAGGGCAGTGCCCAGGGCAGCGCGCCGGCCAGCGGCACG
>CAACXH010000225.1_pt1 | contig 9101 bp, 15 predicted proteins | sample 2275881 | NCBI WGS metagenome assembly CAACXH01 (sample SAMEA5312483, study PRJEB27640) | indoor metagenome | biome: indoor environment; feature: controlled; material: polymer antistatic dissipative epoxy resin | place: Italy | collected 2014-05-27 | reverse complement strand
GGCGCCCTGCAGAACATCTCGGGCGACGTCACCGAAGTCCACACCCTGCTCAGCGACATCGCCAGCGACAACCAGGCCCAGTCCTCGACGATCACCGAGATCAGCGCCACCATCGGCACGATGGACCAGGCTACCCAGCAGAACGCCGCGATGGTGGAGGAAACCTCGGCCGCCGCGCGCAACCTCAACAGCGAAGTGACCTCGCTGTCCGATCGCGCCGCGATGTTCCGCACCGGCCGCGAAGGCCTGCGCCCTGCGCCCTATTCGCCACCCCGCGCCGTCGCTGCTGCGCCGGTCCAGGCCCCAGCGGCCCGCAAGCCGATGAAGGCGCTGGCCACAGACGATTGGATGGACTTCTAAGCCATCACGCGTTCGATTCTCGGTCGGGATCACGCGAGTGTTTGTCATCGCGCGATCCCGTCTGCAAAATTTTTGTCCTCTTCGTCCGGAAACCGTCCGAACGTCCTATGATGGATATTCGGAAGAAGGCCGAAAAAGGGACATAGAACATGCCACTTCGTTTATCGCTGCACAAGAATGAGCCCGTCATCGTCAATGGCGTGGTTCTGCGTACCACCTCTCGTACGGATCTTTTGGTTGAAACTGAGGCCACGGTGCTGCGGGGGCGCGAAGTGATGAAGCCCGAGGAGGCAACGACGCCCGCCCGGAAGCTGTATTATGCGTGCATGATGGCCTATATTGACCCGGCAAATCTGCTGCAACACCAGCAGGCGCTTCTCCAGCAACTAGGGGGCCTGATGCAGGCGTTCGAGGCCGAAGAGGCGCAAGACACCTGTGTCCAATTCGCTGAGAATGTTGCGGCCGGTCAATTCTACAAAGCGCTTTCGAATTGCAAATGGATCATTGGCTATGAAGCCGAGGCCTTAGCCAGAGCAGCGTGAGCCTGCCTGCTGTCATTCAACAACATCGACAGAGCTTTACACGCAACGGTTCGAAGCGATTTCGCGTTCACACCTGTGTGAACGCTTGATTGCTGCCTTGCGCGATCAGCGACGTGGTTCTTTCATAACTCCGGACGAACATCACGGGTGAGCATGTGAGGCCCGAGTGGATCACGCTGCGCACAATCCCCGCGAGCATGCCGACGCTGACGGCCGCTGCTAGCCCACCGAGCATCTATCCCATGGTGCCGATGATCGCATTCGAGACCACGGGCGACGCATCCCTGTTCCGGATTGTCTGGGGCGAATGATGGTGATGGATTGTTACACCCGAGTTCGCTTGCTGGTTGACCTGAATGGTGCCCTCGCAGGCGCCGAGGGAATCGTCATGACCTACAATTAGGGTGGAGCGTTCTGCGTCGAGATCGTGTGATGGTCGGCTGATCGACGCCCGGCCCCACTAGCTTGAGATCAACATCAATCTTATTTGATCTTGGTGATCCGAGCCGGCCAAGCTAGTCCGTCCGGGAGCGTGGTTCTTTTTATCACTGGCGACCCCCATGGAATCGGGCCACGCTCACCTTTACTCTTCCTCCACGAATTGTCGGCACCGTCATTCAATGACCCTCCGACGCTCTCTTCACACCATCACCTCGCACCGTCGCCAGCGGTATCGCCAGCGCACCACTTGGCGGACAGTGAAGGGCTATCTCGTGGGAGCCGTTTTCTTCGGCGGTGTGGCGGGTCTAGGGCTAAATCTGTGGGATGAACACCAATCGCGGAAAGCAATCCTCGAAGCCCTGCCCGCTGGCTATGTCTTCCACGGGTGTGATGAAGTCCGAGCGCGCGGCCTGGCTCCACTGCATCAAGGCGAAAGAGGCTTCGGGAACCACCTCGACCGCGACGGGGATGGCATCGGTTGCGAGCCATACCTGTGAATTCTGCAATCAGAGCAAACTCATCCGCTATTTGGTTTGAAAGGGCATCCGCCATTTCCTCGTCCGGCATTTAAAGAAAACCGACACCTAGAACGGAATTCGCCCTAAGGTGTTGATATTTACCATAATTGTTATTATCAATCCGATTATGCGAGCGTATTGCAGGGCTCGCCCGCGGCTGTGATGCTATGCCTGCCGATGTAGAAGGAGCGCGGATGGTGACTACGAAGGGCCAAGCCTTCTAGGCACCCTGTTGACGCTGCCTTCGAAGTGATGGGTGATAAACGCCACGATGAAGCGTTAGGCAAATTTCACCAATTGCCGTCTCTCATCTGGGTCCGAAAAATAGGCCGGCGGAGGCAGAGAGGCACTGAAAGCGCTATATGTTTCATCCGATATGAATTCTTAACCCTCTCGACTTATCTTTAACCTGTTAAGAGGGGGCACGATGAAAACGTTAGCAGCTTGCACATTAGTGATGTCTATTGCCGTAGCTGGATGTTCATCGGCGGCACCACACATCGCAACAATAAATGGCTACTATTACCTTGTCGGTGATAAAGATTGCGCGTTGCAACTTCCACAGGGGCCTACGACCATTGCCTGCGGGACCAAAAAGCGCGAAATGCGAGGCTATAGACAAGCCCTAAGTAAGCAGGATTTGGAAACTATCCGTATCGCACAATTACGAGCAATCCAGCAACGCGCGGAGAATGCCCAGATTGCCGCAGGCCTTGCGGGAATAGGACAAACCTTCTCCCAAGCTGGTCAGCAAATCTTGCAGCAGAGTCAGCAATTCCAAACTCCGCAGGTTCAGCAGTATTCATGGTCCAATCCCAATCGTGCAACGACCTACACGCAGGTTGGATCTAACATTTTCGGCTCAAACGGCGTCAACTATCGGCAAAACGGCGATGTTCTGACCGGCTCCGATGGAACGCGGTGCCAGACAATTGGGCCGGTTACCCGCTGTAAATGACCGGAAAGGTAGTGCGGATGATGGACCCGAAACAGATGACCGACGAACAGTTGGTCGATGCATGGGATAAAGTCGAAGACGGCGAAAACCTGACTGAGTTCGAACAGGAAGTGATCGATGAAATCGAGCGCCGGAATATCGAATTTTAGGGATCCGTTAGAATTATGACGATTTGATCCATCGGCCTTCCGCCGACTTGATCGAAATCGAATAGATGTTAAGGCGCCCGAAGGCGGCGGGCTAAACGCGACCGGCCCGCCGCCGGCACCTTATTTCAGGCCAGCAGCAAGCCTGCCGCGATCAAAATTACACCCGCCAGACGCAAGGTCCACTTCCCCAACGGGGTCAAGCCAAAGTCACCCATGATTGTCGCGGCCACGACGATGATCCCGAAGGCACTGATCGTCAGGAATGAGGCGGTTTGCATAGACCTCATTCCGTCCGGTGCGTGATCTTCACCCGGCGCGCCAGGATGTTGGCCGCGACCTGGCGGAAGATTTTCTCGGGCATGGCGCCAATTACCGGGGTGCCGTTGGCACCGGATCGAACGTCAGGCCCGACCCATGTGAACTCGTTCACATCGTTCCAGACAATACGGCTTCGCGTATCCAAGCGAAGATGCTCGATCACGCGCGAGGGCAGTTCGAGCGAGCGCTCGGGCGAATAATCGCGCGTCGTCAGCGGCACCGTGATGACGCGCAAGCGCCCATGCTTCAGGTACGTGCCAACGACCATGCACGGCCGAATTTTACGGCCCTCTTCCTCGCCCCGGTCGTGCTCGTGCCGCCAGAGGTAGAGATAATTGATGACCTCGCCGGGACGCGGCTCAGTCCAGGAGCTTGTTGGCATCGTAGGACTCGGGCACAGGCTGGGCATTGGCGATCGCGTTGAACGCATCGTCGCTCAGCTCTTCGGGAGCGAGCGCAATGTGATCGAGGCGCGCCAGGCGCTCGTACTCTGCAGCCGGTAGCATTACGACACGCGCGGCGCCATTACGCTCGACCGCGATCGGGTGGGTCATGGCTTCATCGTAGTAGAAGCCGAAGCGCTTCGAGACTTCGCTCGAGCGGAAGGTTTCGATGGACAAGCTCATGGCCTGATCTCCTGCTATCGCGTAGCTACCGCGCAATCCATACAAATATCGACATTCCGTATAATACGGAATACGCGGAATTGCAATCGACGCTCAAAGATCCTCGCGGACCATGATTGTCATGACGCGGCGCGTAACGCTGGCGTCCGTGGGTCAGGCGATCCCCATTTCAAATCTGCGTCATAGGCGTCGATATGAAAATAGACGGTTGTACCCCGGTATTCGATCTCGTCGCGATCGCGCTCGGTCTTGTCGTCGTCGGGATAGGTGAATTTGCGGACCTCGGCGAGGATTTGGGCCGCGGCCACAACCTCGGCCACCGGGTTGTTGGCAAAGGTGCCGAGGCAGGTGACCGACCATGCCAAAGCGTTAAATCGTTCCGTGAGGGACAGCTTGGCGTTCCAGAGCGATAGAAACACGCTATAGGAAACGCCAAATCACGGAAGTTCGGGGCAAAAGGGACATTGATGACGGATTTCTTGGAACCACTTGAACGTCGGCAACGTCGACGCACGAGCCTCACTGAAAAACTTAAGAACCTCACTGGCGACCGAGACCGTCTTGACGACGATCTTTCCGGCTTCCGAGCTTATGAGCCTACGAAATTCGCTGCCGATCTTTCCCAATTACATTACGAAAAAGATCAAATCTCAGACAGCGTGAATCATGCCCGAAAGACAATGTCTGATTTGAATGGAGAGCTTCAGAAATATAAATCAAAAGCCGTCAGCGTTCTCAACATATTCAGCTATTTCTCGGAAGATCAGAAGCGTATCCGGGTAAAAATATCCTCCGTTGAGGAAAATATCGCCGCCTGCACAGCGAGACTTGAGACGGCATCGAAAAAGCTCGCCGAAAAAATTGCGAAAATTAGCTTTCTGACCGCGACCATTGATAAATATTCGAAATTTGACGCAGGAGACGCCGAACGTCGTATTGATTCTCTCAATCGAGAGATGAGAACTATTTCTCAAGAAATTTCCGTTATGGGAGATGAAATAGCTCGAATAAGTGCGAAAGCAGGTCCGCATATTGAGGAGCTGAAGAGACTTCAGTCTAAGGTCCGCGATCTGCAATCCAGAATATCGGCTGCCGATCAATTTGATCGCCGTCTCAGCGCCGCATCAAATGGATATGAAAGAGCTCAAATTCACGAGGAATGTGAAAGGCGCTTCGGGAACGGAAGTCCGAAAAAAATCAGCCATGACGCAGCCGGCGAAATCAGGAAACTCCAGAACAATATTGCCAAACTCGAAAAGAGGATAAAGGACGAAATTAAGAAATCGGAGCTGTCTATTTCCCATATCATAATAGACGGAAATAATGCTTGCTATGAACGATCAAATTTTATCCGGTTTTTCGCTCTGTCGCACTTGGTCGATGAGCTAGCCAAAAAATATAAAGTAACGGTGGTGTTCGACGCCTCCATTCGTCGTCTAATGCAGTCGGATGATGCAGCGATTGAACGCATCATCGGCAGAACCGCCTCGGTTCATGTCGCCCCGACGAAAAGTGGCGCTGATGAGTATATACTCAGAATGGCAAGCAACAGCCCTCAATCATATATCGTCAGCAATGACCGATATGCCGAATTTGGTGATTATGATGCCGTGAGATCTGATCGTATACTTAGGTTTCTGATAGCAGATGGTCGAGTTATGTTAAATGATCTCGATATATCCATTCCATTTAACGCTTAACCACGATCCGGCATGTGTGGAGGCGAGTTAGGATTTCAGGCCTTCGCTAGCGGAGCGAAGGACTAGCCCCCTCTCAGCGCCTCCACGACCTCGGGCCGCAAACGCCAACGCCATTGACCCTCAACCAAATCGCCGCGCCGCCGCGCATCGCGATCTGCATCATCGGCCAGCGTGAACGTCCAAATCGTGGTCCCGTTCGTTTCTTCCGCTGGCGTCCACTCCAGTTCGCAGGCAAGATCGTGCGCGAGTTGACCATACTGCCGGTTGGCGACCGCGTAGTCATCGTACCCTGCGGCCTGAGCAAGCTGCGTTGCTGTGAGGATATGATCGGGCGCAGCCAGATGAGCGAACAGCATCGCCTCCTGAGCTTTGTTCATCGAGAGCGTCGCTAACGCGGCCCGAATTTCGTCGGCACAGGGAAATCCGCCCTGCCCCCGCCTGCCACGAAATTCCGCAGCGCGCGCATCCAAGAAGTTTTTTACAGCACAAACGGCTTCATCCTGGGTAGCGCCCGAATAGGTGTCTCCTACAGGCTTGGCGCCGCGGAAAGCCCGAGCCTGGAAGCGGCCACCGCTTCGCATCGTTTTGATGGAATGGCGCCGATGGCTGATCTCGCTTGATCGCGACATAGACTGGCTCCTCAAAGGCCGAAATAGGTGCGAAGAGACTGGTGTGTCAGCGGCGCAACCGATCCGAGATGATCGACGTAGTCGCCCTTGGCATCGTTGATAGAGTCACCGATCCACCAAATCAGGTCCACGTCACCGTCATTCATGATGTTCCGTGTCCGGCGCGTCAACGCTGACCAGACTCCCCGCATGTCCATATAATTCTTGGCCCCCGGCGTGGCTGAAATTACGTCCTTCATGTGGAACTGCGATGTGGCGCTGCGCGCGATGGCCTTGAGAGCCGCAAGCGTCTTGTCGCTCAGCTTATCCGTGAGCTTGCGCACCATTGCCAATGTGAGTTCAACGGGGCCGTCTTCACCATCCCCGCTGGGAATAAGTCCGGGGGCCGCATCGTCGTTGCGGGGCGACGCGACCGGCCCCGGCAGATCGGTGATACCGATCACCGAAAGCACCTCCTGCTGGGCAGTGGCGGACAGCGCGTGAAAAGCAGTTGTGGACAGAAGAAGACCGTTCATGCTCGTTGGTGTCCTTTGAACGTTTGATTATGTCGAATTGACATTGACGTTTGCCCTGTGGCACCTTCGATGTCAACGAGTCATATTCGTTGGTGTTGGTTGGTATCTCTTGGTGCCGATTGGGACGGATCAAGCTTAGCCATCCCCCAACATCGAAGCGATCATATCTCCGATCCGCTGCGCGTCCTCCACAACGTCCGCGTCGTCCAAATGGGCGTAGCGAGCCGTGCTTTGGATCGAACCATGACCTAGCAGTTTGCTGATCATCGGCAGCGTCTCCGACATCGCCGCCGGACGGCTCGCGAAGCTGTGCCGAAGGTCATGAAGCCGCATAGCGCCCAGGTTGGTCGCGAGGTGGATCAATTTCCAAAGATGGGTCAAATCGATCCGACCGCCATCCGCTCGCGCGAACACCCGTTCGGCGGCCTTACCGCGCGGTAAGCGATCAAGGATGGCGCGCGCTTCCTCGCCAAGCCAGACTGTGCGTGCCCCGGTCTTACTGTCGGCGAGCTTGAGCCGCTGGCCTTTCACCTCGCCCCACGTCAGGTCGATAATCTCTGAGTAGCGGCAGCCGGTCAGCAGCAGCGTTGCCGGCAAAGCGCGCGCGGGCCGCCTCGGCGAGCTTGGGGAATGCGGCCGAAAGGTTGGTGTGGATCGTCTCGAACGCGGGGATCTCGAAGCGGCCGTTGGCGCCGGGGCGCGTGGACAGCAGCGCGCCGATCGTCACTTCGTCCAGTTCGGGCCTTGGAATGGTGGCGACATAGCCGTCATATTCGACGGGGCAGGCAATCGCGGCCTCGATCCAGGAGCCAAGCCCGTCTTCTACGGCCTCGGCATAGGTGGCAACCGCAGGGTCATTCTCGTCGTCGATGTGCAGGACGAGAGTGCGGTAGGTGCCAAAATCGTGGCGATTGGGCTTGCTGGGAGGCGGCAGCCTTCAGGGGGAAGGCCATGGATCGCAATGATGCCGATGCGGTAGGCGTCGATCTCGAAGCGATTGACCCGCTCGAAATCAGGGGTCTGGCCAAGCTGGGCGCAATGAGCGTTCGCGGGCGCTGCGCCAATGTCGATGGTGTAGGACAAGGGAACCTCCGTCGATCCTCCATGGATCGCCCGTCCCCTTCCCCCTTCTCTCTATGGGTTATGGATGGCCTGGGAGGTCAGCGGTAAATGGCGCGTCGGTGGCCAACGGTCAGCACAAGCACGACAAGCCTGCCATCCTCGATCTCGCAGACAATCCTGTAATCGCCAATGCGGTAGCGCCAGCGCCCTGCCAAGGGCCCGGACAGTGCCTTTCCTGACGCGCGGGGATCTTCACCGGCTGCAACCCGCTCGCGCAGGAACGTAATGATCCGCTTTGCGGTCTGGCGATCGAGTTTGGAGAGGGACTTTTCGGCGCTGGATGACAGTTCAATCCGCCAGGCCAAGGCGCTTCTCCACGTCGTCAAGGGAACTTGCGGTTTCGCGGCCAGCACGAATGTCCTCGAGCACCTTGTCGGAGAGGTAGATGTCTTCCATGTCCTCAAGGCCGCGCTCGATGATTTCGCGCAGGTAATATGCCTTGGTGCGCCCGGTGGCGCTCGCGAGATGGTCGAGGCGCTGCTCTACTTCAGGGGCGAGGCGTACTGACGTCGCCATGGCATTGTCTCCGATCGAATACGTGTATTCACACTATCACACGATTGCTGGCACGTCACTCCGGCTCGATCGTGAAGTTCCAGCCATGGATATGGAGGATTTCGTTCCGGCCCCGGTCGAAAGCGAGGAAGATGGAATCGAGGTCGGCGCCGGGTTCGATCAGCAATTCGAGCGTATGATGCGTGCTGTCTGCGACCACCGCCCGCGTATAGCCTGCTTCGCGGGCTTAGGCCTCGGTGTGGATCGGCGGCGGTGATGACTGGATAAAAGGCTTGGCGGCCACCTGGGCAGGACCGTCGAAGGTGCTGAGCGTCTTCAGGCGATCGGTTTCCAACTTCGCGCCAAGATCCTTGGGCAGATCGGCATATTTGGCGGCGATCGCGATGGCTGCTGCTGCCGTGGGAAGTTCTCCGGGGGCGCTTCCCTTCCAGATGTGGGTTGCTTCCTCGCCGTCGATGCGGGGATGCGGCTGCATGACCTGGACGAAAAATGTCGACAGGGGGCGGTCGTATCCGATGGCGACGCCCTTGCCGGCGAAATTGTATCGGCTCATGAGGGGATCTCCGGTCAGTTCACAAGTGCCAGCCATTCCGCGTGCCAGGGGCGCGGGAACGGATTGAGCGGCTGAAGGAGGGGACGATGGGAAGCCTCATCGCAGCGAGGCTTTCCGCTATGGAAACCCGCTGGAGGGCTTCGGCAAGGTCATC
>CAACXH010000512.1_pt1 | contig 9136 bp, 10 predicted proteins | sample 2275881 | NCBI WGS metagenome assembly CAACXH01 (sample SAMEA5312483, study PRJEB27640) | indoor metagenome | biome: indoor environment; feature: controlled; material: polymer antistatic dissipative epoxy resin | place: Italy | collected 2014-05-27 | reverse complement strand
CCGCCGAGACGATCAAGCCGCAGCCCGGCCCCCAGACCGATTTTCTCTCTTCGTCCGGTGATATCGTCATTTACGGCGGCGGCGCCGGCGGCGGGAAGACGTGGGGCCTGCTCATGGAGCCGCTGCGCCATGTCAGCAATCCCGGCTTCGGCGCGGTGTTCTTCCGGCGCTCCACGGTCCAGATCCGCAACGAGGGCGGCCTATGGGACGAAAGCACTACGCTCTATCCCCTGCTGAACGCGGAGCCGAAGGAGCACACTCTCTCGTGGACGTTCCCGACCGGCGCCAGCGTCAGCTTCGCCCATCTGGAGCACGATAAGACCCGCTTCAACTGGCAGGGCAGCCAGATCCCGCTGCTGTGCTTCGACGAGCTGACACACTTCACGCCTACCCAGTTCTGGTACATGGTCAGCCGCAACCGCTCGATGTGTGGTGTCCGGCCCTACATCCGCGCGACCTGCAACCCAGATGCGGATAGCTGGGTTGCCGATCTCATCGCATGGTGGATCGACCAGGACACCGGCCTCCCGATCCCGGAGCGGTCGGGCAAGCTGCGTTGGTTCGTGCGCGTAGGCGAAGACCTGCGTTGGGCAGACGATCCGTCCGAGCTCGAACAGTACACCATGCTCAACGACGCGGGCGAGAGCGTGCCGATCCCGCCGAAGTCGCTGACCTTCATCCCGGCCAAGCTGACCGACAACAAGGCGCTGATGGCTGCCGATCCGGGTTACATGGCGTCGCTGCTGGCGCTGCCAATGGTCGAGCGCGAGCGCCTGCTGGGAGGCAACTGGAAGATCCGGCCCGCCGCTGGGCTCTACTTCCAGCGCGCATGGTGCCGAGTGGTCGATGCCATCCCGGCCGGGACCGTGTTTGGGGCCGGGTATGACCTTGCCGCAACCCCGCCTTCGCCCGAGAACCCGAACCCCGACGCAACGAGCCGGACGAAGATCGGCCGGACGCCCGAGGGCCGGTACATCGTGGTCCACAACAACACGGTCCAGACTACGCCCGCCGGTGTCGAGACATTCATTTCGAACAACGCTTCGCAGGATGGGAAGGAGACCGTCATTTCGCTACCGCAGGACCCGGGGCAGGCAGGCAAGAGCCAGGTCAAGGCACTCACGCTGATGCTGTCCGGTTACACGGTGCGATCGTCGACCGAAACCGGCGACAAGATCACCCGCTTCGGTCCGTTCTCAGCGCAGTGCGAGGCAGGCAACGTCGATGTCTACCGGGGCGAGTGGAACGATGCATGGTTCACCGAGCTTGAGGCCTTCCCCAGCGCGAAGCATGATGACCGGGTGGATAGCACGTCCCGCGCCTTCGAGGTGGTGGCCTTGCAGAAGCGAAGGCATTCGACGGCGGGCCTGTTGGGCTGAGGGCGGTAAAGGCGGTAAAGCCCGCGCCGTACCCTCCCCGCCATGGCGTTTCTTACCGACAGTCTTCGCGGGGCGATCGAGGCGGTTGGACGCCTGAACCCTTTCAGCCGTGGCTCACTCGCCTGCGAGACCGCCCTCCCCGGCATCTTCTCCCATCAGCTGGCGCTCGCTGCCTACATGTCGTCCGGCATGCTGCGGAAGGTCATCACCCTGCCCGCCGCCGACCGCACCCAGAAGTGGCGCGACTGGCAGGCTGACAAGCCCACGATCGAACTGATCGAGAAGGAAGAGAAGCGCCTCGCCCTGCGCGCCAAGGTGAAGCAGGCCGAAGTCCTGCGTGGGATCGGTGGGGGCGCCCTGATCCTCGTGACCGCTGGCGACCATGCGAGCGAACTAAAACCTGAGACGATCCAGAAGGGCGGCCTCATCGCCGTCAACGTCGTCTCGCGCTGGGAGATCACCGCCGAGGACTTCGACAAGGAGCTGGCCTCCCCGACGTACCGGATGCCGCGCCGGTTCCGCATCGACAGCGACGGCCGGCAGGCGACGATCCACCCGAGTCGCGTCATTCCGTTCCGCGGCGATCCGATTCCGGCAGGTACGTCCGTCAGCGACGAGGAAGCCTACTGGGGCGACAGTCAGTTGCTGCGTGTCTTCGGTGCCGTGCAGAACTCCGATCACGCACAGACCTGGTTCGTCGAGCTGATCCGCAAGGCCAAGCTGCTTCGCATCGGCATCCCCGACCTGCTGGACATGATGGGCAGCGAGTCGGGAAAGCAGCAGCTCAACGAGCGTATCGCCCTGATCGCGTCTTCCGAGAGCACCTTGAACGCCACGGTTTACCGCTCCGGCACCGGCGCTGATGATCCCGGCGAGAAGATCGATGACTACCAGATCAACTGGTCCGGCATCCCCGCCTTCATGGACGCGATCGACCAGCGCATGGCCGCCGTGTCCGGTATCCCCTTCACGAAGATCATGGGGCGCTCGCCCGCTGGCATGAACTCCACCGGCGAGAGCGACGAGCGCATGTGGTGGGACACCATCGGCGATGGGCAGGAGAACGAAACCCGGCCCTGCCTGGAGCAGCTTGACCCGGTGCTGATCCGCTCAGCAGGCGTCGCCGCGCCAGACAAGGTGTGGTGGCTGTGGGCACCGCTGCGCAAGCCGACTGAGAAAGAGGAGGCGGAAACCTTCGGCCTCGTCATGGACGCGATCACGAAGCTGATCGACAGCGGCATGGTGCCGGAAGAGGCCATGGCGCGCGCGGTCCAAAACCTGATCGAAGAGCGCGGCTATATGCCCGGCCTTGCCGACGCCCTCAAGAAGATCCCGGAGGCGGAACGCTTCGGCCTTACCTCCGAGGATGACGGGACGGGCGATGATCCGTCCACCCTCCAAGCCGGAAAGGAAGGTGATCCTGTATCTGCCGGTGGCGGGACGACCGTGCCAGCCCGCCGTGCCGCCAATGATGCCGCGACCGGGTTCTTCGCCGATGCCGCCCCTCGCCCGCTCTACGTCCAGCGCAAGCTGCTGAACGGCGCAGCTCTGATCGCATGGGCGAAAGAGAACGGCTTCAAGTCCACCCTCTCGGCCGACGACCTTCACGTGACCGTGCTCTATTCGAAGACCGCCGTGGACCCTCTCAAGCTCGGCAATGCATGGGGCGAGGATGACGAGGGGCGTGTCCGTGTGAAGCCCGGCGGCCCGCGCGCGATCGAGCGCTTCGGCGAGAATGCCGTCGTCCTTCTGTTCGCCTCGTGGGAACTGGAGAGCCGTCATCGCTCCATGGTGGAGGCGGGCGGCAGCCATGACTTCGACGAATATCATCCACATATTACCCTGTCATATGAGGTCCCCGATGGCGTCGATCTGACGGCCATCAAGCCCTACGCGGGCGCGCTGGAGTTCGGCGAAGAGCTGTTCGAGCCGCTTGACCTCGACTGGAAGCGGAAGGTCACCGAAGAGTGAAGTCCGTCATCAACGCCTCCGACGCCATTCAGGCCGCCATGAAGGCGATGGGCATCAACGGCTCGTATGACGTCCGCTGGGACGGTTCACGCTCGACTGGCTGGGTCGGGAAGCCAACGGGCGATGACTTCGAAGTGGTCGTGACGATCAAGCCTCTACCCCCGAGGGGCTGAAATGCCCCGCTACGACCTCGCAAAAACTTGTCGCGACTCAGCAGAAATGCTAGGATTCATGCGGCCCGACAAGGTGGTGGAACACCGAGCCGGGCCTGACCAAAAACGCATTAGAGGTGCGATCATGGCTGACCCTGCTTTTCAACCAATCCCGCGATCCGTCAAGGATCATACTGGTTCCGTTTTCGGAAGATTGACGGTCGCTGGGTTCATTGGAACCCGGCCTGTATCAGCTGGGGCAAAGGTAAAAAACGTTGCCGCCTTTTGGTGTAGGTGCGAATGCGGCTCAGCAATCGAAGTCCTTGGCCGAAATCTCACTCAGGGCATTGTGCGTTCATGCGGATGCCTGAAGGCTGAAACCCAAAAGTTGAATGGCAGAGCAAGCCGAACTCATGGCATGACAAACAGCCGTGAGCACAGAACGTGGCTGGGCATCATTGAGCGATGCTGCAACGTCAACGGCAAGAATTACAAGCGCTATGGCGCTCGTGGCATCAAAATGTGCGAACGTTGGAGGATCAGTTTCGAGGCGTTCTATGAGGACATGGGCCCTCGCCCCTCGGGCAAGTACTCTATCGAGCGGATCAACAACGATGGAGATTATGAGCCCGCGAATTGCCGGTGGGCGACGGATCAAGAGCAGAACCGTAACAAACGCTCAAACAACTACATTCACTACAAGGACGAGTTGATGACCGTCAGTGAGGCGTCTAGATTATCGGGCGTCCCGGCATCCACCATCGGTGGCCGCATCAAGAGGGGATGCCCTCAAGAGAAATTGTTCATTCCTTACCCAGCGTTCCGCCATGAGGTATAATCTTGCCGACATGGCCCGGCGTCAAAAACCTGGCATGCGCAGAAAGGCAATTCTCCTACGCGACATCGATCCTCCGGGAACGCTTGCGACGAACCTCTACCGGTCCGCCTATCTGCCTGTGGTGCAGGGGTGGTCCAACGCCGCCGAGCGCATCATCGCCGCCTATGCCTCGACGGTCGCAGAACTTACCACCGACGCCCCCGCCGACGTACGCGCAGAGATCGACGGCGCCGCCGAGCAGATCAACCGGCTTGTGCTGCTGCTGACGCCTGAGGTGCGGGGCTGGGCGCTTCGAACGGAGCAGTGGTTCCGCGGCAAGTGGCGAGGCGCTGTCCTTTCGGCAACCGGCGTGGATCTCGAAACCATGATCGGCGCCGGTGACGTGCGCGCCAGCCTTGAGACCTCGATCGAGTGGAACGTCGCCTTGGTCAAGGACGTGTCCGACGTGACGCGGCAGAAGATCAGCAATGCCGTGTTCGATGGCCTGCGCAACCGCACCCCGGCGCGCGAGGTGGCGAACACCATCCGGGACAGCGTGGGCATCAGCCGGAAGCGGGCAACTCGGATCGCCTCCGACCAGCTCAACAAGCTGACCAGCGCGCTTGCGGAAGAGCGGCGGCGCGAGGCGGGCATCGATACCTGGCGCTGGCGGTGGAGCCACAAGAAGAACGGGCGGCAGGAGCACATCGAGCGCGACGGCAAGGAATACACCGATGCGACCGCGCCACAGGATCTGCCGGGCCGCCTGCCCTATTGCGGTTGTCGATCGCAGGGCGTGATCACGTTCGACGACTGATCGCTTCCGCGCCGATTCGGAGCGTGGTATGATCGGGCCAGCGGTGCGCTAACACCGCCGACCCTGACCAACATCGTTATGAAGGAACGATTATGGCTACCGAAATCGATACACGCCCGCCTGTGGCCGATCAATCACCCCTCGTCGCACGCGCCCTTGCGTTCGCGGCAGAGGCTCACGGCAGCATCGGGCAGACCCGCAAATACACCGGCGAACCCTACATCAACCACCCCATCGAAGTGATGGAGATCGTGCGAGGGGTCGAGCACACCGACGAAATGCTGGCGGCCGCCCTGCTCCACGACACTATCGAGGACACGCCAGTCACGCGCGAGGACATCGCCCGAGAGTTCGGCGAGACCGTCGCCGTCTTGGTGATGGAGCTGACGGACCAGTGCCACGAAGGGAACCGCGCCGCCCGAAAGGCCGCCGAAGCTGCCAGACTGGCGACGATCTCGCCGGAAGCGCAGACGGTCAAGCTCGCCGACCTCATCAGCAACAGCAGCTCGATTGTCGAGCGCGATCCGGGCTTCGCGAAGGTCTACCTGCGCGAGAAAGTGAAGGTTCTCTCTGGTATGACCGCTGGAAGCCCCATCCTCTACTGGCAGGCCTGCGAACAGATCGAGGCCGCCAAGGAACAGATTGGGTTCGAGGCATGAAGTCGCCTCTCGAAGGCGCCGCGCGGGCTGCCGCCGAGGAATACGGCGAAGACTGGGACGCCCTGCCTGCGCTCAACCCCATCGACAACGGCGAGATGGACCAGCAACAGTTCATCGATATCGCCCGCGCCGTCCTTCAGGCTATCCGGGAGCCGAGCAGGGCAATGACTGATGCTGGCGGTGAACGGGAGTACGCTGGCGAGGCTGACGGCGAGGACGTGAATGTCAGTGCGGGCGATTATGCCGCAGGTGTTATCTACCGTGCCATGATCGACGCAGCACTGGAGGAAGGGTGATGGCCGCATACGCTTGGGTTCTGATTTTCAACTTCACGATGAATGGCGGGTGGAGCGTCATCGACAACATCGGCTCGCAGCAGGCTTGTGAAGCGCTGAAAGCTGAAGTCGACGCACCGAAGGCGAAGTGCGTGAAATACGAGATCGCCCAACCCGCACGATAAACCCGCCCCGACGGCGGTAAAACCATGCCTCGCGCGCGAATACCGTGCGGGGCATGCTTTTCGACCGCGCACAAATTGCTGGATCAGCCCGCATCACCAAGGACGGGTACTTCGTCGCTGATGCGCTGGTCGCGCGCGCCGACAACATCCAGGATTACCGTGCCGCCGAACTGGAACTGACCGACCGCGATCCGAACGAGATCGTCCGCGTCTTCCGCCCGGCCTCCGAGGTCTTCCACCGCGATTCCATGGCGAGCCTCGCGCATCGCCCCGTCACCATCAAGCACCCCTCGACGCCGGTCCAGTCCACCAACTGGAAGCAGCTGGCCGTGGGCGACGTGGGCGACGAAATACGCGAAGTCGCCACGAGCGACGGCAAATTTATCCGCGTGCCGATCAAGATCATGGACGCCACCGCCATTGAGCAGGTGCAGTCCGATCACCGCGAGTTCAGCCTCGGCTACACCGCCGAAATGGTCGCCGATGCAGGCGAGCACAACGGCCAGCCCTACGACTTCGTGGCGAAGAACTTTCGCTACAACCACCTCGCCGCCGTCCCCGTAGCTCGGGGCGGTTCGAGCCTGCGCATCATCGATGAGCGCACCACTCCACCGGAGAAACCGAAGATGAAGATCACGATCGGCGACGCCAAGGACGTTGACCTGAGCGACGGCGCGGCTGTTGCCCTCGCGGTCGGCGCCCTGAACACCTCGCTTGCGGACGCACAGACCAAGGTGGGCACGCTCACCGCCGATCTGGCGACCGCCACCACCTCCATTCAGGCCAAGGACGGCGAGATTGCCGCCCTGAACGCCAAGCTCGCAGACGCCGAGGTCACCCCGGCCAAGCTTCAGGCACTCGCCGATGCGCGCGCCGACGTGATCGGCAAGGCCAAGGCCATCGCGCCGAACATCGTCACCGACGGCAAGACCGATGCGGAGATCCGCAAGGAAGCCGTCACCGCCAAGCTGGGTGATGCCGCCAAGGACATGGCTGACGCCGCGATCGAGGGCGCTTTCACCGTCCTGACCAAGGACGCGAAGCCCGCCTCGGAAGGCGTGCAGCCGCTTGGCGCCCCGAAGGTGCTCGGTGACAGCGCCGCCGCCATCCAGTCGGCCCGCGCCGCCTGGCTCGCCGACAAGCAGAACGCCCACCGCAACGCGGCCGCGTAAGGAGTAACCACCATGGCAGTTCTTCAGAGCAGCTTCGTCGAGGACATCCCGGTCGGCTACCCCGGCATGGAAGCCGACGGCGAGCTTTCGAACATCATCACCCGCACCCTGGAATCCGGCACTGTCGGCTTCGGCAAGGCGGTCTATCAGGGCACCGCTGATCGCGGCGCCGTGACGACCCCGAGCGCGAACCTCCTGGGCTTCACCATCGCCAACAAGACGCTTCCGGTCACCGCCGATCGCGCTGCGGACACCTTCGTCGCGAAGGACAACCTCCGCATCAAGAACCGCGGCAAGATCTGGGTGCTCGCCAGCGTGGCCGTGACGCCGCGCCAGCCCGTCTACGTGACCAGCGCAGGCGCCATCACCAACGTGTCAACCGGCAACACCGCCGCGGCCGGTTGGGAATTCGACGACACGGCGGCGAGCGGCGCGCCCGTGCGCATTGTGCGCCGCTGAGGGGGACAGACATGACCAAGATGATTTTCGATTCCGTCATGGCGGCCGTGGCATATCTGGATGCAAATCCCGAATGCCCCGGCGTCAGCTTCGTGGACGGTATCCGCGGCGTCGATCTGAACGACGCCCAGCAGAGCCTCGCCTTCCTCGCGCCGCAGCTCCTGCGCGTCGAGCAGGGCGTCTACATGGTGAAGTACCCGCTTGCGGACTACGCCGAGTTCATGCCGGTCGACACCACCGGCACGATCTGGTCGGCAGGCTCGCTGTTCTACTCGGGCGACATCGCGGGCAAGCCGGAATGGTTCGACGTGGCGGCGGATGACATGCCCTATGCCGACGTCAGCCGGACGCAGTTCCTCCAGGAAAACCACATGGCCGGTATCGGCTACAAGTGGAACCGCATGGACCTGGAGCGTGGCCAGCAGCTGGGCGTGAACGTCCTGGCCGAGAAGGCAGACGCCTCGGTGAAGACCGCCGAGCGCTTCATCCACAAGACGGCCATGCGCGGCGACGGCCTGAAGTTCACCACGGGCTTCATCAACAACCCGCTGGCCACCACGGTCACCGCCGCGAACTCGCTGATCACCGGCACGCCGGACCAGGCTATCGCCGTTATCAACGATGCGCTGACCTCGGTCGAAACCAACACGGGCGAGACCTACCAGGCCGATACCCTCGCGGTCCCGACCTCGGTCTACAACTCGATGGCCTCGCGCCGCGTCACCGACACCGGCATGTCGCTCCTGCGCTACCTGCAGGAGAACTCGGTTGTCTCGGGCCTGACCATCAAGAAGTCGCGCCACCTCGAAACGGCCGGCGCTGGTGGCACGAAGCGCATCGTCGCGTACTCGAATACCCGCGAGGTTCACATGTTCCACCTGCCCGGCGGCGGCCACCAGCTGTTCCAGGCATGGCAGAAGGGCCCGTTCTCCTGGGAAGTGCCCGGCCTGATGAACATCGGCGGCTACGAGAACCGCATCCCGAAGGCCATCACCTTCGTCGACGGAGTCTGAGCCATGAAGAAGTTCACGAACTACGCCCTCGGCACGCGCGGCATCAACACCAAGGCGGGCACCGTCTGGGTGGATCCGGGCCAGACGGTCGAGATCGACCCGGACACCATCGTCGGCAAGGTGCCCGACCTCGGCAAGAAGTCGGACGCCCAAGCCGATGAAGGCCCGGACGCTGGCGATTTCGACGTGCTCAATGCCAAGGTTGCCGACCTCACCAAGCAGGTCGACGCCCTGACC
>CAACXH010000213.1_pt1 | contig 9211 bp, 10 predicted proteins | sample 2275881 | NCBI WGS metagenome assembly CAACXH01 (sample SAMEA5312483, study PRJEB27640) | indoor metagenome | biome: indoor environment; feature: controlled; material: polymer antistatic dissipative epoxy resin | place: Italy | collected 2014-05-27 | reverse complement strand
TAGTCCGAATTTATCGCATCAACCCAACGATCGCCGCAAACAGAACACCGCAAAGAATGCCAAGCGCCAATGCAGCATCAAACTCTAAGACAGATTGGGCGCGCGTAGGCGGCTCGGTGTCAGGGCGGTTCAACGTTCAAGTCTCCAATCTTTGGGTGGCGGAGGAAACGAACCCTGTTCCAGATTGGTTGCGCAAAATATTCCGAGCGGGATGGGGCTACCGTCGAGTGTACGCGAATGTCGTAGCGTCTCCTGGGCAAATGCGTCGGCAAATGACGGACGCCGCTGTACTCGCCGGGCGTCACCGAGGGGGGGAGCTGGGATGGTCGAACGGGTGTTTGAGCCTCTGTTTTCGAGAGTCACTCCATAATGATGATGAATGGGTCAGGATTGTCGTTGGGAGACTCTTTCTACCAATGACGGACCCGGCCGGTATCGACATGAACGAAATTGCTTTCGGGATAATAGCCTACACCACCTGCGCGCAGCGAGAGAGCTGCTTTGTGGAGATTGGCGAGGCGCACATTCTTGAGCCTTATGTCGACGGCTTTGCCAAGCATATGCTGGCTCTTGGATGCGACGCCGGACGAGCTGCGGTGCAGCCTGCCATTTGTCTTTGGCGAACGGTAACCCGATATCAGTGTAAAATGGGCGCGTTTGTCTGCGCCGGTCGCTGCCTGGAGGTGGACGAGCGTGTCGAGGAGGCTCGTATCCATTCTGATCGTCTCGCCCGTCCGCCAGTCACGCATGAAGTGATTAAGCTCGGCGATGCCATCCCTGCGGAAGCGTCCGCCGGAAAAATAGCAGATATCGATATGCTCCGAATTATGCAGGTTGCGAAAGGCGAGCCGTCGTTCCGGAATGGATGCCCATGAAGCTTCAGGAAATAGCTGCGCCATACCGCAGGCTGCGGCGCCGAACAGCACCGACCGTCGATCGAATATCATAAATGTCGTTGGTCCCGAACATGTTTCAGGGAGATAAAGGCCGCTCGCAAGCGTTGCCTATGTCCCTGTCATATAAGGTGTTTCTGTCGACGTGAAAAGATCGGTTCCATGGCAATTTCGGATTTTGGCCTCGGTTGGTCTCATTTTTGCAGCTTCAGTGCAGGCATTCGCTCCTGCCAGAGACCAAACGGGCGCTCCAGCCCATTTCCCGGCAGGCATCGATCCGGCCATTTTTCAGGCCCAGGTCCAGCTTGATCGAGCGGGCTTTGCGCCGGGCATCATCGATGGAAGAAAAGGCCGCTTTTTCGCGATGGCCCTCAAAGGATTTCAGGAAGCGCGCGGGCTGGAGCAAAGCGGCGTGCTTGATGCCGCAAGCCGCAAGGCACTGGCAGGAGAGAGGGCGCCAACGCTCATTCGCATGGTCCTGAAAGCGGAAGCACTCGAGGCCTCTTTCACGCCAGACATCCCCTCAAGGATCGTCGATCAGGCGACGCTCCCATTTCTTGGCTATCGCAACCTGGTGGAAAAGCTCTCTGAGCGCTTCCATACAAGCAGCGACATCCTCTTTCGGCTCAATCCGGGTCTCAAAGCCCCCAGAGCCGGGATGGAATTGCTGTTGCCCGGACTCCTACCATCTGATCGAACCTATGAGCCGGGCCTGCCGGCAAGATGGCGGGATGTTCTGGCGGATCTCAATATTAGCGCGAGCCAGCCGCGCGCAGCCAAAATCGTCGTCAGTAAATCGCAGAGCGTGCTCAGAGTCTACGACGCACAGGACCGGCTAATTGCGCAGTTCCCGGCGACGACAGGCAGCGATCACGATCCGCTGCCACTGGGGAAATGGATGATCCGGACCATCGCCTTCATGCCCACCTATCATTACAACCCCGACCTCTTCTGGGACGCAGACAGTAGTGACCAGAAGGCGCAGCTCAGTGAGGGGCCGAATAACCCTGTGGGGGTCGTTTGGATCGATCTCGACAAACCGCATTACGGCATTCACGGAACTCCCGAACCAACCCTCATCGGCCGTTCGCAAAGTCATGGCTGCATTCGCCTGAGCAATTGGGACGCTGCCCGTCTCTCCCAGATGCTGCGCGCTGATACTCCTGCCGAATTTGTTGCGTGACCGGCGTCGTCGAGTTCTTGGCGCTCGATCAGTAGCATGACAGCGCGACTGCGCCGGAGCCGCGACCGAGGTCACGCGTTGCAGGAAAGAGATTGTGAGGAGAAATGCGTGCCTAAATCCCTTGTCGCCCTTCCGATGGTCGTCATCGCCCTGACCCTGGCGGCCTGCAGCAGCCAGTCGGGCACCGGAAACCGGGCCGACACGGCGTCGGCGCAGCGGCAAGCGCAGTGGAACGAGGACGCAATCCATGATCTCAAGCAGGCCATTGACAGTCGCGGCGCGCATGGCCTCGACCATCTATCCTTCGGCGTCGAAGGAGAGCCAGCAACAAGCGCCGGTCAGGACGCGCTTACCCAAAGTGCCTTGCGCTATGCCAGGGCATTGGCTGGCGGCGCGAGCGATCCCAAAAAGCTCTATGAGGTTTACACCCTCGGCGCCTTCAGGCCGGATCTCGAACGCGGGCTGAAAGACGCGCTGGCATCGGGGAAGCTGCGCGGCTGGCTCGATGGCCTTGCGCCGCAGGAGGAAGACTATCGCAATCTTTCCAGGGCCTATCTGGCGCTTGGGAAGGGGCGAAGCGGTGCCGCAAAACCCATCCCCGACGCAGGAAAGCCGATCGATCCTGGAACATCCGACAGTCGCATGCCCGCGATCGAACGGCAGCTGGTGGCGTCGGGCTATCTGGATCGGGCTGGCAATGCCGGCATTCGCTACGCCGAGCCGCTAGTGCGCGCCGTCAAGCATATGCAGGTCGATTATGGCATCAAGCCCGACGGCGTGATCGGCGAAGAGGCCCTTGAAATCCTCAACCTGTCGGATGCTGATCGCGCGCGGGAAATCGCCGTTGCCATGGAGAGGATGCGGTGGCTCGACCGGGCGCCGCCCGGAACGCGGATCGACGTCAACCTCGCCGCCGCGCGCCTCACTTATTGGCGCGACGGGAAGATTGCCGATACGCGCAAGGCGGTGGTGGGCGAACCTGACACCGAAACGCCCCAGCTGGGATCGCCCATCTATCGGCTGGTCGCCAATCCGACCTGGACGGTTCCTCGGTCGATCCAGAACAAGGAGATCGCAGGCAAGGGCGCTGGCTACATGAAGCGCAACAACATGGTCTGGAAGGATGGCTGGATCGTCCAGCAGCCAGGTCCGAAAAACTCGCTGGGGCTGGTCAAGTTCGACATGAAGAACGACCATGAAATTTATCTTCACGATACGCCGGCCAAGCAGTTGTTCGCCGAGGTTCAGCGCCAGCGCAGCCATGGCTGCATCCGGGTCGAGGATGCGTTGGGTTTTGCCGAGAAGATCGCCCGGGACGAAGGCATTCTGGATCAATGGAACAAGGTGCGCGCGACGGGCAAGGAAGGCTTTGTCGAACTGCCACGGGAAATCCCGGTTCGCCTGCTTTATTCAACAATATTGTTCGACAATAAAGGGGCGCCGGTGATCCGGGCAGACCCTTATGGTTGGAATGAGCGAGTGGCAAAGGCGCTTGGCTTTGGCCAGCGTAAGGGTTCCCGCCTTCGGGCCGGAGGCGATGATGTCGGGCCGTGATAAGCGCGTGATGAGCTGGCGGGGACCTCGCTACGAGTGCGGAAGAGCCTGTGCAGGCCGTCAGAATTCAAGATCAAAAAGTCCCCACTATGTAAAGTGGGGACATATTTTAGAAAATCTTATCTACGTTTCACTATGAATATCGCAAAAGATATCGATCTGAAATTCGTAGCATGGATCTGGCACTATTTTTCGCCATTATCCTTGACGCCGACGGTCGGAACTTCGATTTGTTCCTTCTTGGTGCCGACCACGACTTCCTTGGAATCTACATCAACCTTCGGGAGTTCGCCGCCCTTGACGCTGACTTCCGGCATATCCCCTCCCTTTACGTCCGCAGACCAGAAGCCGGTCGCGAACAGGATGCCCGCGATCACTAGGGCGGCTATCACAAGAATTGCGATGGTGCGTCCCGGCCCCTTCTTTTCGATCACCACATGATCATTATACCTGTTGTCAACCATCCCGTCCTCCTAAATGTTGGTAGCATTGGGAACGAGGCCGGACAGAATCTGTTCCGATTGAGAAATATTCTTAATTGGAAAGATGAAAACTTGCGACCCGTATTGGCAGACACACTCACTCGGTATGGAGTGGACTTGAGCCCACATGACGCTAGTGGTCTCAGCGCTAATCAAATTTCTCGTTTTACCGACCGAATTTTCCGGCCCAATGGATCGCGTTCGTAAGGATGCGGCGATAATTTGGATCGTCGTAGCTTTCCGGCAAATGTCCGAGCGCCGAGTAGACGACACGCCCCTTTGTGGCAGGACTGGTCCAAATCACCGGATGCGATCCCATCGTTAGCTTGGTGCCTGGGTGGTAACTCGCTTCGTCGATCCGGGCGAGTATCGTCATGCCCTGCATTTTCGGGTTCGCATCGAAGGAGTACCATTCATCGACGGGCGCCCAAGGCATGGTCACGCCAGCCATGACGGGATGCCGTGGTTGGTCGACGATGACTTGCGCGGATTGAAACTGATCCGTGCCTCCGGGATGTCCGATGAATTTGGTGCCGATGATCGTCTCGGTATACCAGGGCGCCTTGTGGCTATTGTCTCCTGCGGCGTGCAGCGCCACCACGCCTCCGCCGCGCGCGACGAACCTCGCAAAGGCTGATCGCTGCGCTTCGGTCAGGAAATCCCCGCTCGCACTGTTGAGAATGATGACGGAAAAATGCCGCAGCTGTTCGTCGTTGAAGATTGCCGCATTTTCGGTGGTGTAGCTGACATGTCCCAGATTGGCAGCAATATCAGCCAGGACCATGTTGGAATGAGGTATATGCTCGATATGCCGCCAGCCATTGGTCTTGGACAGGATGAGCGCCGCATGCTTCAGGTTTTTCGGAAGAGTCGGGGCGGCAGTGTCATAGGTGGGCGCAGGCAGATGAGGGTTGGGCGCCACCTGTGCCATGGTCAATAGCGCGATGGTCGCGAATATTCTGTACATCGTCTCTCCTTTGGCGCGCTGGCCCATGACGCTGCTTGTCGGGTCAGATCACCCCAGCCTGCATCTGCTTGACCGCGTGATCGGCGGCTCGGGCGGTCATCGCCATGAAAGTCAGCGATGGATTGACGCAGGACACAGAGGCCATTTGCGCCCCATCGGTGATGAACAAATTGGCGGCGTCATGCGCCTGATTCCATTTGTTCAGGACCGACGTGGCGGGATCATGCCCCATTCGGGCGCCGCCCATTTCATGGATCGCCTCACCGGGCACATGCTTGCCGCGACCGCCGGTCACGTTCGTAAGACCCGCCTTGCGCAGCATCAGCATGCCCTGTTCCAGCGCATCGTCCATCATCCTGATTTCATTGTCGCGGAAACGGACGTCGAAGCGCAACAGCGGCGTACCGAAGCGATCGGTCTTGCTGAGGTTCAGCATGACGCGATTATCCTCATAAGGCAGGCATTCCCCAAAGGCGCCCATGCTGAAGCGCCACGGGCCATATTCGCGCATCCCGTGCTTCATGGACAGGCCAAAGCCTTCAGGCGCGGACGCCTGACGGCCAGCACCGCCCTGGAAGCCGTAGCCACGCTTGAAGGGCAGATCCTCAGCTTCCAGATTGCGGAAGCGCGGCACATAGACGCCGCCGGGCCGTCGGCCATATTCGACAAATTCGCTCATGCCCGGAATGTCGCCCGACACGCCGACACGGAAGATATGATCCATCACCGCGCTGCCGAGCGCACCGTTGGAATGGAAATAGCTGCGTTCGCTGCCTGCCGGACGGGAGTTGAGCAGGATGTGGAGCGAACTCATCGCCGATGCGCACAGAAAGACCATGCGGGCCTGAACGACCTCCACCTGGCCAGTATTGGCGTCGACCATCCGGACACCGGTTACGCGCTTTTGGGCCGGGTCATATTCCAGGTTCGTGACCCAATTGTCCGAACGCAGCGTCAGCCGACCCGTGGCGCGGGCAGCGGGCAGTGTGACGGCCTGTGTCGAGAAATAGGCGCCGAAACTGCAGCCCCGGTCGCATTGTGCCCGCTTCTGGCAGCGGGTGCGATTCTGCTCGGGCTTGTCTTCTGTGATGTTGCTGAGGCGGGCGTTGATCAGCTTGCGTCCGGGAAATTCGCTTTCCAGCCGTCCCTTCAGCCATTTTTCGGCGACGTTCATCGGAAAGGGCGGCATGAATTCACTGTCGGGAAGATAAGGCAGATTTTCCCGAGCACCCGAAACGCCGATGTAATTTTCGACATAGCTGTACCAGGGCGCGACATCGTCATAGCGGATGGGCCAGTCGGTCCCCACGCCCTCCTTCTTGTTGGCCTCGAAATCGGCCGGGCTCCAGCGGAAGCTCCAGCGCCCCCAGGTCAGCGACTTGCCACCGACCACTGACGGGCGAACCCAGTTGAACTTGTTGGGCGCGTCATAGTCGTAGGGGTTGAGCCGGTCGTTGATGAAGAAGGGCTGGGTGGCGGGCGAGACCCAGCCGTTGAGCGCGAAATAATCGCTCTTTGCAAGCGCGGCCGGCATCCTGCCACGTGCTGGAACGTCATAGGCCGACTTGCCGTCGAAGGGATAATCTTCCCCATGTTCGACCATGCGACCGCGATCGACCATAAGGACGCGCAGCCCCTTTTCCGTAAGTTCCTTTGCGGCCCAGCCACCGCTGACGCCCGAACCAATGACGATAGCGTCGAAACGATCTGTTGCTGCCATGATTTTGCCCTTCCGATGAGCGTGTCGGAAATGAATGGAATCGAGGATCGAAGGCGATTGCCCGCCCTATGAGGAGAAGATCCGCTTGACCTTCGCATAGGGGTAGGCCCCGTCATATTCGCCGGGGATGGGCAGATATTCGCGTTCCTGCGTGATGCCGATTTCGGACGTGTAATAGCCGGTGATGACAAGCTGGCGGAACGCCTCGAAAAAGGGAGCGCCACCTGGCAGTTCGCCGTTCATCGCAAGGGTCAGCAATGCGTCCTGCTGCGCGGCCGAGGCTTTTATGGCCGGCTTTTTATAATCGGCCATGCTGCGGGCATCGATCGCGGCCAGGCCGTCGAAGATCGTTGCCCGTTCATCGGTGATCGCCCAGTCGCCCAGCATATGTTCGATATATTCGGGCACGCCTGCAGCAATGGCGCCGGGCGTATCGGATGTCGGCAGGATGCGTTCGCTCAGCGCCGTGACCAGCGCTCTTTGTGCGGGCGTGAATATGATCTCGGGTGCGCCAGTATTGATGACCGGGTTCGGCTGGTAGGCGATGGCCCGTGCAAGCGGGGCGAAGATGTTCGCGCCCAGCATGCCGACGATGGACGCGAGCGCCGCTCTGCGGTCCATTAAATCCTACCATCACGAAGATCGTCGGCCGGGCAGGATATCTCAAGATGAGATATCGATACTGAAACCGCAGAGGTGAAAAGCGGTAGCGCTATCATTTTAGCGCAATTCATAGACGCACAAGAGTGTCTCTTGGTCATTTTCCTCGCCCATTTATATTTTTAGTCGCGCAAAATATGCACGAAAGGACATAGTAGTCAATGGGGTCAGCCGCGATGACATATGGTGTGGTTAGCGCTATCAATGTTGTCGCGGCTCGCCGGAAGATTTTCAGGGTAAGCGGTATGTGATCGATGCGGGCCTGTACTCAGCCGCCGAAGCTCTAGGTTGATGCGAGATGACTGTTTCGAGGGAACAGGTGCAGGCGTCGGAAGGTTGGCGGTCCTTTGGAGGGCTGCATGAGATATAGTGACCGTATGACGTTGTTCGCGCGCCTCGGTTTCGCTGCACGCGGTCTCGTGTACATCATCATTGGATGGCTTGCGCTCGACGTCGCATTGCACGGTGGCGAAACAACCGACAATCAGGGTGCTTTAGGCACTTTGGCTGACGCGCCGCTTGGTCCTATTGTCGTTTTGTGCGGTTGGATTTGCTGGATATGCGGTCTGGCGGCTTACAGAGGCAGTCATCGACCCTGAGCGCCGCGGTCGAACCGTGAAAGGGGAGTTTGAAAGACTTGGCTATGGCTTAAGTGGTGTGTCTCATATCATGCTGGCGACCGCCGCAGGCAAAATCGCTCTTGCGCAAGCGAGCAGAGAGCATGGAAGTCCTGGAGATGAAAGCGCGCAAGGTTGGTCGGCATGGCTTCTGGAGCAACCGGGAGGTGTGTTCATGCTTATTCTGGTCGGCGTCCTACTGCTTATCGTCGCGATTGCCCAAGCGCTCAAGGCGTATAAGGCGCGGTTTGACGATCTCAGCGGCGATGTGCCGGCTCCTGACTATGTTCGGTGGATCGGACGTATTGGATATGCAGCCCGTGCGCTGGTGTTCTCCCTCATCGGCTGGTTCATCATATCTGCGGCGTTGAACCATGACCCCGATCGCGCCGGGGGGCTTGGGGAGGCGCTGCGGCAGCTACGGGCGCAGGATGAAGGGACGCTTATTTTAAGCGTGGTCGCTTGCGGGCTGGGGCTGTTTGGGTTGTTCAGTCTGATCGAGGCGCGATATCGAAGAATGAAGGTAGTACCGCCCCAATTTCTGCGGTGACGCCGCGCAAGATGCAAAATGAGTTTGGGGATCAGCTTACAAATCTCCGCCTGGTGCTGCTTTAGATGGGTCCGAAGATCTTGAGCCTTCGCGCTATAGTGGCGTCTTGAGTTGCTCGGATGGAAATGCTGTCCTCATCAGACGTCATGAACTTGGGACGCAGACATAGAGTGCAATATGCTATCCATGAGGCAGGCGTCCTTCGCAGTAGGACGCATTAAGCGAGGTTATGTGCGGGTCGTCGGTGCGATGATATCGTCTCATATTTATGCTGAAAATCAGCGCCATAGCAGGCGGGGGACTGTCAGGATTTCCGTGTGCGGCCGGGCGGTTGATCATCAGGCCGCCATGGCTCTGATGAAACGTTCGCCGAAGATCACGGCAAATTGCGCCTTCGCCATGGTCCACTCACGTGGTGGCATCTTCCACTCTTTCTCCGACCGATTCAAGATCAGGTAGAGCAGCTTGGTGGCGGCCTCGTCGCTGGGGAAGTGTCCCCTGGCCCTGACAGCCCGCCTGAGCTTCGAGTTCAAAGCTTCGATGGCGTTCGTAGTGTAGATGATCCGGCGGACCTCGTCGGGGAAC
>CAACXH010000398.1_pt1 | contig 9311 bp, 11 predicted proteins | sample 2275881 | NCBI WGS metagenome assembly CAACXH01 (sample SAMEA5312483, study PRJEB27640) | indoor metagenome | biome: indoor environment; feature: controlled; material: polymer antistatic dissipative epoxy resin | place: Italy | collected 2014-05-27 | reverse complement strand
CACCTTGCGATGACCCGCCCGACCTACGATGGTTTCGGCAGTTTGGGCCTTTTCCCGACATGCTATGGTCCCGTTCCTCTTTCGAGATTTCAGCCGGTTCATCACCGGCACCGGTAAGTCGGGGACGCATGGATTTTCCCAGCTATCCAGAAGACATGTCTTCACTCCTTTATTCGCGCCGACACGGCGCACCACCAATTCTTCGCGGGCATAGTCTTCGCGCTTCGTGGAAATGAGGGTGGGACGGGCAAGCCGGTCCTTATGGCCTGATGCGTGACATAGCTCATGGCTGAGCGTGGAATAGTAGTCGTCGCTGGTGTGGAAGTCGGAAAACTCCGGCATGACGACATCATCCCCGCTTGGCTGATAATAGGGCTGCGAACCATGATGCCGCACAGTGACGGGCACCCGGCCAAAGAGGCTATCCAGTTCGGCGTCGCGGTCGTGGGGGTTGGTAGCGGTGATAATGGGTTCGGGCATGGGATATTGCGCATCGATGCCGTCGATCTGCTCGGCATTGAAAACCGTGTAGCGCTTCAGGAACGCCACCTGACGCTTGCCATCCTCGCCCTGTTCGCCCCCTTTGCCGTCACCTACCACGATCTTGTTGGCATAAACGACGGTCGATCCCTTCTCGCCTTTGCGGACACATCCGCCCAACGCCAGCGCCTGTTTGAAGGTGAGCCAGTGCGGCGAGGCAAAGCCTTTTGTCATCGATGCCACCCACAAGGTCAGGACATTGATCCCACGATAGGCAACGCCGGTCGAGCGCAGCGGGATATTGGGCGCGGCGCTGCCGTTCCATGACTTCGACCAAGGCCGGGTGCCTGCCTCGATCATGGCAATCATCTGGTCGGTGATTTCCTGATAAACGTCTGCCCGGTTTTCAGTGATACGTCCCATGATGCTCATCCTTCCTTTAGGCTGAAAGCCGCTTGCTCTGCGGCATGCGGCTCTGCCTTTCCGGCGAGGAACGGGATGGGGAGGGAGAGCGAGAATCTTGCCTCCTGGCGCGGGCGAGCCGCCGTAGCGTGGCCGATGCCTTCAGGGCATCGGGTGCCACGCTTGGCGGATTACACGGGGGGCATGATTGTCGTTCGGGGACGAAAGGGCAGTCGCCCTTGGCGTTCCCTTGCGCTGCTCGCCTCCGGGGGAGGAGGCAGTGCTACGAACTGGCGCGCGCGTAGTGCCTTCTGGGGTGTGCCACATGGCACACCTGCGCGAGGATCGTCACCCGGATGGGCCGAGACGCCATAGGCGGCTCGGTCGGCGCTGTGGCCGATAGAGCCGTGCCTGTCAGGGCCGCGCCCATGCTTGAGCTTTCATGTAGGAACACATGCTCAGGAAACGGGGAAAGCCGCGAGGTGCCCTGAATAAGAAAGGCCGCCCCGTGATGCCGGAAGCAACAGCGGGACGGCCTATTGAATTTCGCATGTCTGAACCTGCCGCAGCGAGCGAACCCGGTCCAGGATAACGGGGCTTAGTCCTCGTCATCATCCTCATTGAGCGCACCCATCAGGTCGGCAACGCTGGCAAACCGCTCCACCCGGCCTTCAGACGCATCACGCATCGCAGCCTGGGTCGTGGCGTTGGGAACGCGGATGTCGAAAGGCAGGTTCTTGTCAGACGCCACGCGCACGAGCATCAGCCGGATCGCATCGGACACAGACAGGCCCATCCCAGCAAGAACTGCGCTGGCTTCCTTCTTCAGATCGGAATCAATCCGAGCACGCACTACATCGGCCGCTGCCACTTCACTCACCCCATTGAAATTACCTGAGCCACAATGTAGCTACAAACCCTAAATGATCTCCTAACGCCGGGGTGTCAATAGCACTACCCCTCTCTGCACTCTCCCGGGAGCACGTGAAGCACAGAGAGCACGTGGGAGTACATAAGCACATTATGAGCACAGACGCCGCTCTCGCAACACACTGAAAACACTAGCGAAAAACGGATATGCTTGAAACATATGTTGCAGGCATAGATTTCAGTTGCATCATTTCGCACAAATAAGCATATCGTAGTTGCAACGAGAGCGCATCCTATGTTGCGCGAATAAATACCTAAGTCATTGAAAAAAGACAATAAATAGAGCAAAACCTGTTTGTTGCCGCAACAGGGCTGCGACACAAGGAGTATAAGAAATGGCGACGACTAGGGAGGCGAGTGCGATTACGAAAAAGCAGCTCGCCATGCGCGAACTGCACTGGCCGGGTATGGAAACCTGGCTGTGGAATCGCAAGGCCAATAAGGGGTTTGCAACGATCCCCAAAACGATGCCACTGATCCTCAAGATCATGGATGAAATGACCAAGGGGGCGCCGGTATCGTCCACCTATCTGACGCTGTGGTGCCACACGTGGGACAACTCGTTCGTCATCCTGAACAAGCATGGCGATATGGCCAATGCGTCGGGATTTGGCGGTCAGCGCGGGGAACATACCTGGGCGACCCGGATGAAGAAGCTTCAGGAACTGAAGTTCATCGACATCAAGCCGGGCAAGTCCGGGCCGATGGGCAATGCGATCATCTTCAACCCGCATTTCATCCTGCGCTGGCACAATTCGGTCAAAACGCCGGGCCTCACTGCGACCAGCTATGCCGCGCTGGTGGAAACGGCGCTGGAAATCGGGGCCGGCGACATGCTGGTGGAGTGGACGCCATTTCCGCCTGACGGTGCGCCGCCCGTGATACCGCAGCCGGTCATCGATGCAGCGGCCAAGGCCAAGGTGGATCTGCCGACCAAGGGGGGCGCGGAATGAGACCCGTAGAAATTACGGGCCGCTTCAAACGCGATTACAAGCGCGAGAAGCGATCCGACGCCGCCCTGGACGACGTGTTCCAACCCGTCCTCAACATGCTGGTCATGGATGAGGTGTTGCCGGCCAACCTGTCTGACCATTCGCTGACCGGCGAGTGGAAGGGCTACCGGGACTGCCACATCAAGCCTGACCTGGTGCTGATCTACCGCAAGACCGAAGAGGCGCTTGTCCTCGCCCGCATCGGTTCCCACAGCGAACTGTTCGGGTGACAGGATGCGGCTCCCTGTCCGGGGCGGCAACGCAGAGACGTGCCAACCGGCCATCTGCGTTGCCGCCCCGGACAGAGCGATACCACCGGACGCGAGAGCCATACGACCAGTAAAGCAAGATTGACCGGCAAGGGGTGATCCCGCAGTCCTGCGACTATGGAAAAACTTCTTCCCATGGCCGAGCAGCTCGATCGCGCAGCGGTCGAATTGCGGCTCGACCACCCCATCCACAATAGGCTTGCGATCATCCTGATCGACAATGCCGTGGAGTTGATGGCGAAGGAGGCTCTGTTCGTCCACACAGCCATCGGCGGGGATTATTGCGGCATCACCGCCAAGCACCGAAAGATGGCGCGCAGCAGAAATCTGCATCAGCAGCTCGCGGTGCTCACCTTCATCGGGGAGATGACGCCGCTGGAAGCGGAATTTGTCCTCGCTGCCCATGACCATCGCAATTCGGCATATCACGAAGGATATGCCGGCGAGCCGTATCTGCGCCAGCTTGCCTTTCACTATTATGAGTTCGCGTGCCGTTATGTCGCCCGCTTCTCAAAGGCATTTTACAGTTGGTCGAGCAATTTCCAGTATACGGAGATCGGCCGCCGATACCATGAGGCGACGCGCGATTCCGATCGGCTTCTGGGGAAGATCGATCGCGCGAAACTCGCTGCAATGCTGTTAAGCCAGTTGCCTGCCCCGAGCGCGATTTCCTTGCAGCACGCCTTGGCCGAAGACCTAGAACGCGATCGCGAGGGGGTTGCCCGATCCCTACGGTTCCTGCGGGACAATAGCTGGCCCAGGAAGCCAACGGCCTTCCTGCTGGCGAAGGCGCAATTTGAAAGCGCACGCGATTTCGCGCTGGAAAAGCAGGGACTGGAGAACACGCCTTACGGCACACCGCGTCGGATCGAGGCGGTGCAATATGCCAACAAGAACCATGCTAATTTCACCCCCCGGTATAAAGCGGTGCCGCATGGAAGCTGGGCACAGTCTATTCAGCGTATCCGCTCGACTGATGATCCCATTCTTGCCACCGCGCTTTTTCAGCGCACCCGCAAAAATATGGCGTTTCTCCGCGATACGCTGGGCCATGCTGCCATGCGGTTGGAAGGCGAGCTGGATCGTGATTGAACGGGCCATTCCCGCATCTGCCGCCACGGCATAGGAGCATTGCGGTCATAGCCATTGGCCGCCGAGCGAAGCAGCAAACGTCTTGCCGATAACGATGGCGCTGGCGACGACGGCGATGAGAGCAAACACGGCCAGTCTTGTCGCTTCCCCAAAATGCCCGCGTGTGAGGGCGAGCGCGGTGCAAATCGCCAGTGCGAGCAGCAGACCCGGCCCCATTTCATAGAGCACCAGGCCGGGCAGGCGGTTGGGAAGCAAATAGGGCATATCGCGGATGATCCGGCCAAGCAGCACCGCGCCAATCACTAGCGCTGTGGACGCGCCCCAGCGCCCGATCAGCGCGGCCACGGGCGAACCGGGTTTAATCACCAGTGCGCGCTTCAGCCGTGTCGACACTCCATCCTGTAAGACTGGCGGGCAGTACGGCAGCGCTATTTCTTGATCGTGCCGACATCGCACCCCTCCGGCACCTGCGCGCGCTGCACGGCGAGTTGACGCATCCCCTCATAATCGATGCCCCATAGACCCGCCCGTTGCGCCGCAGCCTTGCGCATCAGATCGACATAGGCACCGCCAGAATAGATCCGATAATCGACTGCAAAACCCTGCGCGACCATCGTGGCGCCGACACTGGCCTTATTGCCGGAGAACCGGCACGCCAGATTGAGACGGCCATAGCTCTTGGGGTCGGTGCGGCACTGTTTTTCGCGCCGCAGGGCATAGTCGAACAGCGAGGCCGAGCATTCCATCCCGCCATCGCGCGCTGCCAACGCGCGCAGCGCTTGGCTTGCCATAGCCTTTAACTGAGGACGATCGTCATCAGGAGCATCAATCCCGACAACCCTTACCCGACCGTTGGTGAAATCGACGGTATCACCATCGATGATCCGCGGAGAGGGCGAAGCAAGCTGCGTGCGCGACGCCTCGACCAGCGATGCCTTGTTCTGGCTGATCGAATAGACAGCTACAATGACGAAGGTCGTCCCGATCATCCAGCGCTGAAATGGTGGTACACCGGGAAAGAGCTTCATGCTGCACGGACTTCGCGCAGGAGGTCATTCCAGTCGCCGCTATGGGGCGGCAGCTTGGTGAGCAGCTTGCGCCCATTTCCGGTCAGATGCGGTGTGGCACGCTCTACTGCCCCCGCCGCCTCGACGCCATGCTGGCTGTAGAGGATGACGCTATGAACGCTTTCGGGAATGGCAATGCCTTGATACCGCTCAATGCCGAGCACCGGCCATACGAAGTGGCCGGGTTCGAGCATGTTCATCACGCTGGCCGCATCCTCCACACCCTCAGCAAGACGCAGCACACCATCGCGAGGAATGCCGCCCCAGCGCACCGCGCCCGACCCCGGATTGCCAAGCATCCGCTTGGGTTCGGGCATGTCGGCTTTCCACCGTCCGTCGGGGGTCAAAAAGGTCCGGTGGATCGCGACGACGCCGGCATCTTCCTCGATGGGGACAATCAGCGCAGGCGCGAAAGCCTTGTCGGCACCCGCTCCGCATTGGCAGCGAGGGTCGAAGCGCGCATTAATGCCATCGGGCACGATCGCGCGGGCGCGCAGATAGCGATCGGCCAGCGTCCCGACATAGGGTTCGGCATGACGCCATACGGCAAGAGCGACCTTGTTGAGGTCCGCCTTGCTCTCCTGGCGCTGACCGGGATCATAGTCTGCTGGTGCAAGGATCTTGCCGGAGCGCAACGCAGCCATGATCGCTTCGGCCGTGCAACCGGCGAAGCAATGAAACAGGACCGCTCGGTTGCCGACCCGCACGGACAGACTAGCAGTGCTATCGGCGTGAGCCGGGCACCGGCACATCGCAAAGTCTCCAGTCCATCGCCCGCCAAGCTGGCGAACAATTCGGTCTGCCTGTTCCTCAATCGTGGCGATATGCCGTCGGGCCATTTAAGACACCTCCGTTGAAGCTTGGCGCTACGCTATCGCACCGCGATATGTAGAACCAGCGAAAACACATAAAATCGCTTGTAGGGTTGGAATGGAATTAGAGCTAATTTTGGAACGCGAACTCACGACGCACCGCCCCCCAGGCGGGACGATTACAGATGTGCATGTCTGCCAGCATGATTCCGGGAAGTGGCATATCAATATCCGTGTAAGCTGGCGTGGAACGGCGTTATTCCACGTAGGTCTTTACGACAAGAAGCGCATCCGGTTGTATAAGAAGGCATCTTCTGCCTTGCGACATATTATCCTCGGCTACGGGCATGAGGGTGTAATAAGTGTGCACCCATATCCCGGCATCAAGGACGAGACGACATTTTAGCGGGGTAGGGCGATTCCACCATTATGAACCTTTGTCGCTTTCAGGGTGGCCAAGGGGGGATGCTTAACCTAGCCTAGTTTTCACAACTGGAGTGAAAACATGGCAAATCGCTTATGTTCATCCTCGCAGTGCGTCGCACATGACATCGTGTTGACCGCAGCGGCATCGGCCTGCGTAGCCGATTATTTTCGGATATTTTCGCCGATGGGGAGTACCCTGGGCGCGAAAAGCCGGGAGCGCTGATGTGACGCTTCCCGCCGCCGTCATCATGGGTCTTGCAGCGCAATGTGCGCCAGGTGTGGCCCCCGAGACAATCGCGGCGATCGTCCAGACCGAAAGTGAAGGCTACGAGTTGGCGATCAACGTCAACGGCCTGAGCCGCAAGGTGCAGCAACCCACGACCTTGGCGCAGGCGATAAGCGTTTCGCGCGCATATGTCGCCAAGGGCTATTCCGTCGATCTCGGCCTTGGACAAATCAACTCCCGGAACATGAAGGCGCTGGGCCTGACCTGGGACAAGGTGTTCGACCCTTGCACGAACATCGCCGCTGCCGGCGCGGTTCTCGCGGGCAATTATCATAGTGTAAGCGCTGGCCTGCATCCGCAGCGCGCGCTGCGCATCGCCTTGTCGATGTACAACACGGGATCGCGGTCACGCGGATTTGCAAATGGCTATGTCGGGAAGGTTGTCGGCAATGCCGGCTATGCCGACGGGACTAGGCCTTTCGCAGTCGCGCTGACCTCCTTTTCCGGTCCACCTGACACCAAGCCCGTGAGCGCTGCCACGCAGCTCGCCGCGCTTGTCGAAGAAAACACGTCCAACATGCAGCAGCCCCAAGCTGCGCCAATTCCCCCGCCGCCATCGTGGGACGTGTTTGCGAAGGCGGAATATGAGCGAGCACGGCTCGCCGGAGATGGAGACAATCGATGAACCTTGTGTCACTCGGCGCGCCGGCGCTTGCCCTTCGATCCCGTGTCATGACGCGCATGGCTGCGATGCCGGCCCGGCGTCGCAAACAGGCGCACGTTCTTTCGATATTCGGACTGGTCGCACTGGCGTCGCTGCTTTCGGCTGAACCGGCGTTGGCGCAAACCAATCTGGAAAGTTTCGGGCAATCGGTGCTGAACCTGCTCAGCAACGGCTTGCTGCGCACCGTCGCCATCCTCGCGATCATCGCTGCCGGTTTTGGCTGGCTGACGGGCCGCGTGAATACTGGCGCGCTTGTCACCGTCATCATCGGCATCGCGCTGATTTTTTCCGCTCCGTGGATCGTCGATCAGCTCAACGCCGGATGATCTGGGCCGGATGATCTGGGCAGGGGGCACACCCTCCCCTGCGTCCCGAACGTAAGGAGGACCATGCGTGGATGAGGATCGGGAAGTGATGGCGCGCAATCCACTGTTTCTGGCGGTGACGCGCCCTGCATTGTTCGCTGGCATTCCCATCGAGGCGGCTGTGGTCATCCTCCTGTCCTCGGTGATCGTGCTGATCGGCTTCAACAACCCGGTCTATGCGGCTGTCATTGCGGCGGTGATGTTCGGGATTTCGCGCCTGATCGTGCGCCATGACGTGAACGCCTTCCGCCTCATCTTCCTGTGGGGTCGCACCAAGGCGGCCAATCGCAACCGGGTTTTCTGGGGCGGCTCCAGCTACACGCCGCTCCCGCTCAAGGGCATCAAGCGCAAGGGGTTTGGTCGCAATGCCTAAGCCGAACCGCCTGTCGGACCAGGTGCCCATGAAGGTCGCTCTCAAGGAAGTGCTGCCGACCAAATTCCTGCCGTATGCCCGCCATGTCACCGACGAGGTGGTGGCGCTGGACTCCGGCGCCATCATGCTGTCGTTTGAGTTGCAGGGGCGAGCGTTCGAGACGGCCGACGTGCGCGACCTCAACGACTGGCATGCCAAGCTTAACGGTATGCTGCGCAACCTGCATGACGATCGCCTGTCGATCTGGACGCATCTGGTGCGCGCGCGGGTCGAGCAATATCCGGGCGGCAATTTCCGGTCACGCTTTGCGCGCGACCTCGATGCGGCCTACTTCGCGCGGATGAACAAGGAGCGTATGTTCATCAACCGCTTCTTCGTGACGCTGGTGCTGCGCCCTGCCATCCATGGCGCCGACAAGCTAATCCAGCTCTTCAAGACCAAGGCGCGGGCAGGCGCGGAGGCGGACGCGATCGACGCGGATCTTCTCGAAGCTCTCGAAGACAAGGCCCGCGATTTCGAGAAGCTGATGGAGCGCTGCGCGCCGCGCCGATTGGCGATCTACGGGCACAACGGGCTGAAATTTTCCGAAACGATGGAAGTCGCGGAAATGGTAATGACCGGAAGGCATCGCCGTGTCCCTATCATCCGCGGCCATCTGGGCAGCGCGCTGTACCGGCAGCGGGTGATCTTCGGTGGCGAGACGGTGGAAGTTCGGGACGCGGATCGCAGCGCGTTCGGGGGCCTGTTCGGCATCCGCGAATATCCCGCCTTCACGACGCCGCGCCAGTTTGAATCCCTGCTGGCGGTCGATTTCGGCTTCGTGCTCACGCAATCCTTCACCTTCCTGGGCCGTGCTGCGGCGTCGGAGCGGTTCCGCCTGCGCCAAAAGCAGATGGAGAATGCCGACGATCGCGCCATCAGCCAGATGCTCGACCTCGAAGATGCGGCCGACGATCTGATGTCCAACCGCTTCGTTCTGGGGGACCATCATTTCACGCTGGCAGTCTATTCCGACAGCCTGAAAGGGCTGCGCGATAATATGTCGATCGCGCGCGCGGCGCTGGCCGATACCGGCATGGTTGCCGCCCGCGAGGGGGCCGCGCTCGAAGCGGCCTATTGGGGGGCGTTTGCGGGAGGGGGCGGAATCCTACGC
>CAACXH010000516.1_pt1 | contig 9363 bp, 9 predicted proteins | sample 2275881 | NCBI WGS metagenome assembly CAACXH01 (sample SAMEA5312483, study PRJEB27640) | indoor metagenome | biome: indoor environment; feature: controlled; material: polymer antistatic dissipative epoxy resin | place: Italy | collected 2014-05-27 | reverse complement strand
AGTGTGACCGATGGGGGGGTAAATCAAATAGGGAGAGTGGATGTGAAACCTCTGGCTGTAGCCATACGGCGAAAGCGATCCCCGCTTCGTTACCATGTCCGATAAGTGTCCTTCACGGACAGATGGGATGACGCTATGACGTTTGCGTTTTCTGTCGGTTTCAGGATACGACCGGACTCCCCGTCACCGCTGATTTTTGGGCAGCTGCTCCGGAAGAATACGGCCGGATTCCGGGAAGAATACCGCCGGACACTTGCACCCTTCGCCGCAGAGTTCCGGCGTTTTCAGCGACCCTACCTAACCGTATCCGCAGGCTGCGACGGGACGGGGCAGGGGCCTTTCTGAACGTCTGAATGCCTGGCTCAAATGGATGGGTGTTAGAGGCCCGATCCGCTCTGGGGGCGATGGTCATCGGCCGCCAAAGCACTTATCATACGGGGGCAACCGAACGGTTGACCTCGTTAGATGGATTGTGACAGATGCCCCTTATTGGCTACGCCCGCGTATCGACGGACGAACAGGACACGTCTGCGCAGCTCGGTGAGCTTCAGCGCGTGGGCTGCGCAACCATATTTGAGGACCGGGCCAGCGGTGGCAGCCGGAGCCGACCTAAACTAGCCAGCGCGCTCGCAGCGGTAGGGCAGGGGGACACCCTTGTGGTTGTGCGGATTGATCGCCTCGCACGATCGTTGTCGCATTTGCTCGAAATGGTTGAAGGGCTTCGTGCGAAGGGGGCGTATTTTCGCTCGATCAACGATCCGATCGACACCAGCAGCCCGCAAGGCATGCTGATGACACAGATGCTGGGCGCCTTTGCAGAGTTCGAACGCGCGCTTATTAGGGAGCGTACGCGCGCTGGCCTCAAAGCGGCAGTTGCCCGCGGCGCTAAGCCGGGAAATCCGAAAATGCGCGCCCGGGATCCGTCAGCAATCGATGCCTTGCGTCACACCCTGAGAGAAAAGCATCTCCACGATCTGATCGATGGGCGGCGGGGTTGGCTGCCGCTCGTTGAGCGCCTGCGCCCGCAGTTGCCCTGGGCGGTGGTGTTGCGGCACATTCGGTCGATCAAGCCCCCGGTGCGTTCGTTTTCTGAACGCACGCTGGTGAAGGCGTGCCGAACGCTTGTTGATGCAGGCTATGCAAATCCTGTGATCCTTGAGACGGCGCCGCGCCTTTCGCATGATAGTCGCGTTGCCCTACTCGTTGCGGACAAGCTCAGGAGCGAGCCAGACGCGACGCTGCGCGGCATTGCGGCTTGGTTAAGTAAGGATTTGCGAGAGCCAACGCCGCGAGGGGGGATGCAATGGTCACCTGAGGGCGTGAGACGAGTCATTGCGCAGGCGCAAGGCCTAGGTGTAGGCGCTTGCAATCGTAGCGCCTGCTGCTCGCAAACAGCGCGAATTTCTGCTCAGATTAGATGACAGCGGGCGAGCCGCGCTGCTCACCCTAAATGACAACATGCTCGCCATCATCCGTGCCTGCTTGCAAACAGGACTGGCCTGCTCACTATATATGCCAGTGAAGTTTATGACTGGCATCATATCGGCACCCCGGCTTCGCGGAGCCGCTCGGTCAGTTCGCGGGTATGTTCGGCGTCCAGCGTTCCGGCGAGGAAGGCGCGCACGTCGGACGGCCGGGTGTTGAGCTGGCTGGCGAGCGCGCCAGCGTCGTAACCGTTGCGCGTCAGCGTGGGTTCGAGGTCGTCGATCGCGCGCGACAGCACCTGCTCGACGATCTCGACCGTGACGGGCTTGGCGGCGAGGCGGAAGCCCTGCTCAAAAGCGAGGGTCAGGTGCATCTCGATCTGGAGCGGGGTGCGCAGGCGCTCGGCGATGAGGTCGATCGCATCCTCGTCCATCAGGTCGGCGACCTTGACGCCCTCCGCCGCACAGACGCCGAGCAGCCAGGCGACATAGTCGCGGCGCTCGGCACCTATGCCCTCATAGTCGAACGTGGTGGTGCGGTAGCCGATTTCCTCCATTTGCGGGCGGCGCAGATCGTTGCGCAGCCGGGGGTGGCCGACGAGCAGGACCGACAGCAGCACGCCGGCATCGGCCACCACCTCCATGAGCCGCTTGAGGCCGGTCAGTGTCTTGTGGTGGAGGTCGTGCGCCTCGTCGACCACCAGCACGACCGGGCGTTTCCCTTTACGCATGATGTCGCGCAGGTCGCGCTCGCGGCGCTCTGCCTGCTTGGGGATCTTCACCTGGGCGCGGTCGCCGGGCGAGAGGTCATAGAACAGCGCCTCGATCAGCGACGGCAGCGAGGTGCGGCGCTTGTCGACCGCGAGTGACTTGGCGACAGCGACCTTGCCGGCCCTGACCAGTTCGTCCTCGATGCGGCGCAGGAGATGCGTCTTGCCCGATCCGACCAGGCCGGAGACGACGATCAGCCGACCGGTCTGCACCGCTGCGCAGACCTCGCGCACGAGGTTGCGCTGATGCTCCGTCTCGAAATTGCCGGCCCCATGAAACGGGCGGGCGAGCCCGTAGCTGGATTGAACGTCGGCGAGCATCAGCTTGTCCCCCGTCTGGCCTGGAACCGCTCGCGGATGCGGCCGGCGATGATGGTCTTGTCGAGCGTTTCGCCCAGCAGGGCGTCGATGAAGGCGCGGTCCGCCTCTGGCAGCGAGCCGAGCGGTCGCCGTAGCTGGTCGACGATGGCGTGGCGCGCGGCGAGCCCGGTCGGGTATGCCGTCTCGACCACCGGTTCGGGAAAAGGGGTCTGCCGGACTGCGATGCCTGCGGTCGAGGGCGGCAGTGACGGCAGCGGACGGTCGCCGCCCGTCACGGTCGCACGGGGCAGCCCGAGCTGGTCGGCGAGCCGGACCACCTTGTCGAGCCGCTCCTCGGCGCGGCTCTTCTGGTATTTGCGGTAGCGGTAGAGCGGCACCGCGCCGCGCGACGGCTCGTAAGGTCCATACCGCTTGCCGTCATGCTCAACGAAAAGCTGCTGGTCGAACAATCCCCAGAGCAACGTCACCGTCTCACCGGCCAGCTCTGGTTCGACTTCGTAGGAGGCACCCTCGACCGAAACGGTCGCGTCGCCCGCGACGGTGCGCCGCTCGGGCTCGCGGGCGAAGGCACAGAACCGCTCCCACGAGCACATGGCGCGTATGCCTTCGCCGGGCAGGTGCCGCAGCCAGTGCTCGATCCGGGCGTGCGGCTCGGACCGATGGCCGCCATTGTTGTAGGTGACCAGCGCGCGGCGCATCCACAGATTGGCTTCCGCCTCGTCCTTCGGCTTGTGGAAGTGGTAGAGCGTCTCATGCACCTCCTTCACCGTGCGGAAGGGCCGCTCTACCTTGCCCTTAGCGCGGGCCGCCGTGTGCCGGTCGTCCTGCTTCGGCGGCAGGTGGGTCAGGACGCGAATGCCGAGGCTGCCCATCACCGACTGGAACACACGCGACCGACTGACCGGGCCGTTGTCCATGTAGATCGTCACCGGCAGACCCTGGAAAGGCAGCTCGGGTTCGGGCTTGGCGGCGAAGGCGTTGAACAGGAAACGCAGCGCGGACTCGGCGTCCTCGCCATAGACGCTGCGATACTCCTGATAGACCACGCCCGAGCAGTCATCGACGACCGAGAACAGCATCAGCGTGGGTTTGCCGCGACCCTGTTCGATCCATAGCGGCGCTTCGACTTGCTTGAGGTCAGACGGGCTCATGTCGAAGTGCCACAACTCGTTGGATCGCCGCGCCTGGAAACGGACGGCCGCGTGTGGGCGGGTGACGCGGGCATAGTCCAGCCCCGATGAGCGGAGCAGCCGGTCGATGGTGGCCCGCTTCAGCAAGCCGGGTGCGACCTTGACCAGACCCTCCGGTGTCTCGACGCCATCGGTTTCCAGAAACTCGATGGCGCGGGCGGTCGAGACGTGCCGACCCTTCTTGTTCGTCGTCCTGATCTTAAGTGCGGCGACGATCTCGGCATAGCGTTCCATCTCCGCCTGCGGCGCGACCCGCGTCGCGCCATGATCGGACCGGCGCACCGACCGGGGCCGGTTCAGCTCGCGCAGCGCCCGGTACAGCGTCGAGATCGAGATGCCGTAGGCCTCGGCCGCACGGGCGACGATCTCGGTGCGACCGGGATCGCGTGGCGGCAACAACGACAATCGTCGGCGAAGGTCGACCAGCGCCTCTCCGGGCGGCCGCTTCGCCCGGTCAGCCATGCGCTGCGACAGGCTCATTGGCCGGTGCGCCGCTGCCGCGCTTGCCGGCATAGCGATAGAGGGTGGCGACCGACACGCCCATGCGCTTGGCGATGTCGCGCACCGGGAGCGTTCCCTCCATCATCATGGCGCGGGCCGCAGTGACGTCGCTCGGCCGCATAACCGATGGACGTCCGCCTTTGCGGCCCTGCCGGCGTGCTTCCACCAGCCCGGCGGTGGTCCGCTCGCGGATCAGGGCGCGTTCGAACTGCGCGATCGCGCCGAACACATGAAAGGTGAGCATCCCGCCCGGCGTGGTTGTGTCGATGCTCTCGGTCAGCGACACCAGCCCGATCTGCTCGCGCTCCAGCTCCTCGGCCGTGGCGATCAGCTTCTTGAGCGAACGGGCGAGGCGGTCGAGCTTCCAGACGACCAGCGTGTCGCCGGCGCGCAGCACGTCTTGCAGGATGCGCGCAAGTTCAGGCCGGTCATCACGCGCGCCGGACGCCTTTTCGGTGAACAACCGGTCGCAGCCGGCACGGCGCAGTGCGTCGAGCTGAAGCTCGGGATTCTGGTCGCTGGTGCTGACCCTGGCATAGCCGACCCGCATGGGCGTCCAATCTTCTCCAAACCCGTCGCAGGCATACCGTTTTGCGAAGCGGGTTTCCAGAACAGTTTTGACAAAGCCCGGACCGCAGATTTACGTTGCCGGGCAGGCAAGGCGATCGGCTCGTCAGAAAGGGTCGTTTTGCAGAACCGCTCAGGAGCAAGATTTATGCAGGTTCTCGATACGGCGAGCTGGGTCGGCGATGGCGACGACGCCGACTTCTTCCTCGCGATCGAGCGCACCTTCGATCTGCGCCTGCGTTCGAACCTGCCCTGGACGACGTTCGGCGAAGTGCGTGACCATGTCGTCGCGCATGTCGCGGCTCACGGCGGGGGCGGCACAGCATGCGCCACGCAAATGACGTTCTACAGGCTTCGACGCGCGCTCGGATTTGGCCGGCACGTCGGGCCGGATGCTCCCTTGGCACCGTTGATCGGTGACGCGCTGAGGCCCGTGTTCAGCGACCTGGAAGCCGATACCGACCTCAAGATGCCGGCGACGCGAGCCGGATGGCTGGGGATCGTCGGCGGCTCGTGTTTCGTCATCGCCGCCGCCATCCTCGCCCTCACGACGTTGCCGCCGCCGTCTCGCATCTTCGCCGCCGGAGCGAGCGCCTATGTAGGGCTCTGGCTGCGGCACCTTGACCGCCGGCGACTACCGCGAGGATGCGAAACCATCGGCGATCTCGCTCGAATGGTATCGGAGCAGAACCGTGGCAGGCTCGCCCGCGATGGCGCGCGCCTCACCTCACCCGAGATATGGCGGATCATCCAGCAACTGGCTGCCGATGAGAGCGGCATTGACCCCGACCTGATCGGGCCGGAGACGACCTTTTTCCGCATCAAGGCGCAAGCCGCCTAACGGGAATCGACGCCAGCTCTCTCAGCCTTCTGCTTCAGATCTCCCAAAACTCGGGACAAGTTCATCCTGATCGCAAGCCTGGCTAACGGCTCCCAATAGAGCACCGGCTCGACCCGCAAGACATGGCGAGCCTCGATATCGAGCCGGGTGTGTCCATTCGGCAGAGATGTGAGGGTGAAACCTGTCGTGCTTGTCTCGAAGTAGCCCTGCACATGGGGTGAGTGGACCCGGCGGTAGGGACTCATTTCTTCCATGGCTGGCGGTTGGGCCAGCACCGCGAAGGCGAGCCGGTGTTCGGGCTCCCATTCAGTTACCCGCTCCCGTGCTGTGCCGGTGGAGAACTCGCCCAGACGGATCGCGCCGACACCCTGACCGAGTAGCTGGCTGCGAATCGGGTAAGCGAGACCGGCCATTCCCACCAGGCCGGGGTGACCAGAGATAGCGCGTTCGTCAGTGAGCGCCGCCCATGCCGCTGCCGGAGGTGCGGCTATCTCGATAGATCCATGAGCCGCTATCGGCAGCGCGGGCGGCACGGCCGCTTCAAGTGCAAAAAGTGCGGGAAGAAAGGCCACACTCGCGACCGTGCGGCCGCCGCCATGAGCAACCTTTGCAACAGCTCGGCCCGCAGCGCCGCCAATCAGCGCCGCAATTGCGCCCAACGGCGCGGCCAGCAGGATGCAGACCAAACCCTCAAGTGCCAGCATCACGAGCGCAACCGTGCCGAGCGCTGCGGCAGCCAGCACCAGTCGTGCGGTCGCCCGCCCGCTCAGCAGGAGACGGCGGTTTGCGAGGTAACCGGTGGTGATGCCCACCAGGAAGGGTGTGGCGACGAACAGGCTCCATCCATAGCTGCCCAGAGTCAGCGCCGACACGAGTACGGCCGCGACGATGATGGCCACGCCGGCAAGCACGCCTTGAACCATGTGAGCGATGCTCGCGCCCGGTACCGGAGCCAGGCCATCTTGCCGTTCGAACCTGGGTAGTAGTGCCAGTATCACCGCGGCCGCAATCTGCACGGCCGGCACAATTGCGGCTGCAGCGAGGGCGTAACCCGCACCTGACCAATTGGCGCGGCGGAATGATGTAAGCGCAAGCCCGGCCGCTGCCACCAGCGAAGCTGTAAACGCCAGAGCAGCGTCACCGGCAGGAAGGCCAGGACTCATGGCCAGTCGTCTTAGCGGCAGCAGCCAGAAGCTGACGTCGGCTATCAGCGGCGTGCCGCGGGCGACTATCAGCAGGCCGACGACCAGATGCGGTGTCAGCAGCAGCAGGGGCGCGGTGAGTGCATAAGGTCCCGGCCGCATCGTTCCGGTGAAGGAGGGAAACCGAACGATCGGCATCACGCTTTCCCTGCCATCGCGGCAGCACCAGACTGCGCTTCATGCCCATGCTCGGGTGCGATCCTGGTCAGTTTACCCTCGCGCGCAAGGTGCTCGGGGAGCGCGATGTTCCAGGCGAGTCCTGCCCGCTCCAACAGCAGCACAAAGCCGTAGCCCCAATCGCTTTGGCCCGGATAGAGGCCGATCCGCGCCGAACCGGGGAAGGCGTGATGGTTGTTATGCCAGGCCTCTCCCATTGTCGGGATCGCAGCCCAAGGCACATCGTGAGCCTGCACGCCAGCATCGTTCACCAGCCAACTCTGCGGTCCCGTGCGGTGCGCCAGGTGCCCGACGAACCAATGCCCCGACACCGACAGGGTGACGCGCACGCACACACCCCAGACGACCCAGCCCCAACCGCCCGCCAGGAACAGAAGCCCGGCGACCGGCAACTGTTGCGCCATCCAGGTCGCCTCCAGAAAGCGGTAGAACCTGTCGCGTCCTGCGCGCCCCAGGTCGAACGAGGGTGGGCATTCCAGCTCCAGGCGGCAATGCATCTGCCACCACGCGTCGGCCAGCGGCCGGCGACGGTGCGCCAGATAGTCATGGCAATCCGCCCGCCGCTGCGCCCAATCCCGAAGGTCGTGCGTGCGGATCATCCATAGCGGACCACTCATACCCACCAAGGTGCCAGTCCAGACCAGCAGCCGTTCCAGCCACAGGGGACAGTCGAAGCTGCGGTGGATCAATCGACGGTGGAAGCCGACACTATGACCCAGCAGCAGCGTAACTCCGGTCAGGGATAGACACGCGGCCAGTGCTCCCCAGCTAAATAGCAGCGGAGCCAGCAGCAGCGAGGCGGCAAGCATGGCACCATTCCAAAGCGAATGCACCGGATCCCACCGCACCACACCTTCTACGGGGCTGCTGCCGGGCAGCTCTACCAGCGAGTTCACCCGGCAGCGTTCAGGATCGAGGGTCATTCCAGACTCCAAGCGTTTAACTCACAGCTTAAATGCTCCTTCGTTCAGCCACCCTTGTCAAGGGTTTAGCTTATCCCTTAATTACCGGGCATGCAGAAGGTCTTTGAAGCTTTGGCGTCCACTCCGCGCCGTAAAATCCTGGCCTACCTCGCCCATGCGGAACTCAGCGCGGGCGAAATCTCGTCACGGTTTGAGATGTCCAAGCCCGCCGTATCACAGCACCTCTCGGTGCTTGAGAACGCTGGACTGGTGACAAGCGAAAAGCGCGGTCAATTTGTGTTCTACCGATTGGCGGCAGACAATCTCGCCAACACGCTCAACGCATACGTGCAGGAGGTTTGCCCCGTGTCGCGGCCATTGAAGGCGGAGAGCGCCAGCCTCGCACGCGGACGCAATGCCGCTGATGCGGATGTTGGCGAAAAGCGTGAGTAGGTCGCTCCGATTGCAAGCAGGCGCGGCCGATGGCGAGCAGGTTGTCAGCTAGCGTGAGCACGGTTCCGCGCTGGCTGTCAGTTATTTCGAGCAGGATACGACGCTGTTTGCGAGCAGAAGGCGCTACGTTTGCAAGCGCCTACATCTAGGGGGCACCCTTTGGAACGATCGCAAATCGCGCGTCGAGCAGGACGGAGCATGGTTTGCCGCAAAAAACCAAGGCTTTGATTATCAGAAGAACCGCTGGAGGCCGAAGCAGCGTAAATCTTCGGGCCAGATCGGATGGGCGATTGCAGGGGTGGTCGTACTGATCGCGTTCGCCATCCCGGCCTGGCGCGACATCAGGCTAGAGGGGTGGCTACCTGACAACGATCCCGTAATGCCCTTCCCCACATCCGGCAGCGTCACCGTCAACCGGACCGTAGATCCCAAATCAGCGATCTCACAGCTTCGCATTATCTCCGCACATGCCAACGCCATGGTCCAGCTCTACGACCCCGACACATCGGCGCATGTGATCTCGGTCTATGCACGGCGCAATGCAGACGTTGCCGTACCCGTTCCGCCCGGAACCTACCGTGTCAGGATCGTCGAAGGCGACAAGTGGCGTGGGACACAACGATATTTCGGAATTTCGACTGTCTCGCAGACTGTCAGCGCACCCGTGCGCATAGATCCGCACTGGACCCGCGTAATCGACCTGCACCGCAGTCGCTGGGGTAATCTTCGCACCAGTGCAGACTTCCGATCACCCAACCCTCTCAACTGAACAGGACGATCGATTCATCATGATCCTCAAGCCCTCTACCAAGTCAGACGAACTTACGGAAATGATTCAGTTCCTTGACGATCCGGCGTTCGGCCGCTTGCCCGATCGCGTGCGCAAGGCTGCGCTTGCGAGAAGGAGGGGCCTGGACGGGGAAAAGTACACGGCGCACATTCTCGACCGAAAATTCCACAACCTTCCCGATCATGTGCTGATCCATGACCTGCGCATTCCCGATGGGATCGGCGG
>CAACXH010000176.1_pt1 | contig 9368 bp, 9 predicted proteins | sample 2275881 | NCBI WGS metagenome assembly CAACXH01 (sample SAMEA5312483, study PRJEB27640) | indoor metagenome | biome: indoor environment; feature: controlled; material: polymer antistatic dissipative epoxy resin | place: Italy | collected 2014-05-27 | reverse complement strand
TGCATCCGCTCACCGACGACCGCCGCATCCTGCCGCTGGAGCGCACCGGCGAAGTGCTGGAAGCACCCTCGGGCTTCATGCTCGTCGTGTCCTACAATCCCGGCTATCAGAACCTTTTAAAGAGCCTGAAACCCAGCACCCGCCAGCGCTTCGTCGCCATCGAATTCGACTTTCTGCCCAAGGAACAGGAAATCGCCGTCGTCTCCCATGAAAGCGGGCTGGATGCGCGCGATGTCGAGCCGCTTGTCGATCTTGCCCACCGGCTGCGCGGCCTGAAGGGCCACGATCTGGAAGAAGGCGTTTCCACCCGGCTGCTCGTTTATTGCGCCAGCCTCATCGATACCGGCCTTCCCGCCCGCCAGGCCGTGCGCGCAACCATGATCGAACCGCTGACCGACGAGCCTGATGTGAAAGCCGCGCTGCATGAAGTCGCGGATGCGATCATTCGATAGGCGCTTTGATATCCACACCGGATTGCGCGGCCCCGCGCAGTCCGGTCCGATGCCATGAGGATAAACCATGCTGGACTTTCTGGAACTGGAAGAAACCGTCGGCCGCGCCTGGCACAGGCTGATCGGCGAAACCGGCACATGGTTGCGCTTCCCGGATCATGCCGTGAAACTGGAAGATATGCAGGCCGTACTGGCCATCTGTTTCCGGGGTTTTGGCGGTGAACATGCGGTGCAGATCGCCCCTGCCCGCGCCCGCACCTCCACACACCGGCTGAGGCTTCGCCAGCGCATGGGTCTCGGCGAAGAAAAGCTTGCCCAGCCCGGGCGCGATCACGCCACGCTGATGCTGCCGCCGGTGCTGGATCTGTTTCCCGACCGCCGCCTCAACCGCGATCTTTATCTCTGGCTCGCTGCCGCCATGGCGCTGATGCCGCTTGAACCGGTCGTAGCTGCCGATCCGCTGCGCAACGATCTTGCCCGGCTCGACCGCGCCGCAGAACTTGCCGACACCGTAACCCGTGCTTTTCCCGGCTTGAAGACCCGCTATCGCCGGCTATGCGCCGCCATGCTCGCGGTGCGGCAGAAGCGGCCGTTGCCACAGGCGGAACAGCAGGTGGAGCAACGGGTGCTTTCCATGCTGGCCGATGCGGCAGGGATCGACGGCCATGCGCCACCCGCCGGCTTTCCGGTCAAGGCGCCCCCGCGCTACCTGCCGATGTTGCCGGTGCCGCTGTGGCCGGACACGCTGCTGCGCGAAACATCCGAGGCCAGGCAGAGCGAAGACCAGCCGGCAGCGGGCGCCGCGCCGCAGGGCGCGGAAGCGGCCCGCCATATCGCCGTGCGCGAAAAGGCCGAGAACCGCCAGACCGAACGCAGCCCCTTCATCCTCAACCGTTTCGAAAAAATCCTCGCCATGGCCGAGATGGTCAATGTCGACCGTCCGGGTGACGATAGCGACGATGCCGACGGCAGTGCGGCCGACGAGCTTGACGATATGACGCTGGGTGAAAGAAAGGGACGGCCTTCCGCCCGCTTCCGCTTCGATCTCGACCTGCCTCCTGAAGCACTGAAACATACCCCGCTGACAGCGGAGCTGACCTATCCCGAATGGGATTATCGCAGCGGTACCTATCTCGCCGACCATTGCCGGGTCATCGCCGGTCCGGCGAAGGACGCCGAAACGGCACCGGAACCCGACCCGGATACCAAAAGCCTTATCCGCCGGGTCAGGCGGCAATTCGAGGTGCTGCGGCCACGCCACGAAATGCTGCGCGCCCAGCTTGACGGCAATGATCTCGATCTTGACGCCGTGGTTCGCGCCAGAAGCGATATCGCCGCCGGAGGACAGGGCAGCGACCGCATTCATATGGCAAGCCGCCCGCAGGCGCATGATCTTGCCGTGACTATTCTTGTCGACGTGTCGCTATCGACCGATGCCTGGTTCGACAATCGCCGGGTGCTCGATGTGGAGAAGGAAGCCCTGCTGGTGCTTGCCCACGGGCTTTCCGCCTGCGGCGACAGTCACTCCATCCTGACCTTCACCTCCCGCCGCCGTTCCTGGGTGCGGGTGGAGACGGTGAAGGATTTCGATGAGCCGATGGGCCACACTGTCGAGCGTCGCATCGCGGCGCTGAAGCCCGGTTTCTACACCCGCATCGGCCCCGCCATCCGCCACGCCAGCGCCAAGCTGCATGAGAGGCCGGAGCGCCGCAAGCTGCTTCTGTTGCTGACGGATGGTAAGCCGAACGATGTCGATCATTATGAGGGCCGCTTCGCCATAGAGGATAGCCGTCGTGCGGTTTCCGAGGCGCGACGTTCGGGCGTCAGCGTCTTCGGCGTAACGGTCGACAGCAAGGCGCAATCCTATATTCCGGCCATGTTCGGCCAGAACGGTTATGCCATCGTCAGCAGGATCGCCAAGCTGCCAGCGGCGCTGCCGGCGATCTATCGCAGCCTTGCGGGCTGAAGCATGTCGCGCAGACGCACCTGACGAATCTCAGGTTTGTTTGCGCGGCGACAATGTCTCCCAACGGCACGGCGGATAGGTTTTTCCAGTCCGCCGGCCGGCCGCACTGCCGGACATTTCAGTATTCGCGGCCATGGAGCCAGCCTATGTCCGAAGCCCAATCCGCAACCAATATCGATGTGCGCATCATTCCGCATCGCGAGCGCCATCCGCGCATTTTCGGTGCGCTCGGCGCGTTGACCGAGGGGCAATCGCTGCAGATCACCAGTGATCACGATCCCCGTCCGCTGCTTTACCAGCTGGCCACCAATTTCCCCGGCCAGTTCGGCTGGGAATATCTCGAACAGGGCCCTGAAGTCTGGCGTCTCGATATCGGCCGGCTGGAAGAACAGGCCGAAGGTTCCGAGGACGATATGTCCGGCTGCGAATGCTGCTGCGGATCCGAACATTGACCCCTGCCCCGGCGATGTGGTGAAAAGACCTCTGGCGGACGGCCCATGCCGCCGCCAGCCGACAGATGAGGTGATGCAATGACGGAAATGATCAGGGAACTCGATGTCCGGCCGCTTTTACTGAGCGGCGGCGAGCCTTTTCCGGCCATCATGGAAGCCGTGGCCGGGCTTGCTCCCGGTGAGGCGCTGCGCTTATACGCCACCTTCCGCCCCGTTCCGCTGTTCAAGGTGATGGCCGAGCGCGGTTTCGACCATCAGGTCAGGGAAATCGGCGGTGGCGACTGGGAAGTGCTGTTCACGCCGCAATCCACTGAAACCGAACAGATTTCCGTTTCGCCGGCGCTTGCGGGCAATGCCGAGGAGCCGCAGATATGGCCGGACCCGGTCATCTATCTCGACCTCAGCGACGAGACGGCCAAAGGCCAGGCGAGCCGTACGCTTACAGCGCTCGACCGTCTTCCGCCGGGCGCCGTGATCTTCGTGCTGATGCCGCAGGAGCCGACCTTTCTTTACCCGGAGCTTCTGGCCCGGGGTCATCAATGGGCCGGCAATTTCGACGAGGCGCGCACGGCGTTTCGCATCTTCATCCGCGCCGGCGCCGGCGCGCATTAAGCCAGATATCAAATCCCCGAAACCGAAACGCCCCGGAAATTACCTCCGGGGCGTTTCATTTTTGGCAGTATCGCACGCAAGCCTTCTAGGCTTTCAGCGGTTTGCGCTCGCGCATCAGGATAGGTCCGTATTCGATGCAGAAAAGACCGAAGCCCACGACCCAGAGAAACGCCGAGCAGGCATAAAGATGCATCATCGCGCCGGGGAAGAACTCGGCCGCAGGTCTCAAGAGCGCACAGGCGATCAGCGCCACATAAGCGGCAATAGTGACCCTGCTGGCCGCGAGCTTGCGTCCAGTATGGCCAAGGCTCGCTCTCGTCATCACCGCAAGCATCATGCAGCCGATAACGCCGACGGTGAAGACATGCAGGACTGAGCGCGTGTCCATCACGTCAAGCGCCGCCAGCGCAATGGTGATGAAACCGACGGGAATGAAGGCATAGGCTACATGCAGCACCACCAGCACCTGCTCCGGCCATGTCGTCCAGCCACGCCAGCGGATCAGGCGCACCGCATGCATGAACGCGGCCAGAAGCGCCGTTGGCACTGCCACGATGCTCTCGGGTTCTATTGTCCAGACGGCCAGCGCCGCGATACCGGTCAGGATAGCGGCTGTATCGAAGCCGTTATAGGGCACGGGAAAATCCGTGCGGCCGAACCGGTTCAGCCAGTTGCGGGTGAAACTCGGCACGATGCGGCCGCCGACGATAATGACAAGCACGGTATAGGCCGAGACCGCGAGGCGGGTCGCGATCTGGCTGAGGTCGCCTTCGATCGCCGCCACATGGAAAATGATATTGGCGATGGAAAGCGCCAGCAGCCCGCCCAGCACCTTCAGGTCTTTCCATTTGCGCCCGGCAATGACCTCACGCGCGCAGATCGTGAGAAGCCCCGGCAGGAAAAGCCCGTCCACGGCTGCGGCGGTGACCACGCCCACCGTGTCCGGCACAAGCAGGAAAAGCCGGCCAGCACACCAGAGCGCAAACAGCCAGACCAGCGGTTTGCCCGATACCGGCAGTCGCCCCGTCCAGTTCGGCACAGCCGTCAAAAGAAAACCGGCCAGCACCGCCGAAGCGAAACCGAACAGCATCTCATGGGCATGCCAGTTCGGCGCACTATAGTCCCCGCCAATGTCGATGAAGCCGGAAAGGGCTGCGATCCACAACACCATCGCCACGATGGCCCAGATGGCGCCGCCGAGGAAAAACGGCCGGAAGCCGTAAGAAAAGATAACCGGGCCGGTGCGCGCCAGCCCTCTTGGAATGCCGCCCTTTGGCCGGCTGCGCCCTTCGGTGAGAACGGTTTCGCTGCCACTCATTATAATGCTCCTGGTTTGGTCTTGACATATGTCTAGACCCAAGCCCGTCCGGCTTCTTTGCGAACAGGCAAAGAGGCGGTGTGACGCCTCCGCAGCAGCCTTCAGCCGCCTGCCAAAATGTCGCAGGGTGCCGGAAGCGAAGTTTGCTCCATCTCAAATTGTATTTCCGTCCCTCCGCTACAAATGCTGTGACAGAGCGAAACATGCTCTGCCCCAAGAGGGATAGGAGAAAAATGATGACGGAAACCTTCCACATCACACGGCGTAATATTCTCGCAGGCGCAGCATTTGCAGGGGCTATAGCTCCCGTCATCATGCCATCGGCAGCGGGCGCGGCAGAGGAAAAGAAGGCCGCGGCAAAGCCATTGACGAGCGCGGAGATTGCAGCGCTACCTCGCGTAAAGGTTGACCTCGTCAAACCGCCCTTCGTGCACGCCCACACGCAGAAAGCCGAAGGCGGACCGAAGATCGTCGAGTTCACGCTCACGATCAAAGAGCAGAAGATGATACTCGACGACAAGGGCACCGAGGTCCACGCCATGACCTTCAACGGCTCGGTTCCCGGCCCGTTGATGGTGGTGCATCAGGACGACTATGTCGAGCTGACCCTCATCAACCCCGATACCAACGAGCTGCAGCACAATATCGATTTCCACTCGGCCACCGGCGCGCTCGGCGGCGGCGGGCTCACCATCGTCAACCCCGGTGAAAAGGCGATCCTGCGCTTCAAGGCCACCAAGGCCGGCGTCTTCGTCTATCACTGCGCACCTCCCGGCATGGTGCCGTGGCATGTTACCTCGGGCATGAATGGCGCGATCATGGTGCTGCCGCGTGAGGGCCTGACGGACGGCCACGGCAAGGAGCTTGTTTATGACAAGGTCTATTATGTCGGCGAGCAGGACTTCTACATCCCGCGCGACGAGAACGGCAATTTCAAGAAATATGAAAGCGCCGGCGACGCCATGGCCGACACGCTGGAGGTGATGCGCAAGCTGACGCCGACCCATATCGTCTTCAACGGCGCAGTCGGCGCCCTGACGGGGGAACATGCCCTTCAGGCGGCCGTTGGCGAGAAGGTGCTGATCGTCCATTCGCAGGCGAACCGCGATACCCGTCCGCACCTCATCGGTGGCCATGGCGATTATGTCTGGGCGACGGGCAAGTTCCGCAACCCGCCGGATCTCGACCAGGAAACCTGGTTCATTCCCGGCGGTACGGCGGGCGCGGCCTTCTATACCTTCGAACAGCCCGGCATCTACGCTTATGTCAACCACAACCTCATCGAAGCTTTCGAACTGGGTGCGGCAGCCCACTTCAAGGTGACGGGTGAATGGAACAACACCCTGATGCAGGCGGTGCTCGCCCCCTCGAGCATCTGACACAGACGGAAGCGCGCCGCCGACAACGGTCGCGGCGCGCTCCCCCCTTCTGCTCTCCGCGGCCTGAAGGCAGGCCCGAACTTTGGCGTCTTCTCGACGCAGGCAGGTTCCCATGGGCATTCCCGGCAACAGCCACTTCCCAAATGCCGTCTCGCTTCTTTTGCCGTTCTCGATTGCAACGCTGCTGGCAACGGCCATCGGTTTCCAGTCCGGGATCATCCGCAGCGGCGCTGATGACCGCGCGGCCATGACGGCACCGCATGTCGTCACCGTGCCCGCCGGACATTTCACATACCGGGCGGAGGGCGAATATTTCCGCAATGGTTATGCCGTCGATGGACCGATGGTCGACGTGGCGATGCGGCAAAATCTGACGATCATGAAATATCAGGTGTCGAGCGCGGATTATGCGCGCTGCGTGGCGGAAGGCGGCTGCCAGAAGCCGGAACCCGGCTTTGCGGCTCCGGTCGGCGGCGAAATACCGGCAACCGGCATCAGCCAGGACGACGCCCGCGCCTATGCAAAGTGGCTAAGTGAGCGGACAGGCGCTGTCTGGCGCCTGCCGAGCGACGCTGAACTCGCCTTTGCCGCCGGGTCGCTTTTCTCGGACGAGACACTCGGTGTCGCCGCGGACAGTGAAAACCCGGCTTTACGCTGGCTGGCCGATTATGAGCGGCAGACCAGTCGCAAGGCCTCTGGCAATCCCGTTCCACAATCCTATGGCAGCTTCGGCGAAAACGAATATGGCCTAGCCGATTTCGGTGGCAATGTCTGGGAATGGACCTCGAGCTGCAGCCACCGTGTGACGCTCGGCAAGAATGGTGAGGCGATCGATAGCGTCGCCTCCTGCGGCATCCCCGTCGCCTCGGGAAAACACCGGGCGGCGATGAGCGCCTTCGTCAAAAACCCGAAAAGCGGCGGATGCGCCGTCGGCGTGCCGCCTGATAATCTCGGGTTCAGGCTCGTGAGAGACACACGCTGGTACGCGCCGCTTCTCGAAAAGCTTCGCGCCACTACCCTGTTTTCTTGACAATCATCAATTAAAACAAGTGCTTGATTCATATCATTTGATCTTCTGCCGCCGGTGATAGTGCTGTATGCTGACAATACAGAAAAGGCCGTTCCTCGATTGCCGATGCAATCACCTTGAGGATCGTCCGATCACCGGAGAGGGTGCAAGTGAAGATTGACCGAAGCGTCATCCGGTCGCTGGCCTTGTTTGCCAAGATGGCCGACGATGAGCTGGACGGACTGCTGACCCACGCCACATCCCGGCTGGTGCCGCCGGGCGAAGCCATTTTCGAGCAGGGCCAATCGGCCACGCATTTCTTCCTGCTCATCCACGGCCGCCTGAAGGTGACCCAGGTGACCCATGATGGCCAGCAGATCATCGTGCGCATGGTGCATCCCGGTGATCTCTTCGGTTTCGCAAGAGCACTGCAACGGTCCGATTATCCCGGCACAGCCACCACGGCTGCCGAAAGCGTGATCCTGTCGTGGCAAACGGACCTCTGGCCGCAATTCGTCGAACAGAACCCGCATCTTGCCGTCTCCGCCATGCAGACCATCGGCCAGCGTCTCGAGGAAGCCCATACGCGCATCCGCGAAATGTCGACGCAGGAAGTGGAGCGCCGGGTGGCTCATGCCGTGCTGCGCCTTTCGCAGCAGGCCGGACGCAAGGAGGAAGACGGCATCCGTATCGATTTCCCGATCTCGCGGCAGGATATCGCCGAGATGACCGGCACGACGCTGCACACGGTCTCGCGCATTCTCAGCAGCTGGGAAACCAAGGGGTTGGTGCAGGGAGGACGGCAGAAGCTTCTCGTCTGCAATCTGCCGGGCCTTGCCCAGCTGGCGGAAGGCGAAGCCAGCCAGGTATAGCGCGCAGGGGCCTGCCGCCATGCGTCTGGCCTTCGCCAAGAGCCGCGCCTCGAGCGGGTAGTCCCGCCGCCCTCACTCAACCGGCTTCGAAGCCGCGCTTTCGATATAGGCGATGAGATTGTCCAGATCCTCCGGCTTGCTGATGCCGGCCAGCGCCATCTTGTTTCCGGGTATTTTCTTTTTCGGCGCGCTGAGGAAATCCCGCAATTCTTCCGGTGTCCAGACGAGACCGTCCTCGCCCGCTTTTTTCATCGCGCTCGAATAATTATAGTCGGGCACGCCGCCCGCTGCGCGGCCAATGATGCCGTTAAGCTGCGGGCCAACCCGGTTTTTCGCGCCCTCGCCAATGGCGTGGCAGGCGGAACAGCGCTTGAAGACTGCCTCTCCCTTGGCAGCATCGCCCTCCGAGAGCGCGGGAATGGCGCTAGCGGTCAGCATTGCCGCCGCGATGATTATTGTATTGCGCATCGTGTCATCCTTGTCTTGCCGCATAAATACGGCCCGCCCGTAAAAGCGGACGGGCCGGAGGTTGCTCTGTTCAGGTCGTGCCCCACGCGGGCGTGCCCTTCTTGTAGGGAACGCGGTCTTCGAAACCGCCGGGAATTTCGTCATAAACGAGAACTTCCGTTGCGCCGATCTTCGAGGTGAAGAAACCGAGCAGCGTCAGCTGTTTGACCAGCGTGAAGGCGTGCGGTTTTGCCGGCGTCTGTTCCGCCTTCGCCTGCTTGTCCAGCGTGGCAAGCAACGCCTGCCGCTGTTCTGGCGTCAAATCTGCAAAAGCCTTTTTGTGTTCGGCCTGACTGCGCTTTTCGATTTCGGGGATCGCCGAAAGGAAAAGTGCCCGCTGCTCGTCGGTATAACAATCTGCCGCGTAAACCGCCATGAATGCGCCGACAGCGGCATCCTTCGCACCCGGCGTGGAGGTGCGGGGAATGATGGTTTCCGCCACCTCATCCAGAAACCGGATATCCTCCGGGCTGAACACATGGCTGCCGCCGGCTGGCTTTGCGGCATTCTCCGCAGCAGTCAACACATCCGCGCCGATCAGTGGAAGGCCGGTGGCGATGGCTATCAGTTTCAGCAGTTCGCGTCTGTTCATCACAGGTTCCCCTTCTTCAGTTCGGAGACGGCAAAATCAGCTGCACGCGCCGTCAGCGCCATATAGGTCAGAGATGGGTTGACGCAGGAGGCCGAGGTCATGCAGGCGCCGTCAGTGACAAAGACGTTGGGTGCATCCCAGACCTGGTTGTTGCCGTTGAGGACGGAGGTTTTCGGGTCGCGCCCCATACGGGCCGTTCCCATTTCGTG
>CAACXH010000085.1_pt1 | contig 9429 bp, 14 predicted proteins | sample 2275881 | NCBI WGS metagenome assembly CAACXH01 (sample SAMEA5312483, study PRJEB27640) | indoor metagenome | biome: indoor environment; feature: controlled; material: polymer antistatic dissipative epoxy resin | place: Italy | collected 2014-05-27 | reverse complement strand
GATCCTCGGGTCAAGCCCGAGGATGACGTCGGTGGTTTTTTCGATGCCAGTGCCACACTCTTTGCCGTCATTGAGGATCTTGATGGTTGACACTGGAGCACTCGCATCGAGAAGCTCACCGCCGTCATCCTCGGGCTTGACCCGAGGATCCACCCCCAAGCCCTCAGCCAAATTCCTCATAAAGATCGCGCCACTCCGGATTAAAATCCTCGATGAGCTTTATCTTCCAGTCGCGATACCAGCGCTTCAACGACTTTTCCCGCTGGATTGCGGTGCCGATGCTCATATGCTCCTCGTACCAGACGAGCCTTGTACAGCCGTAAAGGCTGGTAAGCCCTTCGTCAGTTTTTCGCGGTGTTCATAAATTCGCTGCTCAAGGTTGGACGTGACACCGATGTAGAGCGTTCCGTGTTTACCGCTCGCGACGATGTAGACGAAGCCGGTCATGGTGGGCTCTCGGGGGTGGATCCTCGGGTCAAGCCCGAGGATGACAGGTGGGTGGGGCTCACGTCCGGAGATTATTCCGGGAATGTTGCGAGAAAATTTTTGCTGCGTGGCTTTCCACCGGCAGGGCGAAATTGCAAGCCAGAACTGATATTTGGCAAGGTCGCCCTGCGTCCCGCTCGCTCCACGTCATCCTCGGGCTTGACCCGAGGATCTACACCGCACTCTCCCCTGCAATCACAGGTAGCGCCATGCTGAACGTCGACAACATCAACCTCCATTACGGCGCAGCGCAGGCTCTGCGCGGCGTTTCGCTGACGGCGGAGATGGGCAAGATCACCTGTGTCCTCGGCCGCAACGGGGTGGGCAAAAGCTCGCTTCTGCGCGCCGTTACCGGCCAGCACGCCACCAGTGCCGGGACGATCAGCTTTGAAGGGGCGGCGCTGGATGGGCTGGCGCCTTACCATCGGGCCAAGCGTGGTGTCGGTTACGTGCCGCAGGGGCGGGAAATCTTTCCGCTGCTCAGCGTTCAGGAGAATCTCGAAAGCGGCTATGCGCCGCTGCCGCGTAAGGAGCGGTTCATTCCGGATGATATTTTCAGCCTGTTTCCGGTGCTGCAATCCATGCTGGGAAGGCGCGGCGGCGATCTCTCCGGCGGCCAGCAGCAGCAGCTCGCAATCGGCCGGGCGCTGGTGACGCGGCCGAAAATCCTCGTGCTCGACGAGCCGACCGAGGGTATCCAGCCGTCGATCATCAAGGATATCGGCCGGGCGATCAAATATCTCAGGGATTCCACCGGCATGGCGATCCTGCTGGTCGAGCAATATCTGGATTTCTGCCGTGAGCTTGCCGATTACGTTTACATCATGGATCGCGGTGAGATCGTGCATGAGGGGCTGGCTGAAACGCTGGATACGCCGGAAGCGCGGCGTCATCTGACAGTATAAATCGAGACTAAAAATGCTTCGCGCCGATCACGGCGTGCAAACGGCCGATTAATATTTTGAAAGCCTATGCGCCTCTGCATGGCTTTTATGCGCAATTTTAGCATTTCGTTGAATAAAAGCCTGTGATATTGGCAGCGCAAATGCTGCATGCGAGACACAGGAAAAGTCTATTCGCACGCCGCGACAGTTGATCCCTTACATTCCATGCACCTCCGACGTATCGTCGGAGACATAGTGCCAATAAAGGCGTGTCAATGCATCAAGACTTTGCAACTGGCCGGGCTGCCCGGTTGTTCCGCTCCGCCCGCACCCTCGTTCTGGGCATTGCGATGTGCGCAAGCGCCGGTGCCGCGGCGTCGGCATCGACCTGCGGTCAGCTTCCCGGACCCGGCATGGAGCCAGGCCGGCATGATTTTTCCATTCTCTCTAACGGGCATAAACGCGACGGCGTCTATTTCGTTCCCTCTGCCTATGACGGAAAAAAGCCGTTGCCGGTGGTATTCGATTTCCATGGCTCCAACAGCAATCCGCACGGTCAGCTGAACCGCAGCGGCTGGGACAAGCTTGCCGAGCGTGATGGCCTGATGGTCGTGGCACTGGCTGGCAGTTTGAACGGCGAATTACCCGGCACCCATGCCTGGAACGTGCCGGGCGTTACCACGCGCCCCGGCGGACTGGATGAGGTCGGTTTCATTCGCAATGCGATTGACATGGTCAAGGGCAAATTCTGCATGGATGAAGAGCGCTTTTACGGTTCCGGTTATTCCGGCGGCGGGCGCATGCTGTCGCAATTCATCTGCAATGGCAGCGCGGATTTCACCGCTGCCGGTTTCGTCGCTTCGCTGCGCGCGGGTTATCCGCTGGAGACCGAAGGCAAGTGGGGACCGGATGCGGCAAGCTGCGCACCGGCGCGGCCGATGTCGATCATCGCCTTTGCCGGGTTGAAGGATCCCGCCAACCCCTATCAGGGTGGTGGCAAATCCTATTGGCAATATGGCGGTGAGACGGCGCTGAAGCGCTGGGCCGAGATGGATGGTTGCAAGGGCGGCGCCAAAACCAAGCCGGGTGAGAGCTTCACCGTGAATTCCTATGATGTCTGCAAGGGCGGTGCGCGCATCCAGTCTTATGTCATCGAAAACTGGGACCATGCCTGGCCGCGCGCCGCCATGAAGGCGGAAGTGCTGGCCGCGAGCGCCGTCGTTACCCGCAAACCCGGCGGCGAACAGACGCCGAAGGCGGAACCCGCCGTGGAGCGCAAGATGCCCACAGGCGAAGTGACCCGCACGGTTGATGCGGCCGAAAGAATGTGGGACTTCTTCCGTAATACGGAAGGGCAGCTGGTGGTGGACGCCGTCGTCAAGAAGGATTGTGGCGCCAAGGCCTCGTCCGCTTCCGCAACTACATCGGAGACCGCGTGCAGCAGCAACAGCAAGCCATCGGCACTTCCGGTTGCGAAGACGCTCAACCTGTCCGGCAGCAGCGCGCCCGTGGCAGAGGACGCATTGTAACCAAGGCGGTTGAAGGTCGCAGCCGGCTGGACGAGTTGTTTCAGGAAGGCTGCGCCAAAATCCGACTGCCGGATACGTTTTCGAACGAAGCCGAGGCCATTCTCATCAATTCTTCCGGCGGCTTGACCGGCGGAGACGAAATAGAGTGGCAGGCCACGGCCGGTGCCGGCACCTCGCTGGTGGTGACAACGCAGGCCTGCGAAAAGGTCTATAAGGCTTCGTCCGGAACTGCCACTGTGACTGCCCGCGTTTCCGCCGGGCCAGGCGCAAAATTGCACTGGCTGCCGCAGGAAACAATCCTCTTCGACCGGGCATCCCTGACCCGCCGGCTGGAAGCCGATCTCGACGCAACTTCAGAATTCATCGCTGTCGAAGCCGTGCTGCTCGGGCGTCAGGCCATGGGCGAGGCGATGGCGCATGGTCTTTTTCGTGACCGCTGGCGCATTCGCCACGGGGGAAAGCTGGTGCATGCCGAAGAGCTTCTGCTTGAGGGTGAGGTGGCGGAGCTGACCGTAAGGCCGGCGGTTCTGGCCGGTCAGGTCGCCTTTGCGACGCTGCTTTATATCGGGCCTCTCTCCGAGGCGCTTCTGCCTAAAATCCGGGCTATTGCCGGTGAAAGCGGCGGCGCCAGCGAATGGCAGGGCAAGCTTGTCGTGCGCGTCTCTGCCGCCGATGGTTTCTCCCTCAGAAAATTGCTTTTTCCGATCATTTCGCTCTTGCGAAACGGCGCGCCAGTGCCGAAAGTCTGGAATCTGTAACCTCCGGATCGCCCGCGACAGGCGACCTTCCGGGGTCTGTCAAACAAGTCGGATCTGTTCCCCGAAACCCTCAGTGGTTTGCGGAGCAGGTGCGAAAGCTGCGGGACGACGATGAACCTTAGCCCAAGAGAAAAAGACAAGCTGCTGATTTCCATGGCCGCCATGGTGGCGCGCCGCCGGCTGGAGCGTGGCGTGAAGCTGAATTATCCGGAAGCGATTGCGCTGATTAGCGATTTCGTCGTCGAGGGCGCCCGTGACGGCCGCGCCGTTGCCGACCTGATGGAAGCTGGCGCGCATGTGATTTCCCGCGATCAGGTGATGGAAGGCATCGCCGAGATGATCCATGATGTGCAGGTGGAAGCGACGTTTCCGGATGGCACCAAGCTGGTGACCGTCCACGAACCGATCCGATAGAGGAGGGTGGCATGGCGCTGGAACTGAGGCCCAATTGCGAATGCTGCGACCGCGACCTTGCACCCGACAGCCGGGATGCAATGATCTGCTCGTTCGAGTGCACCTTCTGCGTTGATTGTGTGACGGATGTGCTTCAAGGCGCCTGCCCGAATTGCGGCGGTGAGCTGGTTCGCAGGCCGGTCCGCCCGACGGCAAAACTCGTCAACAATCCGGCGTCAACGACGCGCGTGCTGAAAGCCGAAGGCTGTCCGGCCGCGACCGCCGCCTGAAACAGATAAGGGAGAGCACCATGAAGCCAGGCGAAATCATTGCCGCAGAGGGCACCATCGAGCTCAATGCCGGCCAGCCGACGGTGACGATCGAGGTGGCCAATTCGGGCGACCGGCCGGTGCAGGTGGGCAGCCATTACCATTTCTTCGAGACCAATGCCGGGCTTATTTTCGAGCGCGACAAGGCGCGCGGCATGCGTCTCGATATCCCGGCAGGCACGGCGGTTCGTTTCGAACCCGGCCAGAAGCGGGAAGTAACGCTGGTGCCGCTTTCCGGCAAGCGTGAGGTTTACGGTTTTCGTCAACAGGTCATGGGGAGGTTATGAAATGGCCAGTGCGCATTATCATGGAAGCTGCCAATGCGGCGACGTCAGCTTCGAGGTCGATGCCGATCTCGATCACACCATTGTCTGTAATTGCTCACGCTGCAAGCGTCTGGGTTCCACGCTCGCCTTTGCGCCGCGCGAGAAATTCACCCTGCTTTCCGGCGAGGACAAACTGACGGAATACCTCTTCAACAAGCACCATATTCATCATCTTTTCTGCTCCACCTGCGGCATTGAGAGTTTCGCCTATGCCGATGGGCCGGATGGAACGCCGATGGTGGCGGTGAACGCCAATTGTCTCGATGGCGTCGATCCCCGGGCGCTGAAGCCGCAGGCTTTCGATGGCGCGGCGGCCTGAATGATGGGTATGAGCAGGAAGAACTTCGGTTTCGTGGCAGCCTTGCTGCTGACCGGCGGCTTGTCGCTGCCGGCGGCGGCGCAGGATGAGCCGGATTGCAAAGCGCCGGAAACGCAGACGGATATGACCATCTGCGCCGGCAAGGATTATGAAAAGGCCGACAAGCAGCTCAACGCCGAATACCAGAAGCTGCGCAAGGCGCTCACTGCGCGCGACAAGACGGCGGATGAGGACGGCAAGGGCGCTACCGAGGCGCTTGTGGCGGCCCAGCGTGCCTGGGTGGCGTTCCGCGATGCCAATTGCGCGCTTTCCGGCTTTCAGGCCCGCGGCGGCACGATGGAGCCGATGCTGATTTCATCCTGCCTCGCTGAAATGAGCGGCAAGCGCGCTGAAGAACTGCGCCAGCTTGGCGAGGGTTTCTGAACGGCATGGGGCGGCGCATCACGATTGTCGGAAACGGGGAGTTGCCGTTGGGTGCGGCCGATTTCATCGACCGTTCCGACATCGTCATCCGCTTTAATGACTGCCGGTCGCTGGGGCCTGGCGGCACGCGCACCGATGTGGTGGCTGTCTGCAACACGGGGCGGCCGGGCCGTGAGATGACTGAAGGCACCGACTGGCGCGAGAGTGATGGGGTGCGGCAGGCTACCGCCATCTGGTCGGTGCGTGATCCGGCAAAATTTGCCGAAATGGAGCCGGATATTCGCCGGCGCTGGCCGGAACTGACCGATTTCTGCGCCGATTATACCGCCGCTTTCACTGCAATTGCGCGGGAAACCGGCAAGAGCCACATCGTCATTCCCCGCGGCGTGCATGACAGGCTGGATGTGGCGCTCGAAGCCTATACGCCCGCACCCTATGTCTGCCCCAGCACCGGCCTTTTTGCCATCGCCCATGTTCTCGAGAGTGTGAGCGGCGATGGTGACGAGGTGGCGATTGCCGGTTTCGGCCATCGGGGCTGGAGCGGCCATCCATTTGCCGCCGAACAACAACTGGTCGAAGCCCTCACAAATGAGGGCCGGCTGACACGAATTTCTCCCACATCGATTTTCTCCGCGTCCGAAGGAGCCTGAGCCCATGCCTTACAAGATTTCCCGCGCCGCCTATGCCGGCATGTTCGGCCCGACCGTTGGCGACAAGGTGCGTCTTGCCGATACCGAACTCTTCATCGAGATCGAAAAGGACCACACGACCTATGGCGAGGAAGTGAAATTCGGCGGCGGCAAGGTCATTCGCGACGGCATGGGCCAGAGCCAGGCGACGCGGGCGCAAGGCGCTGTCGATACCGTCATCACCAATGTCGTGATCGTCGACCATAGCGGTATCTACAAGGCGGATGTGGGCCTGAAGAATGGCCGTATCCACGCCATCGGCAAGGCGGGCAACCCGGATACGCAGCCGGGCGTGACGATCATCGTCGGCCCTTCGACGGAGGCGATTGCCGGTGAAGGCAAGATCCTGACGGCCGGCGGCATGGATGCGCACATCCATTACATCTGCCCGCAGCAGATCGAGGAAGCGCTGATGAGCGGCGTGACCTGCATGCTGGGCGGCGGCTCCGGCCCGGCGCATGGCACGCTTGCCACCACCTGCACCGGTGCATGGCATATCGAGCGGATGATCGAAAGCTTCGATGCCTTCCCAATGAATCTGGCGCTGGCCGGCAAGGGCAATGCCTCGCTGCCCGCACCGCTGGAAGAGATGATCCTCGCCGGCGCCTCCTCGCTGAAGCTGCACGAAGACTGGGGCACGACGCCCGCCGCCATCGACAATTGCCTGACGGTTGCCGATGAATATGATGTGCAGGTGATGATCCACACCGACACGCTGAATGAAAGCGGTTTCGTGGAAGATACGGTCGCCGCGATAAGGGGCCGCACCATTCATGCCTTCCACACTGAAGGGGCGGGCGGCGGGCACGCGCCCGATATCATCAAGGTCTGCGGCAATCCGAACGTCATTCCGTCTTCCACCAACCCGACGCGGCCCTATACCGTCAATACGCTGGCCGAACATCTGGATATGCTGATGGTGTGCCACCACCTGTCGCCGTCCATTCCCGAAGATATCGCCTTTGCCGAAAGCCGCATCCGCAAGGAAACCATCGCGGCGGAGGATATTCTCCACGATATCGGCGCGTTCTCGATCATCTCTTCCGACAGCCAGGCCATGGGCCGCGTCGGCGAAGTGGCGATCCGCACCTGGCAGACCGCCGACAAGATGAAACGCCAGCGTGGCCGCCTGAAGGAAGAGACCGGCGAAAACGACAATTTCCGGGTGCGCCGTTACATCGCCAAGTATACGATCAACCCAGCCATTGCCCAGGGTGTCAGCCACGAGATCGGCTCCATCGAAGTCGGCAAACGTGCGGATCTGGTGTTGTGGAACCCGGCCTTTTTCGGCGTGAAGCCGGAGATGGTGCTGCTCGGCGGCTCGATTGCCGCCGCCCCGATGGGCGATCCGAATGCCTCCATCCCCACACCGCAGCCGATGCATTACCGGCCGATGTTTGCCGCCTATGGCAAGCTGCGCACCAATTCCTCGGTCACTTTCGTCTCGCAGGCGTCGCTGGATGCCGGCCTTGCCCAGCGCCTTGGCGTCGCCAAGACGCTGCTGCCGGTGAAGAATGTGCGCGGCGGCATCTCCAAGGCGTCGATGATCCACAATTCGCTCACCCCGCATATCGAGGTCGATCCGGAAACCTATGAGGTGCGGGCGGATGGCGAACTTTTGACCTGCGAACCGGCGACCGTGCTGCCGATGGCGCAGCGTTATTTCCTGTTTTAACGGCGTTTCGTGTTGAGATTTATCACAAAGTGGATCGGCGGCGGCGTGCTGCTGATTGTCCTGTTTCTTGTGCTCGGCACCCCCGTGCCGCGTCCCTTTTTCGCTGACAATGCAGACGGCGGCGCGAAGGATCGCGAGATTCTGCTATTGTCCAATCCGATCCACACCGATATCGCCCTGCCGGTCGATGACGATCTGCGGCGGGTGTTTTCCGAGTTGCAGGAGGACGGTATTGCCGTCAATCATCCCGCAGCTGCCTATCTGGTGTTTGGCTGGGGTGGACGGTCGTTTTACATAGAGACGCCCACCTGGGCCGATCTGAAACCGCTGCCGGTGCTGCGCTCGTTCACGCTTGACCGATCGGTGATGCATGTGGACGTGACGGGAGACTTTCCCGCCGATATGGCCGGAGTGAAACGGCTTCGTATTTCTGAAGAGGGCTATCAGCGCCTTCTCGCCGGTATCAGGGCAAGTTTTGTCAGAAATGACGGCAAGGTCCAGCTTGTCCCCGGTGCCGCCTATGGTTTGACGGACGCGTTTTTCGAGGCGAATGGCTGGTTTAATGCGCTGGCCGGCTGCAACACGTGGTCGGCAGCCATGTTGCGCGAGGCCGGTATTCGAACAGGCTGGTGGACGCCCTTGCCGCCGCTGTTGCGCTGGTCGGTCGATCTCCACAATTGATCTTCCACAGATGCGGGATTTCGTACATTCGATGACTTGAATCCGATTTTTATGCTGCACCGCAGCGCATCTTGCGCTATGGAAACGGCAAAAGAATTCCGTGCGGATTGATCCCAAGCGATCCGCGTAAAACACCTGATCAGGAGAAAAGCCATGCTCGGCAAAAAAGTGCCCGCCGTAACTTTCCGCACGCGCGTTCGTGACGAGGCCGTGGGCGGCCCCAACCCGTTCCGCTGGCAGGACATGACCTCCGATGATTATTTCAAGGGCAAGAAGGTCGTTCTGTTTTCGCTGCCGGGCGCCTTCACGCCGACCTGCTCGACCTATCAGCTTCCCGATTTCGAAAAGCTGGCTGGCGAATTCCGCGCGCTCGGCGTGGATGAAATCTATTGCCTGTCGGTCAACGATGCCTTTGTCATGAATGCCTGGGCAAAGGGCCAGAACCTCGAAAACGTCAAGGTCATTCCGGATGGTTCGGGTGAGTTCACCCGCAAGATGGGCATGCTGGTCGCCAAGGACAATCTCGGTTTCGGCATGCGCTCCTGGCGTTACGCCGCCGTCATCAATGACGGTCTGGTGGAGCAGTGGTTCGAGGAAGAGGGCTATCAGGATAATTGCGAATCCGACCCTTACGGCGTTTCCGCGCCGCAGAACATTCTGGAAAACCTGAAAAGCCGCGCTGCGGCCTGATTTTGGTTTTGTGAAGGCCCGGCACCGATGTCGTGTTCGGGGTGCCGACAGCAGGCGAAAACCTCTCCTCCGTCATCCTCGCCCCTGAGGCGAGGATCCATAAACGCCTGACGGGTGGATCCTCGGGTCAAGTGTAAAGACCGGAGACATCCCTGACATGTGTTCGGAGAGATCCCTGACAGTCAGACTTTGTCTTCGAGGTTTATCTTTGCGATCTGCGTTGCCCCGAAGAACACGCCGAAGAGAC
>CAACXH010000180.1_pt1 | contig 9435 bp, 15 predicted proteins | sample 2275881 | NCBI WGS metagenome assembly CAACXH01 (sample SAMEA5312483, study PRJEB27640) | indoor metagenome | biome: indoor environment; feature: controlled; material: polymer antistatic dissipative epoxy resin | place: Italy | collected 2014-05-27 | reverse complement strand
ATCGAGTTTGCTGGGGCGCACCGGAACCTTGAAACTGGGCTCCACCGCATCGGAACGCAGGTATTTGCGAATGGTGTTGCGCGATAGGCCGGTCCGTCGCTTGATCTCCCGAATGGAAATCTCCTGCCGGAAATGCCATCGGCGGATCACACTGAGTAAGTCCATGTTGATCACTCCAAGACCCTCCGACTGACAGCCAGAGGGGAGAGAAACACGGGTCAATTCTCAGTGGAAACTTATAGCGGCCCCGGGTCACTTCTCAGTGACAATCAACACACCAACCTCATCATCAACACGAACAGACGCACCTACCATCTCGAACTGAACGGGACGCCATCGACCTACATGTCATCGGTGTCCTGGACTTATCCACAGGATGCGCTGTTCGCATTGAAAGCTGCAGCGGCGCAGGAAAGCCGCAATGCGCCGGTCGCGACGGGCTTGGATCTGGCATCCCTGAACTTCCGTTACCAGATAAAAGGGGATCTGCCTGCTTGGCGCCCGCTGCGTGCGTTTGACGATGGCCGTCAGGTCTTGATCGAGTTTCCCTCGGACATCGCGACCGGCGAAATGCCACCGCTTTTTGTTACGGGTTCGTCAGGATCGGCCGAGCTTGTTAATTACCGTGTGCAGGGTCACTTCATGATCGTCGATCGCCTTTTCAGCGCAGCGGAACTGAGGCTTGGGGACAAGAAAACCAGCAAACTGGTGCGCATCGAACGGATCGATCCGAAGCCAGTTCATCGGGCAAGCCGATGATGAGCTGCGTGGAGAATAGTAGCAAGCCGGGCGACAAGGTCGAGGACCAAGTCGCGATCGATAAACACGACGACATCGCGTCCTCCAATGTATCAAAAGGCAAAAATTCTGAGGCGCTTGCGTTGCGGGCGGCCTCGCCGCCGGCCATGCGTCTGTCCCGGAAAGCGATCGGGCTTCTGGCGGCCGTCAGTTGCATCTGCATTGCCGGAACATTGATCTATGCCCTGCGGCCAAAGACGATCGACGGCGTCGAAAACATACCGGTCTCGCACGGCCGCATCAAAGCCGAAACCATAGCCTCAGCACCCGACGACTATTCCAAAATTCCCAAATTGGGGGTGCCATTGACCGACGCTCCGGGACAGCCGCTGCTTGAAGCGCAACAACAGCCAAGCCTGACGAACCCCGGCCGCTCGGCACCCAGCGATGAGCGCCTGACGGCGCGCCAGCAAGAGCGGGACCGCCGGAGGAGCGTGCGTGAGGCCGCGCTATCGAGCAGATTGTTTCTTGCCTCAGCGTCGACGGTTGCAAGGGCGAAGGAACCGGACGGGGGGCTACCAGCGGAGGCCAGAGCTCCCCGGGACCCGAGGGTAGAAACTGAAAGCCAGCCCCTCCAGTCCCGAACCGCCGATACTAATAGGCGCACGTTTCTGGCGCCGGTCGCTATCGCCGAGGCAAGCACACAGCGCGTTGCGAATTCGGCATCGCCCTATGTCGTGCAGGCGGGCAATGTCATCCCCGCTGCGCTGATCACAGGCATCCGATCCGATCTTCCCGGCCTTATCACCGCGCAGGTGACGGAAAATGTTTATGATAGCCCGTCGGGCCAGATCCTGCTCATCCCGCAAGGGTCTCGGTTGATCGGCGAATATGATAGTGCGACCGCAGCGGGACAGCAGAGGATCTTGATCGCCTGGGACCGCCTGATTTTTCCCGACAGCCGTTCGATTCTGCTCGACCGGCTTCAGGGCGCCGATCAGTCCGGCAGGTCGGGCCTGCAGGATGGTGTGGACAATCATTGGGCCGGCTTGCTCGGCGCAGCATTCATCTCGACCCTGTTGAACATGGGGACCGAGGTCATGGCCGACGATGACGGAAGTCTCGTGCGAGCGCTGCGATATGGCACGCAGGACAGCATCCGTCAGGCAGGCCGACAGACCATCGGGCGGCAACTGACGATTCCCCCGACACTCACCATCAGACCTGGCCATCCTCTGCGCGTGATGGTGAAGCGAGACATCATACTGAAACCATGGGAAGGGCAAAAGTGATGGGCAAACTCAAGCTAGGACCGATCGAGGATGATAAGCCAGTCAAAATCTCGGTCGAACTTTCCGCCGCGGTACATCGGGATCTGATGGCTTATGCGCGCATCCATGCCAGCGACACCGGACTGACCCATCCCATGGCAATTGAGCGATTGATCGGCCCGATGCTGGAGCGTTTCATGGCCAGCGATCGGGGTTTCAGAAGAGGATGATGCCCAAACGGCCTCCGACAAACTTTTGCGTGATAAAATAGTCCCAAGAAATGAGTCTGGTGCAGCAGGTTACTCTCCAGCAATCAGACTCTCACTTTTTTCCTGCCGCAACCGATGATGGAAGGTGTGAGCGTCAGGATGCGCCATTTGCACTGTCTCCAAGCAGTGACCTGAGCCTTTCGACCGGTTGGCCAGGCTTCATAACAAGCGGCAAGTGAGGGTGCCGCGCTTGCAGTTCTGGAGGAGGTCCGGCAGCACTGTACACTAGGAACGGTATTGCGCTTTCTATCAGCAAAAGTGCTAGAGGCGTCACATCGCGATCCCGGAGATTTGCGTCAACGATGGCAGCGTCAATCTTGGCCTGGGTAAGGAAATTGACGGCTTCACTGACGGCTGAAAACGGCCCGACAACTGTACCGCCTACGGCTTCTACATTTTCGCAAAGCGCCATTGCAATAAGCGGATCATCCTCGACGATCAGCACGCAGAATCCTGATAGCATATGTTCTCCCCTTGCAGCGGGAGCACAATGTCTCTCAGTCGATGATGCGCCGAACATGTCACCGATAGGCTGTAAGCGAATTGATATGGATTAAGTTCCGAAATTCATTTTATATTTCAGCGACTAATCGTGGTGCCCCTATATTGTTGGTCGAGACGCATTGGCTATTTCCCGCCAAATCGCAGTCTCCAAGGCTACACCGTGCGGTATAGCCTTCCTTGCCATGCCTCCAAAAGGCAGGCATGGTTCGGTGTCACCGCGTAATCGACGCCACTTCGGTTTACGGCGCGCTTGATCCAGAACGCGACAGGAATTCCATGAACTATAGCGGAACGCGCATTGCGCGGTCGTCGCCCCCTGCCTGCAATGACGCCTGGAATGGCAGAGGCGCATCCCCAGAAAGGAAAGGAGTACGGGAAAACGGGGCAGGATCGGACAAAAGCCTCCCGATAATTACGGTCGATATTGCCGATATTCCGGGCGGTGGCCAGCTTCACCTCCTCCAGTGTGGGACAGAGTTCTCGATCCAGTTCGGCGATGATGAGTTGATGGGCAGCCGGGATCATGAATCCGAAAAGGCTCTCGCAAGGCTGACCCAAGAGCGTCTTGCTCAGCGCGATGGCAATATTTTGATTGGCGGCCTCGGCATGGGCTTCACGCTCGCGGCTGCGCTCGACGCCTGGTCACAAAGCGCGACCATCACGGTTGCCGAGCTTGTGCCTAAAATCATAAGCTGGGCTAACGGACCTCTGATGCACTTGTTCGGTACCAATCTGACAGATCCGCGAGTCAGAATTCAATTGGCCGACGTGTTTGATGTCATTACCCATGAGAAGGATCGCTTCGATGCCATTCTGCTCGACGTCGATAATGGTCCAGACGGTTTCATCAGAAAAAGCAACGACAGGCTTTATTCGACCGAAGGCTTGGAAATGGCCTATGCGGCACTGAAACCGGGCGGCCTACTGTCGATATGGTCAGCCTACAGCGATGACGCATTTGCCGAAAGGCTGGAGCAGGCCGGATTCTGTCTGGATGAGATTTTGCTGCCAGCCTTTAGCGGCAGCGCCGAACGCTGGCACAATATCTGGTTCGCCGCCAAGGCCGGGGCCTGACAGTCCGTACCAGCCTTGCAAGCATGAGACCAAGCCTGCCAGGCTTCCATTCGCGACAGCGCGCGACCGGGCTTGGCAGGCATCGTCGTTCTCAGGTCAGTAAACCGGAGACTCACATTTGATTTGTCGTGATGGCACTTGGCCGGGTTAGTTCAGAATTGCCACTGCTGTAGAGGCGTTGAAGCCTCTTCGCGTTGCAACACGGAAATGATCTTCGCATAGGCACGAGCCAAATCCTCGTGCCTTGCTCTGATCGCAGGATTCTCCGCAAGCTCAGCATGCTTTAACTCGGCCAATCTCCGGCGGTTAAGATAGTCGAACCGACCCATGGCCATATTCATCGTGCTGACGGCGGATGGTGACGGGCCACATGCGATCGGGAGCGTGTGACAGATCCTTCGATCAGCTTACCCTTCATCAAAGCGCGAAGCGCATCGGCATCCCGTGGGTCAAGCAGAACGATCCGCACGCCACCGGAGTCAAGCGCCTCGAGAACTGAAATCCTGAAGCCGTTTTTTTGACAGACCAGCCGCACGGCGTCGGCTGATTCCATGATGTTTATGGCCCTGCTCATATCCGACAATCCCGCTGGTCGTTTAAAGCGAAAGGGGCTGAACCATCGGGACGCTCCGATCGATAGGGGTGCACATGTTCTCGAATGCGCTGCGCATAACGATTGGCCAAACGCTGATGCGCATGGGAGGCAGCGCGGCAATGCGCGCTTTGGGCACGCAGCAACTCTTCCTGCTCGCGCTTGAGCAAATAATTTAGATCTTCCACGGATGGGCTCCCTCAGCTGGCAAGCGGGAGCACGTTGGTCTCTCTGTCACGGCGAATGCTTGCAGCAAATTTCGCGCAATGATTGTGTTTATCAAACAATATTCTCAAAGTCCATGATTCAATTTATAAATCACACGAAAAACGTTAAAAATTATTGGATCGACATAGCAACGATATTTCATAAAATATAATGCATGATATTTGAGATCAAATATGTATGTCACCATTAATTATTTTAAAAAAATTATATTATACCATATTCACTTTGATATCTATTTAACATCATAACAAGTTTTATAGATTTTCATAATTCATCGATCTTCAGATCGTCCCAGCCATCCAATATGCCGCTCCTCCACTCTGTTCGAGAATTCGGCATAATCGGTTGGCAACCAAGAAATGCGCTCGCTCACCTGGCGCTGATAGCAAATGCAGCGCCCGCTCATGACCATGGATGGCCTGGCGGGCTGCCTTCCCCTGCCCATCCACGCCTGCTTTGCCGCCGGCCCAATGGAACTGCCTTCATACCCATCGCCTTGACAGTGGAGATGACGGTGCTGGACTGCATCCCAAGCTTGTTGGCTTATGGTCGGGGTTCCGCATATTCATCAGCGCGACCTTGCGCTGTTCGTGACCCAGCCCTTGGCCATCGGGCAACGATGCGCGGATGCTTAAGCGCAAAAGCATCAATGATAAATCTGACAATATCTATCAGAGTTCTTCGAGAATTCGCTTTACCGCCTCAAGCCCCGAAGAGCTTTTTACCGCGATATCTAGTGGTCGGCCGCCGAGGCCGGGCTCTTCGCCGTTCAGAAATGCGATGGCGCCCTGAGAGCCCAATCGGGCTATGGCAAGTTCAAGAATATGCCCTTGGCGCTCGATCTGATCCGAAGATAGATATGGACCGTCGAACCGTCTTCCAGCCCGCTTAATCAAGATGCTCATCCTTTTTTCGCATCTTGTCCAGCGCTTGTCTTTTGCGGTCGATCTGGACCAGCAAAGCGCGATCAGACATGATCTGCCATGCAGCTTTTGACCGCAGGCAGCGCTCTTTCACATTCGCCAGATTGGTTTCCTGCGCCTCTTTGTCACATTGTGCGACGCGGGCCAGGTAGAAGTCGATCGTGGCGGGCATGTCGATCTCCTGCGAGTTGGATGTCGTTGCGACGGACGTCAATCGATCATTTCAGCGACAGCCCTGCGCAATTCGCGCACGGGCAGAGTGCCCAAAGGGACGTTTTGGTAAAATGAACGCGGCGTTTTGCCAGTCGCGGGCGATAATTTGGCATGAGCCATATTCGAACGGATACTGAGATTCATGATATTCCTGAAACACGCATCTTGGCGTGTGATGTAATGAAAAAGTCTCGCTCAACGACGTCTTTCGCCGGTACATAAGGCAAAAGAAAAAAAGCCGGAGCATTAGGCCGCTGTCACTTGGCCGGGGGCAATTGCCCATATTTCGGGCAATTATGTGGTACTTAACCGCTATCCGATGTTTAAGCAAAGACAAGACGGCAAGCCAGCGCGACGCAATGCCGCGCTGGCAGTGTAAAATAGAAACTCGACTTCGTAATTTACGCGGCTTCCAGGTTCACGGCAGACTGCTTGCCCCGTCGATCTGCTTCGACTTCGTAGCTCAGACGCTGATCCTTATGGAGCGTTATCATTCCCGCACGCTCTACGGCAGAAATATGGACAAAACTGTCCGGACCGCCGTCCTCGGGGGCGAGGAAGCCGTACCCCTTGTCAGAATTAAAGAATTTTACGGTGCCGATAGGCATGGGCGTTCCCTTCACGAAAACAGAGAATCCACCCGCGGAATTGCAGGTGAAGCTGATAGCGCAAGTAAGGAAACGACACCCAAATAGGATGCAAATTTCGTCGCAGGCGACGTTAAGCACTATTGAAAATATATTATATTTGGGAAATGTCAAACGAACAATTTAATATTGGTTGAAATAAGGAATTTCCGATATAAATTTCACTGCTATCGGGCAATAATGATTATTATAATTATCGCTACGGACGTTTCTAATTATATTTCAGGCACTATGGATGTGTCTCCAAAATGGTTCTGAAGAAACCGCATTCCCCACTGAATCTGTTGCCGCTCTCATTCTTGAGCATGGCGAATATGGGACTTTATCGAAGATTTGCTGCAATTTCGCATGTCCGTTTGACGACACGGCAGAGCAGCCGACGAGCGTCGGAATGGGTGCATGGCAGCGAAGGGATAATCCTCTTGGGTTGCGAGGAGAATGCAGGTCTGCCGCTTTGATCGAGACCTCAGACAAATATGCAATCACTGGCCGCGAAGGGCCAGATAGGTATCAAAGTGGGGGCAATTTATCTTGTGCAACAAGATATGTCGCAACAGTCTCCTTCTTTCACAAAGTCAATTGTGGATGGTGACCGGGCGACTGGCCCGCATGTCCAGGCTGAAAGGCTAAAGGGGTCAGTGCGTGTGCTCAACGCACGCCCTCACTGCTCGGTCACTATTAGCGCATCCCCGTGGCATCGGGATAATTGTTCATAGATTATAATGTAATTATAAAATGGATGGTGAATTGTTTCCGTGAAATCTTTCGAATTGCGACATGGAGTCGCTGATTTGAAGGAGAATGACCATGGAACGTGATGCACATTCGCAGGATATCGTCGATTTGGGAGATGCAGTCGAACTCACCCGCGGCGTTCTGCTGATCGGCCAGGATGATGGCAACGGCACGCTGTACAAGGCTTCCGGCATTTCCGACGAAGACTGAAGGTCGAAAGGGCGCACCGCTCATCCAAAGCGGCGCGCCCTTTTGATTTGCGGAAGGAAATCGCAATGCGACAGATAGGACGAGATTTACATGCCTGCCTGATCGGACAGACGCCCGTAATTCTCAATATTGCGAGCGAGCGATATCAGCTTGTCCGTGGGCCAACCAGAGACCATCTGACCGCCCTCCTCGCAACAAAGCCAGGCCCTGAGAACATTGCGGCCCTGGTCCGAGCAGGACTGCTCGATCCGGCCATAATGGACGCAGAAGGCGCAGCGGCACCCGTAGCTCCGACATGCAGTCATCTGGATCTGATCAAGCTCAGACATGGTTGGCTCTTGGCACCAGTGGCGCTTGTTGCATTGTCCATTGCTGTGATTCAGGTCCGTCGCGACGCGCTGCGGACCATCTTGGATCGCGTCGAGGTGGGGGCAGGGAGGCCGCGGTTGAAACTGCCAATCTTCAGCGAAGCCATGGTCGCCGCTGCATTCTACCTCCTGCGGCAGTTTCTGCCGCTCGATAATCACTGTCTTGCGCGCAGCATCGCGATTTCGCGGATGTTGCGACGCTTCGGCCACCAAGCGACCCTGGTGATTGGCGTACAGTTGCCGATCGCGGCGCATTGTTGGGTTCAGTGCGAAGACAGGCTGATGGCCGACAGAGTCGATCGGATCACCGCTTTCGAACCTATCCTGGCGAGATGAGTGCGTCGCGCTATCTGGCTTATGTCCGCTGCGCGCCTGCCGGATCCAAAGGTGCAGCGACAGACCAGATGTCAAAGGTGCCGCTCGCGGTGCCTATCAACCTTTGGACGTCCGACCCTGTCGTGATGATCGGCACGCAGGGCGCGATAATCGGGCATCTGTTTACGAAGGCGCTACCCAGTCGGCGGGTCAAGGAGCTCAACGCGGCCGAAACCAATGCGGCCATCATAACCCATGGGCAAAGTCTGATACGCGATTATTGGGGCAGTTATGTCGCCATCTTCCAGATTGCTGGCGGCGACATCGTCATAATCCGCGATCCCTCCGGTGGTCTGCCGGCTTTTTGGAGAGAGATTGACGGGGGCATCGTCATTGCGCCTCAGGTGGGCACATCTCCCTTCGCGGCATCAGATGGAATATCTGTCGATCTGGACGCGCTGCTTGTCCACATGTGGCATCCGTTCCACGCTGGCGAACAGACATGCCTCTGCGGAGTGCGGGAAATTGTGCCGGGCGGGCGGCTACACATCGGGCCATCAAAGCAGCGCTCGGACCTTCTCTGGCAACCTTGGGACTATATAGCCGGTCGTGCGCGCCTTGGCCCTGCCTCGATCGAACATCTGCGCGCCACCGTTCTCGACGCGATCAAAACTTGGGCTGGTGAGTTCGCCTCGATCTCGTCGGGCCTGTCGGGCGGACTGGATTCTTCGATCGTCTGCGCGGGGCTCGCCGGGGCGACATCTTCGCCTCGGGGCTTCCACATGCGTTGGGCCGACCGCGAAGGTGATGAGACATACTATGCGCAGCTTGTTGCCCAAGCGCTCGACATGCCGCTCGACATCTATCCTTATGACCTGGATGCCATCGATGTTGAGCAGCCCATTGTCGCACATGCTGCGCGTCCGCTGATGGCCCATTATGCCCAAAGCACTGCCAAGGCCCAGGCCATGGTTGCAGCACAACATAATATTGCAGCGTTCTTCACGGGCCATGGCGGGGATAATGTCTTTGGAATGACCCATTCGATTGTGCCGATCCTCGATCGCTATCGAGACGCAGCGGGCGCCAAGGCTGTTATCGCGTCGATCCAGGATGTTTCGAGATTGCACGACGCCTCCTATGCCACCATTCTGCTTCATATCTTGCGGCATCTCGCACGTGGTCCGCGCAAAGCAGCGCAAGGCACTCCTGGCTTTCTCAACATCGAGAGATTGAATGCGGCGAAGGAAAGGATCGCTATCCATCCTTGGCTGACACCGCCCGAGGGCCTCGCACCCGGCGCAGCCGCGCATATTCGCGCATTATCCCGAGCTGTAGGCTATGAAGG
>CAACXH010000507.1_pt1 | contig 9576 bp, 8 predicted proteins | sample 2275881 | NCBI WGS metagenome assembly CAACXH01 (sample SAMEA5312483, study PRJEB27640) | indoor metagenome | biome: indoor environment; feature: controlled; material: polymer antistatic dissipative epoxy resin | place: Italy | collected 2014-05-27 | reverse complement strand
AGCAGGCCTTGCCTGCATGGCCGACAGCGCCGCCGCCGCCGCGGGCAAGACCATCGATCCCCTGTTCTGGTGCATGGGGTCGTGGGGCGCGACCTATCCGGTTGCCGGCGACATCCATATGGGCGACCGGGTCGAGGCCTGGGCCGGGCTGGCGGCGCGCACGACATTCATGATGGGGCGCCTGGGCGCACTCACCATCCATTCCGAGGACGGCTGCTCGTTCAAGGCTCAGCCGATTTGGACCAAGAGCCGCTACAAGCTCCAGATCATGGAGCCCGTCAAGGGCGGCAAGTGCGTCAACATCGGCCGGCCCGGCGCGCTCTGGACCAGCGGCAAGCATGCGCCGGGCAAGGACAACGCCCAGTTCATGCTCTTCGAAAAAGCGATCTGCTGCGCGGGGATTTCCACGCCATGAGCCGGTCGCTTCCCCCATCCCGCGCATCCGGCACGGGCGGTTGTCCCGCTCGTCACGGAAGGCTCCCCACCGTGAGCGGGCGCGCGGACGGAGCGGCGGCGGTGCCCCCTGCCGCCGTCGCTCCACCTATGGTCAGCGCGGCCGAATGCCCCCCATCGTGGGCGGCAGGCCCCCCTCATGCCGCGCCGGTGGCGGCCGCGCTGACCACCTTCGAGGGCCAGGCCGTCTTCCGGATACTCTCGCCCGGATCCAGCGCATTCCGCGCGGGAGACGTGTTCCGGTTCCGGCGCGGTTCACGCGGCACGCGGGCGAGGCAGCCATGAAAGTGCGCTGTCTCCTCCTGCTGGCGGCGACCGCCACTCTACCAATGTCGGCCTCGGCGCAGACAGTCGAGGATCGCGCCCGCGCCGCCGCCGAGGCCTCGCGCGCGAAGACGTCCGACAGCGATGCGATCCAGGAGAACTATCTGACGCCGGGCCTTGCCGGGCAGCCGATCACGACCGTCGACAACAGCAAGACGTTCAACCCGAATATCGCGTGCCAGAAGACGGCGACGCTGCTCGAACTGCTCGCGCAGCCTGCCGGAACGGGGGACATCGGGACGCTCCGCATTTCGCGCGACAAGGATCTCGACGGCAGCGTCGACCAGACATTGACCTTGCCCGTGCCGGTGTCCGGCATCTGCGCCAACGGCATTGTTTCCTGCCAGCCCGGCACCTGGAACCAGTGCAAGACGTTCAAATGGGATGTCGCCTCGAGCGGCGACCTCAAGCTCACCGAGGTCGGGTTGACCGATCTCGCCGGCTGCTACTGCATCAACAACAGCTGCGGCGCGAACCTGGTCTGGGGCAATATGGCCTCGGTGCTGAAGGACCTGGGTGGCGGGGTGATCGGCGCGCTCACCACCGCCGATCCGCGCGTCGGCGTCGCGCAGGCCGCGATCGACGGCCCGGTGATCCGCTATACCGGCGCGCAAAGCACCGCCTGCACGCCCAATCCGTCGCTGCCCCAGACCGCCTATCGCGCCAATCCGACCGCGATCCAGGGTGACGCCTCTGCGGCGTCGACTTCGAGCAGCATCTTCCAGGCGCTCAAGGCCTCGCCCGCTGGCGTCGGCAAGGCGGATCAGGTGAGGCTCTGCACGATCGAGCGGGAAGTGACGCTGGCGCCGGCGATCTATGACGACATCATCAGCGTTTCCGGACAAGTCCAGTCGGTCACGAGCTGCGGAACCGACTGCCGGCGCTACCGGATTGGCGGCAACGGCAATTGCTCGGCCGCACCGCCCATATTCACGGCGACGTTCCAGGTTCTGAGGCCAGACGGCCTCGTCTCTGCCCGCATCGTCCGGCAAGACGCCAATGACTGGCTGCAATCACGCGTCAACGGCGAGGTCGTCGGCTATGCCGGCAAGCGGCCGTGGCTGGGCGACGCCCTGCCTTCGGGCGACTGCAACGTCGATGCCGAAACGGTCAACCTGACGCCGATCGATCTCACCGAACGGTTCCGCGCTGGAACGGCGGCGCTCGGCGTGCGCGTGCGCGGCGGCGGTGACGGCCGTTGGGGCTGGGTCGATATCGAGGTCCGGGTCGATGCGAGCTGCGGTGTCTCCGAACGCCTCGTCGATCTCTGCTCGGGCTATGCCGCCGATTCCGCCTGCCGCCTCGATGGCGAGACCGTCGACGGCGTGCAGACCGTCAGGAACGGCGTCGGCACCGGCCTCACGCCGCTACCGCAAACGCGCCTGTTCGGCAATGGGATCTGCACGATCCGGCTGACCCGCGATTTCTTCAAGCGCGAGCGCCGCTACAAATGCGCCGTCGATCTCGGCTCGCCGACGCCGCCCGATCTCAGCCGCGGCGCCTATATCATCGACCATTCGACCGAGGCGCTGCTCGCCGACCGGGTGAAGACCGCCGATGACGGCTATACGACGTCGTCGCGTCCCTTCGCGCTACCCGATCGCGGTACGGTCCCGGCCTGCGAGCCGGTCTGCAAGACACGCGCGCCCAAGGCTAATGACGGCGTGGCATTGGATGGCGTCGTCAGCTCCAAACAGAACGCGCCCACGGGTTGGGACACATTCTACTACGCTTGCAAGACCGGCAGCGCGGGCGGTGACATCTGCCCCGCCGGTCCGGGCGAAGAGATCGTCTCGGCCTGCGGCTGTCTCGACGATTTTCCCGAAGCAGTCGTGATGATGCAGACTGTCCGTCTCGGCGGCGCCGATCTCGTCTGCACCGGAGAAGTGCGATGATCTGGCGTCCTCTCCTCTGGCCGACGCAGGTTGCCCTGATCGCGCTCGCCATCTGCGGGTTTCTACTCGCCGGTCAGTTCGCTCCGGCGCAGGCGCAGCAACCTGTCTGCGCGGTCGACCTCGACGGCAATGGCGATGCCGGCGATCCCGGCGAGGTCGTGAGCTGCTCGGCCATGGCCGACGACGCCTGGCTCTGCCCGGTCCAGCAGGTGATGTGCGTCGCCGATGCGCAGGGCGAATATAGCTGCCCGCTGGGATCGCAGCATCAATGTCTGACCCCGGCGGGCGGCGGAACGCCGATGTGCTCGCCCCATGCGTGCACGGGGAGCGACGGCGCTGGAATCGAGGACGATCCGGTCATCGACGATCCCGGCGCGCCCGCCGACGGCGTGGTCGATGCAGAGGGGCATTGTCTCGGCAATATCGAGATCTTCGCAGGGCGCGCGGTGCGCTGCCGCCCGGCGGGGCTGCGCACCACATTCCAGAATTGCTGCAAGGACAAGGGCAAGATCGTCAAGGACGGGATGGGCTCGTCCATCTCATCGATCCAGACCAAGATCGCCGTGGCCAAAGGCGTCTATACCGGCATGAGCGCCGCCTACACAGCCTTCCGGGCCGGAGCGACCGCTGGTCAGGCCGCGACATCAGGCGCGAACGCCATCATCGCCGGCATCGATCCGACCTCGATCGCGATCAGCCTCGCGATCAACTTCATGATGGATTTTCTGCTCTCGGGCTGTGACCAGCAAGACATGGAAGTGGGCATGCTCCGGGGATCGGGCATGTGCCACGAGGTCGGGCGCTACTGCTCCTCGCGCATTCTCGGCGTCTGCGTCCAGCGGTCGCGCGGCCATTGCTGCTTCAACACCAAGCTTGGCCGCATCATCCAGGAACAGGGCCGCCCGCAGCTCAAATCGTTCAACAGCGTCGGCTGGGGCACGCCGAAGAACCCCTATTGCCGCGGCTTCACCCCGGAAGAGTTCCAGGCGCTGGATTTCTCCAAAATGGACCTTTCCGAATATTATTCCGAGATCGAGGCCCGCGCCCAGGCCGACATCCAGATCGACATGAAGGACAAGATCGATGCCCATATGCAGGCCATCGGCCAGTAGCGTGCGGCCTCTCGCCGCCGCGATGGCGATGCTCGTCTCCGCTTCCGCTCTGGCGCAGGACAACCCTCGCCCGGACAATGCGCGTGATGGGGCAGCAGCGCAAGGTGAGGCCGCACTCGACCGGCTCGAACGCGCCACGGCCGCCCGAAAGCAGGAAGCGGAAACGCGCGGTCCGACGTCACTGCCGACGCCATCGGAAGAATCCCGCCGCCGCGCCTTTGAAGGCCTGCGCAAGCGTGCCCCGTCCCCTGCGATGGACGCCCGCGCGCGTACAGCCATGGACAAGGCCAAGGAGGCTATGGCGGCCGAACGCGAAGCAATGGCACTTCGCCTTGGCCAAGCTCTCGGCCTCGAAGCGCCCGACATGGAGGCGGTCGTCGGCATCACCGCGCCGCCGAGCGCCAAAGGCTGGGTGCCGGTGCTGTTCGTGTCCTCGTCCATGCCGGTGACAACGCTGCGGACCTACGCAGGGCAACTTGAACGGGTCGGCGGCGTGCTCGCCTTTCGCGGAATGCCGGGCGGACTCACGAAGGTCGCCCCGATGGCGAAGCTCTCGGCCGAGATCCTGCGCCATGATCCCGGCTGCGAAGGCCCGGCCTGCGCGATGCGCGACGTGCAGTTGATCGTCGATCCACTGATCTTCCGTCAGCACAGTGTCACCCGCGTTCCAGCGCTCGCCATGGTGCCGGGCGATCCCGCCCTGCCCTATTGCGAGCGCGAGGATGACAGCCCGCGCGCGGCCCATGTCGTCTATGGCGACGCGGCGCTTTCCGGACTTCTCGAAGAATATGCCCGCCTCGGCGGAAAGAAGGAGGTCAGCGATGCTCAGGCTCGCCTTCAGGGCCGCTAAAGCCGGCTTCGTCGAATTGAAGGCGCTGCCGCTGAAGGCGGCGGTGGCGCTCGGCAGTTCGGGGCTCGGCCAGCCTCCGCGCCCGAAGCAACTGTGGAAGGCCTTTGGCATCGTGTTGCCGGTCGGCCTCTTCACCTGGTGGGCGATCCCGCAGGCGACGATCGTCATGAGCCCGTCGATCGACGCGTGGCTCGTCCGCAAGGCGCCGGGACCGATCGGCCGGGACGATCTCGTCTCGTTCACCTTGTCGCACCCGCTCGCCGGCCCCAAGCCGGTTGCTGTCACCAAATATGCCATGTGCCTCCCAGGGGACCGCATCTCGCTGATCGAGAAGCCGTCCATGACCTATGGCGAATGGGATGGCTGGTATTACTGCAACGGCAGGCTGCTTGGCGTCAGCAAGCCCTTCGGTCACGACGGTCAGCGTCTCGATCATTGGCAACCCGACAACGGTCTCATCCTGCCCGGAACAATCTATGTCGGATCACCGCACGCGAGCGGATTCGACAGCCGTTACTATGGTCCGGTCGAAATCGGACAACTCCAACGCATGGAGAAACTGCTGTGAGCCGGGCGGCCCTCCTGCTCGCGGCGGCGCTCGTGCCTGCCATGCCGGCCCCTGCACAAGCCGCCGACCAGCGCACCGGCTATTGGTGGTATCAGGCCCCGCCCGGCCCTGCGGATGATGAAGCCGATCCAGATGCGCTGATGAAGCCGGCGATCCCGCCGATGGCGGAGCTGGCGACATGGACACCACCGAAGATCAGGAATCTGATCGAGCAGCAACGCGACTATGCTGCGACCGTACTGACGGTCGATGCCGTGGCGGATTTCTGGCGGTTGCAGGATTTCGCGAGGCGCAAGGCGCGCGCCTTCGCGGGAGTCACCCAGATCGCCATGCTCCAAAATCCCGAACTCAACGCCAAGTCCGCCAATCCGATGGTCGGCGAGGCCCGCGACCAGCTTTCCGCGCAAAAGGATCAGGTCCGTCGCCAGTATCTGCGCGGCCGGGCCAACGAGTTCGCACTGGTCATGTTCTCGCGTTCGACTTGCGGCTATTGCCGCGTCCAGTGGCCGATCGTCCAGCGCTTCCAGGAGGAGATGGGCTGGCAGGTCACGCTGATTGACATCGAGCGCAGGCCCGAGCTGGCCCAGCGGTTCGGGGTCGAGATCACGCCGACGACGATGGTGATCAGGCGCAACAGCCAGCAGCGCATGGTGATCGCGAGCGGGGTCGAGGCTTATCCCAATCTCATCCAGACGGCCTATCAGGCGGTGCGGCTGCTTGCGGGTGATATCCGGCCCGAACAGTTCCTGACCGGGGCCGGCGAAGAGGACGGCTTTTTCGATGCCCTCTCGGCCGGGCCGGTGTCCGCAACCGATCCCCGCGCGCTTGGCGGCGATCTTGTCGGCGCGAGCCTGGAGCCGCAGCGGTGAAGCGGCACCTGGCCTGCACGCTGGCCGTGTTCCTTGCGGGCGCTTCCCCGGCGTCCGCACAGCCTGTCACCCGCGAGCAGGCGATGCGCGCGGCGATCCATCCCGTCGCAACCGAGGCCGGGATGCGACAATGGCTCGCCCGCGTGCCGGTGACACGCAACTGGCCGCCCGATTTCGCGGAAACCATGAAGGGCCAGGGACCGGCCTTCATCGTCGAGATGAGCACGGCGCCGGGTTGCGTGCCCTGTGCCGATCTCTGGAACAGACTCGGTGCCCTCGGGCAACGCTATGGTTGGAAGGTGCGCACGATCGGTAGCCAGGAGGCGATGCTGCGCTCCGGGCGACTCGGTCTGCCCTGGGTGGGGCATCCCGTCGCCTGGGTGCGCCCGGTCTCCGATCCCAATCGCATCATTCCGGTTGCGATCGGAACCGACCACGAGCCGAACCTGGCGCGCAACCTCTACCTTGCCGCCAAGATGCTGACCGGGGTGAAGCCCACCGTCGGCGTGCGCGGCATGTCGAAATTCACCGGGATCGTGGCCGCATCGCCACGCCCCGTCCCCAACCGGGCGAGGAATTGACATGGGGAGCCACGTCCTCGCCCACTTCCAGGAAAGTTGTCTGCCATGGCCTCCGCTCGTTGTCGTCTGACCTTGCTTGCCCTGCCGCTGCTGGCGGTCTGCGGCTTCGCTTCCCCCGCGTCCGCGCAAAGCTGGGCCGAGAGCTGGTTCGACAATGTTACTTACACCAGCCCCGGCAGCTTCGAGGATCAGACTCGCGGCTACATCACCGCGGGCGGCATGTCGGGCCGGGTCGACGTCCATAACGACTATCTGATGAGCGTCACGCTGCCGAAGATCAGGGCGGGCTGCGGCGGAATCGACATGTTCCTGGGGGGAATGAGTTTCCTCGATCCGGACTACCTCGTGCAAAAGCTCGAAAGCATCCTGCAGGCCGCGCCCGCCGTTGCTTTTCAATATCTACTCGAAACCCTTGATGAAAAGATGGGCAACATCATCTCGAAGATGGAGGCCGCGACCAACTTCCTGAACTCGATCCAGGTCAACGACTGCCGTCTCGCCAACCGCATGGTGCAGATCGCCAAGGGTGACGACAACATGTCCGGCATCATCGAGGAGATGACCGGCTATAAGTCGGTGCGCGAAGGTTTCTCGAAAAGCTATCAGCAGAGCCGTGAGAAAATCCAGGCCAATCAGGGCAATCCGACCGAGGATTTGAAGGACGCGCTCGAAAACTGCCCCGCCGAGGTCACCGACATCTTCAAGACCGGCTCGCTGCTCGCCCACGCCGCCGCGCGGGTCGGAGCATCCGAATGGGCCGGCGTTATGCGCGCGCGCGTCGGCGACGTCTATATGCGCTGGGACGCCACCGATCGCGTGCCTCTGTTTAGCGCGATCCCGGCCTGTCCACGGCAGGATACCGAGAGCGTGGACGATTTTCTAACGGGCAAGGTCCAGACCCGAGCCATCGCCGTGCCGCCAACCTCGACTGATTGTTCCGTGGACGGCAGCGGCAAGGGCGCACTGATCCTTTCGCGCGGACGGATGGAGTCAATTGCGGTCAAAATCCGCACCCGGGCTGCTCTGACGCCCGAGGAACGCCAGTTCGTCGCCAATGTCCGTACATTGCCGGTCTATCGCCTGCTGGAATGGGGCGTGCGGCAGGGCATGGTCGAGAGCGTGATCGGTGACACCGATGAACTGGTCGCCCTGACGCTCGCCTATCAGATGCTCAACGACCTCACGCGCAGCATCGACTTCGCGGTGTCCAATGCCGAACGCGGCGCGACGGCGGCAGGGGCCAGCGATCCCGGAAATGCCAAGGTCTGCCAGACGCGCATCCTCAGCAAGGGAATCGAGCAATTGAGCGGACTGCGCGACGAAGTGCTGCGCCAGCGCGCGCAGATGCGTCAGTCCTATATGGCAGCGCTTGAGTCGGCGAATCTCTCGGCCAACTATGCCGGGGTGGTTCGCCAGCGCGACCGCGATGCGCGTGATGCCGCCGGCGCCGCCGCCAACCGCAACCGCTGAGCTAGGGCCACGCCATGATCCGCATTCTCCGCGCCCTGTCCGTCCTGATCGCGCTTTTCGTGGCCACACCCGCGCTGGCGATCGATACCAGCTTCCATACTTATGACGGCTTTGCCGAGACTGTGGACGCCTTCCGCCTGGTCTCGATGATCTTCGGCGATCCGCGCTACGAGACACTGGTACTGATCGTCGCGGTGGTCGGCATCGGCCTCGGTGTCCTGCTCGCCGGCATCCGCGGTCAGGGCATGGGGCTGGTCGGGTTCGGTTTTCAGATGCTGATCGGCGTCGGGCTGTTCGTCGGCATGGTGGCGACCACGGGCACGGTCCATGTCTATGACCGCGTCCGCAACGCCTATCAGCCGGTCGGCGACGTGCCGAACCTGATCGTGCTGGTCGCGGGCGTGACCAATATGATGGAGCGCGCGCTGGCCGAGGTCATCGACGACAATACGACCGATCCGCACGCCAAGCTCGAGTTCGGCGCGGGCGGCCACACGTTCGATCTGTTTCTCAATGCCGCGTCCCCGCGCGGTCCGATGACCGACACCTTCCTAGATAGCACGATCAAGGACTATGTCCGGCAATGCTATCCGGTCGCGCGCGTCTCGCCCGCCTATGGCGTTGACGATGATATGCTGTTCCGCACCGCCACCGATCTGCCCGCCGCCTTCGCGGGTATGGCGGGTCCCGCGACATTCAGCACGGTGTTCACGTCCACCGACAAGGGCGGCACGACGGTCAGCTGCACCGAAACCTGGGAGCATATCTCGACGCGCCTCTCCGAGCCCGCGCTGTTCGACAATTACGTCGCGCAGGTCTGCACACGCACCGGCTACGATATCACCAACGCGACCCAGCTACAGCGTTGCCGATCCAACATCGGCGAACTCGGCCAGATGATGATGGACACACCCCAGTCGCTCCAGCAGTTCCTGACCAATGTCATGCTCGGCAGTACGGTGGGAGACGTGCTGTTCGAGGACAGTCCGGCAACCGCCGCGCGCGTCATGGCCAATCGCGCCGTCGTCTCCTCCGGCCTCGCCACCATGTCGACCGCCAACGAATGGATGCCGACCATCCGGGCCACGGTCTTCGGAATCATGTTATTCATGATGCCGATCGCGCTCCTGTTCATCCTCACCCCGATCAACCTGCGCGTCGCGTCGTTCGCGCTCGGTCTTTTCGTGTTCGTCGCGCTTTGGGGCGTGATCGACGCCGGCATCTATCAACTCACCTTGGGCCGCGCGACCGACGTGCTGGCCGAGATGCGCGCGAACAATGTCGCGGCCAACGCATGGATGCTCGCGCCCTCCTCCGCGATGAAGGCGCTCGCCATCTTCGGGAGCTTCCGCACGGCTGCGGCGGGACTTGCGGGCGCCTTCGTGTTCACCGTGTTCCGTTTTTCGGGCAACGTGTTCACCTCGTTCACCAGCGGCGCCCTCGGTGTCCAGGGA
>CAACXH010000428.1_pt1 | contig 9596 bp, 16 predicted proteins | sample 2275881 | NCBI WGS metagenome assembly CAACXH01 (sample SAMEA5312483, study PRJEB27640) | indoor metagenome | biome: indoor environment; feature: controlled; material: polymer antistatic dissipative epoxy resin | place: Italy | collected 2014-05-27 | reverse complement strand
TTGGCGTGCACGTCAAACTGCTGGGACAACTCCACCAGCGTCTGTTCGCCTCGAATAGCGGCAAGCGCCACCTTTGCCTTGAAAGCCGGGCTGTGGTTCCGGCGCGGTCGTCTCGTCATGGTATCTCCTGTTCACGGCATCTAAGCCGAAGTCAGGCAGAAATTCCACTTATCCCCGCTGTTCAAATTTCCCGAGCCAGCTCTGTCCTCCTTTCGCTGGGGCCAAGGGATTGCACCTTGAAGCGGTAACGCCCTTTAAAAAAGCTACCGAAGAAACAAACGTGCGCGTTCGGGTCTCAATTGGCAAGGGAATTCGAACAAGGTGCCCACATCTTCCGATCAATGATGGCGCCGAGCATTTTAAAGACTGCGGAGGCTCTGTTTTGTCCTGCTCTTTTGACCATCTGTCATGAGTCAAGGGACTTTCTTCAGGAACCGTGGCAAATGTTGCAGAAGGAATTTTCCAAACCGTATTCACTTGCGACTGGGAGTATTAAGGCGCACTGTGAAGTGTCGGTAGCGGTGTCACGGGCACTACTGGTTGAGGGTCGGTTACCCTAGCCCCAATGAGAGGAGGACAATATGTCTTCCCATCCACGCTTCGCAGCCATTACTCCAAAAGATATGTCGATGATCCGGTCGGTTTTAAAACGCGCCGGCTACAACGCCACCTTTCTGAGTCGTGATGAACGACAATTTAATAAAGCCGCTTTTCTCGTGATGAAACTATTTCTGGAGGGGGAGACATCTGTAGATGCTCTGTCTGCGCAGTTGGTTCGCCGTATTGGAAAAGCGGGAGCGCTCAAGTGTACCTACCAGTCTAGATCTGCCCTTCAAGCCACCAAGGGGCCTCCAGGAAACACGATATACGTCCTCAGCTTTTTTAGAAAGGCGTGTAGTAGGGCAATTCAGGTTGATGAACAGTCCCGGAAAAACGACGGCGCATTATAGGCAACCCGCTGTTAATCCCCGGGGCGACAAGCAATGATTGATGACTTCGCGGTTCAGCGAGAGTTGTCGCGTTAGGAAAGGTGCACCGGTATGAAGGAAAGAACGACATACAGTGAAATAACTTTTGAGAACCCGTTCTCTATAAGTGGTCTTGTGGTGCCTTTGGAAGCTGGAACGTATCGTTTGGTCGTTGATGAAGAGCTCGTTGAGGGGCTTAGTTTCTCTTCGTATCAACCAGTGGCAACTCACCTTGAGATTCCGGCCATCTCTGCCCAAACAGTCAAGCGTCAGTTTTTGCAGGTGTCCGCGGCGGAGATTGAGGAAGCGTTGCAAAAAGATGCTGAATTGCAAGGTGGTGCGTCTGGTTAATTCCATCAAAACGTTCAATCCGCTGGCGGGTAAATGAACTGATCATTTTGTTGTAAAGCGGAAAAAGAAACCCTTGGGAGCGGGTGGACAGCCTCTGTCGCCTTAGAATTATCGATCTGTTTTGGCTTTGTGCCAATCTTCGATCGCTTTGCAGAACGATGGAATAAACGGATGGGAAATCGTCGGATGCGTCTCCCCGTCAGGCGTGAACCATGGATGATCCTCTGCATCATGGTGATATGTGCCGAGAAATTCGCCATCCTTCGTTACGACCGACCCATCGGGCGAGAGATTGATATTGAATTTTAGTTCCATGCTGGCCCGACTTGCTATCGCTGATTTGAGTCCAGTCTAACTCCTTTGGAACGCAAAAAGAAACCCGCCGGAGCGGGTTATCTCGTTTCTCATTTTTTCGACGTAATCATCTTTGGCTTGAAAGCCTCAATCGCTTTAGTCGCAATCGCTGGCTTAACTTTTCCCAGCTTGGCTTGGTTCTGCAGGTAGTCGGGAAGATGTGTTTCCAGGTACGTCTTCCTGAACCATTTGCGAAACTCGCCCAGCGCATCGTCTGGATAGCAGTACGGCGTTTGAGGATTGGATAAAGCCTGCGGGAAATAAACAGGAAACTCATGCTGGTACTGTGCACGGGCGCCATACAAAACTTCCAAGCTTTCGGCCTTCCAATGCTTTGCCCAACGCTGACCAACGCTGATATCAGGAACGATATGGGGGCCAACATCAACACCAGCGTTGATCATCGGAACAATCATGCCCGCAATCTCCTGGTAGATGCTAAAGTAGCCGGATGGAACCGCATTGGCTACGAGGCTGACCCTATCGTGGAACTGTTGCCAAGCGAGGCTTACTTTCCCATCTGGGTTATAACCCACCTGCGCATAGACAAAGTCTGTGAAGCCCTTTTTCGCAAGTGTGCGATAGCTGTTTACGGCGTGGGCATTTCCAGCTACCTCGAACGCGTAATACTCAAGTGTTGCCATACACACTTGAGCGGGGATGGCGTGGTGGATCGTACCATTCTTCTTGACAGCATGGAAAAACACTGTGTCGTCAAAGCCTTGTGCCTTGATCAAATCACGAATTTTTCTCTCTCTGCCTTTGGGGGGGATTTGCCCCCACTCATTGGTAAGCTTTACTAGGGTAGTATGGTCAATCCCGCACATACGCGCGAGGCCGCGCAGTGTTAGGAATGGTGTTCCGTCACCAAGTACGCCCATCCCCACGCCATCGACTTCAGCTTCAACGACGATGTCCAAATCGAATGTGAGTTGAGAGGGGGTGGTGACTAAATCGTCTTGTGTTGTCATTTTATCCAACCTTTTCAGTGTGTTGATGTGGTGCTCAACAAGGCTGGATATCTACCCCATAAGAACTATCCTAAGGGCGCTAGAAGAGATTCAGCCTTGCCGCTGATCTACTCGCGAAAGCCGCTTTCCTTGGCCGGGGGCGGCTTTTCGTGATTCAATCACACGAAGCGTAACTGATTGTACTGTTGAAGGCTACTGCTTCTTCACCTCGTCATACTTCATCATTTCAGCTAGATCCTCTAAGAGAGCCGACGGGCCGAGTGCGCCGTTGTGTGCCAAGTCTTCCGCTGCTTGGCGAAGGGCTTTCTTGTAGTCTTTCACCTTCATTGATCCGGCATCTTCCAGTGTCTTCGCGAGAGCAATCAACGCCATGTTGTTGGCCGCCTGGATGTTGGCCATAACCTCGATAATCTCATCAATTGGATCGCGTTTCTTTCCCATCAATTTGAGCCTTTTCATCGCGTTTCATGGCTTAGCCCCGGATTCTAGAAGCAGCCTTATCGCTTCTGCCGCATCAAGCAGCGCATCCCTTTTTTGATCGTCTGGAAGATTGGCTGCCGCTTCGGATGTTGCCTTGAGATATATAACGACGTCGCGTCCGATCGGGGCAACAGTTACAGCTGTCTTGCGAAGTTCCCTGACCATGGCGATGGATCGATCAAGCAAAACGCTTATGTCGCGCGCCCTCAATTGATCCAAATTGCCAGCTGCTTTCTCCAACTCGGAAATAAGACCCCTAGGCATTGTATTTCTTGGCCCCTTTCTCCTTCGACATTTACCCCTCTCGGGCAATCACTAAGGAAAACATGCAAATGGTTGCGAGTCTATCCATTTGCGGGGGAATGACCGTCCCTTCACCCAACCAGCTCCCGGCCGCTCTCTCCATTGCGCACCACTGGCGCTGGCCTGTCTGGATAGGCTTCCACGCGGTACAGATTACACATGCTCACCTCGGCAATTTTGCAACTGTGATGTAGGAGCCGCCTTTCTCGCCGCACTTCCGGCACTTCAGGCGGGGCCGCAGTTCCTTGAGGGTCGTGTTACCGCCGACCATCTTTACGAGCTTCCAGCGTGGTAACTCCGTCACATGCTTGCAGGATCCACACCCGGCCACAACGACTTCCCAAGAGCGTAGATCGAACACCCGCACACCAGCTGTTTCTTCTTGCGCCGCTTTTTCCGTTCGCTCCTCGAAGGTCCAATAGTAGCTCATCCTGCACCGTGGGCCGAAATCTTCCTTCGATTTTGGGCATCCTATAAGCTTCTGCGCAATCATGTGGAGCGGGCTTGGAGCTGGAGTAGCGGTAAATTCGGCTTTTACCGCCTTGCCATCAAACGATCGAAGAAGTTCACAATCCTCGCAGATGACCCATATTTTTTCTCTGTCGAGTTCCTTGTACTCGTAGCCGTTATCGTTTGCTGTCATCCCGGTCTTCATTCGGAACCCAGCCTCGCGTAAATCCTCTGCCCATTGCCGCCGTCGCCAAAGCAAGCTGCAGCCGCAAATGTTGGATGTCCTCCATCAGCGTTTCTATTGCAGCCCGGCTATCGCCATCGTGCCACGCGATAATGTGGCCCACCGGATCGGCTTCCGGTTCTCTTGGTTGTGGGCGCACGTTCTCATTCTCCGGTTCAAGAGTTCAAATCGTCCCTGATTTTTCCGAAAGGCACACGCCGCCGTGCCAAGCGATGTTCTTATTATGTTCCAGAAGAATGAAGAGTCAAGCTCGCCTTCTTATCTCCACCTGACACGCCTATCCGCAAAGAGTTATCCACTGTTTGACCCGAAGCTGGGCACACCGCTGTGGATGTTAATAGCGCGTAAATCCTCAGAGTAAGCCGGGTTGGAGGGAGCTTCTCGTGGTCGCCTACAAAATACGTGTACCGCAATTTTGCGAGAAGGAGCCACGATGCAGGATAATGTGAGAGTTATTTCGCCCGTAAGTATTGCCGGCCTTACGGCAAACGTGCCAGCGACGGGTATGCCGATTTTTGAATTGGTCCGTCCATCCGATTTGTACGTCGATCCAACCTACCAAAGAAACGTAAGCGAAAAAGGAATGCGGCAGATCCGTCGCATAATCGAAAACTTCGAATGGACGAAGTACAAGCCTCCTATTTGCGCGTACGCCGAATGGGAAGGTAAGACCATTCTCAAAGTCCTTGACGGACAGCATACGGCGATCGCTGCCGCTTCCAATCCGCATCTGGACACAATTCCGGTTATGATTGTGGAAGCTGAAAGCACCGTGGAACAAGCTAAGGCCTTCATTGGGCAAAATACCGATCGGCTTGGAGTGACGAACCTACAGCTTCATCAAGCCGCCATTGCTTCCGGTGATGAGGATGCTCAAACGATCGAGCTTGTCTGCGCCCGCGCAAACGTCAAAGTTTTGAAAACGACTAACGCCTACACTGGAACCGGTTCTCGTCAAACCATCGCGATTAAACAAATCGCAGCGATGATTGGAAGACGCGGGCCAGTAGTCTCGCGGGAGATACTAGAGGTAGTCGCAAATGCCGACAGAGGCCCCCTGACGGCGCCACAGATAAAGGCAGCCGAATTGCTTCTTACAGATCCAGAATACAGTGAAAAAATTACCGGCGACGACCTGACAGAGGCAATCATCGATTTGCTGACGACGGCCGAAGAAGAGGCGAAGCTGTTCGCCGTAACCCACAAAATCCAATTCTGGAAAGCCCTTGCCGTCACTTGGTTCAGGAAATGCAAGAAACGTCGGCCACCTATTGTCCGGGCGGCCTGACGCGCAGTCTTAAACAGTCGTGTGGCGTCATCGCTTAGTACGACAGTAGAACTTCGCACAGAACGCCCGCCGGCAGCCTCGTACTACCAGCGGGCTCTTGCCAACATCCGCTAGTGACGGACGTTTCTCGATCCCCATAACGGAAGCACGGATCAATTGCACCAATCAATGCGGTGCTTTGGGCGCCATTCTCGCGCCAGTCCTTCCGACATGAGAACCTGCCCAACTTCCCGGCCATCGGGGAGATAGATATTCACGAGGGGTCGGCGGCTTTGCGTCCGGTCCCTCGCGCCGCTGTCCTCGATGCGAGGAACGCCAGCCAGCAGCAATTCTTTCAACCTGGCTTTCGCCTTCATCGCCAGATCCCCCTCATAGTCGCATTTCGCGCGCCTCCCCATTTCGGGAGCATCCACGCCAGACTTGAACGGCACCCCGCCGCCGAGCAGCCGCATGTTCTGCCCGTCGCACTTGATTGTGTCGCCGTCGATCACCACCAGCGAAGCGCACGAAACGCCGTGACTTGAGGCTGGTAGGGGTGCCAGAAACGCCGAGCCGGCCAGCCCCAGAAATCCCCGCAAGATTCTTCCCATATAGCGTTTCGCTCTCATGCGTGCCCCTGCTGGATGCTCAGCACCCGTTCGGCCTCAAGCTCGACGGCAAGCCAGAATGAATGGGTCGAAGACTGGAGGCATCAATTGCCCTTCTTCGCGAGGCGAACGCCAGGGCCGCCGTCGTTGGTCTCCCGATCAGATAGAAAAATGACGCCTGCTGCTTCCAACGCCTTTGTGATGGCGTCGAGGTTATTAGCAACAGGAACAGAGCGCCCCGCTTCAAAGTTGCGGACTGTCGAATTTCCTACCTTCGCTGCGCTGGCAAGTTGATCTTGCGACATTTCAACGAGTGCGCGTGCCGCGCGGCACTGTGCAGGTGTTAGCATCCAAATTCTCCGAAAAGTAATTTCGTTATGGATAACGGAAATCGTTTGACAAGTAAACGTGCAACGATTTATGTTGTCGTTAACGTTAATCGTTATCCATAGGAGTTTACCAAATGCCGAAATCCATCATTCCGGCCGCCGGCGAAGCTATGCCCGTAGAAGTGGAATCCCCGATAAAGCAGCTTTACGCCCTTCTTGAAGGTGCGGTGAAGATCATCCGGGACAATCCCGACCTGATGATTGACAACGTCACCGCCAACAAGCACGGCGTTTACACTGTTCTCGACATTCCCGGCGTTGCCTCGGCACCGCAAGATCCATTGCTCGACGCTATCAAGGCGTATCGTGCCGGTCTGGTCGAGTTCAATCGTCTTGCCGAAGCCGATAAGGATGACAAGCGGTGGAAGGAACATGGGGCCGCCACCTATGAGCCATGGCAGGCTGTTCTTGACGAGTGGAGCGAGCCGGCGCGCTCCTGCGAGGGCGCGATTGAAGCGCTCCGAGCCGCTATCTCTGAACAAGATGGGGTATGCGGCACTCCCGCAGCCGAGAAACTCATTAATGCCGCCTTGGCATATCTGGAAGGAGTAAGGGCATGAACGCAACCCGTCGCTCCTTCCTTGGTGGCCTAGCCGTTGCATCCGCACTCACCACCGCTGGCGTTGTGCACGCCACGACTAAGAAGCACGAAGACGCTGAACTGCTGGCGCTGACCGCCGCCCTTGACGAGGCGCATGGGGCGTTTCTCGCGGCAGAGGAAAGCCTTCCGACTTTTCAGGCAGCTTTCCGAGCCATCGCGCCGACTGGCGAAGGCGTCCTTTTCGAAGAGCACTATTCCGGAATGTGGCGTCACCAAGTTGACTTTTATCGCGACCCGACCAGTCCAAAGTTCGCAGACCTGAAATCGAACAGTGGCCGCCGCATGATGGCTGTCAGCGTCTACGCAATTGATCGTCAGATTGAGGCTGGAACGTTGAACCCCAGCTTCACCCATGACATTCGAGCCAAAGCGGCGAAGTTTAAACAGGATGTTGAAGCTGCCGTTCAGGCATCCGGACTTGAGGCGGCGCTTGAAGATTGTTGGCAAGCGGAAGTGCACTTGCGTCGCGTCGTTCAGGACATCGTCAAAATCCGCGCCAGCACCTTGGAAGGCATCGCGCTCAAGGTTCGAGCCACCGCCGCTTACGCTACCCTTGGAGGTGATGAGCGTCACATGGCGAGCATGTGGATAGCAAAGGCAATTTGGTCCGATCTGGGGGAGGACGCAGCATGAAGGCCCTCCCAGCACTTCACCCCTCAATCGTCAAAGCCAGTCTTGCCGCCAATGCCGCAGAAATGGACGTCCAGGCCGCAGCGGAATATCTCGCGGATGCAATGGCACGTATCCACGGCGGAAAGTGGCGAATTGATATTTCCCACGAACATCACTTCATCATGATCGTCAACCGCGCACGGGACAATGACCCGATCAAGCCGAAGGAAGGGGGCGTCGTATGAAACAGGTTCTTCACCCCGACCTTCAGCGGCAGCTTATCGGCGGCACTGACCAACGCGCAAAAGGTGGGCGGAAAGGTGGATTGAAGCCAGAAGGAGCCGGCTACAGGTATGAAATATCTCTGCTTTTCATTTGGAAATGGTGCCGCTTACGTGACTCGAACACGTGACCCCGTCATTACGAATGACGTGCTCTACCAACTGAGCTAAAGCGGCCCGAACATGACCCGTCTGTTGCGGATCAGCTTCATGGCGGGCTGATACAGGCAATGCTGACGGATTTCAAGCCTTGAATACGCGGCTTTTGAAATTTCCGCAAAAAGCTTTGCCTGCTTGTTGTTTGCGGGCGGCGTCAGGCCGTTGTGCAGATGCGGTTTTTCGCAGCCTTATATTCCCGCGCCAGCCGATCGACGAGGTCTGCCACCGGCTCCACGGCCTTGACCGCGCCAATACCCTGGCCGGCGCCCCAGATGTCCTTCCAGGCCTTTGCCCCGCCGGTTGCCGTTTCGAAGTCCATCTTGGAGGGGTCCGCTTCGGGCAGGTCGTCGGGATCCATGCCGGAGGCGACGATGGAGCTTTTCAGGTAGTTGCCATGAACGCCGGTGAAATAATTCGAATAGACGATGTCTTTAGCTTGGGCATCCACGATCGCCTGTTTGTAGCCGTCGGAAGCGCGCGCTTCCTGCGTGGCAATGAAGGGCGAGCCGATATAGGCCATGTCCGCGCCCATGGCCTGTGCCGCGAGGATTGAACCGCCATTGGCGATGGCGCCGGCCAGCAATAGCGGGCCATCAAACCATTCGCGGATTTCCTGAACAAGCGCGAAGGGTGACAACGTGCCGGCATGTCCGCCAGCGCCGGTTGCCACCGCAATCAGCCCATCCGCGCCCTTGCGGATGGCGGAGCGGGCGTGTCGATCATTGATCACATCGTGCAGCACGATGCCGCCATAGGAGTGCACCGCCGCATTGACCTCCGGTACGGCGCCGAGCGAGGAAATCACCACCGGCACCTTATATTTGACGCAGAGGCCAAGATCATGTTCCAGCCGGCGATTGGACATGTGCACGATCTGGTTGACCGCAAAGGGGGCAGCCGGACGATCCGGGTTGGCGCTGTTATGGGCGGCAAGCTCTTCGGTAATCATCGCCAGCCATTCGTCCAGCTGGCTTTCGGGCCGCGCGTTCAGCGCCGGGAAAGCGCCGATGACACCCGCCTTGCATTGTGCCAGCGTCAATTGCGGATGCGAAATAATGAATAGCGGTGATGCTATGACCGGAAGACGCAGATTGTCTTTCAGCACGGACGGTAGCATGTTTCCTCCCATGAATTACGTTTACGCGCACGTAAGTTAATATCGTGTTCGGCGACGGATTGAAAGCGAAAACCGCGCCGTATCGGCGTCACAAATCTGCGTTCGCAGCGCCACAATGGATCGATTTTCCCCAAGCCAATCCGGTCATTATAACAAACGATGCTTGCGGAGGCGCGGCATAGCCGTTACCGAATCGTAAACCAATGGCGCAGCGCCGCATATTTTTGCACAGCGCAACAGAACAAGGATCGGTCGTGAGCGGACTGGAAACGGCAATCAGAAATGCTCTGGAAAAATCGGACAGATCGAACGCCGAAGTTCGTGCACGGATTTACCAATCATCGCGCCAGGCGCTGGAAGCTGGCCTGCGCAAGCAGGGCATAGACGAACCACAGGTCGTCGCCCAGCAACGCCAGCGGCTTGAAAGCCTCATTCATGTCA
>CAACXH010000277.1_pt1 | contig 9759 bp, 9 predicted proteins | sample 2275881 | NCBI WGS metagenome assembly CAACXH01 (sample SAMEA5312483, study PRJEB27640) | indoor metagenome | biome: indoor environment; feature: controlled; material: polymer antistatic dissipative epoxy resin | place: Italy | collected 2014-05-27 | reverse complement strand
TCAAGGTGATCGCTCAAACTGAACAGGGACTTGGGATCCATAGCTGGCCTCCGTGATCGCGCGCCCTCAGTGAATCATCATAGCCGTCCGAACGCTACCGGTTTTTGCGGGTCTCCAGCTTGATAGCTTTCCAGGATCCGGGATCGGGTTTCTTCGTTCACAGCAAACTCCATGCATGACCGCATCAGCTTTCGCTGTGGGCCCTTAGTTCACGCAAGGTCGGTTTATCAGCGGATCTGGACGACTTTGACCCCGGCCTCTTGCGCGACCAGATTCCAGTTGGTGTCGCCGGTCCAGGCGGGCAGGCCGTCGCGCTGGGCAAGGGCGAGACAGTAGCGATCGCCGAGCGACAGACCGGCGCTGGCTGTTACCGTCCGCAGCCGGCCAGCGATCCGCGAGGTGGCGTGGTCGGCCGGGACAATCTCGATCGGCAGCGGATCGAGCATGGCGTCGATCGCCGCCGCCGGCATGCCGAGATAGGCAAAATGGCTGACTACCTCGGCGTAGTTGACCGCCGACATGCGGGCCGAGGCGATCGCTTTGGAGACCTTGGCCGCGCCTTTTTCCTGCTTCAGCATGGCAATCAGCGCCGAGGCATCGAGAACGAATTCGTTCATTCGCCGCTGTCCTCGCGGCGCCGCGCGAGGAAACCGTCGGCGCCGGCGTCTGGCTGGCCGCCGGTGTACTGCTTAGCCAGTGCCTGCGCGCGTGCCACGGCCTGCGCGGCGGTACGCAAGACTACGCCGTCTTCGGTTTCCTCCAGGAAGACCGCGCCGCCGCTTGTGAGCCCAAGTCGCTTGCGAACGTCCGCAGGCAGGCTCATGCGCCCGTTGGGTGTGATGTTGACCTGTAAAGTCATGGTGACCTCGCGTTGAACCCTATGCATCAGAATGACATATAAACCATATCGTCACGCTTTGCCACAACGCGTTACCCATGCCACAGCCGCAAAGAAGAGCCACAGATTGTGTCGGTTTTTCTATAATGCCGGACGAAGAAATGGCAGATTGCCGCCGTTCTAAATGCCGGATGATTTCCTTAAAGATCGGATAGATGAGCGCCCCTTTCGTCGCTGTAGCGGAAGCTGCCAATGAGCCTTCGCGTACCGCGTTGCAGGAAAATATTCGACTTATCTCTCAAAAGCCGGATAATCGCATCGTAACTTCCAGCAGGGTTGCCCGGCTATGCAAGTTGCTCAGACACAGACGGCATCCGATGCGGACTGGGCGGAGGCTCATCGTCGCGAAAAGGTCATCCGGCCGCTGGCCCGCTGCGCGCGCATTCGCTCCGAGGTTGCCGCTCAGGCCATGGCGAAGCTTGATATCGGACGGTCCCGGTTTCTCGAACTGGTGAAGCGATACCGGGAGGCTCCTTCAGCCGCCTCGCTGCTGCCGGGCAAGCGCGGCAGGGAGAAGGGGAGCTACCGTCTTTCAGAACAGGCCGAACAGCTTATCTCGCGAGGCATCGAGGAGTTCTACCTCACCCGTGAAAAACCAAGCGTTCAGGCACTACGGCGTTGGCTGCGCCAAGAGTGCCGCGTGGCGGGTTTGCCGACCCCAAGCGCGAAAGCCATTACGGCACGAATTGCGGCACTGCCACCCGTTGCGACGATGCGAGCGCGGGAAGGGCGAAAGGCAGCGAACGACAGATGGGAACCGGCTCGTGGGGCGTTGGAAGCCGGCTATGCTCTCGACCTCGTCCAATCCGATCACACTCTCATTGACGTCATTGTGGTCGATGACCTCTACCGACAACCGATCGGGCGACCTTGGGTGACGCTGATGATCGATGTCGCCAGTCGCACCGTTCCGGGCTTTCACCTCGACCTGCTGGCGCCTTCGGCGGTGGCGGTCGCCATGTGCATGCGCCATGCGGTGCTCCCCAAGCAAGATTGGCTCGCAGAGCGCAGCATGGCAGCGCCCTGGCCCAATCATGGATTGATGGATCGGCTTCATGTCGACAATGCTCGGGAACATCACTGCGATGTCCTGAGACGCGGTTGCCGGACCTATTCGATCGACCTGGAGTATCGGCCGGTCAAACGCCCGCACTTTGGCGGCCACATCGAGCGCCTGATCGGGACGATGATGGGCGCCGTGCACCTGCTTCCGGGCACGACCTTTTCGAATGTGGCCGAGCGCGGAGACTACGATGCGGAAGGGCGCGCGTGCATGACGTTGGGCGAGCTGGAAGCATGGTTAGCAGCGCAGATCATCGGGCCCTATCATGCCGAAACGCATCGGGGTATCGGCATCCCGCCAATGCTGGCCTGGGAAGAGGGGCTGCAGCGGCGTCCCGAACTGATGCGCCTTCCGCTCGATCCGGCGCGCTACCTATTCGATTTCCTTCCATTGGCGCTGCGCGCCGTGACGCCGAACGGCATCGAGTTGTTCAATACGCATTACTGGGACGATGCCCAGACCTGCTGGTACACCCGGGGCGGCCAACGCATGCCAGTGCGCTGGGACCCTCGCGACCTGTCGCGGGTATGGCTGGAACTGCCCGACGGCGAACACCTCGAAGTTCCCTATCGCGATATTCGTCGGCCGGCGATCACCCGCTGGGAACAGAAGATGGCCGCGCGGGCTCTTCGTGAGAAAGGCTGCAATGCCAGGAACGAGGCCTTGATCTTCGAGGCAGTGGAAACGCAGCGCATGATTGTCACCGAGGCGGCACACAAGACCAAGGCCGCACGGCTGACGCTGCAGCGGACCCGCAATGCGTTGGCCGATGCGCGCCGGGCCCGCGAAGGACAGGCCCGGCGGCTCGATCAGCCCGCAGCGGTTCGCACTTCTACCGATGCCAAGCCGGCGCAGCCACCGACGCTTCCATTCGTGGTTGAAGATCTGGCGCGATGAACGATTTGTCGCACCTCGCCGAAGGCTATCGCGAACGGGCGCTGTGGCCCGACGTCGATCGCATCGCCTGGATTCGGCAGGACCGCTGGCTAGGATTTCCCAAGGCGGAGGCGGTGCGCACGACGCTGCAAACCATGCTCGACTATCCCACGCGAACCCGTATGCCCTGCCTGCTCGTCTATGGGCAGACGGGTATGGGCAAGACGCGCATTATCGAACGTTTTGGAGCGGAGAACCCTCGCGGTTACGATGACAGCGACGGCGTCGCTTCCATTCCAGTCGTCACTGTCCAGCTGCCACCGCAGCCCGCCGAAGGCGAGTTCTACGGGGAACTGCTGGAAGCGCTAGGAGCCGGATATTCGGGCCGGATCGGGTGGTCGGAAGGACGAACCGAAGTCGGACGCGCGCGGCACCTCGCACGACGCCTCATGACGCAGGTGGGCGCGCGTATGCTGATCCTCGATGAGATCAACCACATGCTGGCCTGCACCGCACGCCAGCAGCGTATATTCCTCAATACCCTGCGTTATCTCGCGAATGACCTGCGGATACCAATTGTATGCACGGGTAACCACGAGGCGAGAGCAGCGCTACTGACCGACGCCGCCCTTGCCGAGCGCTTCGACGCCGTCGAACTGACTCGCTGGCACGATGACGAACCCTTCAAACTCCTGTTGATGACGATGAGCGCCATTCTGCCGCTCCGTGCATCATCGGAGCTGACGGATGGGCGATGCCGCCGGGCGATTCTCGACCTTAGTGACGGCAACACGGGGCGGATATTTCGCCTAGTCGAAACGCTGGCGGTGCGAGCGATCGAAACGGGCGCCGAGCATATAACGATCCGGGACCTTGACGCGGCCGATCTTGTCTTGCCGTCGGTCAGCATGAAGACTCTGGCGCGGCGGCGCGGGCAGGCACGCGCGAATTCGGCCTCGGTCTGAAGGTCGTGCATGCCGAGGGTGGAACTGCCCGTCGCGCCCCGACCCCATGAAGACGAGTTAATTTCCTCGTGGCTCGGTCGCACCGCCGCCCTGTACGATCTTGATGGGGAGCAACTGCGGCAATGGCTCGCACCCCACGCCGACCGCCTGGCACGGCCCGACATTGCGCTGGACGCGGTTGAGGCAGCGCAGCTCGCTGCCGCTTGTCGTATGGCCCCGGCGCGCTTGCAAGAACTGGATCTGGCGCGCGTCTGGCCCGGCCTGAAGAGCGAATGGTTGCCGCAAACTGCAGGGCATCAAAAACGCGCGCTGAGCCATATCGATCTGGCCTGGTGTGCGATGTGCCTTGCCGAGGCGCACGCGACGGGAGGAGCCTATCTGGACCACGAAACCGCGTTGCCGCTGATCTTCTGTCATCGCCATCATGTCTGGCGCCACGATTCCTGCCGCCGCTGTCAGCCTCGCAAGCCTCCTCGCTTTGTGTACGGCGCACGCGTCGAATTGGTCTGTGCCGATTGCGGCGCCCCGCTGCGCTTGCAGCAGGGCATCACCCCGAGGCCACCTTACAACGAGGTCACTCCGCAATCCCGATTTGCGCTGGACGCGCTGTTCGCGTTCGAGCGCGCAGTACGCCGGGCCATCCTCGGGCATTATGCCGTGCTGCCTGGTGTGGGCGCGGTTCCACCTCGGCAGTTTCTGTCGGTTATCACGGACCTAGTGTGGCTGCTGACGACACCGCTCGGAAATTACGACAGTATGATCAATTTGTTTGCCTCCCGAACCCTGCCGTTCACGCCGAACCACGCGCCTTGGAAATGGGAACCTTTGGTTTATTCGGAATGCTCACCTTTATGGCGAGCCTGGTTGCTCAGCGCCATCGTCACGATCCTGGCGGCGGAGCCGGTCAGCCATATAATGAGTTGGCATGTACTTCGAGGGCGAACACATCAGAACCTGGAGTGGCTTCTGGACCGGGCGTCACGCGGCAGCTTGATCTATCTGGCGGTTAATTTCGCACAGGACGCCGACCGCTGGCCTCATGAACTTCGCGAGCGAGCGCAAGCCCACCCTAAGTGGATCCGAGATGAAATCAAAGGGGAGAAGGCGGCGTTCGACGCGATGTGCGCCGAGCGAAACAGACCAGTCGGGATCGAGTGATGCTATAACAGCCGGACGCATATAGACTTCGCAATCAGCGGGGCCGCGGGCATTGAACCGGAACACCCAGGCGCGCAGTCTGAAGGCCAACTCCGCCGGCCCGAGCCGTTACACTCTGGCTGCCGCCGTTGTAAATTGCGGCCAAGGCCAAGAACCGCCGCGCCTGGTTCGCGCACTTCGTCGTCCGCGACACTCGCCGCAGCGACGCCTTTCGGCGAGCAAGCTGCTTTAATAGCGGCAAAAAAGAAGCAGTTCATCATCCATTTTAGACAGCCCCTTGCCTGTTTATGCGGGCTAGGATGCCCCCGAACGACCGTACAGGGAGTACGCCGCAATGCTACCAGGTCGCAAGATTCTGGCACTTGATATAGCTCGGACCATTGCGATTATCCTGGCGATGCTCAATCACTCCCTCATCGCGACGAACGTGTGGAGGGACTTCTTCGAGCAAAAGCCGCACATTGCATTTGTGGTAAGACTGGCAACGCCCATGTTCATAATTTTGTTCGGAGCCTTGCTGGAGGTCGTCTATAGAAAGCGTGCCGACCGCGATGGTTTGCAATCGGTAACGGCCAGGCTGTTCGAGCGCGCTTTGCTATGCTGGCTGCTTTACGTTCTGACATTGGCACCTTTACTTTGGATGGGAAAAATCAGCCTGACGAGTGCCGTGTTCGGAGCACTGCTCGCCGGAAAAATTCCGCTCAGCGATATTCTGCGGTATTACACCATCCTGTTTTTCCTCTCGCCGCTCATACTGTACGCGCGGCTTCGCTGGGGACTTGCGCTGCTGCTGATAGCGACGACCACTCTCCTGCTGCTACACCCGCTGGTCGTGCGGCTGCCCGCGCCCCCGCCCAATTTCGCCCACTATGGCCCGGCACGTCTTGCCGACTTGATGCTGGGTCTGGGAGACGCGGTCGCAGGCCCCTCGGTGTTGCACAGTCTGTTCTTCGTTGCTGTCGGCCTGCTCATCGGCTGGTTGCTCAGTGAGGACAGGTCGTCGGACATCAAGGTGAGGAGGGCAGTGACCTGGCGGTTCCTCCTGCTTGGCACAGCGCTTTGCTGCGGGGCGCTGGCAACCTTCTACATGGGTCCGGAAAAGGTAACCGCTGAAACAGCGGCAGGAATGGTGCTCCGGAACGCCAACCATCCTTTCTATTTCTTCTGCGGAGCGTTGGGCACGACGATCATCATAGCGCTCTGCCGGTCTGTGCGGCAGGAAGGCCCTGCAATTGACCGAGCGACATTCCTTGGCAGGCGCAGCCTGTTCACCTTCTCTGCCGGAAACGCATTCCTGATCTTCATGACGCGTGATTACGGCCCCTCGATTTCGCACCGGCTTTGGTTGAGCGGCCTGTTCTTCCTGATCGTCGTCGGCCTGGCCGCACTTTACGATATTTTGATGCAGCCCAATGCCGCCACATCACGCAACTGGCTGGTCAGAGTTGGGTCACGCGGCTGGCAGGCCATCATCGCCCGACCAAACCGCGCTTTAAGCGTCGCCGCGGTAGGGCTGGCGTCGCTTCTCTCGTGGGTTCCCATCTTCTCAAATCCGAAGGTGCAGAATGGCTAGACGTCCGACTTCGGAAGCGAACCAGATGCCCCTGTGCGGCGGCCTCTTGTACCGTCCCGGAAAGAAATCAGCTTTCAAACCAACCACTGCATGTGGTCCGAAAGGATGAATACGGCTGTGCCTCCAAACGTTTCCGTGATACTGCCGGCGTATAATTGCGCTGACTTCGTGGAGCGCGCGATCCGTTCAGCGCTCGACCAGCAGGGTCTCTCGATTGAAATCGTTGCGGTGAACGATTGCTCGACCGACGGAACGCTCGCGGTCTTGCAGGAGTTCGCTCGCGAGGACCCGCGAGTGCGGGTTATCGACAGCCAGGAAAATCTGGGGCCATCCGGTGCCAGGAATCTTGCTTTCGATCACGCCGCCGGCAAATGGGGAGCCGTGCTTGACGCTGATGATGCGCTTCAGCCCGGCGCTCTAAGCCGGCTGGTGCAGATCGCCGAAGATCGAAACGCCGACATCGTTGCGGGATCGATCCGCTTCTTTTCGCACCAGCGGCAAGAACTCTCCGGCGCCGTTTTCCATGAAGAGGCGCCGATAATCTCGCTTGGACTTGCGGAGTTCGTCGAGGCGGCGAGACCCCACAACAAGGAACCCGACTACGGATTGTTGAAGCCGTTATTTCGTATCGACTTCCTCAAAGAAAGGGCACTGCGCTACCGGACCGACATCCGGCACGGCGAAGACTTCCATTTCATCATCGACGCCCTCTCGGCAGGGGCACGGTACATCCTGGCCCGGGAGGTCCTGAGCTATATCTACACCACCAGGGAATCGGGACTGAGCCGGACTCGGGTGGACTACAGCCGGATGATCGCGGAAACAAAGAAGCTATCAAGCCAAGCGCTTCACTCCGGAGACCCCATAGTCGCGAAAGCGCTAACACGCCGGGCCGATGCCCTCAGAATGCACGAGTTGAACGTGCTTTACCGGGATGCACTAGATCTTCCATCCAAGCTGAGGGTCCTGGCACGTTCTTTGACGAGTTCGGCAGGTCAGCGCTGGCTTGGAACCAAGATTGCGAAGCAAGTTGTCCGCTAACCCTTCCGCTCTGGACTCTGGTCTGAAGCCGGGCGATCATTCCTCGATGCGTCGCAAGTCGGCGCAGGGCATCGCGATCAACATGAGCGCCCAAGCATTTCGCTTCGGCCTCCAATTCGCCGTTTCAATCGTGATGGCTCGTCTCCTGGGGCCAACCGAGTTCGGCATCCTGGCCATGGCCGCGCCTTTGCTGGCTTTTGTGGCTCTGTTTGCGGATCTAGGCCTGAGCCAGGCGACTGTTCAGCGTCCGCGGATCTCGCAAGCGCAGCTAAGCCTCATCTTCTGGACGAGCGCCCTGGTCAGCGTCACCTCGGGCATCATCGTTATGCTTGGCGCGCCCCTGGCTTCGATGTTCTACCATGACGCCCGCGTCGCGCCGGTGCTGATCGCGCTGGGTGCGATCCTGATGATGACCGGCTTCTACAACCAGCATGTTGCCATTCTCAACCGTCGGTTGGCCTTCGGTTCCCTCGTGGCCGTGGATCTCGGGTCCTATGTCCTCAGTTCGGTCGCGGGCATTTCCGCTGCATTGATGGGATTTTCCTACTGGTCGCTTGTCATTAGCCAAGCGACGCTCAATACCACAGCGCTCGTGCTCGCCTGGTCTCTCGCACGGTGGGTGCCGTCAAGGCCCGGGAAAGCGCCCGATGCGCGAGAAATCTTGGGCTTTGGAGGCAACGTAACCTCGTTCAACATTTTTAACTACTTTGCGCGCAACCTTGATAATATCCTAATCGGCCGGCACTTAGGGGAAGTTCAACTGGGCATCTACGATCGCGCCTACAAGCTGCTGCTGCTGCCACTCAGCCAGATCACCGGTCCCATCGCGAAAGTGGCCACGCCCCTTCTCTCCAGACTGAACGACGATCGCGAGAAATACTCGAGATCCTACCTGATGCTTCTCGAGACTATCCTGCTCCTGACATATCCCAGCATAATTGTGACCGGCGTGGCGAGCAAACTGGTGATCTACACTGTACTCGGTTCAAAATGGTATGAGGTTGCCCCCATCTTTCAAGTGCTGGCGTTGGGCGCGCTGTTTGCTCCGATCAGCAACAGCACCGGCTGGCTGTTCACCACTCAGAACCGGACGCGCGAAATGAGAAACTTCGGGCTGTTCAGCTCGATCGCTTTCGTCAGCTCGTTCGTCGTCGGACTGCCATGGGGAATACAAGGTGTTGCGAATGCCTATATCGCAACGGGCTGCGTTCAAGGGCCGCTGCTCTGGTACGCAGCCACCCGAAAAGGACCGATTGCCATAGGCGCTTTACTGCGCGCCTTAACGCCTTACGGAATATCCCTTGCTGTGACAGGGACCATGGTGTGGCTCTCGACCCCATTCCTGACAGTGGGATGGGTAAACGTCTTTATGCTTCTGGCCGCCGGATATTTGCTCTTTTGGTCGATAATTGCTGTAACACCCCGCGGGCGTGCAACACTCTTCACCCTCGTAAGCGAGGCTGGAAGGTTGATAAAGAGGTCCTAACCTTACAAGCCTCTAATATGTGAAATCTTTATCCTATCACTGCCTCGCCGAGAAGTCGCGCTTGTGCTTCCCCAGCGGCAAAGTGGATATTCACACGCGGGCATGTCCCTGGATCAGGACCATGCCAACAACTCCTGCAAGATGACTTTCAAAAGCTCGAGCGACGCGCTGGGCGGTATCCGTACCTTGCCGCTGGGAAGTTCGAGCACGATCGCTTTGTCTGCAACAGGAGGAGCAGGGTCCTTCGGCCTGATCGCGACACCGGCAGAATGGGGGGACGCTCGCAGCCTCTCGGGCGCCAAGGCCCACCAATATCCCGCGCAAATTGTAAATCAGCGAAACGTCGACATCCGCAGCGCGACCAGCCTCCCCGATTGAAGGGCCGGGCGCCATCGAGGCATTCCCGAGCGCCAGCTTCTCGTCCAAATTCCACTGTCGCGGCCTCTGCACGCCCAAAAACATCGTTATCTGACCTACTACATATCCCGTGGCCATATGACAAACCTCAGTGCTTGCCTCATGGCTAACCTTTCAGGACGCGCTGATCAGCGACAGAGGGGCTTCGTCGGATGCGTAGCTGGACACCCGCAAAAACCGGGTAATTTTGGCCTGGCGTGATGACGTCGAGGCTTCGGGGCGCAAGAACGGCATCGTTCGGAGCGATTTCCACGATGCCTGGCGTTGATTTCGCCGGTTTGG
>CAACXH010000191.1_pt1 | contig 9767 bp, 11 predicted proteins | sample 2275881 | NCBI WGS metagenome assembly CAACXH01 (sample SAMEA5312483, study PRJEB27640) | indoor metagenome | biome: indoor environment; feature: controlled; material: polymer antistatic dissipative epoxy resin | place: Italy | collected 2014-05-27 | reverse complement strand
CGACCTTGCCGTCGCGATCCAGCACGCACACCGACGTCGATTTTAAGCCAACATCCAGCCCGACCCAGACGCGGCCACATGCAGGGTCCACATCCGCCGCTGCCCGGATCGCCAGTATCTCGGGGTTCGTGATCTTCTTCGTCATCGTGTCATCTCCCTTCATCGTGCAGCACCATCGTGCGCCTGTTTGCAGGAGAGAAAAGACCTCAGCTAAACCACAACCGGCTTACGGCCGTCGCCCCGAGTGGACATAGGTGCGACGAATGAGCCAAGGCAGAAGCGAGGATCGCCTATGCGATCCGACCAGGCAGAGAGATTCCGGCAGCGAACCCTTTCGCTTCCCGGAATTCTACAACAAGGAGAAGCCTCGCCTCATGCGCTTCTTCACGCGCCAGCTCGGCAACCAGGCCGATGCCGACGAGCTGGCCCAGGAGGCCTTCACCCGCTTCGTGCGGGCTGCGCCCGTCCAGGCACTGGAGAGCCCGCAAGCCTATCTCACCCGCATCGCGACCAACCTGCTGCGCGATTTCGTCGCGCGCGGCTCCACGCTTCTTTCAAAGCGATCGACACTGCTTGATGAGGATCTCGACCTCATTGCCGCCAGCGACACCCACCGCGAGACCCAGGCGCGCCAGGATCTCGCCCGCTGGAAACTGATCCTCGACCAGCTCACGCCCGAGACGCTCGACATCTTCCTTCGAAATCGGGTCGAGGGGCAGAGCTATGTCGAGATCGCGAAGGAGCTGGATGTGCCGCTATGGGTGGTGCAGAAACAGATGCTCAAAGCCATCAAGCATGTCGTAGCCCATCGCGAGGCCAATGATGACTGACGCAGGCGCTGCCCAAGCGGCGCGCGACAATCAGGAGGCGATGGAGTGGGCGATGCTCATCCTCGCCGATGGCCATGCCGTCCCCGATCCCACCGCGCTCGACAGGCTCGGCGAGCATCAGGCCGCCTTTTCCGCCTGGGTGGCGGCCGATCCGTCACGCAAGGCCCGTTATCTCGTCGCCGTTCGCGAAATGCTTGAGGCAGGCGGCGCCGCCGCCGAGCTCTACACGCGCCCTCGTCGGAAGAAGCAAGCTCAGGACAAGAGAGGCTTCCGCCCCTCCTTGCCTCTCGCCGCGTCGCTGGCCTTCATGCTCGTCGCTGGAGGCATCTGGTGGCGATCACAAGGCGATGCGCCATCGCTGATCACACAGAGCGAAGCCCGCACCCCGATCGAGACGCGGGTCGGAGAAGTGCGGACCGAGCGCCTCGCCGACGGCTCGTCCGTCATCCTCGACACCGACACGCTGCTTCTGGTGACCATGACCACCACACAGCGCAACGTGGAGATCAAGCGTGGGCGCGCGCGGTTTAGTGTCACGCGAGACGCCCAACGGCCGTTTCTCGTCCATGGCGCGGGAACCAACGTCACGAGCGAAGGCGGCAGCTTCGACATGACCGTCAGAAACGGCATCCGCATCAGCCCTGTCGAACGCGCGGTAAAAATATCCTTCACGCGCACGATCCCGAGCGATCAGGCAAAGCAACTTCAGCTGCGCCCCGGTCAGCTCCTCACCCTGAAGGCTGGACAAGCCACTGAGGTTGATGTCGTTTCTGCGCCTCGATCCGAGCAGCAGTGGGCGACGGGCGTGAAGAGTTTCGACAATGTGCCGATCAGCGACGTCATCACTGAAGCCAATAGCTATAGCGAGACCAAGATCGAGCTGGCGACGCCGGCACTTGGCCGCCGCGAGATATTCGCCGACATCGACATTCGCGCCATCGAGCGGGTCGCACAGGCTATCAGCAACTTCCTTGATCTCACCATCGACCGATCGCAGCCCAACAAGCTTATTTTGACCAAAAAGAAATAATATGGCCATCCATATTTAACAAAGCCCATCGCCGCATTCCCTATCGAGCCCCTAAAAGGGAGGTGATATCAAATAGGGGTACATCATGGGCATCGTAAAGATTGCGCTACTGACCAGCGCTGTGCTTTGCATGGCGGCGGTTTCAGCGATGCGACTGCGCAGGAAACGTCAAAGACTTACGATCTTCCTGAACAGGATCTAGCAGCCGCGTTGCGCAGCGTTGCCCACAGCAGCGATTACCAACTCGTCGCCGACCCCAAGAGCCTCAAGGGCGCGCGCGCCCCATCGCTAGCCGGCGCCTACACGGTCGAAGAAGCCGTGACCGCCCTCCTCGCGCCGTCGGGCCTCACTGCCGAGATCAGGGATCGCACCATCACCCTGCGGGTGCGAGACGCGCCGTCGCGCGAGGAGGTAACCGGCGCGACGGATGTGCTGTTCTCGGTTACAGGTACGCGCATCAAGGGCGCGAAGATTTCATCGCCTGTTATCGAGGTCACGCAATCGGAAATGCGCCTCGCGGGACAAAATGATCTTGGCGAGGTTGTACGATCCATGCCTCAAAGTTTTGGAGGCGGGCAAACTCCGGGCGTCACCGGCGGCACGGTTGGCTTAGCCAATCAGAATCTGACAGGCGGTTCCAGCGCCAATCCGCGCGGCCTGGGCGCGGACGCGACCTTGACAACGGGGTCCGGTAACAGTGATTTCCTCGACCGCCGGCTCTTCGGCCGCTATCGCTGCCGCTGGCGGCGCCGACTGAGCAGCGGCAGCGCTGCTCATCACAAACGCCGCGGCGCACACGGACGCCTTCAGCCAGATACCCAAATCGGTTCGTGCGTTACGCATGATATCCCCCTGAAATTGCCACCCCTGCCGAGCTCTCCGGCTTTCGACAGAAAGAAGCTTCGGGATCGTGCAAGCGGGACGCAAGCGACGCGGGCTTCATCGCCATTTACATTAAAAGGCTTATTTATTAGTGCCTTGGAATAATTTCTTAGAACATGCTTAGACGGTGACAGGCGAATATGCGCACTATTGTCAGTCGCCAGGTGCGCCTGGCCGCACATCGATCGAGCCAACACGCATTGCTCCGCCCTCGCAGAACAGTAAGTGATTCTTCAAAATCTTCGGTCCGTCCTATTGTCCGGCATCAGCATCGATGACACGATCAACCGCAACAAGATCATCCCAATTGTTTTTCCCATATGATTTTCAAAAGGCTCGATTTCGCTGTGCTACGAGCTTATCGTCATCTGCCCAGTTGACTCGAAAGGATCATATGAACGGCTATGTAATATTCGAAGCGCCCGATGGCGACAGGATTGCCGTTAACGCAGATCGCGTGAATTTTGTCCTCCGATATAAAGGCGGCAACGTGGTGAGTGCCATAAATTTCGAAAAAGGAAATTATGTAGTTGTGAAGGGCAGCCTAGACGAGGTCTGCAAGGCATTGGCACAATCCTGATTCTCGGACCGGAGATTGCCCCGCGCTCGAGCGCAATTCGTCCATGCCAATTCGATTCCATTTGATATTTTCGTCGGGAGCGCTTGGGTCGCAACCGACGAATGGCACAAGGACAGAGAAGCTCGCCCTTTTTGTTTACCGCAGTCCGACGGCCGATCAGATAGGGACAATGGGCACCGGCGCGCTGCCAAACTATATCGAAGCGCTCACGGACAAGATGGCGAGACTATAATTGCCGCTCCGCGTAGATTTTCAGATAGCGGGCCACATCAGTCGATATGGAAAATAGGAACAATGCAGAACGAAAACGCTCAAAACCGCTCCCTTCTCTCCCTCACCGCGGATATTGTTCGCGCCAATATTTCGACAAAGCAGGTTAGCACCGAAGATCTATGTGACATGATCGCGAGAGTTCATGCCGCATTATCAAGCCTGAACGAAGGAAGCGGCTCGATGGCGTTGCCGCGAGATGCTCAACCAAGGCCGGCTGTCCCGATCGAGGAATCGGTCCAGCAGGATTTCATCATATGCCTGGAGGACGGAAAGAAGCTCAAGACACTCAAACGCCATCTTCGGGCACGCTATCAGATGAGTCCGGAAGATTATCGTGCCAAGTGGGGCCTGCCCCTCGACTACCCCATGGCAGCGCCAAATTATATCAATCAGCGGCGAATAGCAGCGCAAAATAATGGTCTTGGCCGGCGCCCCGCCAAGACCGTCAGCGTCGCCACTGCACCCGAAATGCTGGAAAAGGCCAAAATCACCGGTCGGAAAGAACGTCGCAAAAAGTCACAGTGAACACGACTTTACCGAACGCGTATATGCTGCCTCGCCAGGAAAAAACCTGGCTCTGGTCCAGGACAGTTTAAGGATCCGACCAGTTCCCTCTCGGAGAAACGCGCACCCCGACCAATCCGAGTTGGCGGGAAGCTGGGGCCAGGTCACCCCAGCTTATCCAAGCCCTCATTGCAGCTCGTGCGATTTATCCACGCACAGCACTAGCCAGTCATTCCGCAGCAGCGAAATCTCCAGCCTTTCTATCCGCACGGGGCTTTCGCCCCAAGCCAATCCGGTGTGCTAGCGCGCGCCGCTGCGCGGCATGACTTGCGGCAACCATCGGATAATCCGGCGGCAGCCCCCATTTTGCCCGGTATTCATCTGGCGTCATCTGATAGTGCGTCATCAGATACCGCTTGAGCATCTTGAGCTTCTTTCCGTCCTCGAGGCAAATAATATAATCAGGCCTGACCGACGCACGAACAGACACCGCTGGAACCAGAGATGCAGGCGCCAACGAAACGGGGACGGCGAGACCAGACAAGGCGGCATACACCCCCTCTATCAACGAGCCAATTTCGTCAACTTCGACCATGTTATGACTGACATGTGCCGCAACAATATCCGCGGTGAGCGTCACCATCTCGATCTGCGATCCCGAATTGCCAGCCATTTCGCGCCCCGTTATTTGAGATTCATTCTTGATCTTAACGACAATTCAGGCTCGTGTCATCGTCGCGCATATATATTTTTTTGTTTCGGTCGCCGAAATTAGCGAGAGATGGTGCAACACATGTTACTATTCCAAACAAAAATATTAAATAATAAAATCAAATATTAATGAACGAAAATTAAGCACAAAATATTCCATACACGCCTTCGCTCGTCGAAAATTCATCTAGTTTAAATTGGCCAAATTCATGTCATTTGACCATATACAGAATCAATTTGGCTCAGATCCATAAACTCGACCTATCAGAAGGGTGAATATGGTGGACCTCATCATCCGCAAGACAAAATGAACTGCCAAATGCAACACCAGCCCTATAAATAGAGGCGCGAGCGCGTGATGGCAGGTTGCCGATGGCAAGTTGGCCGCCAGGCAGGTAGATGAGGCCATAACTCCGCCTGCCAATTTGGCCTACGCAATCTGCATCAGGCCAATGATAGACAAACAAGCCACGTCGACACAGCTCGAAGGAGATGACTGACTGTCGCCCGATGGCAGTCAGCATAGCATCCCCGATAACAGGCAAGCCAAGTAGCATCCGTTCCATGGAATCAAAATCATGGCTGGCCCGAATGCCCGAAGGAAGCGGCCCCTTGCCGCCAGCAAGCATGACAGCAACCTGCCCACCGCGGTCGCATGCCAGGCACATCGCATTGATATGAGCAGGATAATGCATCCATGGACCTTATCTGTCAGATGAAGTACTGCCTCCATATCAAGCGTTTGCGCTCTCTATATGGCAATGCATGCAGACTTCATGCGGGCATCGGTCTTCGCCGATGGCGCTTGCCCCTCCCGCAAATGAATGAGATCCCCGACGCCCATATTGCAACGCTAAAAGCGAGCGCCGGGGAGCCCGGGATCGCGTCGGAGCGCCCGGACAGTTTTCATTGTGACCTAGCCACACCCAATCTGCAAGCTCAAGAAAAACACCCCCGGTGCATGGAAGAACCTGTATGCCCAAGGGGCAGAAAGTTGGGCTGGTGGCGTCCACCATTTCACGCAAAATCGCCTCGCGGCTCGCATGTCACAGTTTCAGCAATGATACTGACAAGCTGTTGCCGACAACAATCAGTTACCGCCGAGGCATACCCAGCCCCGACCGACGGCGTGCCACACCCTTCGCAATCCCCCACCTTCCACCCACCCGATCAGGCAGCACTGGACTGGTTGCGCCCTCCTCGTTTCGAGCGATAAAGCGCATCATCAGCTGCGGACAGCAGCTTTTCTGACGATATGCCGGTGCCAAGTCGAGCCATACCGATACTCACCGTGGCAGGAATAACTCGCCCCGAGTTCAACTTGGTGCCATTGGCCTCGAACCGCTTTCTCACGCGTTCACACACCGCCTTCGCCTGCTCAAGCGAAAGCCCCACAAGAATTACCGCAAATTCCTCGCCGCCAAGGCGTGCAACCAGATCATGGTCCCGCACAGTCGCGCGCAACAGAGCGACGAAGTTGATGAGCACCTCATCACCGACCGCATGACCATGCTCATCATTGATCTGCTTGAAGTGATCCAGGTCGAAAAGTGCGAGGCATCCTGCCTCGCCAGCGAAGACGCGCGAACTCAACAATGCCTCGAGCGCCTCATCGAAGGCGCGACGATTGCAGGCACCGGTCAGCGGATCAGTCATGGCCTGCTGGCGCAAGTCCTCGATGAAATGTCGCCGCTCGGTCACCTCCCGAATAATGCTGAGCGTTCCGATCACGCTGCCCTCGGCATTCACGAGAGCGCCGACATGACTCTCGATCCATATGATGGCGCCATCGGAGCGGACGATGCGATATTCAACAATTGCACTTTCGTCCGGCGATGAGAGAACCTCCCGCCGGATGGCGAGCACATGAGGGAGATCGTCCGGAATGATCAGGTTGAACAAAGGGCGACCAATCAGATCGGCGACCCGATAGCCTGTCATACGCTGCGCCGAGGGTGATGCATATCGGACCGAACCATCGAGCGCCGCGCGCAATACGACATCGCTCATCCTGTCAAGGATGAGCCGATGCAAGGCCTCTGCCGCATGAAGCCGCTCCAGCACACGGCGACGAGTGTAGAGCTCTGCCGCCAAGGGAAGCAACAGAAGGACAGTCGAGGCGAAATAGATTTGGAGAACCTGCAGCTTGAGCGCCATGCTACCTGAAAGCAATGCAGTAGGACCATGCCCTGCCAGAGACAGGGACAAGCCGACCACGATCAATATCAGGATCGAAACAACCGCACCAAAGCGCCCCAGGCGCAAGGTCGCCGCTATCATCGGCAAAAAGGGCACAACGACAAGAGGCACTCGATCCTGACCAAATGCGGCCAGCGCAGCAACGAGCACCAGAAGAAAAAGGCCAAACGCATTATGGCGAAGGGGCGCAGGAGCGCCGCGCGCCCAGCGCTTCACATCGCCGCGTAGCAGCAAGATAAGCGGCGGACCAAAGATGATCAAGCCCAATGAGTGACCGGCATACCAATCGCGCCACGCCTGCCAGTAACCGATATCCTTTGCCATAGTGGTAAAGCCAGCGGCGCCGATGGCACTGAGCATCGGCACGAAAAAGCCGCAGATGCCGATGAAAATCGCGACCTCACGCACAGAAGCGAAGCGCCCAAATCTGGGGAAGGATCTGCGCATCAGGAAGGCGCCTGCCAATGCCTCAAGGATACAAAGCAAGGGTAGCCCAACGCCGACAACGCCACCAAATCCGAACAGCTGGGACGCGCACATGCCTGGAATTGCACAGGCCAGCGCCAGCCCGCCCCACCGGCGACGCGGACTGGCGAGAAGCTTGGCAAACAGCAACGCGCTTGCCGGCCACATGACCGCGATGCCGCCGTCGAAACGCGTAAGAATGAGAGCCAATGAAGAGGATGCAAAATAGGCGGCAGCTATGGCGAATATGCCTGCCATACGCGCTCTCCAGTGAGGAGACATCGGGTCAATCATGGAATGCATTATTGAACCAAGACCGGCCTCAAATAAAGTCGCGACTAATTTTTCCGATTTTTTACGCATCATGAAAGGCATTCCGGAATCAATGCGATCGTGCACGTCGCCATCGAATATCGATTTAATGTTTAATATTATTTTTTGGGCACGCCGAGACTAAACACGAGAAAAGCCAGTTTTGGTCAATATTACATCAAATCAAACAACGAAATTATACTTTAAATAATTATATATTTCACACGCATAAAACTATCCAAACGCACATAAATGGGAATCGATACCATATTCTACGGTCGTGAAAACCAAATAGATCTGCTAACTATTTATTTTTGACAATCGATAAGATTCTATATTGATAATTCATTTTTTTTGTACAAATATCAATCTTCGGCACCTGCTGGCGATCAAGCACTCATGTCCTGCTTCGGGTACGTTGTACAAGCAGAGGCCCCAATAATGATGGTCGCCTTTTATACGCAAAATGAATTATCATGCATTTCAGCATGACAATTCAGACGTTATAATATTTGTTGCATATGAAGCTGAGAATATTGAACTTGCAATTATGATGTGAAAATCGCGTCGACCCGGACAATATCCGGATTGGAGCGTAGCAAATCTGCAATTACGATTGGCGAGATTTTCGGACGATTGGATCATGCTCTCAAGAAGCTTTTCAAATTCATCTCCTCAAGAGCCTGCCGCGAGCATCGCCATGCTTCATGTGGCAAAGCTGTCAACCGATGGCCGGGAGGCCTTGTGCGTTGTGCATGGCCTCGCCTCTCGGGATGCGACGGTAAGGACATCACTCCCCCTGCAGCTTGGGCAATCGGTAAGGCTGACACTACGCAGCGGATGCGATTTGGACGCAACGGTAGTAGCCAGTCACACCCCAAAAATATACCTCATGTTCAAGCAGGCCATACCGCTACCCAAGCTGTTGGCCGAACAACGCAGGGGTAGTCACACACTTGAATCCGTCCGTTTCGCAGCGACTGGAAGCGCAATCCTGTATCGAGACGGCCAGCCATTGTCCTGCCAACTAGTAGACATATCCCTGTTTGGCGCTCGGATCAGGCTGGAAGAATCAAACGTCGCCGCCGATGAGGCATTGCAGATACATATACCTGATCTACTGATCCAGGAGGCAACGATACGCTGGAAAGAGGATGGCGACGCGGGCCTGAGCTTTCGCCATAGCCTTGGGTACAATCAATTGGAACGCTGGCTCGATATCCAGCATGATCGCGCCGTCATGCGCCGCCAGCAGGTCCGATGAGCACATCCATCCCAACTGCCGGGGGACGCCATGGAGATGATCAAAACTCAACCATGCCGCGAAGATAGCCGACCAAGAAGAGACGCGAGCGCTGAGGCGCAACGTCGGCTCAGGCGGCGACCGCCCGCAGGCCACTCGACGGCGCGTCAATTAGCAAGCCACGTCCGGGGCAGACTTCGATAAATTCCGCCCCCGAACGTGCATGAATGATGTTCACCATCTGGGTGATACGATTTGCGCCGGAAGCAGGGCCGCCGTCCGCGCAGGGCCAGAGCCTCGAGATGATCTCATCGCGACTCAATATCTTACCGCGATTAAGGAGTAGCAGCGTAAGAAGTGCATGCTCCCTATACGGCAAGAAAAACTCTTTGCCATCACAAGATGCTGCCCGCCGCAGCAATTGCGGAAACGACATCCTCACCTGCGCCATGAACCTGCCCCGCATCTGGCCCGAAATATCAATCCGACGCTCATCACATCCTACAAATAGCCGTATTGGCGAATGGCATGCAAGACCAATCATAGGGCTCGTGGTCAACATCATCAATCCATAATCAATTTTCTTGGCTTATACGCGAACCCCATCTCGCAATTTCTTCCTAACCCGCCTTATTCACCAAAAGTGTCCTGAAGGGTTGGCGGGAGTGGCGTAAGCCTCTGATCTGAATTAGGAACTGGGTGTCTAAGCCGAACCTGCCGCAGGGCAGAAAATGCCAC
>CAACXH010000087.1_pt1 | contig 9952 bp, 16 predicted proteins | sample 2275881 | NCBI WGS metagenome assembly CAACXH01 (sample SAMEA5312483, study PRJEB27640) | indoor metagenome | biome: indoor environment; feature: controlled; material: polymer antistatic dissipative epoxy resin | place: Italy | collected 2014-05-27 | reverse complement strand
GCATGAATGCGGAAGATGCTATAGAGTTCAGTCGCAGTAAACTCGCACGCGACATCGCGCGGCTGCTCAACGGGCAATCGCGGACAGAACGACGTGCCATTCTCACAATGGCAAACAATATTCTGGACGCGGTTGATCGAGAGCCACTGTCACCACCGTGCGATGCCGACCTTGAACCTTCAGGTAGAGCCGACCCGGCGATCGAGGCCTTAGCCGCCTGGCACCTTATCCTACCCCGCACACGCAACTGCCTGATACACGATGCAGCCTTCGACCTTGGCGGTGAGACGTTGCGCCTCAGCAATGTAGCGACCCGATCGCTCGAAAGCCTCGTGTTGATCGGCGGATTTGGCCGGATCTCCTATTATGATCTTGCCAGGATCATGAAGCGCTATGGCTGGGGTTTTAGTGCTCGACTTCCCGGACAATCGGCCGTGCCGGCACATTTCTTTCGGGACCCGGAGGGCGGTCTTGCCGCTGTGGACCGTGAGCTTAACGCGTATAGGCGTAGCCATGCGTTCGACGTGCATCTCCGCGAGACGAAGCAGCGCGAGAATCTGACTTACGAACAGGTGGCCAAGCGCTGCGGAGTGTCGGCGCAGGCAGCGAAAGAACGAATTCGAAGGGCACGCTATCTCGAGGACAAACGGACCGAATTTCCTTTGCCCAACGGTGCCTTCTAACTGCCTGGTCGTACAATCTGGCCGGAAGGACAAACGATGGATCAACGCGTCATCGATCTTTGGGATCGGCTCATGTCCTATGGCGAAGGAGATGCGGTCCCGCGCCCCGCATTCCGTAATGAGGTATAGGTGCTGCATGAAGCGATCACCGATGAGCAGAGTCGGCTTGGCCTCATGCGGATATTCAATTTTATATGCGATCTGGTGGCAGCGCATCTCGAAGATGCAGGTGGTAATCTTGAAGCCTTCGCTCCACCGGCAGGACCAGATATGGATTTCCTGCGCGCCGAAAGCCTTGTCGACGGCGTGCTGGACTGGAGCCGGCTGCGTTATGTGACCGAGCGCGAGGTACTGGCGAGCCGCGTGACAGCAGATGATCCGCTACGTCGTTACGCATTGGGCGACGATTTCGCCTTTGATGAATTTCGTGGAACGCCACCCCCGACGAGGCCGCTCCGCCATTGAGGCAACGATTCTTGGCACCTCGATATTGGGGGACGTGTCAAGATATCGAATAGCGACTGGTGGGTTATTGCAGCGTCTCCCGCTGCTGGGCCAGAATTCTGCAATAGCCGACCTCCGTCATCCACTTCGCGCGGCGCAGATGATCTTTCCAGCAATGCAGAGTCCGCTCCGGCTCGGCGATCGGATCACGGTGTAGCACGACCGGGCAACCTCTTGCCAATCCGAGCCCGCGACGTCGGCGCCCAATAGCCGGAAATATGTGATGGTATGCTGATCGTCATAGGGCGTGATGTTGTCCGACCAAGGCACTTCGTCGGCAACACTTGGATCAAGTTCGATCATCGGTCTCTTCACCTTGCCTGTCCTTTGAGTCGGATCGCCCACTAGTTTGTCGTCTTTGGCGTTCCGTTGGCGTGATTCAACTCGAGGAGAAGCCAGTCTCGAAACTTGCCCATATATTCTCCCGTATCCGCGACAATCTGCGCCACCAGATCCTCACTGAGATCATCCTTTGTCAGATCGAGATCACGAAGAGCGCTCGCCACCATATGGCGCTGAAAGACATATATGGCGTTGCGGATGTATCCGCGCACAATTGTTTCGATCGCTTTGTCATCACCTTTTGCGGCATGGATAAGCTTTTCTATCGCCAAAACCGTAGGATTTGGCTCATCAATCGTCTGCCGCATTTCCGGCGTCAGCTTCCTTTCCAGTTCGGCCATAGATTACTCCGGATCGCTTGCTCATGGCATGTCGGAATATTCGCACGGACATACCAGGCGGACAAGGCCTAGCTGCGGCGAACTCCCGTCGGACTTCCTTCCGCAGTAGGACCATCCATTCTTCAATCGAGATCACACGAGGTGCGGACTGTGCGGAAGGTTCGCTTCGCTGTCTGTCACAGACCTCCTGATCTCACGTCGCGTCACCATTCCGGAAGGGGAGGGGGCTTGGGTTGGAGGATAGCCTTCAGCTGGAGTTTTTCTCATGGCCCTTTCGCGGACCAGCGCCGATCCCCGCTTGCATGCGGCCGCCGCCAGCATCGTCAAATCCCTGGGCGGCGAATGGAAGCCATCGGGTGCAATGTGCCGTTGCCCCGCCCATGACGATCATCGCCCGAGCCTTTCTGTCCGGGTCGGTGAACGCGGTATCCTGTTCAAATGCTTTGCGGGGTGCTCCACCATCGAAGTCATTCGCGCGCTTCGCGGTGACCAGCACCGCATCCCTTCGAACGAAGGCGGTCGCACCATGCCCGATGGGCAAGAGCGCCAACTCTCGGGACGGATACGCTCTCTCTGGAGGGAAGCCGGTCCGATTGGCGATACACCGGCCGAAGTTTATCTCGCATCTCGCAGACTGGCTGGTTCGTATCCCTCGCTCCGCTATCACGATCGGGTTCCCTACGGGCGCGGGGAAAACGTCTGCTTCCGCCCCGCGCTGCTTGCCGCTGTGGAGTGCGATACCGGCGTCATAGCTCTGGAGCGGCTCTTCCTCGATCCTCGCACTGGTCTGCCGATCGCCGACCTCGATCCCCCGAAACGGCTGCTGGGCCGACCCCTCGGCGGCGCGGTTCGCTTTGGTACCGCAACTTCCGTGCTCGGCCTCGCTGAGGGGTGGGAGACCGCATGGTCCGCGCATCTTCGGCTGGGCATTCCGGTTTGGGCCGCGTTGGGGTCCGATCGCTTGCCTCTGGTCACAATACCCGAGCGGGTCGAGCATCTTATTCTCCTCCCTGACGATGATCCTCCGGGTCGCCGTTGCGCGCGACGCGCCCGGCAGGCGCACACGCGGCCGGGTCTTGTGATCGAGACCAGGTTTCCCGGCGGCGGCTTCAACGACTGGAACGACCTGCATCGCGCAGAAGGGAGAGAGGGAGGGAGGTGGTTGGAGCAGGTGGCCTGACGGTCGGCTGCGATCCGCACATTCAGGCACGCGCGGCGGGACGCCGAGGCGGCTCTGATCAGCCCGCCAAATTCCACAAGGAGACGAGCCTTGACCTCGCCACAACAGAGCTATCCCGCCACACTGTCGCTATCCAGAATCGTGAAGGGCGACAATCCCCGCCGCTACTTCGACCGGAAAAAGCACGAGGAAATGGTCGCCTCGATCCGGCTGCGCGGCATTATTCAGCCCATATTGCTCCGCCCGAGAGCCGACGTCTTCGCCATCGTCTGCGGAGAGCGCCGTTACCGGGCGGGGCTAGAGGTCTACGGCGCCGACGGCGAAGTGCCAGTCATCATCCGCGAGATGACGGACCAGGAAGCCCTCGAAGCCGCGATCGCCGAGAACGACGATCGTGACGATCCTTCCGAGACCGAGCAGGCGGATGCCGCTGTCCGCTACCTTGCCGCGTGCCAGGGCGACCGGGCCGAGGCCATACGGCGGCTCGGATGGTCGCGCGATAAGTTCGATCGCCGCCTTGCGCTCGCCAATCTCTCCGAGGTGGTCAAAACCGCGCTCGACGAACGCCGGATCAAGCTCGGCCATGCTGAACTGCTCGCTGCGGTTCCCGGCGACAAGCAGGACAAGGCCCTCGATACGATCCTGAAAGCCGCTCTCGATGTGAACAAGACGCGCGAACTGCTTATGCGCGTCACGCAGCATCTCGGCGGCGCGCGCTTCGACAAAAGTGAATGCACGAGCTGCCCGTTCAACTCGGCCACGCAGCGCGCGCTTTTCGAAACTCATGTCGACGACGGCTATTGCACCAACGCGGCGTGCTTCGAACTCAAGACCGAAGCCGCCGAGGTGATCCGTTTCGAACAGGAAGAACGCGCCGCGAAGGCCGCACGGGCCGCGGCTCCACCCCCCGTCGAGACGGACGACGGTGACGATCATAGTGATGGGATCGAGGACACCACGTCATCGCCCGACACTCAGCCGCGTTCCGACGCTACCACCTTGAACTTGGATGGCGCCGGTACGCGCGCCGCGACGCCCGCCGCCCCGGTCAAGCCCGCAACCAGCGCCAGTGCGGCGGACAAGCCAGCTGTCACCGCCAGGTCGATCGCAGCCCGCACCACCGAGCTTCGCGAGGCGATGTGGCGAACCGCGCTTGCCCGGGCGCTCGCCGGCAATGCCGAGCAGGCTCGCACGACCATCCTTGTCGCGGCGATGTCGGGCACGCTCTCGCAGATCAAGTCCAATACGCTGACGTCGCGCGCCGGCCTGCTGGTCGGCCCCGAGTTTCCGGAGCTCGACTACAGCGCCCAGATCACCGCGATCCGCGCGCTGCCCGACGCCCGCGCGGCGAATGTGCTGTCCGTCATCGGCGCCGCCTACGCCAAGGATGTGGTCAGTTTCGGCCATGTCGCCGATCTCGCCAGGATGTTCGAGGTCGACCTTCGGCCAAGCTGGCAGGTCGATCAGTCGTTTCTCGAGCGATACACGAAGGGCGAGCTCAAATTCATCGCCCAGGAATGCGGCCTTGTCGCACATGTAGGCGAGAAGCGGTTCGCGAAGATGCTCGCCTCAAAGAAGCCCGAGCTGATTACCGGCATGCTCAATCGGATCGGCTTCGATTGGGCCGGGCGCCTGCCGAGCGCCATTACCCTCGACGGCACTTATGGTGCGCCCCCGGACCGCGGTGCCCACCAGGCCGAAGCGCCGATCGCGGAACTCGCTGCCTGACCGGCTTCCCCACACTCCCAGACAAAGGATACCGACATGCTTGTTACAAGCCTGCTCCCGCTGCTCGTCCGCTATTCGCTCGGTCTCGACATGGTCGCCGGACCCGACGAGACCGTCACCCTGACGATCATTCCGCGTAAGGCGGGCCCAAAGTCTGCCGCGCTCGACGGCAGCGAGACCCGGCCAATCTCGATCACGGCCAGCGCCGAGGAGATCGATGCCGAATTGGCGCGCGGCGCGAACGGCGCGCTCGGCCAGCTCATCGCCACGCGCAGGACGCTCGCGGACCAGATTGCCGAGCAGCGGCAGGCGGACGAAGACGCCAGGGCCGCCGCGGCGGAAGCTGCGAAGGCAAAGGCCGCCAAGGCTGCGGCGACCAAGCCGCCCGCTCCGACCAGCCCTCCGAAGATCGAGACGCCGACCAGTCCCCCGGCTGACGCCAAGGCAGATGAACCCGCCACCCTGTTCTGAGCCGATCCGCTCGACCCGTTCCCTCATCACCAACCCGGAGATCTCATATGCAGGTTAATCAACTCACGCGCGCCTATCGCTACGACGGTATCGACCTTCCGGTGCCGCCGCATCTCGCGGGTGACCCGGATGCCCTGCGCGCCTATCACGCCACCCTCTACCCGGCGATAACAAACGCCGAGATGATCGACGTCGGCGTTTCGGGCACGGCGCACGTGACCGAATATCGCCGCGCGGTCGGCACCAAGGGCTGACCCATGCCGCACGCTAAACGCGCGGCTATCCCGGCCGCACCCCGCAAAAGCCTCATCGAATGGATCGAGAACGATGGCAACTCGGCTGATATCTCCCAACCTGCCTGCAGCAGTCAGGCCAAGGCGCTCCATGCGCGGATCCTCTCCGACCCCTATGACGGGAACCGCGAAACCCCGGAACCGCTTGCATGCCCGGCCGGCTTGCCCCTCCCGCCGCTCGGCTGACCTCGCGGGGCGCGCCGTCGCGATCTCGGCGGATGTCCCCGCGATATTCGATGCGCCGCTGCCGCCGCATCACAAGCTGATCGGCCGCTGGGTCGCCGCGCGGGAAGCGTCGTCGGGATTATACACGCGCGCCGCGGCCCGTCAGCATATCGAAGGCATTTTCAACGCCGCCGTGCTCGAGATCCTCGATCCCATCGAAATCGCCGACTTCAGGGTCGCCGTCATTCTCAAGGAGGGGGACGGCACGCCGGCGATTGCCGTGATCTGCCAGAACTTGGGCCAGATCGAACTGGGATGGATCGAAACCGGCGATGCGCCCATTCCCTGGCGCGCCGCCGCATACAGGGCGCTCGAGCAGTGCCTCGGCCGCGTCCTTCCGATCTTCAGCTACGAGGATCTCTTCAACGAGATATCTATCTACTATTGGGATGGCGAGACCGACGACGAACGCGCGCGGCAAAGCCTGATAGCCTATCACGGCGCGGACGCGGACGAGCTCGACGAACTTACGCTGCCGTCCGAAATGAACGCGCGTCGGCCCGAATGGATGATCAAGGAAAACGCGGCGCCTTCAGCGCGGCTCCCATCAGGCCTGCGGCAGAAACTCAAGAGATTTCACGCCGCGCACAAAGCTGTCGGCTCTCTCCGGCCCGAACGCAACGCATGGGACTTCGATCTCGAGGTCGCCTACGACTATATCCCCGGCATCGAGGAATGCTCGTCCCTTCCGCCGCTCACGCTCGTTCCCTTCGATCACTTCGCGCGCGAACTCGATGATGTCGCCCGCAACGGCATGGAGATGGGCTTCATGGAGGTCGCCGGGCTGTGCCCGCTGCGGGATGCACACCACATCGACGACTGGTTCGCGTCCGTACGGCTCGGCGCGGAATTCCTGCTCGCAGCACAAGAGCTGATCCAGGTCGATCCAGCCAAACTCTGAGGTGTCCAATGTCCGAACATTCTACCCAGTTCGAAGCCGCTGGCGGCGGCCTGGTCCTGAGGGGCGCGATCCTGCTCTACCGCAGCGAAGGGCCGCGCAATTTCAGCTCCTATGGTGCCCACCGCGGGGATGCGGGGGCGTTCGCCAGCATGCACGCGGTCGAGCATGACGACGAGGGCCGGCCGACGATAGCCGCGGGCGTTCCGCTCTCTCGCGCGCATCTGCGGCAATGGACCGAAGCCCTCGGGCGGACAGTCCGACCCGAACTCCTGCCCGAAAACATACTGGTCGCTCACCCCGACATGCTTGTCTGGTGGGTTCCCGAACAGGTGCGCCCCGCCTATTTCAACCTGTCGACGCGTTTGGCGGGGCTTCAGGTCCTGACGGAACGAACGGTCGTGCCGGTGCCCTATCCCGCACATCTGTTCATCGCCACCGGGTCGCGCCTCGGTGTCTACGCGCTGCCCGTGAACGAGCGTCCGACCGCCGACACGCGCGTGCTGCACTCACCGATCCTCAACGTCTTCGTCAATGGATCGCTTTGCTGGGGCAATATCCCGACACCGCGCGCGCTCGCCATTTCGTCCATCCCGGAGTTCGAGCGGGCGGTGTTCGACAGTTGGTCGACGCACCCAAATCCGGGACAGGAGTTCACCATCAGCGGCAAGGGCGGCCTCGTCCGGCTCTGGGACGGTCTTGCCGCCCGCCGTGCGAAGCGCTTTCCGATCAAGCGCCTCAAGCCGTTTGGCGCCGGCGCCCGGCAGGGACGGCGCTCATCGACCGAACCAGTAACCGTTGGCAGAATCATCGGAGGCGCGAAATGACCGCCTTGCTCGCCGACGATCCCACGGCTGCCGCGCTCCTTGCCGATGTGCCCTGCTATCCGGTCCCGCTGCATGGCGGATCGCCGGCGCTCGACGCACTACGCGCCGCTCGGGTCGGGCGCGGCCTCGCTGTCGGGACGGATGGCGTCCTCCTGATCCTGCGCCGTCCATGGCTCGCGCTCGACATTCCGGTCACACGGCCGATTGCGGCGCACCTGCCTTATGGTAGCGTCGGCGGCCCAAAGGCAGACCTGCGCTGCGGGTTCATCCCCGCGGGATTCCTCACATCAGTCCTCGAGTCGCTGCGCGCGGCCCTACCGAATGAAAGCGCGGCTTTTATTCTCTGGAACGAGGCCTCGCGCGAGTTCGCCCTGGACTTTCCCGTCATCGACGAGGCCACGCCCTCGCGCCTTGTCTATCGCACGCCGGTCCTGCCGCCCGATTGGCACATGATCTGCGACATCCATAGCCATGGCACCGGGCCGGCCTTCTTCAGCGCCACCGACGATGCCGACGACGCGCACGCGACGAAGATATCGCTCGTGTTCGGCCGGTTGGACCAGCTCGACGGTCCCACAAGAGCGTCGCGCCTCTGCGCCGGCGGCATGTTCCTGCCGCTGCCGCGCAGCCCATTTGCAGGAGACCATCATGCCGCCTGACACCAGCGCCCGCCATTATCTTCCAGCCGCATTCGGCGACCGCACGCTCAAGGTTCTGCTCATAGGCTGCGGCGGCAACGGCGCGCAGATGCTTATGGGACTCGCCTCGCTCGACATGGCGCTGCGCGAGATCTCCTCGCGATCGCTGCACGTCACCGTGGTCGACGACGATATCGTCACCGAGGCCAATCTCGGCCGGCAGCCCTTCTTTCGCTGCGATCTCGGCAATTCAAAGGCGCGGACGCTCATCGAGCGCATCAACCTTGCGCATGGCCTCGCCTGGAAGGCGGTTCACGGACGCGCGCCCGGCAAGGTCGGCGTCGACGGCGCCGATATCCTCATCACCTGTGTCGACACGGCCTCGGCCCGCCGTGCGATCGGAGCGGCGCTTGCTGATGAACGGAACGGTCCCGCCTATTGGATGGACCTCGGCAATCGCTCGAGTGACGGACAGTTTCTGGTTGGCTGCCCCGCACGGGCCGGCGCCAAGGTTCGCGCACGGCTTCCGACCGTACTCGAATATTTCCCCGAACTCGCCGACGACAGCGTGCCTGACGACAACGCCCCGTCCTGTTCTGTTGCCGAGGCGCTTGAACGCCAGTCGCTGTTCGTCAACCGCGTCATGGCGAGCCACGCCCTCGCGCTGCTGTTCGACCTGCTCGGCCGGGGCTCGATCGGCCATGCGGGCGGTTTCATCAATCTTGCCAGCGGGCAGGCGGTCCCGATTCCGCTGCCGCGCAACGACTGAAGCCGTATTCGCTCGGACGGCATGTCTTCGACGGCCTGCCGACGGCTCACCATCCGGAAACCGGCCGCCTTTGGGCAACAGCGCATCGGTGCCGCCGCTTTTTACCCCCGAGATGGCGCACTCACGGGTCGCGTTGACACCGCTGAGCGAGACTAAAGGAGAACAAATATGCCTCAATTTGAAGTCCAGGTGATCGCGCGGCTGTGGGTCAATCAACGTATCGTGATCAACGCACCAAATGCGGAAATTGCGGCGCAACAGGCAATCGAGACGGCCCGGGAAAGCCCCGCTGCTTGGGAGGTTCCCGGCGCGAAAGATTTCACCGAGATACTGATCGACCCGGAAGAACTGACTGATTTCGACACGGACGAAATCACGGTTGAAGGATAGCGGCTAGCTCCGCCCAAGTAGTCCCACCCGTCCCTGTTTCTCTCTTTTGGAAGGATAGTGTGCATGACGCCTATTACTGACGATAACTGGACACTCCACTATACGATTGGCCGCGTTCTCGCCGCCAAGGTCAAACCCGGCGATGTGGTTCACATGCCGGGCGGGGGCGGCGACCTGATCGTGCTCGGCGGAAGAGCGCCGCTGCGCGCCAACGACCGCGGCAGCATCATCGTCCGCTATGCCCTCGCCGGGGATAGTGACAGGTTCGAGACGCGTCCCGGCGCGGTTGGGATGGTCTGGATCAGCGCCGCCGGTGGCTGGTCGGAGCTACCGGCATGAAACCGCACCATGTCCATGTCTACACGACGATCCGGGTCAAGGTCGCGGTGACCGCGGAAGATCATGCGGACGCCATGCGGCAAGCGGCAGCGATCGTCGGGACAGGGATTTTCCCTGTTCGTCTCCTTCCCAACGCTGCGGCGGTGCTCGACGCGCAGCCAGCCGAAGAGATCACCAGCTTTCTGGTGGACGAAGCGGACGATCCGGAGTTCGAGAACAGCTGCTTCTACGATGCGGAATACCGCAGTCGCGAGGACTGCCCAACATGACCGAATGAAGGGGAGGAGGAAGGGAAAGGCGCTCCGTTTGGTGGAGCGGTCTGGA
>CAACXH010000163.1_pt1 | contig 10194 bp, 8 predicted proteins | sample 2275881 | NCBI WGS metagenome assembly CAACXH01 (sample SAMEA5312483, study PRJEB27640) | indoor metagenome | biome: indoor environment; feature: controlled; material: polymer antistatic dissipative epoxy resin | place: Italy | collected 2014-05-27 | reverse complement strand
CCTCTCGTCGAGCGACAGAGAGGAGAGGAATGCGGTGAGTAGAGCGTCGTGACTGGGCGGGTCTTCGACCCGGAGCCGGGCCGCTCGAAACGACAATAATGATCTTGATCGCATGTTGGTTCCTTCGACTTGTTCAGGTCGAGGGAACCGTAATTATCTGGAGTGAAATCATGGAAAACCGAAGGAAACCTGCGTCTCTCGCCGCCACGCTCGACATAAACTGCGACTGCAAAGAATATGTGATCGATTACCTCGCCAAGAGCTTTCCTGTCCGGCTGATGGCGGTCTTCACCGATGAAAACGGCAATCCTCGCTCAGAGCCGATGAGCGACGAACAAGGCGCGCCGGTACTTTGCCGATCGGCACTCGCCGCGCGCGACCGGATGATCGAGCAGCTCTGCGCCCTTCCGCCGATCGCGACCGCGCTTGATGCCATCATCGAACGCTTCGGCGTCGACCAGGTGGCGGAAGTTACTGGCCGGGCGCGTAGGCTGATCATTGGCGTCGATGGCCATCAGAAACTTCAATCCCGGTCGCCGCGCGCCAACGTGGCTGAAACCCAGGCCTTCATGGACGGCAGCAAGCGCATCCTCGTGTTTTCCGACGCCGGAGGAACCGGACGCAGCTACCATGCCGATCTGGCGGCCAGGAACCAGGATCGACGGGTCCACTTCCTGCTCGAGCCAGGTTGGCGGGCTGATGCTGCAATCCAGGGGCTTGGTCGAACCAATCGCACCAATCAGGCGTCGGCTCCGCTGTTCAGGCCCGTGACTACCGATGTGCGAGGTGAGCGCCGGTTCATCTCGACGATCGCGCGGCGGCTCGACAGCCTTGGAGCTCTGACGCGTGGGCAGCGCCAGACCGGAGGGCAGAATCTCTTCGATCCGGCCGACAATCTCGAGAGCATTTATGCCAAGGAAGCGCTCCACCGCTGGTTCGGCCTGCTATTCACCGGCAAGCTCGAAGCGGTCAGCCTTGCACGCTTCCAGGAGCTGACAGGTCTCAGGATCGAAGCCCCTGACGGCTCGATGGTCGATGACCTGCCTTCGATCCAGCGCTGGCTCAACCGCATTCTTGCTCTTCCCATAGCCTTGCAGAACGCGATCTTCGATGAGTTCCTGGGGCTGGTCGAGGCGCGTATCGATGCCGCCCGACAGGCCGGCACACTCGACCTCGGCCTAGAGACCATCGCGGTCGAAGACTTCGCGGTCCTGTCCGACACGTTGCTGCGCACCGATCCGGCCTCGGGTGCGACCACCCATCTGCTGGAACTGGAAATCGCCAGAGCCCTGAAGCCGCTTACGCTGAAGCGGCTCGAGGAGCTCCACGGCCTCGCCGGGCAGCGACAGCAACCTGTTCGGAACGCCCGCTCAGGTCGGGTTGCCTTGCTCGTGCCCGCCCGCAGCATTCTTGCCGATGATGGCACCCGCGTGTCCCGCTTCGAGCTGCTACGCCCGTTGAAGCGCAGCCACATCACCGAGGATCAGCTGGCTGAAAGCAGCTGGGAGCACATCCCTGTGGGCGAGTTTCGCGAAGCCTGGACCGCCGAGGTCGATGAAGCGCGGTCGAGCCACAAGCGCGAGCGCCTCTATCTTGCGACAGGCCTCCTGCTGCCAGTCTGGGACAAGCTCCCGTCCGATTTCGTAAGGGTCAGCCGCATCTCGGCGGCAGATGGCCGCTCGCTCCTCGGGCGCGAGGTTCCTGTCCATTGCGTTCCGGAACTGTGCCGGGCGCTGGGTTTGGAACGCGAGCAAACGCTTTCCGCCGACGACATCGTCCAGACCGTTCTGGCGACCGGCCGCCCCATGGAATTCGCCGGCCGAGAGCAGCTCATGGCCAAGCGCAGCCTGGTCAATGGCTCACAGCGAATTGAACTGACCGGATGGAGCGTAGCCCGTCTTGACTGGTACAAGGCTCAAGGGTGTTTCACGGAAATCATCCGCTACCAGACGCGGCTGTTCGTACCTATCGAACGGGCGGCGAGCGTGATTGCCAGATTGGCATCATCCTCATAGACTGTTGCCAAATGGCATTATCTGGCATATATGATGCCAAATGGAGAATTGCCATGCTGGCTCTACAACCCGTTGATACTGCCGTTACCGCTTTCCGTCCCGATCCGATTACCCAGGACGAGGCAGCTGCCATGTTCCGGGCAGTCCTCAATCTGTTCGGCAAATGGGAGCTCACCGACGAACAGGCGGCAACGCTGCTCGACATGCCAGTGCGCTCCTATCGCCGCTGGAAGGCCGAAGGCCCCGGGCGCGTCTCGCGCGATGGCCGCGCTCGGCTGTCCAACCTCATGGGCATCCACAAGGCGCTCCGGATTATCTTTTCGGAGGCAAACCGCGGCTATTCCTGGGTCAGGTCGGCCAATGATGCGTTTGGTGGAGCCAGTGCGCTCGACGTAATGCTTGGGGGTGAACTCACCGACGTTATGCGCGTGCGTCGCTACCTCGACGCCGAGCGTGGTGGCTGGTGAACGAAACGGCGGATATCCCCGTTTCTCGAGTTGAGTGGAAGGGCGCTGTCAGGATCATCCGCAGTGCCTTTCCACCAATCGACCTGTTCGAAGATATCGCTGATCCAGCCGACTGGCCGTTGCTGATCTCGGCAGAGCAGAAGACCAATCCCCGCATCATGGCGACGATTGGGAATCTTGACCTGGTTCCCGTCGACCGACGCGTCGGCGGTAACGGGGCATCCTACCTCATGGCGCCGTTCACCCACGTCAGCACCGATCGGCCAAGCCGCTTTACCGATGGCAGCTACGGCGTGCTCTATGTTGGTGACCGGTTCGAGACCGCACTGTTCGAGACGATCCACCACCATGCCCACTTCATGGCGCGAACAAGAGAAGCACCTGGCTGGACCTCACAGTTCCGAGAGATCGTAATGTCGGTCGATGCTGACCTCCATGATTTGCGATCCACCGCGGGAGAGCCGGTTCCCGCGCTCGATCCCAACAGCTATGCCGCATCCCAAGCGGTCGCGCGGCAGCTCAGGGGCGCGGGATCAAACGGGATTGCCTACCCGAGCATCCGGCATCCCGGTGGGAAATGCGTCGCTCTCTTCTACCCGGACTGCGCGTCAGATCCCCTCCAAGGGCGGCACCTCGACTACCACTGGGATGGCGCGTGCGTTGACCTTGTCCGCGATGCCAGTTCGGGAGCTGTTTTCCGTATCGTAGATTTGCCGCCCGATCCTGTCTGACAGCATGAGTTGGCCCTCCGGCCGAGTGCTGTAGGATCTCCGCGCACAGGGGTCGGCCAGCAGACTCAAGTCTGCGCGCTAGCCTTCACGAGTTCATGAAGGGCTTTGTCCGGCGAAATCGGGCCCTTGTACAGCGGGCTACATGGCGTCTCCGCTAGCTTGGCGGAAATCGCCAGGAGGTCGTCATCATCGCCCTTTTCATAGGCATAGGCGGCCAGCCAGAATTCGGCCTGCTTAACGAACTCATTGAGGATGCCGACGACGCTCCGGTTCGCAGTTTTTGCGTATTGGACCTTGTCCATCCGCCAGACTTCTTGGGCGATGAATTCGCTTGGGGTGCCGTGCTCCTTCAGAACCAGCGCCAATTGTGCGGGAAATCTTCGAGCAAGCGTGGCCGCCGGGGCCAGCGGCATAAGTACGGGAAGCAGCGTGCGCTCAGAAACCAGCAAAGCCACCTGCGGCTTCCAGAATATGGCCGTGGCATACCAGTTGCCCAGCGCGGTGTCGCTTTGCCCAGGCACAGAGATCCCGGGGTTGATGCGATCAAGGAGCTTTTTAGTGCAATGGAGGTGGAACATGGTGGCGAGGAATAGTGCTCACTGCCGAGCGCGTCCACTGACGCTATCGGCCCCGCCGCTGTAATGGCATTGACCGACCCGAACCAGTTGTTCACATCCACATCGCGGTGGGCGAAGCGGACGATCCGCGAAGGCGGTCGAAAGAGAAATTTCGCTTTTGCACAGCGCGAGGATCCAGATGCACCGCCCCCCGTGGACATTGCCAATCGAATCACAGACGATCGGGCCAGATATGGGCAATCCAAAACAAATTTAATTTAAGTTTGTTGTTAATCTCTCGAAGCGGCTCAGCTAGGCTCCGTATCAGGAGACTTAGATGCCAAAGCCGAAGCTCGTATATGAGATTGACGACGCCCTGAGCGTCGAGGACAATCTTCTGACCCTGGGAACAGCAGTCGATGCGTTAGACCCGGCTCTCTCAGCCGTCCTGAAATCAAAGCTCTCTGAATGGGCGGGGAACGAAGCGGTCGATACCGATTCAATCTTAGATGCGCTGTTTGAGGCGACGGCCCTACAGGAACCGGCGGGCGAAGAGGCGCATGCATGAGCGGTTGGTTTCTTACGCAGATAGCGATTGAGGGATTTCGCGGGATCAACAATCAGGGCGACCCGCTCGCGCTTAAGTTCAAAACCGACAAAGTGAACTCGGTTTTTGCCACGAACGGAATGGGCAAAAGCTCGATTTTCGATGCGCTCAGCTATGCGTTTACCGGCTTAATCCCGAAACTGAAGCAGCTCCCCGCCGCCGAGGGCGGCGAAAGTTATTATCTGAACAGGTTTCATCCGTCCTCACACGGCACAGTTTCGCTGACGCTCAGCCCGGAAGCTGGCGGCGCCGATGTGGTCGTGACGGTGACGCGGCATGACAACGGCAACCGAACGGTAACGACTAGTGACGGGAGCGATGGTGAAGCGCTTTTGCGCGAGCTGAACCGAGAGTTTGTTCTGCTGGACGCCCGTACGTTCCAGAACTTTATCGAGCACAAGCCGCTCGATCGCGGCCGGGCGTTTGCAGGGCTACTAGGGCTTGGACCATACTCTACCCTTCGACAGTCGTTGCAGGCCGTCTCCAACACGCGCGCCTTCAATAACCACTTCGGCACGACGGCGGCCACGGCTGAGAAGTCGCGAGCCGAACTGGACCTGACCAAAGCTTCCAACGCGGTGAGCGAGTCCTATAAGGCGTTGGTTGGCGAAGATCTCGAGCCGACCACGCCCGAAAATGATCTGGCCGCGAAGGCTCATGCGGCACTCGCCAATATCGCGCTCATCAAATCGGAGTGCGAAGCTAAAGCGTTTGTCGATATCTCTCTGGACGACTGCGTGACGCTGGTGCGTGACGCCGAAGGTGGGGAAGATCGGGATCGGCTCGCCCAGGTAATTCGGGCAGAAGCCGCGTTAGACGAGGCTCTAAAAAAGGTGCCCTCTGAGGATGACAGTAAGAAACTGGTCGAGCTCGCAACCGCTTATGACGAAGCGCTTGAGAAAACACGAGGCGATGATTTCCTGAAGCTTTTCCAGCTGACCGCGAAGATCCTCGGCACAGAGGAATGGAGCGAAAAGGAGCGATGCCCGGCCTGTGAGCACAATGGCGCCCAGCCATTGCTGGAGCAGATCAAAGCGAGGGCAGCTCAGTACGATGCGGTGACACAGGCGGCAGAAGCAATCCGCACTGAATGGACGGCGCGAGGCTGGACCAACATTACAGAGCTCGAGAATCTTACCCGCGGAGATGGGGAAGCAGTTTTCGTCCAGCCTGCATCATCCAGTGTAACCAGCGGCGGGTTCACGGCTGCACTCGCGAACCGCTTCGTTACCGCCGTCAACACCGCGAGCAGTCGCGGTCAGTTGGCGTTGAAGGCTGCGCAGACTGAGAAGTTACAGCTTGAGCAGAAACTGCCGCCTTCGCTGGTCGCTGTGACTGAAAAGATCGAGGCCGCCCGGAGGCTTCAGAAGGCACTGAAAGACCGGTTCGACGCAGTTGCCAGCCGCGCCGCTGTGATGACCAAGATCGAGCGAACCACTCGACTGAAACAATTTCTTGACGCGGTGAGCAGCGGCTTTTCAGATGCCGAAGCAAATGCCGCGACACGACGCCTCGCTGCAGTCGAACCCGTTTGTCAGGCGCTCTTCAGCAAGATCATGCACCTTGGCGTCGTTCCCGCCATCGCGAAACCCGCTGGTTCGGAAGAACTCTCGATCTCACTGGCATCGTTCCACACGCTCACTAATGTCTCCGCCCCATCGTTGCTTTCAGAGAGCTACCGGAATGCCTTCGCGATTTCGGTTTATCTGGCGGCAGCATCGTTATTCGGTGGTGCTGCGAAGTTTCTCGTTCTCGATGACGTGACCTCAAGCTTTGATGGTGGCCATCAATATCATTTGATGGAAGCCATACGGTCATCTTTCGCCCGGCCCGGCGTGCCGAACGGACCGCAAGTTATCATGCTCAGCCATGACACGCTGCTTGAGAAGTACTTCAACACGCAGATGAACGCGGGCATCTGGTGGCACCAGCGGATACAGGGCTCACCCCGTACTGCCGTGCTTCCGCAAAACAATGCAGTGAACCGGCTGCGAGACAGTATTACCAACATGCTCAATGCCGGTAACGCCATTGATGGCGGCGCACTAATGCGGGATTATCTCGAATATCGGCTTGAAGAAGTCATCACAAAAGTTTCGATCCCTGTGCCGATAAACGTCGCAATCAGCGATGATAAGCGGCTTGCCAGCGCGTTTCTCGACGCCATCAAAGACGGAGTGAAGCTGCATAAGGCAGCTAACACACTAGTACTGGACGCTGCTCAAGAAGCTGGCTTAAACACGGCAATGATGACGATTGTCGGCAACTATCTGGCGCATTGGAATACGGGTCAGACCGCTCTTTTCACCCCTCCTGCCTTACTGGGAGTGGTACAAGCAATTGATGATTTTGTTGAATGCTTTAAATTTGAGCCGTCACCGGGGCAGCAAAAAAAGTTCTACAAAAACCTGGCGTCGAAATGAATTGAGGCGTCGTACCTGCACATCCCAACGGCCCGGCTGAAGACATTGTGAAGCCCGCATTGAGATCTGCTGCGAACGTACAGAGGGGAGTGGGCTTTGCCCTGATTGAGCCAGTTGGGCGTCGATGGTCGATGCACCGGGCTCACGTCAGGAGTGTGTCCCATGATCAAGTCGATCCCGCTGAACAAGCTCGTTCAGTCGCCCCGCAATGTCCGCCGTCACAATGATCCGACAGCAGATGGTGAGCTTAAGGCCAGCATCGCTGCCCATGGGCTGCTGCAGAACCTCATTGTCCGGCCTGCCGTAAAGGGCAAGTTCGAGGTCGAAGCCGGCGAACGTCGCCGCCGCGCGATGCTGGCGCTCGCGGATGAAAAGGTCCTTGCCCGCGATCACGAAGTCACATGCCTCGTGCTCGCGGACAGTGCTGAAGCTGCGGTCGAAACCAGCCTCGCGGAAAACTTCCACCGCCTGGCCATGAACCCTGCCGATGAAGCACAGGCTTTTGCGGCGCTCGTATCAAGCGGTGCAACTGTCGAGGATGTTGCGCGCCGCTTCGGCCTGACGGTCCGCTTCGTCGAGGGCCGTCTGCGTCTCGCGACGCTTGCGCCGGTTGTGTTCGAGGCCCTTGCATCCGGTCAAATCACTCTCGACATCGCCAAGGCCTTCGGTGCGACCTCGGACCAGGAGATCCAGGCTCGCGTCTTCGAACAGGTTTCCTCGGCCTACTATGCGCCCAATCCCGACAGCATCCGACGCATGGTCCTCTCCGGGACCGTTCGGGGCAGCGATCCGCGCGCCCGACTCGTTGGTCGCGATGCCTACATCGCCGCCGGCGGCCGGATCGAACGCGAACTGTTCGATGATAACGACAGCGAATCCTGGGTCGATGTAGCGTTGCTCGAGAGCCTCGCGGCGGCAAAGATGCAAGAGCAGGCCAAAGCTCTCGCCGCCGAGCAGGGTCTCGCTTGGGTCAAGCCCACGCTAGATCCCTATGCCAGCCACGATCTGGTCGAAGGGCTGGTCCGGCTTCCAGCCGAACCGGCACCACTGACCGAAGCCGAACTGGCGAGGCTCGACGAGCTCGATGCCTCCTATGACGAACATGCGGCGATCCTCGAAGACGAGGACAGTGCCGAGGAGGCTGTCGCTGCGGCCGAAGCCGCCATTGAGGCCATCGAACGCGAATGTCAGGAAATCCGCGCACGCCCGCCAGTCATCGCGGCCGAACTCAAGGCCGAAGCAGGCATGGTGCTGGTGCTCTCGCGCGATGGCACGCCGGTTCTCCAGCCCGTATTCTACGGCGAGCGGCAGGCTGAACCCGCCGAAGCCGACAGCGGGATCGAAGTCATTCCGGCAGACGACGGCACGGACAAGCGCCGGACCACCTTGTCCAAGCGCCTGGTCGACGAGCTCGCCATGCAGCGCCGCGACGTCCTTGCGCTGCATGTTGCCTCTGACCCGGGGCTGGCGCTCGACATACTGGTCTTCACGTTGGCCGATGCCGATACCCACGACTGGCGGGCGCGGGCTGCGACCACGCTGCGCGCGCCTCTTCCCGCAGGCCCGATCATCGGCTTCGAAGCCAAGGATGCTCCGGCCAGCGGCGCGCTTGCCGAGCTCAGGTCCAGTCTCGACGAAAGCTGGCGTGCGGGCACCGATGCGACTTCCCGCTTCGACCTCTTCCGGGCGCTGTCCGACGACAGCCGTGCCGCTTGGCTTGGCTATGTCGTTGCCCGGTCACTCGAGGCGAGCCTCAACATGGCGGGCGAGCGTCAGCTGCCGTTCCAGGACCACCTCGGTAGTCTGATCGGCATCGACATGGCGCAGTGGTGGCGGCCGACTGCGGCCAACTACTTCGACCGGGTGTCAAAGCAGGTGATCCTCGACGCGTTGACCGACGTCGGCGGTCTTGAGCTTTCCTCGCGCTTTGCCTCGGTCAAGAAAGGCGATCTCGCGATGAGCGCCGAGCGTGTCTTCGCCGGCACTTACATTACCGAAGTCGAAGTACGCGAGAAGGCTCTGGCCTGGGTGCCTGAGGTCATGCGCTTCGCTCCCGCTGCGCCAGAGGCTGGCGAGCCCGAAATTGACGCCACTGACGCTGAGCCAGGCGTCGACACCGAGCATCAGTCCCCCCGCGAGTTGGCCGCCTGACCTCCTCCTGACAGGTAAGGCCACTCGTACCTCGAGAAGCGGTCCTTCGGCTTACGCCGGAGGGCCGCTTCCTTTTTGGATGGAGAGCAGAGGGAGCGCGGATCCTGCGGCACTGACCGGCGAACCCGTCGCCGACTGTCCGGATGCCGCAATCAGGAGAACTATCGTGGCCTATCGCAAGGGACAGAGCAGCGGCGTGTCGCCCGCTACCCGCATCACACAGGAAATCATTGCTCGACTGGAGGCTGGCACGAAGCCGTGGATCAAGCCGTGGCGCGGCGTGCCCGTTTCGCGGCCCCTGCGGGCCTGCGGAATTCCGTACCGGGGCATGAATGTGTTCTGGCTGTGGATGGTTGCTGACATGTGCGGCTATGCCTCGCCGTTCTGGATGACGTATAACCAAGCCAAGTCTCTTGGAGCCCAGGTCCGCAAGGGCGAGAAGTCGACCATCGCGATCTTCTACAAGAGCTACACTAGGCAAGTGGAAGCTCCCGATACCGGCGAAAAGACCGACGAAGCCCGCCGGGTGCTGAAGGCCTATCCGGTCTTCAACGCCGATCAGGTCGACGGTCTGCCCGAGCGCTTCCATCCGGCTGCAACGCTGGAGCTGGTCGAGCCTGAAGGACGCGAGGCCGAACTCGACGCCTTCTTCGCCGCCATTCCGGTCAATCTTCGCCACCAGGGCTCTGAAGCCTATTACGAACCGACTGCTGATCGCGTCACGATGCCGCCGACCAGCCTGTTTTCCGGCTTCGACCACTACTATGCGACGCTCGCCCACGAGCTGTCGCACTGGACCGGCCATGCCAGCCGTCTGGGGCGTGATCTCAAGAACCGCTTCGGCACGGCGGCCTATGCCGCCGAAGAACTGGTAGCCGAGCTATCGAGCGCAATGCTCGGCGCTGAGCTGGGCCTGCCCGTCACACATCTCGACAGCCACGCGAGCTACATCGAGCATTGGCTCAAGTTATGGCGAGGTGAGCATAACTCGAGTAATCGCGAGGTGTCGATAATGTGAAGGAACGCGGCCAGATTGGCTGATGCCTGCGGTTTCCTATCAACGTTCCTTCACATTATTTCAGAGCGTGTCGAGCCAGGCGAGCACGCTTGCATCGCGCTTCCAAGATGGCTGACCGCCGGGAGTTGCCGGAGCGGCGACCTGTTCCAAGGCCTTCCGCTTCGTTTCCAGATTGGCCCTGGCATAGTGGTTGGTCGTGTCGAGGCTCACATGGCCGAGCCAACT
>CAACXH010000061.1_pt1 | contig 10272 bp, 8 predicted proteins | sample 2275881 | NCBI WGS metagenome assembly CAACXH01 (sample SAMEA5312483, study PRJEB27640) | indoor metagenome | biome: indoor environment; feature: controlled; material: polymer antistatic dissipative epoxy resin | place: Italy | collected 2014-05-27 | reverse complement strand
GCGCCGCGCCCCACATTGCGACACCCCCGCCAAGGCTGGCGCGCTTTCCAGCGCGCTGGCCTTTTTTCGTGCCACCGGACGCCGCCGCGCCTGACGGCGCGGCGGCGGGAGGAACCCAAAAAGGGAAGGGCCGACAGTCTCACGTCCCCGCGCCGGGAACGGCAGCCGCGCCGTTGTCTCCCTTCGCGGGCGCTTGGGCCGTTGGCGCTTTCCCCGAACGGGAGGCATCGGGCGCAACCGATGCCCCCTTGAGCGCGGCCAGCGCGGCAGCACCGCCCAGCCGCAACACATGGCCCAGCACGTCGCGGAACTCGCGTTCCGACACTTGCTCGACCGGCAGCGCCGTGACGATTCCCGCATAGCGATCGCGCAGCCTCTGGCGCGTTGCGGCAATCTCGCTCGCAATACGTTTCTCGCGCGCTTCCAGATCGGCGAGCTTATCGCGTTCAGACATTTTCGGCATGACCAGTTTCCTTGTTCAGGCTGGCCCACTCGTCACGCCCGCCTTGTCGCACAGGCGCACACGCGCCACAAGCGACCCCCGCCGCATAGCGCGGCAAATTCCCCCACATCGACCGAAACCGCAAGGGTGCGCCCGGCAGCGGTAGAGATGACGCAGCGACGCTGTCGCTGCGGGCAAGCGACGCACGCGCTGCGCGGTTTGTAATGCACCGTACGCACGGGTGCTGTGGCCGAAAACGGCCCTGTAATCAGTGCCTTGCGCTGGCAGACGCGTCAGCCAAAAAACCACAAAAGTGGCTGACACGTCTGCCGCCCCAGAAAGCGGCGTCCCAAACCCCCAGCATTTCCGCCGTTTTCTGCTGGCAGACGCGTCTGCCACGTCGATTTTATTGTGATTGCCGTCCATCCGCGCTATATTGCGGCTGCGTCGTGATCTCCTTGCCGAAGCTCCTGATGGAGCGCCCACGTTGGCAAGGATCACAATCCGGATAGACGATGCGCTTTGCGAGCGGCTGCAGCGCCGTGCTCGTAAAGTCGGCATCAGCGTTGCCGAACTCCTCCGCCCTGCGATCGACCAGGCCGCCGACCCTCGCGGCGGCTACGTCTATACGACGCAGGACGAAATCCTCTCCTGCGTCATACAGACACTCTCGATCGTCGCGGCATCGGTACGCCGTCGGTCGCCCGAAGCGCTCGAGCAGGGCATGGCCGACGCCAAAGCGTTGCTCGAAGCGAAGGGCCTGCTCGGGCCGGAGGACCAGCCATGAGCGGGCGTGGGGATACCCCCGTCACGGGCGCGCTTGTCGGCTCCCTGTCCCCCACTAGAGGCTCCTGCCACGGTGGCGATGGCGGCGATCGCTTCCTTCTGCCGTCCGGGTCTCACCCCGAACTGAAGGATCAGGCGGTCCCGGATGCCTCTGTTCGGGGGAGGGCGCAATCATGAGCATCTTCCGTAACGACACATTGGGCTCATGGACCCGCGGTGGTCAGGCGATCGTCCACAATGTCAGGATGACCACCCAGGTCTTCTTCCAGACCGTGGTCGCGGGGATCGTCCTGTGGGCGATGGGGACTGGCTGGTATGCCTTCGAGAAGTCGAGCGAGTATCAGCGTTTCGTTCTGGTCAAGATGGCGGAGGCCAGCTTCAAGGCCGATACCGCGCGAGGAACCAGTGACCCCATGCTGTTCCGCACCCCGGACGGTCGGGAATATTGGACGTCGGCCGACGCCCTTATCGAATCCCGCGTCGGTAAGAAGGCGCTCGGTAAACTCGAAACCGACCTCATCCATGGGGCGGCCATTGCCGGTATGGGGGCACTCGCCGCGCTGGTTTTCGCCTGGTTCTATTTTACCCGGACAGGACGCGGCCTCGGGTCCAACGAATATATTCGCGGCGCCCGCTTTGGGACGATCTCGGAAGTCCGCCGTGCTCTCCGGGGGCAGAAGAAAGGGGCGCTCAACATCGGCGGCGTCGCGGTGCCAGAGGCCTTCGAGCCGGAGCATATCCTGCTTGTCGGCGCCCCCGGCACGGGGAAAACCAACCTCATCACCACCATGCTCGCTGGGATCCGCAAGCAGGGCAAGCGGGCCATCGTCTATGACACCGCCGGGAGCTTCGTCGAGAAATTCTACCGCCCCGGACGCGACATCCTCCTTAACCCGCTGGACAAGCGCACTGACATCTGGAGCCCCTGGGTCGATGTCCCGCAGGAGTATCACTACGACCAGATCGCGGAATCTACCATCCCCGACAAGCATGGCGATCCCTTCTGGTCGAAGGCAGCACGCGGTACGCTGGTCGCGGTCCTGCGCAAGCTTGCCCGGCAGAAGCACACCCTCATCTCGATCCTGCTCGACCGCGTGCTCCGCTCCCCGGTCGCGGACCTCGCCGCCTATGTGAAGGGCACTGATGCCGCCGCGTTCATCTCCTCGGAAGGGGAGCGCACTTCTGCCGGCGTCCAGGCCGAGCTCGCCTCGGTCATGCGCAGTTTCTCCTATCTTGACGATACGGTGGACGGTTTCTCGATCCGTAAATGGGTCGAGGACGAGAAGGACGACAGCTGGCTGTTCGTGACCGTCAAGGCCGACCAGCTTCCCTCGCTGCGTCCCCTCATCACCGTCTGGCTCGATATCGCGATCAGCGCGATCATGAGCCTTACGCCCGATCGCAACCGGCGGCTCTATTGCGTGATCGACGAGTTGCCGACGCTTCAGAAGCTTCCTTCGCTATCCGACTTCCTGGCCCGTGCGCGCAAATATGGGGGCTGCGGCATATTGGGGTTCCAGTCCTATCCCCAGCTCAATGCCACCTACGGCAAGGAGGATGCCGCCGCCATCACCGGCTACTGCTCGACCTGGGTGGCGCTCCGGGCCAACGATTCCGATACCTCGGAACTCATCTCCAAGAATCTCGGCCGGGTCGAGCAAGTCGAGGCGAACGAGGGCATGTCCTACGGCGTCAACGACATGCGCGACGGGGTGAACTTAAGCCGTATGCAGGTGACCCGCCCGCTGGTGATGGACACCGAGGTCAACCACCTGCCCAACCTTTCGGGGTTTCTCCGGTTCGGTCGCAACCTCCCCGTCGTGCGCTTCACTGATCGCTTCAATCTCCTGCCAACGGTCGCACCCGCCTTCATCGAACGGAACGAACCGCCCAAGCGACTGCCGATCGGCGAGAAGATCATATGCGAGACACGGAAAAGTCGCCGGGCGGCGCAAGCACGACAAACGGCCGCTAGGAAAGGAGAGGCTTCATCGGACCAAGGCGCAAGACCGACACCCGGGAAGCCGCAGGGCGACTTTTTCAACCGCCCGAACGATCCTCCACCCGTGGACGAGACGACCGGTGTGCCGATCCCCGAAGAGGCGGCCGGTCACGACAAAAGCACAATACCTCCGGATCATCCTGATCCCGACATGGGCGAGGGCGATTTGCCGATCGAGGACCATGCTGATGCGGACGACGTGGTCGCGACGCCCATCCCACTGCTGGGCGCGCGGCGGGGGACCCTTCGCGTATCGCTCGATAGCCATGGCCGGTCCGAAGGACCGCGCGAGAAGGCGAAGCCGGCATGATACATCCCCGCCGTCTCAAGGGCACGGCCGCCAATATCAGCCGCTACTATACGATCGGCGACTATTATACCAAGGGCGGCGACGAACCGTCTGAATGGGGTGGCAAGCTTGCTCCCGGTCTCGGCCTGTCGGGCAAGGTCGATCCCAAACAGTTCGAGGAACTGCTGGCCGGCAAGGTCGGCGACCAGCAACTCGGTCGGCGCCGCAAGGAAGGTATCCAGCACCATCCCGGCTGGGACTTCAACATCAGCGCCCCCAAGTCGATCTCGATCCTGGCGCTGGTGACGGGCGACGAGCGGATCATCGCAGCGCATGAACGGGCGGTTGGCGTCGCGCTGGCCCATCTTGAAGAGCATGCCGAACTGCGCCGCCGCGTCGAGGGCGAGATCGTCCATGAAACGACCGGCCGGCTTCTCTTCGCCCGCTTCACCGAACATGCGAGCCGCGACCTCGATCCGCACCTTCATACCCATGTCGTCGTCCTCAACATGACCAACCATCTTCGTGGCGACCGGATGTCGAGCCTCGAGACGCGTTCGATGTTCGCGGAACAGCTCGTTACTGGGCAGATTTATCGCAACGAACTAGCCCATGACGTGCGTGAGCTCGGTCACGAGATTGTGTTCGATCCGCGCCGCGGTCTGTTCGAGGTAGCCGGCGTCCCCGGCGAAATGATCCGCGAATATTCGCAGCGGGCAGAGGAGATAAACGCCCATGCGAAGGAACATTGCCTCACCGGACAGGCTGCTCGGCGCATATCCTTCTTCGAGACGCGCAAAGCCAAGGAAAAGATCGGACTGGAGGACCTCCAGGAGCGGTGGAACAAACGTGCCGAACCCTGGCGCGAGGATCTCGACAAGCTCATGGCGGCCGTCGCGGAGCGCGGCGAACGCACGATCGAGACTGATCCGGGCGTCGCCCGCCGCGCTGCGCTATTCGGAATCCGGCAAAGCGAGACGCGTGAAGCGGTCAACAATATCGGGCGGCTGTACCGCACCGCGCTCGCCTCCCATGTCGGTGAGGTCCGGTTCGGTGACGTGCGTCCGATATTCGATGCTCAGGAAGCCGATCGCAAGCTGCTCCGCACAGTACGCCAGACCGGCGATCAACCGCTTCCACGGGGACGCTCGTCGCGGCGGACCGCGAAACTGGAACTGGCCCTGTCGGAACATCTATCGCTCGCCATGGGCGATGCCTCTCCCGTCGCCAGCTCCGAGCGGCTGGCAGAGGCCGCGGTTGCTGCCGGTCTGACGCAAGAGCAGGCGCGCGCGCTCGAAGGGATCGGTACGGGCAACAACCGTCTTGTCGCGATCCACGGCGTCGCGGGCGCAGGAAAATCGACCCTGGTCGGCGCGCTGGTCGATGCGACCCGCGACGATTACATGACAATCGCACTTGCGCCGACGTCTTCGGCAGCGGCAGAACTGGGTAACCAGGCAAATATCGAATCCCGCACGGTCGCCTCACTGCTCGCCGGTGGCGGCCATAATATCACCGACAGGCATATTCTTGTGCTCGACGAGGCGGGCCAGCTCGGTAACCGTCAGGCATTGCGCATCCTGGAGATCAGCCGCGCGACCGGCGCGAGGCTCATCCTGCTTGGCGACAACAAGCAGACCGGTGCGATCGAGCAGGGCAAGGCGTTCTGGCTCCTTCAGCAGCTGGGACTGCCCACCAGTCAACTTCTCGATCCCATGCGCCAGCAAACCAGGACGACGAAAGAGTCGGTGGCGATGGCGCGCAAGGGCGACTATGCGGCTTCGCTTGCCGCGCTCGATCGTGTGAACACCGGGGAGACCGCAGAGGCTCTCGCCAAGGATATCGTCGTCGAGTGGACCCGGCTGCGGCCCGCTGCGCGCAATGCCACCAATATCCTTGTGCTCGACAATGCGACCCGGTTGATCGTCAACAGCCACATCCGCGAAGTGCTGAAACGCGAGGGCGCGGTCGCGGCCAATGATCACCGGCTCGAAGTCCTGACGCCGGCGGGCATGACAGATCAGGAAAAGCAGATCGCCCGCTTCTACACTGAAGGCCAGGTGCTCAAGTTTGCGCGCGACTACGCGGGTCTCGGAATCGCCCGGGACGCGGAATATCGCGTGGTCGGGATTGGGCGGAATAATAATGGCCGCCAGGTCGTGCGCCTGGCCGACGAGCATGGCCGTCAGATTGAATGGAATCCCCGGCTTGGCAAAGCGGCGCACGTCAACGTCTTCCTGACCGAGCAGCGCCAGCTCGGCGAGGGGGACCGCATCCAGTGGCGGCTCGTCAACAAGGATATCGGCGTCAAGAACGCCGAGCGTGGCACTGTGTTGGCCTTCGACGGGACGATTGCCACTATCAAATGGGACCGCGGCGAGCGTGTGCAGGATGTGGACCTGTCCGCTCATAGGACCTGGGACCACGGCTACGCGGAAACTGTCTATTCCTCCCAGTCGAAAAGCTACCCGCGGACCTATGTGCTGGCGCCGGTCGAATCCGGTCTGGTCAACGGCCAGAACTATTACACTGCGATCACCCGCGCTCGCTATGGTGTGAAGCTGTGGACCGAGGATGTGACACGTCTTGCGGCCAAGCTGGCGTCGCGCTCGGGCGAGAAGACCTCGACGCTCGAAGGGCTTGGCCGGCTCAAGGCCGACAGCCACAAGCAGCGGGGCGCGCGCCACAAGGAACGCCACGATCGGTCGCGCGAGGCGAATGCCCGCGAACGGGACGAACGCAACGCCGAGCGCGAACAGCGCCGGCAGGGGCGGGGTAACACAGGCCCGCCGGGCTTCGCTGACAGCCTTGCCAGTCGCGCGCAAGAGGCTGCCGTTTTGGTCGACCGCTTCCTGCGCGGCACTCTCGATCGCGATCGCGCGCCCGAATCCACCGAGCGTGGCAGCGCGCCCCATCATGTTCACCAGCCAGCACCTCAACCGCAGCATGACCATGGCGATCATGGCAGCGGACACGACCGATAGGAGGGTTACCCATGAATCTGAATCTTGTTCTCATTCTGATCCTCTGCACCGCACTGCTGGCGCTTCTCTTTCGTCACGACCGCATCCCCATCCGCCATCGATGGCGACGGCGGCAGGCCCGGGAGATGTGCGAGCAACTGCGGGGGCGGGACCGCGATCAGCCGGTCGCGCTCCATTATGCGCGGTTCCGCGCCATGGACCCGCTCGCGTTCGAGGAGTTGCTGCTCGAAGCCTTCGAGCGGCGCGGGCACCGCGTCATCCGCAATTGCCGCTATACGGGTGACGGCGGCGTCGACGGCGAAGTCATCATCGATGGAATACGCTTCCTGATCCAGGCCAAGCGCTACAAAGACGCCATCAGGCCCGAACATGTCTGGGACTTTGCCCAGCTCTGCGCCACCAGAAGGCAGCGCGGCCTGTTCATTCATACCGGCCGCACCGGCGGGATGAGTCGCGCCGTTGTCGATGGTGCGACGGGTATCCAGATCGTGTCAGGCCAGAAACTGCTCGCCCTGTTGACGGGGGCGCCGTTCTTACCTGACCTGTGTGAACCTCGTCGCCCCAGAGAAACCATCGCTTTCAGGCGGACGTCGTCATGAACGCGCTGTCCTGCTCACGATCGCAGCGACCCCGCTATTATATCGGCATCGCCTCGCTTTTGTCGCTCTCGCTTGTTCTCGCGCCAACGCCCGCACTGGCACAGCGTGGAGGATCGGCGGAGGCGGCCGAGCTCGCGCGCTGCATCCGCATTGCTGCGCGGGGCTATGGCTGGCTCGAAAAGACCCTCTGGGGACTGCGCAAGCAGGAGGCGGGCTGGATCGGAGCCGAAATCGCCAACACCAACGGAACGCATGACCTGGGACCGCTCCAGATCAACTCATGGTGGGTGCCCCGCATCGCCCGCCTCATCGGCAGGTCCGAGCATCAGGTCCGCCATTGGCTGCGCTACGATGCCTGCTTCAATGTCGAAGCGGCGCGCTGGATATTCATCTCCGGACTGGAGGCTACAGGCGACTATTGGAAGGCCATCGGCACTTATCACAGCCCCACCGCCTGGCGACAGCGGGCCTATGCAACAAAGGTCGCAACCCACATGCGCGTGAGGTTCGGACCGAAGGTGTTCGCAGCAACCGGTATCGACGCACCGAGATAGGGGCGACGAGAAGCGGGAACCGGTGGCCGGATATGGCAGTGTCGCCGTTTCCTGGGTGACTGGTATCCTAGGCTGCCATTGCTGGACGGCATTGGTGATGAGCTCGGCGCTACTATCTCAGCGTATGTGTTCGGGTGGGCCACGCGAGATGAACAGGTCAGTCAATCCTCGACCATGTTGTCGCTCTGGCGAAGGCAAACACTCAACTGGGCGTCAAACTAGCCGAGGTCTGGCGCGAGAGTGGGTAGAAGCTGATCGTCCTCGGCACCAGGGCTGAGGGGGAGGCCCGCGATGAAACGCTGTCGGTACTTCGCCGCAAGCTCTACGATATCACGCGGCTTGGCATGACAGTCGTCATCGCCGGTGACGAGACCGTGCCGCGTATTACCCCAGATCTGGCGTTTTTGGGGCAGAATGAACCGCAACGCTGTCGCGCTGGATCGCATTCGCATGGGCCGCGCCGCGCGTCCCAGTGTCCTCTACGGTCTTCGCGGTGTCGGCAAGACCGTGTTGCTGGTGACGATGCGGGATGCCGCCGAGGTGGAGGGGACGTCGATCTTTATGATCGAAGCGCCTGAGAACCGATCTCTCCCCGGCATTCTCGTTCGGCGCTTCGGGCGGCGCTGCTGCGGCTCCACCGAGAGAAGCAGGCTTCAGAGGGGGCGATCTCGAAGCGGATCTTTCGGATCTGATAGTCACGATAGGGAAGGCCGCACGGGAATGGGGTTCGGCGATGGAACTGGTGATCGATGAGGTGCAATACGTGCCTGAAGCGCAGCTTGCGGCGTTGACCAGCGCTTTGCGCCGGGCGAGGCAGAAGCAGTTGCCGGTGACGATGATCGCTGCAGGATTGCCTCAGCTTATTGGTCGAATGGGGCGCGCCAAATCCTATGCAGAACGCCTTTTCGAATTTGTTGCGATCGGGCTGCTCGACAATGTGTCTGCTAGAGATGCGATCTGCCTCCCGATTGAACGGGAAGGTGAAACGATCGAAGATATTGCGCTGAGCGCTATCGTGGATAGAACGCAAGGATATCCGTATTTCTTCCAGGAATGGGAGAAGCACAGTTGGGATGCCGCTGATATTCCCTGTCACAGAGGGGATGTCGATAGCGCGACGCGGAGCGCACTGGCCGAAGCGATGAGCGTGAAGGTTTCAAGCGTGGCGCCGACCCGCAACAATTTGATCGCCAAGGGGATGCTTTACAGTCCGGCCCATGGAGATACCGCGTTTACGGTGCCATTACTCGACGCGTTCATGCGGCGTGTAATGCCAAACGGCTAAGGTGAATATTTGGAATCGTTCTGTTCGGCTGCCCTATCCACCTGGCCATGTTTCATGAGGCCGAACCAACGGTGCTTACCCGATATGTTGGCAACTGGCGGCTTATCGCAAATAGAATGCCACCGGGATTGTCAGTTCCACCGAATCGGGGCGATCGGCGCGGTCGGTTGCAAATCCCAGCAATGGACGTGATTACAGAAGCGAAGATGGAGGCTCGTCGGAATGGCTATGAGAATTTAGGATGCGACCGAAGATTTTGATCGTGGGCGCCGGCTTTGGCGGAATGGCGGCTGTGAAAGCGCTAAAGCACGCGGATGCGGATGTACTCCTCGTCGATCGTACCAATCACCATCTTTTTCAGCCATTGCTTTATCAGGTCGCGACAGCGGCCCTGTCGCCGGCTGATATCGCCACGGCGAGCCGGGTGCTCCTGAGGCGAAACCGCAATGCGAGCGTCCTGATGGCCGATGTGACTGGCGTCGAACCGACCGCGCAGGTCGTGAAACTCGCAGACGGCAGAACGCTCCGCTACGATTATCTGGTCCTTGCCACTGGCGCGGCGTACAGTTTTTTCGGCCGTGACGAGTGGGCGGACCACGCAAAGGTCCTGAAATCGATCGATGACGCCTTGTCGATTCGGGACCGATTGCTGTTCGCGTTCGAACGCGCCGAGCAATGCGACGATCCTGCGGAGGTGACGAGGCTCCTGACATTCGTAGTCGTCGGGGGCGGTCCGACCGGTGTCGAACTGGCCGGCACCATTGCTGAACTGGCACGGACCACTCTCGCCCGTGATTTCCGGCATATCGATCCCCAATCGGCCCGCATCGTCCTGTGCGAGGCTGGCCAGCATGTCCTGGGCGCATTTCCCGGCGATCTGCCAGACTATGCGTCGGGCGCGCTTCGCTCGCTCGGCGTCGAGGTCCGTCTGGGCGAGGCGGTCACGCTCGTGGATGCGGACGGGATCGTTCTGGGCGATGAGCGGATCGACGCCGCTGTCGTGTTATGGTGCGCGGGCACGCAAGCGCGGCCCGCCGCGATCTGGCTTGGTGCCGCGGCTGCGCGCAATGGCGCCGTCAAGGTGACGGAGAATTGCTCCGTGCCCGGGCATGCCAACATCTTCGCGATCGGCGACGTCGCCAGCTTCGATCCGGGCACGGCCAAACCGCTGCCCGGCCTGGCCCCCGTGGCGAAGCAACAGGGAAAATATGTCGGAAGACTGATTGCCGACCGGATCGCGGGCCGCGAAAAGGCGGTGCCGTTTCGCTATCGCGATCTTGGTACGATGGCGGTCATCGGCAGATCCCGCGCGATCGCCGATTTCGGTCGTT
>CAACXH010000230.1_pt1 | contig 10299 bp, 11 predicted proteins | sample 2275881 | NCBI WGS metagenome assembly CAACXH01 (sample SAMEA5312483, study PRJEB27640) | indoor metagenome | biome: indoor environment; feature: controlled; material: polymer antistatic dissipative epoxy resin | place: Italy | collected 2014-05-27 | reverse complement strand
CATGCTTCCATCGCAACCACGCACGCCGGAAGCTTGGCAATGTACTCGATCAGCGTTTGGCGCCGCATTGACCTGCGTACGATGACGGCGCCTGCCGCATCAACGCCCACCACGCTGCAGGCATTCTTGCCCAGATCAACGCCAAGGATCACAATAGACATCGGTCCGCTCCTTTCCTTCTCAACCACCGGCATCATATCCAATGCTGGGGAAAAGGGGCGGGCCATCCCATAAAGCCCGCCCCGATAGCAGGGCGAGCCAGGCGGAGATGGCAAGCGGTTCACCGCTTGCTAAACCAACGTATCGCAACCGATGCTTTGACGCCAGATGCAACATGGAGACGAGGCCCGGCCAAGCCCTGCGAGCCGGGACTTTATTGCTGCAGCCGTGAACAGCGATGCGCAAGGCGACCCCGGCGCGGCTGTTGCAAGCACACATTCGGGAGGTTTGAATGGCGCCGAGGTCAGACCCTCTTACACAGTCCGCACAATGGCTAAAAGGGTGTCCCTGACAGGCGCCGCGGCGGCAAGCTCCATCAGGGACCACATATAGGTAGGGATTCGCTCGCTGGATGACAACGAGAAATGCGGCGCCCTGACACGTGTCGCGCCAACGTTAGACCGCGCCAGGAGCAGGAATTGGATAGCGAGTGTGCCATGGAAAGCCAAACGACGCCCGCCCCGCCATACAGTGTTTGAAATAAATATTCTCGATTTGACGCTACGGTGGGGTACGTTCTTCGTCGCCTGTCGGTTTGTTCATGCAACAATGTTGTCCGAAGGACCGTTCCTTAATTCAGATCATAGTTGGGGAACGTTTATGCAGACGCACGAAAGCCGTTCGTTTCAAGCGACCTTCGGGTCTCACTATCTCGCTCTCTACCATGTTGGCGAACGTAACAGATGCCCTGGATGTAGGGGCGAACAGTGGCTTGTGGGACGCATGATGGCGGAATGCTGCCAATGTGGTTCAGCCTTACCGCTTGAGCAGTTCAGCACGTACAGCGCCACCCCGCGCATCGAATGCCGCGATCATCAGGATCATGGTTTGCCGGAGTATCTGCGCCCGGTGGCCTAGGCCCGAGCAGTTACTGGCGATCGGTATGGGGTGATCCTGACCGGCCAACCGATTGCAAATACCGGTCAGGATCCGCTTAAGTATAAGCGCCGCCCATGTCGGCCGCAAGGTGGATGCCCGAGCGACCGATGCCCAAAGGCCCTATGCCATAACGGCGTAGGGTAGTGACGCCGCCTCGGAGCACACGGCAAATGGCGGCAGGTCGTCCGCATATCCTTCGCGCATAGCGGCTGCAAGGTAAGTCGTTTTGATGCTGAGACGAACAGGCTCGATCTGCACTCTATATTTGCTAAAACAAACTCTTGTCCGAATTCCCTGTATATCCATCCTCGGACAGAGGGCGGCACCTTAGGTCATAGCTGGGGGCCGCCCAATTGTGCTGTAAAATGCTTCCACGGCTGAAACATGGGTTCGATTCCCCGTGGGGTCACCAAAATACTCTTCCAGAGGGTATCAGAAGGTGCCGGGAACGGCGGATTTCTGCGGTTTTTCGTGGTATAGGTATCCCATACGGAGCGGTCTTGGACCACCGGATACCAGCATGTTGATGGTATGTCTGATGGTAGCGCGGCCCTCCCTTAGACGGAGATACCATCATGGCGCTTACCGCCGCTGCGATCAAAAACGCCAAGGGCCGGGAAAAGCCCTATAAGCTCACCGATAGCGATGGCCTGTTCCTCTATGTGACGCCCAATGGAGGGCGCTACTGGCGGATGAACTACCGCCATCTGGGCAAGCAGAAGACGCTGGCCTTCGGCGTCTATCCCGACACCGGCCTTGCCGATGCCCGCGAGCAGCGGGACGCTGCCCGCAAGGTGCTGGCGAAGGGCGACGACCCCGCCGAGAAAATCAAGATGGTTCGCATTGCCGCCACCGTGGCGGCGTCCAACAGCTTCAAGGCCGTAGCCGACGAATGGCTGGTGAAGGTCGAGCGCGAAGGCCGCTCCGCCGTCACCATGAAGAAACTGCGCTGGCTGCTGGCCTTCATCAATGCGTCGCTGGGCAAGCGCCCCGTTACCGCCATCACCGCGCAGGAGGTCTTGACCATGCTGCGCAAGATGGAGGGCAAGGGCCGCTATGAGACAGCCAAGCGGTTGCGCAGCACATGCAGCCAGATTTTCCGCTATGCCATCGCCACGGCCCGCGCAGAGCGCGACGTGGCGGCGGACCTGCGCGGGGCGCTGATCGCGCCCCAGCCCATCCACAGGGCTGCCATCACCAGCGCGGACAATGTGGGTGGACTGTTGCGCGCCATTCAGGCGTTCGAGGGCTTCGCCAACACCAAGGCGGCATTACAACTGCTACCTCATGTGTTCGTCCGTCCGGGCGAGCTACGCCATGCCGAATGGGCCGACTTCGATTTCCACAAGGCGCTGTGGACGGTCCCGGCACACAAGACCAAAATGCGTCGCGCTCATAGCATCCCCCTGTCCCGGCAGGCATTGGCGATCCTTGAAACCATCGAGCATGACGCGGACTATAGCCGCTTCCTGTTCCCGTCGCTTCGCTCAGTGGATCGGCCCATGTCAGAGAACACCATCAACGCCGCCTTGCGGCGTATGGGCTTCGCGCAAGACGAAATGACCGGCCACGGCTTCCGGGCGATGGCGGCGACATTGCTCAACGAGATGGGGCTATGGCATCCCGACGCGATCGAGCGCCAGCTTGCCCATTGCGACAATAATGCGGTGCGCCGCGCCTATACACGCGGCGAATATTGGGATGAGCGCGTCCGCATGATGCAGCATTGGTCCGACCATCTCGATGTCCTGCGCGACGGCCAGAAGGTCGTAACTGGCAAGTTCGGCAAGGCGAAAAGCCAAGCGGCCTGATCGCAGCCATCCAATGTCGCCGTGCCCTCGCCAAAAAGAAACAAGGGCACGGCGGCAGGATCAAACGCCCAACTCTTCCCGATAGCTTGCCGGATCAGCAATCCACCGGTTGACGGCGGACTCCCGCCAACCAGCGCCATGAACGCTGATCTTCACCTGCCGTGGGAAAGTGCCTTCGCCCATCTTGCGATAGAGCGTCGTGCGGGAAAACCCGGTGCGGGCCAATACGGTTTTCAATCTTATGATACGGTCTGGGTTATTCATGGGGGCAATCTCTTCAAATCAGGATGTTGCACGCGCCCCCGGCCACGAGCATTGGATGCCTTGCCGTTCCGGACAAGAGCCTTCCGGGCGCACAAGCAGCTAAGCTTGGAGGTTATGGTGGACGCTGGCGGCAATCGGCGGTCAGCGGCGGAAAACGGCGGAATTTGGCGTAGGCTTCTCACTGACGAGGATCAGTGCAGATTTTTTCCCACTCTGTACCAAAATCCCATGCGCAGCCTTCGCAACCGCCCCGTTCCGGGGGGCAGCGCAAAGGGCGCTAGGCCGAGTCGATCATGGGATGCTCCTTTGAAAGGACCACCTTCGCAGCGTGATGAAGCAGGAACTCATGGTCACTCGCGGCCTGTCCCCTGTCAAGAAGGCCGAAGCGGTATCGACTTATCCCATCGGCGTTGCACTATAACGCTTTGTGTTATATATCGCAGAAGAAGCAGGAGAACCGCCATCGCCCGCATTTTCAAGAATGGATGGTTCGAGCGCTTCGCGCGGAAGGAGCGGATTGCCGATGCATCGCTTCGTGAGGCGGTGCAGCGCGCGGAAAGTGGCCTTGTGGATGCCGACCTTGGCGGCGGCGTCATCAAGCAGCGGGGCGCGCGCACCGGACAGGGCAAGTCAGGCGGCTATCGCACGCTGATCCTGTTCAAACAGGGTGACAGGGCGATATTCGCTTTCGGGTTCGCAAAGAGTGCGCAGGCGAACATATCGAAAGCCGACCTGGCCTTGCTGCGTAATGCAGCGACCGAGGCGCTGGAATGGAGCGCAGAGGAACTGGACCGGCTAGTGGTGTCGGGAACGCTATTGGAGATAGACGATGGGAACGACGGTGAAGGATAAGAGCTATCCTAGCGAGATCGCGGGCGCGATTCATGAGATGATGAGCGACGCCCATGACGCGGGCGTGGTATCGCGTGCGACGCTGCGTACCTTTGACGAGGCGTGCCTTTCTCCCGCCCCCGCAATGGCAGGCGATGAAATTCGGGCGATCCGCGAGCGCGAGCATGTCTCGCAGCCGGTGTTTGCCGCGTATCTCAATGTCTCGCGCAATCTCGTGTCCGATTGGGAGCGCGGCGTGAAGCGGCCCGGTGGCCCTGCCCTGCGCCTGCTGTCGATCATCCAGCGCAAGGGATTGCAGGCGGTCGCGTAGCCCCTCGTGCCGGATTCACCTGATTGTCGGTTGCGATCTTGTCTGTGCAGAATAATCCCGCAACGAGCTGGCTAGTGTGGAAGGTGAATTGAGTGGACGTTGAGTTCCGGCAAGGCTGGGGATGGCTGGTCCTTGCCGCGCTGACGATTTCGACCATTGGCGACGAAATCACGCTGCTGACGCTAATGTTCCGTACCGCCGAGAATGCGTCCGCCTATGCGGTGCCTATGCTGCTGATCGCGGAGTTGCTGCCCGGTCTCATCGCCGCGCCCTATCCGGGCCGCCTGATCGACCGCCGGGACGCGGCTTGCATTCTAGTCATGGCATCGGCTCTGCAAGCTGGCGTGATTACGCTCATCGCCCACTATCCCATGTTTACCCTCGTAGGGGCAGCACTGTTGAGCGTGCTGTTCACGATCAGCAGTGCTGCGACATTCGCGCTGATTCCGGTGCTGGCGAATGGGTTGGGAATGACGCTCGCGCGCGCCAATTCCCTTCTGGAAATAGTCCGCAGCCTTGGGATGCTCGCTGGTCCTGTCGCTGGCGGCGTGCTGGTGGGCTGGATCGGATCAGGCAATGCTCTTTTGGCCGATGCCGTCAGTTTTGCTCTTCTGGCGCTTGTCGTGATGGCGAGCGGCCTAAGCCGCAAGCGCAGCCGGGCGATCAGGAAGAACAAACCCTGTTCGCGGACTATCTACCGCTGCTCCGCAATCGACGCTTGATGGTGGTGACGGGCGCGCTCAGTCTTGAAGTGTTCGCGACCGCCATTGCTGACGTTGCTTTCGTCTTCCTCGTCATGGTGACGCTGGGAAGCGGGCCGACTGCCTTCGGCGTGTTGACGGCGCTATGGGCAGGCGGGATGCTGATCGGCGCTGCTCTGGCCGAACGGGCCATCGGCCATAGGATTGGCCTGGCCGCGTTCGGCACGGCCGCTGTCATGGGCGCGACGATGCTGTTGATCGGCCTCGCACCGATTGGATTTGCGATCGTCGCTGTCGCCTTCATCCTGGGCGGCGGGGCGAACAGTATCCACAATGTCGCTGTCCGCACCCTGCTTCAATCGGAATGCTCGCCCGCCGATCATGGCAAGGTCGCAGCGATCTATGGTGCGGTGACGCGTACCGCCGTCATCGGTGGCTATGTCGCCGGTGCTTCTTCGTGTCAAACTATGCGCCATCCGCGTATCTCGTCGGCGGCCTGCTAGGCGTCGGTGCGGGCCTAATCGGGTGGCGGATGTTCAATGGGCGATGGAGTGCCGCATCCGCCAACGCATAGAAGTACTGGGATTGACCTGATTTCTGTGCATCACCGAAATGACGGCCTAAGCCGATGAAATGGCGGCTTCCGGCATACAAGTCGGCTTAGCCGGCAAGGCCACGCGCCAAAGACAGGGTGGGCCTTCGCTCCCCCGAGCCAGCGCGACACATCGTCTTCCTCCGAGAGTTTGGCAGCTTGCACTGTGCACATGATACGTCGCCAGTTGCCCGGCGAGCTTGTTTTTGTTAGCCAAAGTCGTCGACTCCCGAGGTGGCGTCCGACTCTGCGGCCTCGGCGCGAGTCGAAATTACCATGCGGATTTGGCTCAAGGCGCTTGAAACACAGTCGCCGCCGTGCGCGCCACATCCCGCGGTCAAACGGATGAAATCCACTTCGATGAGCGGCAACAAAGATGAATAGCGTTGATGAAATCGGTCTCGGCCCTGCCCGCTCGGCATCGGCGGCCGATCATTCACGTGTTCGGCCGGGTGGGACGCACGATGCCGCAGCACATCTCGCCGCGATCGTGGAATCCTCGGATGACGCCATTCTGACGAAGGATCTCGACGGGATCGTCACCAGTTGGAACGAGGCAGCGGAGCGCCTGTTCGGCTATTCCGCGCCCGAGATCATCGGAAAGTCGATTACGCTTCTTCTGCCCTACGATCGACAGGACGAGGAAGCGCCGATCTTGGCCCGCCTGCGCCGCGGCGAGCGCGTACGGCACTACGAAACCGTGAGGCGGCGCAAAGACGGAAGTCTGGTGGATATCTCGCTCAGCGTCTCGCCGCTCCGCGACCCCGCCGGCACGGTCATTGGCGCCTCCACGATCGCGCGGGACATCTCGGAGCGCAAACAGGCCGAGGAGCAGCAACGGCTGCTGCTTCACGAGATGGACCATCGCATCAGGAACCTGTTCACGCTTTCCGCCAGCCTCATCCGCATGAGCTCGAGTGAGGTCAGCAGCGCGGAGGAACTGGCCACCATAGTGCAGGAGCGATTGGGGGCATTGGCGCGAGCGCATGCCCTTACGATGTCGAAAACCCCTCGCGCCGGCGCCGGCGATTCCGTAGGACTGCATGCCCTGCTCGAGACCATCGTCGCGCCTTATCAGACCGGGGGCGATGACCCCCGCATACGGATCGTCGGCGGCGACCTCGACCTTGCCGGAGCGGCTGTTACGGCACTCGCATTGATCTTCTATGAGCTTGCCACGAACGCCGCCAAACATGGGGCGCTGTCATCGCCATCGGGGGCCGTCACGATCGAAGCCATCGTCGAAGATGATACCGTGTCGCTGATTTGGGACGAACGCGGAGCGTTGGTCGAGGAAGTGCCGAAAAAGGAGGGGTTCGGAAGCAAGCTCGAGCGACTGGCCACCGGACAGCTCGGCGGCGATATCGAGCGCGAATGGCAGCCGGACGGTGTGCGGATCGTTGTGACAATAGCGCGCGAGCGCCTGGGCACGTCAGCCCTTATCTAAGTTAGTCCTTATCTAAGTTCCGTCGGCCCGGGCAGACGCGCACCTGAGATGCGCTCGATCACCTCGCGCGCGATGCGTGACGGCACCGCCAAGCCGATGCCGACATTGCCGCCGGCCGGAGCGATGATCGCGCTGTTCACGCCGATCGCCTCGCCGCGCATGTTGATGAGCGGGCCGCCAGAATTGCCGGGATTGATCGGGGCGTCGGTCTGGACATAGCGCGGACCTCCTTCGGACGGCGCGCGTAATGCGCTGACGATTCCCGCGGTGACGGTCTGGCCCACCTCGAACGGATTGCCGATCGCCACGACATAGTCGCCCACCTGCGTGCTTTCGGAATCGCCCAGCGGGATCTGCTTCAATCCGCGCGCGGGGATTCGCAGCACGGCGATGTCGGTGCGCGGATCGCTGCCGAGAAACTCGGCCTCGACCTGACGATCGCCGAGACGGACCGCGATGGCATGGGCATTTTCGACGACATGATGATTGGTGACCACCAGGCCTCGGGCGGCATCGACGACGAATCCCGAGCCTGCCGAGATGCGCGGTGCCAGCGCCTCGTCGGGGACACCGAGGAAGAGCCTGTAATAGGGATCGCGCAGCAACGGGTTCTGCGCATAAGGCGACGCCTGCAGCACCGCGATGTTGACCACGGCCGGCGCGACGCGCTCGACCAGCGGCGCTACCGTGAGCCGATTGAGCGGAACGGCATCGACCGAAATCGGTGCTCTCACCGCGGCGATAGGCGCTTTACCTTCGGCATCGAGCCAAGCCACGGCCAAGCCGCCGGCGACGCCGGACGCGAGCCCGGTTGCCGCCAGCAGTACGAGCCAGCTGCGTGGCAGACGCAAGCGCGGTCCGCCTGTGCTCACAGCCGATCTTCTTTCGACTCCGGCGGCTTGGCGGCTGGCGCACCCTGCCGCCGACTCAGCCGCACTCCGAAGCCAATCAACACGACGCCCGCGACGACTGCGTAGATCGCGATCACCCAGGCGACCGACAGGATCGTGGCGAGAGGGTTCACTGCGAGTGCTACCGGCACAGCGAGGCCCAGTATGATGGAGAGCGCGCCGGACAGGCCGAGCAGCCACTCGCCCTCGATCTCCTTGCGCAGGCGGACCGCCGGCGCGATCTCCAGCACACCCGCCAGAATGGCCCAGGCGCTCAGCATGCCAAGCGTCACCAAGGCATAGCTGACCGTCGCGGCGAAGGGCATCAGCACGAACAGAGCGGCGACCGCGATGCCGATCACGCCGCGCAGGACGAGCGCCCACCACCGCTCCTCCCTGGCGGTAGCGCCCCTCACGCCGGCGATGGTGGAGAGCAGGCCGTCGGCGCCGGCATAGGCGGCGAAGACCATGGTGAAGGCGAACAGCGCGCTCACCGGAAACAGGATCGCAACGACGCCCAGGAGCAGGGCGAGGACGCCGCGGACCGCAAACCAGCCCCAGTTGCGACCGAGCAGCGAAGCGCCGGCGCGGGCGTCGCTGCCCGCACCGGTATGGAGAATTGTCGCCGACATGTTCGTCATGGATCGACCTCCTCCGTCATTCCTCGCGCTGCCCGAACAGGCCCAGCAGCAGCTGGAACAGGTTGATGAGGTTGAGGTAGAGCGACAGCGCGCCCATCACCGCCAGCTTGTCGGCGCGTTCACTGCCCGCATAGGCCAGGTACTCGCTCTTCAGCCGCTGGGTGTCCCAGGCGGTGAGGCCGGTGAACACCAGCACGCCGGCGATCGAGAAGACGAGCTGGAGCGTCGAGGAACCAACGACCAGGTTGACCAGACTGGCGATGACGACGCCGATGAGGCCGACCATCAGGAAGGTCGACCAGCGCGACAGGTCGATGCGGGTGGTGTAGCCCCACAGGCTCATGCCCGCGAACACCGCCGCCGCGCTCGCAAAGGCCAGTGCGATGCTGGCGTCGGTGAAGACGAGGAAGATGCTCGCCATCGACACGCCCATTACACCCGCAAAGGCGTAGAAGGCCATCCGGGCCTGTGCGATCGTCATCCGCTCCACGCGGAACGAGAAGAACAGCACGAAGGCGAGCGGCGCGAAGATCGCCGCCCATTTGAGCGGCGTGCCGAAGATCGGCTGATAGAGGCCGGGCGTGCTCGCGACCAGCAGCGCGACGAGCGCCGTGATGCCAAGGCCCAGCGCCATGTTGCGATAGACGCCGAGCATGTGCCGGCGCAGGCCCCCGTCGTAGACGGCTGCGCCTGTCACAGGCGCCGACGAAGGCGGGTATGTAAAAGGTGTTTTCATGCCTCACTCCATTGTATCCAAGTTGATGAGGCACTCGGGGCTTCGGCGTGAAGCCTGCGATCCTGCACCGAGCGCACTCGATGCGGTCCGACATCACGGAGGCTGGAACAGCCGCCGTCAGAGGGGCCCGGTCCGCAGGCCTAATCTTGTTTTTGTCACGGCCATTTCAAGGGGGCTTTCGAGGTGCATCAGTCTTCGAAAAGCGGATTGGTCGGCGAGCTGGCACCGCGAATTTTTTCTCTTGAAACCTGTTTGCGGCTTACTAGGTCTTTGTCGCCGGACGCCGAACCGGGTCCGGTGGGACACATGAGAGCGTCGGCTCTTTCCGGCGCATCTCATGCCCAAATTGCTCAAACGGAGGATTTGGAAATGAGAACCAACTTCGACTTCGCGCCCTACAGGCGCTCCACGGTCGGCTTCGACCGCCTCTTCAACCTGCTCGAGGCAGGCGCGCGCGAGGACGACGGCTATCCGCCCTTCGACATCCTCAAGGACGGCGAGGACAGCTACAGCATCACGCTTGCGGTCGCCGGATTCCGCCCCGAGGACATCGAGGTGGTGGCGCAGCAGAACCTGCTCACCGTCACCGGCAAGCGCGCCGATGACGAGGGCCAGGGCGAATATCTGCATCGCGGCATCGCCGCCCGCGCGTTCGAGCGGCGCTTCCAGCTCGCCGACTTCGTCGAAGCGGGCGAGGCCAGCTTCGAGAACGGCTTGCTCAGCATCGCGCTCAAGCGCGTGGTGCCCGAGGCGATGAAGCCGCGCCGGATCGAGATCGCTGGCGGGAAGGTTGCCCAGGATCGGATCGAAGCGCCCAGGGATAAGGCCCGCAAAGCGGCCTGATCCCGGATCAAAAGGTTTGCCGGCGCCGCCCCCCCAGCGGGCCGGCAGGCCTTGCCCCTTCCAGCCAGAAAAGGAGATGACCATCATGGCTTTTCGTGATCTCATTCCCTGGAG
>CAACXH010000464.1_pt1 | contig 10464 bp, 8 predicted proteins | sample 2275881 | NCBI WGS metagenome assembly CAACXH01 (sample SAMEA5312483, study PRJEB27640) | indoor metagenome | biome: indoor environment; feature: controlled; material: polymer antistatic dissipative epoxy resin | place: Italy | collected 2014-05-27 | reverse complement strand
TGGAACGCGACTACGCCATGGTAAAAAACGGCAATTGTGATTACAAACTGACCGTCGCCTATGACCCCGATCCGGATGGCATTTCCCTTGATGAGGAAATCCAAAGCCTCCTCTCCGAGATGTTCAACATCGCAGAGAGCTACAATTGCTCCATGGAAGCCGATATCTACGAGGTCGGTGGTCAGCAACGGTCCTGGTAGAATCAATCAAGCGTTCAGTGTTCGTTCTTCAACCTGGCCAAAATCGCAGCTTCGGGCCGACTGGGCCCGGCAGCGGATCGCGGCAATCGCGCGCGCCCTCGCCGCCTTGCCCGAGCCAGTGGCGATCTTCATCGACAACGCGGATCTAGGCGATGCAGACGCAAATCGGGAGCTGATCGACAGACTGGCTTTCGATGCCGGGTTCGATTGCCACCTGGTGGTCTCGTGCGCCACCGACGCGCCCTTTGATATGCGCCGCGCGATGATGGAGCTGCAGTTGCGGTCGATCGGTCCGGCCGAACTCGGCTTCGGACCCGAGGAGGTGGCGGCGCTGTTCGACGACGCCGGTATGCACGGCTACACGCCGCGTACGATCGCGCAGGTCCTCGCCCAGACCGAGGGCTGGCCGGCCGCGATCCGTCTAATCCAGGTCCTGGCATCCACCGGCAACGGCCCCGCCAGCCTGGACGCGCCCTTTCGCTTCGAGGGCCAGCGACTGGCCGATAGCCTGTTCGAAAACCTGATGAGCCGGTTGCCGGGGGAGCTTCAGCAATTCTTGGCTGAGATCGCGCCATTCGCCAGCTTCTCGCCCGAACTGCTGACATGGTCGGTTGAAGGCCCTCGCGCGGCCGGGTTCCTGGGCTACCTTGTGGACAGGAACATCCTGATCGTGACGCTGGGTGAAGAGGGCCAGTGGTTCCGCTTCCACGCGCTGTTCCGCCGCTACCTGTTGCGGATCGCCGACACGGTGGTGCCCGCCGAGCGCCGACAGCACGTCGCCCGGCGCGGGGCGCAGTGGCTGGAGCGCCAGGGCTTCATCGAGCCGGCGCTCGATCTTGCGGTGCAGGTCGAAGATTCGACATTGTCGGTCCGCTTGCTCGAGAAGCTGTCGTGGAGTCTGGTGCGCCGCAACGGCTACCTGCCCTCGTTCATCGCCTGGGCCGACAAGGTGACGCGCCTGGGCGGCATGCCGGGCACCGAAGCGAGCTTCTGGCTGGCGTGGGCGCTCGTCTTCGAACGCCGCTACGAAGACGCCTCGGCGGCAGTGTCCGACATGGAGGCGAAAATCGAGACGAGTTCGTCGTCAGATGCGCACAAGCGGCTCGCCCGCGCCAAAGCCGGCCTGGCAAGGATCGTGCTCAAGCTGCACATGGACGACATGCGCGCGCTGCAGGCGATCGTGCCCCAGTGGCTAGAGCACGCGTCCGACGCCGATCCGTTCGAACGCGGCGCGGCGGCGGGAACGCTCGCGTTGGCGCTTATGGTCGACAACCAATTCACCGCCGGGCGCAGCGCCGCACGCACGTCGATGTCCGCCGTTGCACCCACCACAAGCATCTACGGCCGGGCCTGGGCCTCCAACATCGCGGCGGCCATCGAGATTGCCGCTTGCGACATCGACAGCGTTGGCGACGTGCTGGACGATCTCGAAGCACAGATGCGGGCGAGCCGGAACGAGGACACGCTGATCGCCGCGGTGACCGCCTGCGTCAAAGCGCGCCTGCTCTACGAGCGTGGCGAACTGGCCACGGCTCTCGAACTTGCCGCGCAGGCGCTGCCGGTCGGCCGGACCTGCGGTTTGCTGGACTTCGTGTGGCTGGGACTGGAGGTGCTCCTCCCCGCCACCGTCCACGCGCAGGACGCGCCGCCGCCGATCGCCCTCGAGCAGTTGCGGCGCGTCGCCTCGGACTATCCCCGGCGGTTGACCAGCCTGCTCGATCTTGCGCTCATCCGGCTTCACTGCGCTGTCGGCGATCCGGCTCATGCGCAGGCGCTCGGCCGACGGGTCGGTATCTGGAGCCAGGATTGCCGATACATTACTCTGGACGACATCGTGCTTGAGAACGAGCGCACTGCGGCGGCGATGGCGGGCATCGCGCTGCTGACCGCGGCGGGCGAGCACAAGGCTGCCGGCGACTTGATCGAGCAGGAAACTGCGACAGCCAGGCGTGCAGGCCGTCGCGGTGCGATCATCGACCTGCATCTGGCGCAATGCGGGCTGCACATGACCAGCGGCGACGAGCGGCAGGCGACGCGCGCGCTGTCGCGAGCGCTGAACCATGCCGCGACCTGTGGCTCGGCACGGCCGTTTTACGAACAGCGCCTGCTCGTCACTAACGTGCTGCGCCATTCGCGGGTGAAGGACTTGGCGCTGGCCAGCGACGATGCGCGGGCCATGTACGACAAGGTGGTAGCGCTAGTCGGCGCGCAAGAACTGCCGGCGACAGGCGCGGCCATTCACTTGTCCGACCCGCTCACCCGCCGCGAACTGGAGCTGCTGCGGATGCTCGATGCGGGGCTCGACAATGCGCAGATGTCGGGATCGACCGGCATCTCGGTGCGCACCGTCAAATGGCACCTGCACAATCTCTACGCCAAGATGGGCGTGAAGAACCGCACCTCCGCCTTGGCGCGCGCGCGGAGCCTGCAACTGCTTCAATGATGAGGTTGGCGGATCAGGCAAACACGGACCGGCATGATGTCCGCCCTGATTGGCAGGCCATGCCTACCGCGCTGATAGCCAGACTCCGTTCTGCTCAGGAACGTGCGTCAAATCTCAAAAAGAATGCCTGCCGACTGCTAGGCAATCGGCAGGCCAGTGGGGTGGAAGCCGTGTGCGTCTCCAATGCGGAGTCCGCGAATTTTCGAAAGTAATCGCTCCGCCCGCTCGTGGTCGATCAGTAGCGGAAGCCGAGCGTCACGCCGTAAGTGCTCGGCATGCCTGCGATCGCCGTGATGGAGTCGATCGATCGCGAGACGTTGTTCAGGTAGTACTTGTTCGTGATGTTGCGGCCGAAGACCTCCGCACGCCAGCGGCCGTCCTGCAGCTCGATACCGCCACGCAGATCGACAAGCGCATAGCCGGGGATCTCGAACTGCGGCTCACGACCGAACAGCGCGTAGCTGTCCGAACGGTAGCTGACCGAGCCCCCGACGAACACTTCGGTGCCGACGCTGACTTCGCGGCGATACTCGATATCGCCGTTCAGCTGCCACTTGGGTGCGTTCGGAAGCTGCTCACCCTTGATGTCGACGGGACGCGACAGAGGCGTCGCGGTGACGAACGAGCGATCGACCTTGGCATCGACGTAAGTGCCCGAAGCCGTGACGCGCAGCCCTTCGAGCGGACGCGTCTCGATCGACAGTTCAGCGCCCTTGATGCTCGACTTGGGCACGTTCACCGAAGCGGGCAGGTTGCCGAAGGGGAAAATGTCGACGAAGCCGGTGATCTGCTTGTTGCGATAGTCGTAGTAGAATGCCGCACCGGTGATCTGGGCAAGGCGGCTCAGGTTGGTCTTGAAACCGGCCTCGTACGCCAGCACCGATTCCTGCTGCACGCGGGTGATCTGCGAAGTGCGGATGAACGGCGCCGGCGTGAACGAGCCGCCCTTGAAGCCCTTGGTAACGTTGGCGTAGATCAGACTGGTCGAGCTCGGCTTGTAGCTGATGCCGCCGCGCCAGGACGTGTTGGTCTCGTCCAGGTCGGAATTGACGATATCGACCGGTCGAAAGTCGTCACCGAGAGTGACGCACGCGCCCGGCGCGATCGTGGTCGGCACGCCATTGAAGCCGGGCAGCTGGCTACGCAGCGCGGTCGAGAGGATGCCGAACGCGCTCGCCGCGTCTCCGGTGCCCTGGTCCGCGGTACAGCCCACGAAGTCGTTCTTCTGGTCCGTGTAGCGGACCGAGCCCTGGATGGTCAGTTCGGGCGTGATCTCGTACTCCGCGCTGCCAAAGGCGGCCTTGGTCTTGATCAACTGGTCGTTCTGCTGGCGCAGGCCGAAGAACGAACCGCCCGGGATCGGAGCCAGAACGGTGTTGGTGGCACTGCCGGGCTGGAACAGCGTCTCGTTAAGATTAGCGCGCTGGTAGTTTCCACCGACCATCAGGCGCAGCTTGTCGATCGTGGCAGCGACGCGCAGTTCCTGGTTGAAGATCTTGAAGTTCTGCATGCTGCGCGTCGCGATGTTGCGCACGGCCGAACCGTCGTTGTCAGTCGGGATCAAGCCCTTAAAGTCAATGTACGAAGACAGCGAGGTCAGGGTGACGTCCGAACTCAGGTCAATGTCGCCGCGCAGCGAGATCTGCTGGAAGCGATTGTCACGCTTCAGGCTGAAACCTGGATCCCAGTCGCCGGCGCGGTTGTTGTTCGGCGCGATCGGCGACGCGGAAAGCGCTGCCTCAAGCGGCGGGTTGGCGCCGGGGAACTGCGGTGCAAACCCCTTGAACTGCTGGATGGGAGAATCCGAGTTGTCGAGCCAGCCGTTAGCATTCAGCTCGAAGCGTACGGTGTCGGTGGGCTTCCAGTCCAGGATAACGCGGCCGGCAAAGTAGCTGCGCTGCCCAGCGGTGTCGTCGCGGGTGATGCTGTACTGATAATCCCCGCGATCCTCGGCTTGCGCCGCGATTCGGATGCCCAGCGTGCTGGTGATCGGGAAGCTGGCGAAACCCGAAAGTTTCTTCTCATTGAAACGGCCGTAAGTGGCGTTAAGGCCAGCCGAAAATTCATCAGTCGGCTTGGCAGCGATGTAGTTGACCGCACCGCCGGTCGAGTTCTGGCCAAACAGCGTACCCTGCGGGCCCTTGAGCACCTCGACCCGCTCCACGTCAAGCAAAGCGCCGTTGGTGAGAATGGAAAGCGGGAGCGGGATCTGGTCGACGTAGACGCTGACGGCGGGGCTCGAAGCGCTCGAGAAGTCGAAGAAGCTGATGCCGCGAATACCAAAGACGGGCGTACCGTATTGGCTTTCCTGGAAAGTAAAGCCGGGGGCAATCTTACCCAGATCGGCAGTACTGGTGATACCTGCACTCGCGAGTTGCTGACCCGAAGCTGCGGTGATCGACAACGGCACGTCGAGCAGACGCTGGTCGCGCTTCTGCGCCGTAACGATGATCTCTCCGTCTGCGACGGTGGCCTGGCGCGATGACGCCTGCGCCTCAGGCACGGGATTCACCGCGTTGTCGACCGGCGTGGCCACTTGAGCGTCGCCCGACACCTCTTGCGCGGCCACGGGCACAGACAGCGCCAGCGAGATCGCGGACACCGTGAACATCATCGAATTGTGCTTCGTCAGCATCATACCTCTCCTGCCAAGTTATTAGTCGACTACTTGTTGCAGTCGCTTCGATTGCCGAGTGGTACCATCTCACAACTATCGCAAACTTCGTCTGGTTCCGTGCTTGCTCAAGGGACAATCAGTCTTGAGCGCAAATCACTACCTAGCGACATCGGCGATGCTGTCAGCAAAGTACCTCTTCAGTCTTGCTGACCGACATGGTCTAATACAGCTGATGGTGTCAAGAGTGTCAACGGCGGTCGGATTCCAGGCCATGATGGCGGAGTAAAAGCAGGCCATTGAAGATGAGCGCGGATGATATGCAAAGGGCCCCGATCGGGGCCCTTTGCATATTTGCCGTTTTGCGGCGGGTCAGTCGGTGGCGTGGGCGGGAGTGGCCTGGTTTTGCTCCGCCCCGGCAGCGCGGCGGCGGTGGGCGGACTGCTTGAGGCGGTAGCTGTCGCCGTTCATGGTGAGGATGCTGACGTGGTGGGTGAGCCGGTCGAGCAGCGCTCCGGTGAGCCGCTCGGACCCCAGAACTTGGGTCCAGTCCTCGAACGGCAGGTTGGAGGTGACGATCGTCGATCCCCGCTCGTAACGCTGCGAGAAGGTTTCGAACAACAGTTCCGCGCCCGTGGGCGAGAGCGGAACGTAGCCCAGTTCGTCAACGATCAGCAGCTTCACGGCGGCAAGGTCGCGCTGCATCTTGAGCAACCGCTTTTCGTCGCGGGCTTCCATCAACTGGTTCACCAGCGCCGCGGCGGTGGTGAACGCGACGGTGAAGCCCTTCTGGCAGGCCGCCAGGCCCAGCGCGAGCGCGACGTGGGTCTTGCCGGTGCCGCTGTTACCCAGCGCGATGATGTTTTCCCGCCGCAGGATGTATTCGCAACGCGCCAGCTCCAGGACGAGCATCTTGTTGAGGCTGGGGATGGCCGTGAAGTCGAAGGTATCGAGGCTCTTCACCGCCGGGAACCGGGCGGCACGGATCCGGCGCTCGACCGTGCGGCGTTCCCGGTCGATCAGCTCCAGTTCGATGAGGCGCAGCAGGTAGCGGGTATGATCGACGCCATCACGCGCGCATTCCCGGGCCAGCTTCTCATACTCGCGCAGTACCGTCGGCAGCTTGAGCTGCTTGAGGTGATGCGTCAGCAGAACCTGAGGCGTGCCTGCCGTGGTGCCGGCCGGCATCTTGTCGTCCGTTGCCCTGCTCATGCTGCCAGTTCCGGCAGGAGCGTGGCATAGTCGGCGGCGCGGGTCGTCTTTACCTCCATCTTGGGTAGGTGCGGATAGGAGGCCAGATCGAGCCGGGCGGGTCTGCGCTCGATGCGCGCCAGCGCGATCTGCTTGACCGCATCGAAGCCGATCGCGCCGATATGGATCGCCTCGTTTATCGCCAAGGTGACCACCTCCATCGGGATGGCCTCCAGAAGACGCAGCACCTGGATGAACTCGCGTTTGCCCTTGTTGCCCATCCGCGCCTCCAGGAGGTGACGCAGATGCTGGAACACCTCGGGCAAGTCCCAGCCCTGCAACGCGGCAGCTTGGTCGAGTGCTCCTGGCTTGGTCTCGATCAGCGCCAGATAATGGAGCGGGTTCGCCACGAACATGGCCTCGCCATAGCAGCGCGGGTGACGGGCGATCTCCTCGCTGCCGCACAGGATGACGACCTGATCGACGAAGCCCTTCACCACCACGTCCTGGAAGCCGTAGCGGGTCGGAACCGAGTAGTCGTTGGTCCGGTAGCGCACCAATGCTGTCGACGATACGCGGGCGATCCGCGTCTCGCACGGCTCGAACGTCCCTGACGGCAAGGGACGCATCGCAGCCAGGTCGGCCACGAGCCGCTCGCCGATCGTCTGGCTGTGCCGTCCGGCCCGCTCTTCCTGCCGAGCGCGGCAGCGGCGTTCCAATTCCGCGTTAAAGTCGTCGTAGCTCGCCGCCTGCGGGATCGGCACCATGAAGTGTGTCCGCGCGTGCTTGACCAGCCCTTCGACCTTTCCCTTGTCATTGCCCTTGCCGGGGCGCCCGAAGCGATCGGTGAACAGGTAGTGGCTGACCAGTCCGGTGAAGGCCTGGGTGCGCTCGCGCTTGCCGTCACCGCAGATCTTCGCGACCGCGATCTTCGTGTTGTCGTACAGGATCGAGCACGGCACGGCGCCGAAGAACGCACATGCCGAAACGTGCCCGTCGAGGAAAGCCTCGGTCGTCTCCGCCGGATAGGCCTTCACGAAGCAGGCATCCGACTGAGGCAGGTCCATGCAGAAGAAATGCACCTTCTGCCGGACGCCGCCGATCACCCCCACCGCCTCGCCAAAATCCACCTGCGCGTGGCCCGGTGGATGCGCCAGCGGTACGAACGTCTCGCGGCTGCGCGCTCGGCACTGCCGAACGTAATCCTTCACCACCGTGTAGCCACCGCCATAGCCATGCTCGTCGCGCAAACGCTCGAATATCCGCTTGGCCGTGTGCCGCTGCTTCACCGGCGCTATCCGGTCCTCCGCCAGGATCCGGTCAATCACCGGCAGCAACGGCCCCAGCTTCGGCTTCGCCACCGGCTTCGTGCGCGTGTAGCCCGGCGGCAGCGAGAACCGGCACATCTTGGCAATCGTATCACGGCTCAGGCCAAAGACCTTCGCCGCCTCACGCTGACTGTTCCCTTCCACAAACACAAAACGGCGAACCGCTGCGTAGACCTCCACGGCAAACATCCCTGGCCGCTCCAAAAAGAGCAACCTTATCCAATGGCCGGTTTTTACACCGCCGCGCTCAGCAAAACGCCGGCGCTCCATTGGCCTGGTTTGTCACCGCCATGCACAGCCGTCACTTCGGCCACCACGGGCGTTTTCCACGGCCTCACCATTTCGGGAGGCGGGCTTTCCTGCTCTACCTCGTCTGACGTGCCGTTCACGATCATGAAGAACGGCAACGCTGCAACGTCGTTCTTTTTCAACTCGGTGAACTTCGGAAGCGGCTGCAACTACAACGCCAATCTCAACACGGGCGCTGCTTTGACCGTCACGCCCTAATCGAAGCTAACAGGGGGGCGGGGCAACCCGCCCCCTTCTGCCGCCCGCGCCGATCGCGACGGCAATTCGGTTCAAAAGGCCACACGAACCGATCCTGCATAGCCGGCACGCGCGATCGAGCGCGCCACCCAGCTATAGGACTGACAGTGGATTCCATCGCGGCGCGCGCGAGCCCACGCCAGATCAATCACGAGATCGCCCCACCGTTTAGCGACGTTTTCGATCGCGGCCGTGGCGCGGCGATCATAGGGCAAAAGCCAAACGACCTTGCCGACCTGGAGCTTGCCCCGGATCGCGTTGAGATTGTCGGCGAGGTGCGGATTGCCGGCATCATTCGCGCCGGCCGAGATCACGGCGCTACCATAGGAACCCGCAGGCGTCCGATCGAGGATCGCGGCCGAGCCGATCCCGGCCCTCGCTACGACCGTGCAGCGGTTGCCGAGCGCAGCCCGCACCGCAGCGGCCGTGCCGTCCGCGTGACTATCGCCAAGGATCAGGCAGGACGCGAGCAGCATCACCGAAATTCGCCTCTATTGCCGCCGCAAGCATGTCTTGCGCGGCTATTTCAGCCGACGCCGCTTCCAGATCGATTTGGAAATATTCGGTTGGAAGCGGCATCGTTCGCGCGATCAGAAAATAGCGCAGGACCGCATTAGCTCCCGGCGTTCGCGCCCAGCGCCGCAGTGCCGGCGTATCCTTGAATCCACCCGTCGAGAGCATTTCCAAGACCGCCCGATTGATATCGTGAGCGTCGAGGATCAGTGGCACGTCACCTTCCGTTGCGTGCGGGGGCCAAGAGCCGCCCACCGTCATTCCTCCACGGCCGCGATCGAGCGCGGGACGTATCCGGAGGGATTGTAGGAAACCACCCGGATCGGCGACGAATAGGGGTTCATGCTCCCGGCCTTCGGAGAGGCCCGAGGAGCGCGCTTCGCTACGGCCGCCACCCGAACAGGCGAGGCTTGGGGAGTCGGCCTCGCAGCGATGACAGGGGCGGTTGTGACCGGCGCATTATTCACCGTCGCGATCGTCTGAGGCGTCACGGTCAGAGTGTCATAGGTATGGAAGCGCGACGACAGCCAGCTACCCCATTGGCGTGCATAGACCATGATCGCCGCCCGATAAGGGGCGTTGTGGATCGGCGTTCGCGAGTGGTAATTCGCCACCCGCGTCCAGATATCGCCGCGATCGTTTTTGATGTGTCCGCGCAGCCGCCACGCCGCCAGATCGTAGGAATAGCAGCCCGGTTGCGCCACGTCCGCCGTCCCGATCCCGTAGCGCGCGAGCGTGCGAATATAGGCGGTGTTGAACTGCATCGAGCCGATATCATAGGTCGCGTTGGTGTTGCGGACCCATTGCCCCGGCTTGCCGCCTTCCTTTTGAGCGACGGCAAGGATGATGTTGGCAGGCACGCCATACTTGGCCGCCGCGCCGATCGAGCAGACGACCTTTTCATGGATCGCGGGCGGGATATCCGCTGGCATCATGGATTATTCCCCCGATTCACAAACTCGGAAACTTCATTGCTGGCGTCCACACGAGTTGAGGGGTTGCTACCCCGCTGACTTCCCGAGATCGCGTCGCCGCCAAACCCGCCGGGGTCCGCGCCGATCGCTTCCGAAGGGCCGCCGTCGCCATCGAGCGCGCCGCCGTCAGAGCCACCACCACCGAACGAGCCCGAACTACCGGACGAATAGGAGCCGATCGGCGAGGTTGTTGATCCATACGAGCCGAACTCGCCGCCGCCAGTGCCGCCCGAGCTTCCACCGCCACGCGATCCCCCGCGCGATCCCCCTGCCCCGGTTGCTGGCGTCAGGGTTTCGCCGCCGCCTTTCCGCCTCGCAGCCGCCGAGCCGGGGTTGCGGATTTCCGATGCGATTTGGCCGCCGACCGTTCCGGCGACACGCGCGCGAGCCGCGTCAGCTACAGCGCCCATTTTGTTTGAAGCGGTTCGCGCGATCCCACCGCCGAGGTTAGAAGCCATATCGGCCGCGAACAGAGCACCCGTCGCCAACGCGCTACGGCCCTGCGATCCGCCGCCGCCTTCTCCCGCGCCGCCGGCCCCGCCGCCGTCTTCACCCAGCGCAGCGGACGCTTGCGCCGCAGAGCCGGCTTCCGCCGTCGCGGCCACGACTTCTTCGGCTGACCCGGCCGCCGCGCCATCGGGCTCCCCGACCGCCC
>CAACXH010000264.1_pt1 | contig 10480 bp, 10 predicted proteins | sample 2275881 | NCBI WGS metagenome assembly CAACXH01 (sample SAMEA5312483, study PRJEB27640) | indoor metagenome | biome: indoor environment; feature: controlled; material: polymer antistatic dissipative epoxy resin | place: Italy | collected 2014-05-27 | reverse complement strand
GTCGTCTACACCGTCGCCAGCGGCGCCAGCTACGGCGCGGCCTATTCCTTCTCCATCTGCGTGCTGATGGAAATGCAGTGGATCAACAGCCAGGCGATCCATGCGAATGAGTTCTTCCATGGCCCGTTCGAGGTGCTCGACAAGGACCGCGCCTTTATTCTCATGAAGGGCTGCGACAGCACCCGTGCGCTTGAAGACCGGGCGGACACCTTCCTCCACCGCTTCGGCTCGGCGGAGAAGATTCTTGTTCTCGATGCTGAAAAGCTCGATCTCGACGGTATCGATCCGCAATTCCGTGGCAACGTCGTCCCGCTCATTTTCTTCGACACCCTCTGGCGTTTCGCTTACAAGATCGCCGAACTGCGCAAGCACGAAATGCTGGAAGCGCGACGCTACATGAAGAAGATCTCCTACTGACACGGATGGCTGATGGACGAGCATGAACAGCTGATACCGCTCTATGAGCGGGTGCGACGTGCAATTCTGGCGGATATTGAATCCGGTGTTCTCGGCGAAGGCGGGTTCCTGCCCGCCGAGCCTGAACTTTGCGCGGCGCATGGTGTCAGCCGTATCACGCTCCGCCGCGCGATCTCGGAGCTTTGTGCCGAGGGACACCTCGTTCGGCAGCAAGGCAGAGGCACGCTCGTTGCGCTGCGCAAGGTTCGCCAAACGCTGGTGACCCTTTCCGGCTTCACGGAAACGATGAGCGGCCTTGGCCGCAGGAGTGGCCATCGCATTCTGTCCTTCGGGATAGAGGACAATGCCGCCGTCGCTGGCGGACGCCTTGCGGCGACGCGGCTTGCCCGCTTCGAGCGCGTGCTCGAAGTGGATGGGCGTCCCATGACGCTGGAGACGCTGTGGTTCGATGCTGAACGGCTGGAAGGCGTTATCCAGCCGGTTCGCGATGGCGGTTCCTTCTTCACCACGCTGCGCGAGCGCATGCACATTCAGCCAGCCGGCGCCGAGCGTCAGTTCGATGTCGGTTTCGCCACCCGCGAGGAAGCACAGATCCTCGCCATTCCATCCTCGCAGCCCGTCTACCGGATCGAGAAGATCGTTTTCGAGGCCGGTGACCGGCCGATTTCCTTCTCGAGACTTGTGACACCTTGCCACCTCGTGACATTCACGATGAGAAGCTGAAAGTTTCCTAATGCTCGTTTTCGATGCCGATGCCGTTCACGCTACCCTTGCCTGGCCCCTGCTGATCGAAGCGCTTCGCATCGCTCACCTGGGCGAAATGCCGCTCTCCGATGTCGTGCTGCAATCCGACCCGCGCGGCAGCGGCAATCAGTTCGTCACATTGCCGGGCTGGATTCCCGGAGGTCTGATCGGCGTGAAAATGGTCGGTGTCTTTCCCGGTAATGCCGACCTTCAGCCGCCGCAACCTTCCGTGCAGGGCCTCGTCGCCGCATTTGACGGTGCGACAGGCGCGCCGCGTATGGTGGCCGACGGGGCGGCCATGACAGCCCGCAAGACGGCCGGTGATTCCGCACTCGGGTCGCGCCTCCTGGCCCGTCCTGACGCCCGGACATTGCTCGTGGTCGGAGCAGGTGCCCTTGCTCCTCACGTCGCCCACGCCCATTCGGCGGCGCGTCCGTCGGTCGATCGTGTTCTGGTGTGGAACCGCACCCCGGCACGCGCCGAGGCGGTGGTGGCGGGGCTGAAGGCCGATGGACTGAATGCCGCGTTGGCAACTGATCTCGATCAGGCGGTCAGCGAGGCCGATATCATTTCGTGCGTCACGATGTCGGATACCCCGCTGGTCAAGGGCGCCTTGTTGCGGCCCGGCGCGCATCTCGACCTGATCGGGGCATACATGACGACGCTTCGGGAAGCCGACGACGAAGCCATGCAGCGCGGAACGATTTTCGTCGACACCCGGCGCGGCATGGAAGGTGCCGGCGATCTGGCGCAGCCGGTCGCATCCGGCATCCTCGGCTGGGATGCTGTCACGGCTGATATGTTCGATCTGGCGCAGGCAAGGCATCCGGGCCGGATTTCCGAAGACGAGATCACCATCTACAAAAACGTCGGCGGTGCTCATCTCGATCTATTCACCGTCGCGGCACTTATGGCGACGCACAACGCAACTGCTCCATGATGTGGGTGCGGCCTCACCGGTAGGTCGTTGCCATGATGGCGGCGATCACACTGGTGCGACAGAACCGCGTTCAATCAACTCAGCGGGCATAAGCACCGTGCGTGGTGGATAATCCTCGCCGTGAATGCGCTCCAGTAGCATCCGCGCAGCGGCCTCGCCCATGGCGAGGCGCGGCTGTGCAATGGTGGTGATGCCGGGGCGATGAAAGCTCATCCAGTCGAGATCGTCGAAGCAGATGATCGAGAGGTCCTGTGGAATTGAAAGCTTCAACTCGGAGAGCCCTCGCATGGCGCCTTCGGACATGGTGCCGTCCGTCGTGAACAGAGCCGTCGGCGGGTCGGGGACTTTCATCAGTCGGGGGAGCGCAGCCTGAGCGGCGCTGGCAGAATAGCCTCCCGCCCGTATCGTCAGGCGTGGGTCTACTGGCAAGCCCTCAATCCGGTGCGCACGGATATAGCCAAGAAGGCGCTGCCAACTTGGATAAAGCGTTTCGCTTTCGATCGGATCTCCCGCGACAGCGCGCGCCAGAAACCCGTCCAGTCCGTCGATCTCCTGATCGACGAGTTCCGCAACAATGCCGATCCGCCGGTGACCGGCGGCTATCAGATAGCGCACGGCCTGTTCGGCAGCGGCAATATTGTCGGTCGCCACGCGGTCCACCATCAGACCGGCGACAGCACGGTCGATCAGAACGAGCGGCACGCCCATGCCCCGCAGATTGTGCAGGTGCCGCGCCTTGCGCGTGTCGCTGGGGGTGACGATCAACCCGTCCACCTGCTTCTGTGCCAGAAGCTCCACCGAGTGAACTTCCTTGGACTGCGACTCGTCACTATTGGTGATCAGCAGCCCGAAACCGTTGGCTTCCGCGACGTTGGAAATACCGCGCAGAACCGAAGCGTAGAACGGGTTCTGAATATCGCCGGCCACGACGCCGATAGTTCGGGTCTTGCCGGTAATGAGGCTGCGCGCCAGCGCATTGGGCCGATAGCCGAGCTTCTGGGCGGCCTTGAGCACCTGTTCTTTCTTGTCGTCACTGGTGTAGCCGTAACCGCCCAGCACGCGCCCCGCGGTCGCCGTGGAAACGCCTGCTGCACGTGCGACATCGGTGATCGTCGCCTTGCTTTTAGGAGCCAACTGGCAATTCCTCTCATCTTTTGTTCTGCCGGAGTGAGAATCTTATCATGTCTGGTCGGAAGAAAATGGTGGCTGTTTCTTGGCTTTAGCAGATCGACGGTGGTTTTCAACGCTCCATAAAGCCGGTCATCTGAAAGATGACACTTGACGGATGGATATTCGCCGTGCCTCATATGTGAGAACGTTCTCTAAATGATTGCAAGGGGAACCGGAGAACGCAATCGCGGACCCGCCGGGTTTCGCATAACAAGGAGGCTGTCATGTTCAAATCCATTCTGGCCGGGTGTGTCCTGAGCGCATTGACGGCGGTGAGCGCATTCGCGGACGTCATTCCCGCTCTGCGCGATGCACTGCCGCAGGAATACAAGGATAATGGTATCAAGGCTGCGGTCTTCAACGACTGGGCGCCCGATGAGTATCTTGATGCCGATGGCCAGCTCAAGGGCTGGAGCGTGGACCTCGCCAAGGAGATGGAAGTACGTCTCGGCGTTCCCTTCACTTTCGAGGGTACGAGCTTCGATGCCATCATTCCGGGGCTTCAGTCCAAGCGTTTCGATGCCGGCTTCTCCTCCTTTGGCACAACCGCCGAGCGGCTGAAGACGCTTGACTTCGTTTCCCAGCGGCGGATCGGCACCTCGTTCGCTTACCCGGCAAACAGCAAGCTCGCCGTCAAGTCCGCCTCCGATGCCTGCGGCCTGACGATAGCGGTTCTGAATGGCTCCTGGGACATCGGGCTCCTTGAAAAGCTCAACGCCAATGAATGCAAGGACAAGCCGGTCGTCATGCAGACGCACGCCACGCAGGCGCAGGCTGAACTTGCCGTTCGTTCCAATCGCGCCGAAGCCACCGTCGGCGGCTCGGTCAAGCTCAGCTACATGGCGACGCAGACCGGCGATCTGAAGGTTTCGGAACTGGTTCTATCGCCTGTCAACAGCTGCATCGGCGTGCGCAAGGGCGATCCGCTCGGCCAGGTGCTGACGGACGCGATTCAATCGATGATCGATGACGGCACATACGAGAAGATCATGGCCAAGTGGGGCCTGAACGACAGTGGCATGCTGAGCAAGGCACTGTTGATCACGGAAGAAAACCCGGTTGATCTCTGACGCAGTTTCGCCGGCTGCAAAAGCGTATCCCGGCCCGGATGGTCATCCGGGCCGAAGCAGACAGCTCAGGATCGGCAGCAAGGAATAAAGATGTCTGAAAAATCGCCGGAGCGTCCCTCGATCCACGACTTGAAGCCCATCGCGGTGCCTAAAATAGGCCACTGGATCGGCGGCGTGGCTCTGACCATCCTTGCCATAGTGTTCCTGCAGGTGCTCGTCACCAACAAGAACATGCAGTGGGGCGTGGTCGCCACATATATGTTCAACCCTGCGATCCTTTCCGGCCTCGGCATGACGCTGCTGCTGACGGTCCTTGCCATGGTGCTCGGTCTTGGGATCGGCATCGTTCTTGCCATCATGCGCCTGTCGACCAGCCGCGTCTTTCAAGCGGTGAGCTGGGGCTGGATCTGGTTCTTCCGCGGTGTGCCGCCGTTGGTTCAGATGATCTTCTGGTATAATCTGGCGCTGCTTTTGCCGGAGATTTCGATCGGCATTCCTTTCGACGGGTCGAAGCTTGTCTCCTGGAACACCAACCAGCTCATCACGCCATTCAGTGCGGCCATCATGGGCCTCGCCTTAACCGAAAGCGCCTATGCCGCCGAAATGATCCGTGCCGGCATACAGGCCGTGAACGCGGGCCAGACGGAAGCTGCCGCAACGCTTGGCATGACGCGTGGCCAGACGCTTCGCCGCATCGTGCTGCCGCAAGCGTTGCGTATCGTTATTCCGCCCATCGGCAACGATACGATCTCGATGCTGAAATTCACGTCGCTCGTCTCCGTGCTGGCATTGCCCGACCTGCTTTATTCCGCCCAGATGGTCTATGCACGCACTTATCAGACTGTGCCGCTGCTGTTGGTCGCGACCATCTGGTATCTCGTCCTGACGACAGTGCTGACGGTTATCGAGCATGCCGTCGAGCACCGCTTGAAGTCCGAACACCGTGCAGGTGCGAAGAAAGCAGGCGGGCTTTTGCCCGCTCGCCTGTTCAAACGTCAGCGGGAGGCTTTGTGATGAAGGACCAGACTAGCGTCGAGCCTCTGCTGAAGGTCGAGAAGCTGCGCAAGAGTTTCGGCACACATGAGGTGTTAAGCGGGATTGATGTCGCGGTCATGCGTGGCGACGTAACCTGCATCGTTGGCCCGTCCGGCTCCGGCAAGAGCACGCTGCTGCGCTGCCTGAACTATCTCGAGAGGCCTACGGGCGGCGCGATCTTCCTGAACGGGGAACCTGTCGGTGTGCGCTGGAAAGGCGACAAGCTCTATGAGATGAGTTTCAACGAGCTTGCCCGTCAACGACAACGTATGGGCATGGTGTTTCAAGGCTTTCACCTCTTCCCACACAAGACCGTGCTTGAAAATGTGATTGAGGCTCCGGTACTGGTCAAGCGCATGTCCCGTGGTGCGGCGGTGGAGGAGGCTATAGTGCTTCTGGATCGCGTCGGCATGAAGGAGCGGGCGGCTTACTATCCCGCCCAACTCTCCGGCGGGCAGCAGCAGCGTGCCGCCATTGCCCGCTCTCTGGCAATGAAGCCAGACGTCATGCTGTTCGATGAGCCGACCTCGGCACTCGATCCGGAGCTTGTCGGCGAGGTTCTTGCTGTAATGCGCCAGCTTGCGGACGATGGCATGACCATGGTCGTCGTCACCCATGAAATGGGTTTTGCGCGAGACGTTGCTGACCACCTGATCTTCATGGATGGGGGAGTGATCGTGGAGCAAGGCCGGCCGGCAGACGTCCTGACGCGCCCGCAGCACGAGCGCACCCAGGCGTTTCTGGCGCGGGTTCTGGCTGCTGCGTAAAGCGCCGAAGCGCCGAAGCGCATCCGCGACTATGTGGATGCGCTTTGGAAGACCTCGTTGGAATTGACCTGTGGGAATTGAGCGTGACCCAGATGATTTACGACACCGTGGTTGTGGGCGGCGGCATCATTGCCGCCGCAGCCGGCCAGCATCTGGCTGCGGCAGACTATCGCACACTTCTGGTCGAACGCGACTATTATGGTGCGGGCGCTTCCAGCAGGACGTCGCGGTTGCAGCATTGCGGGCTCGGTTATCTTTCCGCCGCCAGCGGATCAATCGCAGCCTCCCTGGCTCGACCGTTTGACGAGATCGAGTGCCTCAGCCTCATGCGCCGCTCGATGCGGGGACAGGCAGAGTTCGTGCGTGTGGCGCCGGAACGGGTAAGGCCCGTAACCTTCATCATTCCGCTGATGCCAGAAAACGCCATTCCGCGATGGAAGGCAAAGCTCGCTTTCCTTTTGATGGCAGCGAGTGACGGAGGCGCGGCGCTGCTCAATTTTAACACCCTTTCGGCCAAAGAGGCACGGACACATCCGGCTCTTCAGGGCATGGCCGGGCTCGAAGACATTCGCGGTACAATGAGTTTCACTGAATACCAGTATCACTGGCCGGAGCGCATCGTGGTCGAGACGGTCATGAAGGCTCGTGCGATCGGCATGGAGGCGTTGAACCATACCGCCGTAACCGGTCTCGCACGCGAGAGCGAACTCTGGCGGATGACGCTGAAGGCCGCTGGCCGGTCGCGCGACGTTCTGGCTCGCGCGGTTGTCAATTGTGCCGGTGTCTGGATCGATGAGATCACGGCTCTGGCCGGTGCACCGCATATCCGCAAAAACACCGGCGAAAAAGGTACGAATATTGTCGCGCGCCTGCCGGAAAGGCTGCGCGGCATAGGTTTCAAGACCGTAACCGCAGCGGGAGCACCGTTCTATCTGCCCCCCTGGGGCCAGCTTCATTATATCGGCCCGTGGGATTCGCAATCGGATGGCGGTCTCGAAGGGTTTCGCGCCACCGAAGCGGAAATCGCCACCATACTCGATCAGTTCGACCGCCTGTTTCCAGGTTTCGGATTGAAACGGGAGGATGTCCTCTATGCCTGGGCGGGTGTCAGGCCGCGCAGCCTTGCTCCGGACGGCAAGAGTTCTGTGCCTGCCGTTCGCGAGCACGACCTCACCGATGAAGGCCCGCCGAATGTCTTCACCTTTACCGATGGCCTGCTGATAACCCATCGGGAAGCAGGGCGACGGATCACACGCGCCGTTGCGCGCCGGCTGAAGCCTTCCGGCTCGCCGCGTCCGCCCGACGCCCCATCGCCGCCACTGCCGGATATGGATCAGGTCACCGAAGCGTCGGTGGCTCACGCCGTCATGAACGAACACGCCAGTACACCCGCAGACATCCTCCGAAGCCGCCTTTCCGTCGGCTGGGAACCGGATCTCGGCCGTTGTCATCTGGAAACGGCCGCAGGGCTTGCAGCCCCATCTTGGATGGGGCCCGGAAGAAGTGGCGACGCAAATTGCCGGTTTTAACGAAGAAACGATAACCGAATTCAGATTTCGGACATCTCAATCCGCAACGACGCGGCACACCGAAGCGCAAAGTGAATAGCGACATTCTTGTGAACGACGATCCGTCGCATTGGTATATGGAGAATAGATAATGGCAATTGATGAGCGCAGCATAAGCGTAATGAATTTCCACTACGTGCGGCACACGCTGGACAGATTTCTGGCCGATGTGTGTGATGCCGGGGTCTCGCGCATCGAACTTTGGGCCGCCGCGCCGCATTTCTATATCGGCGATAAAACGCTGGCCGATGCGCGGGCGCTGGGGCAGAAAGCCCGTGGAATAGGTCTCGACATCGTCGCTTTCACGCCGGAGCAATGCATCTACCCGATCAACATCTCTGCGAAAGAACCGGAGTTGCGCGACCGCTCCGTGCGCTATTTTCTGGAGTCGATGGAATTTGCCATCGAATGCGGGGCACCAGCCCTTCTGGTAACGGCAGGCGGTGGCTATCGCGACGAACCCGTGGAGCAGGCACTGGAACGCTGCATCGATTCCATGGGCATTCTTTGCGATCGCGCGCAGAAACTCGGCATCGATCTCTGGATGGAGTCGCTGCCGGATTCATTCGCAAATATCATTCGCTCGGCGCGGGAAATCCGGGAACTGATGGACAAACTCGGGAGCCCCGCGCTTCACGCGGTATACGATGTTGCCGGCGCGATAATGACGCATGAGACGCCCGAGGATTACTTCACCCATCTCGCCGGTCGCGTTGCGCATGTGCACTTTACCGATTCCGACGCTGGTGGTAGCCACCTTGCCTGGGGTGATGGCGTCATCGACCTCGACAAGTTGGTCACCTTTCTGCGGAAAGAGAACTATGACGGGTCTCTGACGGTGGAACTGACCAACTGGAAATATAACGTCGACCCCACCCCGCCGCTAAAGCAATGCGTCGAAGCCATGCGCAAGGCGCTCAGGTCTGCATAGGCGGCTATTCGGCGGTAGACAAACAAGAAACCCGTCACTCAAGCGCCAGCTCCTGATATCTGCTACGGCATTTGAATGTCTATACGTAATGCAAGACGTGAATGTTCGACAGTTACGCTTGTTCTACGCGCACAGCTATCTTGCCTGCAACGACCGTCAAACCGGAGTAGTTTTGGTTGTGAAGTCGGCCCCATGATCAGGCTTGTTGATATAATTTGAAGATGTTTTCCGCCTCGATTGTTGATGGCGTTGGCCTTCGTCATTGGCGGTTAGGAGCGCCGCTTCAATCAGGCAAATGATGTTGGGAAGAAAATACTCGCCTTATGCCTATCACTGCTTCTTCGTGAGATAAAGGAGCGTCGAAGAGGGCGGTCATTCTCTTCCCAAATGGGTAATGGATCGTGAAAAACGAGGTCGTTTCGGGGGCGAGCTGGAGGGTAATCACATCCAGCTTTTCCAATCGTCCTGAACGGATACCCGAGCTTTTGGCCCGGAGGACAAGCATCGGATAGGGAAAAGATGACTAATATTATTATCGGTGCAGATATATCGGAAGACCATATCGACCAGCATCGGCAACAGGATGGGAGCTGGCAGCACGCCGCCGACGACGACAAGGGGGTTGCCGCTACCCTCGAATGGATGGGTGCCGTCGAGCGCATCATCTACGAACCGACCAGTAGCTCGTACAGGGCTTTCGAATATTTCATGCTCAGCCGCAGCTTAGCGGTTTCTATCCTCAATCCGTGTAAGGCGCGACGGTTTGCCGATGCTCTTGTTAGCCAGTCAAAACTGCGCCGAGAGGGATATCGCGTCAGACATAGGGATCATCGAACCGGACGATATCGAAAACGCTTTCACGCGGATGGTGACGGGCGATGTCTGCTATCGATTTGTAATGCGTCTGGATGCCGGGCGGTAAGTGTGATCGGCAGGTCAGAACTGAATGCACAGACGGACCGCATCGAGCATCGCCGCGTGAACCGACCGGCTGGTTACGGCATCGCCGATCCGGTGCAGCTCGAACCCGTTGTCGGGTCGCAGGCGAAGCGGGGCTGGGCCGGTTAACGAAGACAACTTGGTCCTGCCATCATTGGCAGAAAGCGGACGAAGCTCATCGAACACATCCGTTATCGGGTAAGTCCCGTTTTCCACCACGACCTGAGAACAGGCCAGAACCAGACCTTGTCCGGTCAACAAATGTCTTAGCGACACGTCATACCGGTCGCCGTTCGGAGACACGTGAACGATCTCGTATTCCAGCAAGGTCTGTACCCCCAGTTCGGCGAATCTCTTGCGATAGATTATCTGGGAGTGGGCCTCCATTTCAGGGGCCACGATGGGATCGAGTGCCGCGAAGGTCACGGATTTCCCGGCCGACGCCAGTTGAACCGCCACGGAAGGCGCCGGGTGTCGACCCGTCCCGTCATAGACAAGGATATCATCAGCCATGGCGGATGGATTGCCCAGCGCATCCCACACACTGAGACAAAGTTCATTGCCGTCAAACGTGGGGCCAGAACAAGAGCAGTCCGAAACCGTACGCTAAGGGCGAACGAAATAAGAACTTATGCGACCCGCCGTAGCCCGGGGGGAAGGCGGAGCGATCGAAATCCGTTGGGCATCTGATGCTCGGCATCCCAGGTGTAGATGCCAGTAAGATTAATGTGCTCCCAACTAAGCGGCGAGATGTGCTTCGACAGAGTATCAGGAATATCTCGACCCTCTCGCTTCAGCTGTGCGATCGCACGGTCGAGATAGACAGTATTCCAATGGACGATCGCACTGACAACGAGGTTGAGGCCAGACGCGCGGAACGCCTGGCTCTCGAACGACCG
>CAACXH010000383.1_pt1 | contig 10856 bp, 15 predicted proteins | sample 2275881 | NCBI WGS metagenome assembly CAACXH01 (sample SAMEA5312483, study PRJEB27640) | indoor metagenome | biome: indoor environment; feature: controlled; material: polymer antistatic dissipative epoxy resin | place: Italy | collected 2014-05-27 | reverse complement strand
GTCCCTGAGTACGTCACCGCCGATAGGGGCCAGCGCACCAAGGAAATTGACTTCCCGCTGGTTCAGGTCTTTTCCGGCCAGCAGGCGAAGCAGCCGGGGCAGCTCGCTGCCTACGAGATCGTCAACAGCCGCGAGGCAGGCCCGTGGACTGTCACCGTCGGTCCAGAGTTCATCGGATTGCAGACCGGCGATGTGGTCACCCTCAATGTTCCAGAGGAAGGGCTCGCCAATCAGCCTGTGCTGATCAAGCAGCGCAGCATCAACCCCAGCACCGGAAAGGTGACGCTTTCCGTTGATACGGAGACTGCTGCCAAGCACGCCTACGCTCTAGGGGAGTCCACCACTCCGCCCGCCCCTTGGGCACCCTCTGCCCCAGACCTCAAGCCGCCAGCCCCCGCCGATACCGAATGGAGCGTAAGCGGCACCACGTCGGGCGAAGGCTTTCCCGCCCTGCTCATCGCCGGCGAAAGCGAAATGCCCTCGGCAGATGCCGTCGTCATCGACTACCGGCTGCATAGCGCAGGCGAGACTCCAGACGCTGGATGGACGAACTCCGCGATCCTTTCTGCCGTCGACACCGTACGGCACGTCATCGCTCCCCTGGAAAGCCAGACTGCTTACGACGTGCGGATCAGCTACCGGGTCGGCACGATCGACGGCGACACTACGATCTTCGAGCAGGTCATCACTGGCGTCGGCAAGATCACCACGATCGAAAACCAGCTTCAAGACCAGGATGCTGCACTTGCCGAGTTGGACGCCGATATCGCCCAGGCTGAGATAGATATTGCCGCAGCCCAGGCGACGATCACCGATATTCAAACGAGCGTCACGGCAGACATCGGCGAGTTGACAGCCGAGATCGGCACCGTCTCTGCAAACCTCGCAGATCTGACGAGCGAAGTCGGAACGGTTTCGGCAAGCCTGGCCGATCTGACGACCCAGGTGGGTACCGTGACGGCGAGCATCGATGATCTGGCCGATGCGGTGACCGCCGCCGGCGGGCGGATCGATACGATACAGACCACGCTCGGCGAGCAGGGCGCGAGCATCACGAGCTTGCAAACGACCGTCAGCAATCACACCGGCACGCTTGCCCAGCACACAAGCCAGATTTCCGCTGCGAACGCCAGCATCAGCACCAACGCCACGGCGATCAGTACTGCCAATCAGAACATTGCCTCACTGACAGCAAGGGTGGGCACGGCGGAAACCTCGATCACGCAGCAGGCCACTGCGATCACCAACCTGACGGGGCGGACGGCATCGCTGGAAACCACCGTCACCAGCCACGGCGCGAGCATCACCTCGCTCCAAACTACAACCTCCACCCTGACCGGCAATCTTGCCGAGTATCAGCTGCGCCTCAGTTCCAATTCCCCAAACCTGCTGCCGAACAGCACCGGCGAAGCAGGGCTGCGCGGCTACACCGGCGCTGGCAGCGTTTGGTCGGTAATCACCTCGATCAGCAATGCGCCCTATTTTCTGTGCACGCCTTCGTCCGCTGGCACGTTCGTGCTTCTGTCCGACGCTATTCAGGTTGAGGCGGGAGCCCCGCTGACGATCAGCTACGAGACCCAGAACAGCGGAGCCTCCGGCGTTTCGAGCTATGTTGACGTGTTCTGCTACGACGCTTCGGGAAATGTCCTTCTCGACAGCTCACAGAACGCTGCCGCGGGCGCAACCAATTGGGGGGACCGCGCGAGCCGCGCCGTCAGTCTCACCACGCCCGCTAACACCGCGACGATGCGCGTGCGCCTGGTGGCGACGGCAACGGCCACCACCGATCGCGTTCGTATCCGCCGGATCAAGCTGGAGCGCGGCACCACCTGGTCGGCATGGTCGAGTGAAGCCTCGATCGTGCAGAGCTTCTCTGCGATCACCACGGCGGAAACATCGCTCGCCAGCCTGACCACTACCGTCAGCACCCAGGGCGCCACCATCACCAGCCAGGCCACGGCGATCACGAACCTGACCGGCCGAACCGCCTCGCTGGAAACCTCGGTGAGTAGCCAGGGCGCCAGCATTACGTCGCTCCAGTCGACGACATCGACGCAGGGCGGGGATATCGCGACGCTGAAGACGCAGATGTCGACGGCGAACGCGGACATCAGCACCAACGCGACCGCGATCTCGACGGCGAACCAGAACCTCGCCAGCCTGACCACGCGGGTCAGCTCGGCGGAATCGTCGATCACCTCGCAGGCGACCGCGATCACCGGCCTGACCGGACGCACCGCTTCGCTGGAAACGACCGTCGCCAGCCAAGGCGCGAGTATTTCGTCGCTGCAAACCACGACTTCCACGAACACGGGCAACATTGCCACGCTCACGACGCAGGTCACCGCGGGCAATCCCAACCTGGTCCGCAATGGAAGCGGCGAAAACGGCAAAGCGGGCTGGACAGGGGCGAACTTCAATGTCGCTTCTGACGCAAACGGCACCTATTTCACGGCAACGGCCAACGGAACCTACGTCCTCCAGAGCGACAGCTTCCTGGTGTGGGGAAGCACCAACTACACGATCGCAGCCGGGTTTGGCTTCATTGCCACGGGCGGCACCGTCCACCTCGACCTGCTGTTCATTGACGCATCCGGGAATACGGTCCTCGATGGCCCGGAAAACCCGCAGTCACCTGGTCGCGCCGCCTTTTCGACGACCGGCGGGGATCGCCGCCTCATAGCGGTGACGGCTACCGCCCCCGCAAGCGCAGTCAGGGCAGTGGCGCGCTTCGTTGTCCAGAACGCAACGGACGTGACTTACGCAGCCGTCCGGCAGATCAAGGTTGAAGCCGGATCAGTAGCGACTACCTATTCGGCAGAAGCTTCGCTTTCGCAAAGTTTCTTGGCTCTAACGACGCTCAATTCGCAATACGCTTCGCTTTCGACCACGGTGACCACACAGGGAGTGACAATTTCCAGCCAGGCCACGGCGATCACGAACCTGACCGGCCGAACCGCCTCGCTGGAAACCTCGGTGAGCAGCCAGGGCGCCAGCATCACGGCCCTGCAAACGACGACGTCGACGCTCGCAGGGAATGTCGCGACACTGACAACGCAGGTTTCTGCCGGAAATCCGAACCTATGTCCGAATGGCGGATTTGAGAACGGTCTGACGGGATGGTCCGGCGGGCAGTTCGCGCTCAATGTAAATGCCAACGGCAGCTATGCGGCGGCATCGACGAATGGAACCTATACCCTTACCGGCGCGCAGTTCTCTGTATGGCCTAGCACGGTCTACACTATCAGTGCAGGTTTCGGTTTCATCGCGACCGGCGGTTCCGTCTATGTCGACATGATCTTCTACGACGCCAGCAACAATGTCGTGCTGGATGGTCCGCAGAATGCTGTCGCGGCGAATGTTAAGGGCGCGTTTGTATCCGATGGGTCTGACCGCAAGCTCGTAGCGGTCACTACGACTTCGCCGTCCACCGCCGTCAAAGCCGTGGCTCGCTTCGTCGTTTCGGCAGCCACCGGCATCAACTATGCCGCCGTGCGACAGATCAAGGTCGAGCAGGGCGCGGTGGCCACGCCTTATTCTGCTGAAGCTAGCGTGATCCAGAGCTTCCAAACCCTCTCCACCCTGACCACCCAATACGCCTCCCTCTCTACCACCGTCAGCACCCAGGGCGTAACGATCACCAGCCAGCAGACGGCGATCACGACGATCAACAACAACGTGACGACGCTATTCGGCCGGGCGGCGCTGACTGTCGAGGTGGGCGGAGTGATCACTGGTTGGGAAACGAACAACAACGGCGCTACCGGAGATTTCAAAATTCGGGCCGATCGTTTCCAGATCGTGACAGCTGCTGGCGGGACTAAAACCTTCGAAGCGCGTCAGGGGACCATCATCGGCTATTATTCGAATGGGAGCAAGATGTACCAACTCGGCGAGCAATCGGTCGCCTGATGGTCGCAGGTCTTCGCCTCTGGAACCCGGCAGGAGCGGTGGTGTTTGACACCACTTCTCTGGCTGGCCGCTATGCCGGAACCCTGACGCTGACGGGGCCGCAGCAAGGTAGCTTCGTCATTCCAGATCTACAACCGGGCAATCAGGTTTGGCTCAACGTCCAATTCTACAACATCCCGTTCCTCAACATGCAGGACGCGATCGCTCGCCTGAACGGCGCGAACACGATCGTCTATAACACCATCAACCTCCCGGCCGGTTCGATCACCGACATTCATTACGGGTTCCAATAGCATGGCGGTAGCGGGCGTTATCTGGGCACCTGATGGCCGGGTCCTGTTTGACACGCGTTGGCCGCAGATGGTGCTCGTCGCAAAAGGCCGCATCACCGCGTCAGGCCAGACTGCAAACCTCAATGGGGGGCGCAATCCGATCATTGCCTACCGCCCCGTCAATTGCAGCGCGGCCGTCGTCACCGAAAGCCGATCAGGCTCGAATTTCGGGTTCAATTTCGGCATCTACAACCCGTCGACCGGCTACTATGTCGACTACTGGATCTATGATCGCGTCCCGCCTCAGAAGCCGACCAGCGGCGTTTCCCTCGCGCTGTTCGACGAATCTGGAAACACCACCTTCCGCGCCGATGTTACACCCATGGTGGTTGCCCCGGGCGCCGTAGAGCCTGCCGGCCGAACCTATGCCATAGCCCCAAGCGTAGGGCCTTACTGGCGCGAAGACGTGAACATCGACATCAACACCGAGGGCATCCCGGTGACGCAGCGCCTCACTGAGATTGGCGGATGGCGGTACGGCGGCGGCGGGTTCTACATCGATCCGCGCCCAACGAACGATCATTTCGGCTTGAATTCCGACGGGGCTTACGACCCCAGCCTTAGCTACTGGGTTATTCTCGATGTCACCAACCACTAATTTGCTGATCATTGGGTCTTTCGCTGCCATGGTGCGCGGCGTCCTGCCCGCCTGGCGCGGAGGCCTTTATCGAGATGTCGATTTCGTCGGCACCCCTGCCGCCATCGAAGCGCTCCTAACCTTCTACCGGTACGAGGCCGTCGCCCCGTCTCCGGATCGCCTATTCGTCACCAACCGTTACAGCTTGGCTTTCGATATCAGTTTGCGCGGCCACCTGATCCCGACTGTCGCGGACTATGCCGATATGATGGCTGTTGAGATCAATGGCCGGGAGATATCCTGCCTAGTCGCCAGACCGGAGCTGATCTTCGCATTGCGCGACGCATCGTCTGACCTAGTTCCTGTCCATGCCGACAAAGCCCGGCGCGACGTCGAGGCTTACCACGATCAGGGTATCGAGATCGCCCCGGCCCTTGCGAAGGCCGCAGCCGCATTCCGCATGGATCGATGACGGCGGTAATTTGACCGCCCTTCCCCCGGCATGCTCGGGCGGAAGGAGTTTTCATGCTGCACCTGAAGACGGCCGCCGGTGAGCGGCTTGAGATCCCGGCCGGATGCATCATCGCCGTGATGCGCCCCTGCGACGGCATCAACCCCAGCGCCATCATGTACGATATGGGCGCGGGTGTCGCCGTGGACCAGCTTTCCGACCAGTACGGCTTTGTAAAGAAGACCGTCCTCGATGCCGGGGGCATGATCAACCCGATCGAGGTCAAGATCATCGAGGCGGTGATCGTGGGTGAAGGTGAGGAAGCCGCGACGGTTCTCCAGCAGGGCCGCATGATCTTCGCCCGGTCGCGCATCGAGGGTCGCCGCGAAGTTCTCGACGATCCCAACGGCATCCGCGCCGGTCTGTTCGTCAACCTGACCGGCCAGACTATGCGCATCAACGTCGCCGACACGCTCGACGAATTGGACGGCGTGGAAGCGGATGACGCGCCGATTGCCGCGCCCGTTCCCATGACGCTGCCGCCCGAAGGAGCCTGATCGATGCCCACCGCCGCCGAATTGCTCGCCCAGCGCAATGAGCTGGACCGCCAGATCGCCCTCGCCAATCTCGAAGGGCTCCAGGCCATCCTCGCCGCCCTGAAGGCAGGCAAGGCCGCGACCCTGGCCGACGACATCACCGCCCTGCTCCCGCAGATCGCGTCCGACAACTCGCTCGGTACACCGTTCAGCCAGGCATCGGCCGTCATCACCACCATGCGGAACGTGACCAACTACTTCGAAGGCGAGGTCGCCCTGGTGCAGTCGATGGTCGACGCCCAGTCCGAGACCTGACGCCATGAGCGATCCCCGCAAGGCCGCGTTCGATGCCGTCCGCGCCATCTCCCGGCCCGGCCTGTTCAACGATCCCGGCAACGTCCTCGCCTTGGACAACCTTCTCGATGCATTCGGAGCGCAGCGCATGTCCGCAACTCGCCAGCTTGGCCCCAAGGGCGAGGCCCTCATCAAGAAGTGGGAGGGCTACAAGAAGGACCTCGGCGACGGGCGCGTGCAGTCCTATCCCGACCCGGCGACCGGCGGCGCGCCTTGGACGATCGGCAACGGCCTGACCGGACCTGATATCGTGAAGGGCACGATCTGGACCCACGAGAAGGCGGCGCAGCGCTTCCGGCAGCACATCGAGGAAGAGGCCGCGCCTGCCGTCCGCAAGGGCATCGGCACCGCCCCGACCACGCAGGACCAGTTCGACGCCATGGTGTCGCTTGCCTACAACATCGGGGCCAATGCCTTCTCGAAATCGACCCTGCTGAAGAAGCACGTCGCGGGCGACCTCGTGGGCGCCGCCGCGCAGTTCGCGGTCTGGAACAAGGCGGCGGGCAAGGTCATGCAGGGGCTGGTCAACCGGCGCGCGGACGAGGCCAAGCTCTACCGTGGGCAGGGCTGAGGTAACTGGGGGCGCATGGAGCATTTTTCGCTATCCGACTGGCTCACGGCAGCGGCCTACACCCTGCTTGCAGCCGTCGGCGGTCTTCTAGGGCACGCTATGCGCGAGCACGACAAGGGCAATAAGCTGAACTGGCTGCGGGCTATGACCGAAGCCGTTTCGTCCGGCTTCGTCGGCTTCCTCGTCATGCTCCTCTGCCTGGCGATGGGCCTCGATCCGCTGTGGACCGGCCCGATCGTCGGCCTGTTCGGATGGCTGGGGGCAAACGTCACGATCAGGATGCTCGAACGCATCGTCTACGAAAAGCTGGGGGTCAAACTGCGCGCCAACACCGACAAGAGGGTGGCGGCTGCGAAAGCTCAAGAGGAGGACAGGCCGTGAAATGGCTCATCAGCTTTCTGACCCCCTGGAAGTCCGAACTGTTCGCGATGGTCGGGGTTCTGGCCGTCTGCGGCATTGGCGCGACGATCGCGGGATATCTGCACATCCAGCGGCAGAACGATCAGCTCACCACCAAGGACAAGCAGATCGCTGCGCTTGGCGTCGCCAACAAGGGCCTGTCTGCGCACATCGCTGAGCAGGACCGCCTCCGCGCGCTGGAGCAGAAAAACTCCCTCCTGCTCCAAGCTAAATTGGCCCTCATCGAACAGCAAGGCGCCGCCTCGGCCGCCCAGATCAAGGACTTGGAGAAAAGCAATGAAGAGGTACGCCGCCTTATGGCTCAGCGCCTGCCTGCCGATCTTCGCAAGCTGCTCGAACAGCAAAAGTGAGATCGCCTCTGCACCGCCGCCGGTCTATCAGGGTATCCCTGCTGGGCTGATGGAGCGCTGCACCGTGCAGGACGTGCCGCAGGAGACGGTCGCCTCGATCATCGAGAGCCGGGGCATCTACATCAAGGCGTTCAACAAGTGCGCTGCGAAGGTGGATGCGATCCGGGCGCATGATGCCGAGGCACGGGAGGGGAAGTAGCTGCGGGGCTTCCACCCGCTCCGGCATGTCGCCCGTATCCAGGCCGCCTATGGCTTGGCTTTCCTCAAGGCTCGCTGCGTCACACAGCTTCCGTGGGTACTCGCCAATTTCGTCTGCCCAATGCCGACCCGTGACGCGACCCGGCATATCCGCCTGCGTTTTTCCTACTGCCGTTACCGCATCGCAGGCGCGAGAACGTCAGTGGCCCGTCGTACATGGGTGGAGCCAATACCAAGCCCGATCCTTTCGTAGAGCGGGAACCTCTAAGACCGGGGCAGTGTGCATCGTTGAGAGGCCGCCCCGGTGCGATCATAATGCTGCGGCAGGACCGATCTCTTCCTACTGGTGATGTGCCATGCACTCGGCAGCCGGTCCCTGCGATCCAAGCCGAGATATGCTTTCGCCGCAGCCCCCGCAGAATCTCACATCAGGGGGCGGGGGTCAACGTCAGACGCAGACGTAATCGCCCTCGCCGCGCTCGTTCATGACACGGTGCACCTCGTCACAATGGATATGCCATTGGTTCTCATGGTCCGGGTACATCGCATCCCACATTGCTTTGAGCATCGATGTGCTGAGCGATCGGAACCAGTCAAGGCATTCCTCGTAGGTCTCGAACTGGTCGGGCACGATGGGCAAAGGCCGGCGCTGGGGGAGCGCTACCACCACGTCCATCACAACTCCTTTCCATCTTCCTCAGCCAGCGCCGAGAGGAAAGCCGCGGTTCTGATCTTGTCCGCCGTTGGCAGCCTCTCGAAAACTGCGCGCGCCTTGTCGGCATCGCGCCTGCCCGCTGCCCTTATCGTGCAAAACAGTTCGAGGTCGTCTGGAATTGCCAGCTCCAGTTCCGCGCTGATGATCTTGACGACAGCCGCCCTTTCCTCGTCTCTTGCCTTCTGGATAGCGGCTTCGATGACGGAGGCGGCGACCACATCGGCGGCATCTGTATCCGCGAACGCACCTTCTGGATGCTCATCAAAGGCTACTTGCGCTTCCCGCCACACCTTCATCGCCTCAGGGGATTGGCTCATGCTCCGTCTCCTGCACGGGCGCGGAGACAAGCGACGCAGAGCGCAAGCGGCGCCGACGCCCCACCAGCGGCGGGCAGACCGCCCGGCTTGCCGCGGTTGAACAGCTTGGCGCCCCACCGCCCCTCGCCGTCGAACTCCATAAGTGTCCCGAGGCGGTATTGGGCCGGAATTAGCGTCATCGCCGCGTCGAGGGAGGCGGTATAAGTGAAAGGTGCTGGCCGGCAGTTGTCTCGCGGGCCCCAGTCAGCCGCATAATCAGGCTTGAGGGATAATTCCTCCATGATGGCGCGATCGATCTCGCGATCCGGCCCTTCCGCCGCCTCACACCGCTCCGCCAGCGCAAGAAGCCTCTCTGATTGCTCGGGGTTAGGGGTCATGGGTTGGGCTCCTTGAATGCAACGAAATCCACGCGCTCGGGCTGATCCCAACCGCTGATCACTGTGTAGCCAGCGCGGCTCATGGTGGCATCGATGTCGATCGGGCAAAGGCAAAATACGAGGTCATCGCCCGCGAAATGGTCAGGCTCTAGAACAGGAGGATCGTTATCGACTTCGGCCAGCCAAAGGATATTGTCTCGACCGACAAGAGCGGCGAGCTCTCGCGCTTGCTCTATCCAGAGATTTTCGCCTCGAACATGGAGTTCAGAGCACATCGGAGTTCTCCTTCCGGTAGGCGGCGAGAGGCTGCCGGATGCTCTCAAGCGATCCTTCGAGCAGACCTTTGTCGCCGGGGTGGATAATGCCGAATGCGGCGCTGATCTGGCGCTCTGCCGTCGTCAGCCCCTTCGCAAGCGCCTCGCAGTGGGCACGCAGGCGGGTGATTTCGAATGCATCCCTCTCAGCCTGCTCAACCAAAGCCAGAAGTTCGGCCATGGAAGTGAAGTCGCCGCCGACAGGGAAGCACTCGCTCGGGTTTTGAAGGCCCGCGCATTCAAGGTAGAGGTTGAAGGACAGCGCCTCACGCCGCTCGACAAGATCGCTCTGGGTGGTCTCAGGCATGGTCATGCCGCTTCTCCGGTGCAGTGGAAGCCGCAGCCGCCGAAGTTGGCGCCGCGAACCTTGGTGGGCTGGTCGGCGGGGATCTCGTCGAGGAAGCCGCGCACGTTTCGCATCTTGCCATCAGGACCTTTCTCCCGGCGAAGAATGACGGGGCGCGCACCGAAGCGACGGGCCTGATCGTTCCGGCGCTCGAACACCTCTGGAAAGTGCTGACGGATCAGCGCCCAATAATTCGGGCTCGATGACTTCACGCAGCCGATGCAGTTTCCGTTCGGCATCCCGATCTCGTAGACCCACGGGCGCTTGATGCCGTGCTGGCGAAGGATGGCGTGGGTATCGCGCTTGGTAAGGCCCATCTCGATCAGCGGCGAGCGCTGCTTGAGCAACGGGAAGTCGATCTTCATGCCTTCGAAGCGCTTGGCATCCAGCCTGTCCGACGTGTAGCCCCAGAAGTGAGTGTCGCTCGGCAGCTGGTAGTTGAGCCGGGGAACGAACTTCATCTCACCGGTGCACGGCGCGCCCTCCATGCCAGACAGATATTTGCGGTGCTCGAACACCTCGTCAATGGTCGCATAGGCATCGCTGCGAAGGCGGATGATCGCCTTGCCATACCACTGCTCAAGATCGTCAATAAACCGATGGCTGTCCTCATGGACGGACGCACCAAGGTCGCAGTGAATGATATCTGCGTCTGGATCGTCCATAAGCACGAAATGGGCCATGACGGCACTGTTCACGCCATCGACCCAGAGGTTGCGGCGACCGCCCGGCCATTGCAGCGGCAGCGTTCCCTGCGGCGCGGCCACGCGAGCCTTGCTCATACCGCCGCCTCCGAAACATCGATCGCGAAGACGGATGGTTCATGATGGACGGAATCCGTCCGTTCGGTAAAATTGTGGTCAGCCATATCGCACCTCCAATGCGCTTGTGGTCAGGGCTCGATTGGCGTTGGCGCGCTGGTCGAGCCCGATGTACATATGTACAATATGACGGAACGGAGGGGAAACAAAAACGGCACAGGTGGGCCAAATCGAACGCAATTCTGCCGAAAAAACCGCAGATTGCCGTGAGAACCCCTTGTTCGTAATGATGGGGTCACGTGTTCGAGTCACGTAAGCGGCACCA
>CAACXH010000108.1_pt1 | contig 10946 bp, 10 predicted proteins | sample 2275881 | NCBI WGS metagenome assembly CAACXH01 (sample SAMEA5312483, study PRJEB27640) | indoor metagenome | biome: indoor environment; feature: controlled; material: polymer antistatic dissipative epoxy resin | place: Italy | collected 2014-05-27 | reverse complement strand
GTCTCCGACATGCGCTCGCTGCCGATCATGGCCTCGCTCGGCGCGCCTGTTGTCTTTGACGCCACCCATTCCGTGCAGCAGCCGGGCGGGCAGGGCGGCTCCACCGGCGGCCAGCGCGAATTCGTCGAGACGCTTTCGCGAGCGGCAGTGGCGGTTGGTATCGCTGGCCTTTTCATCGAGACCCACGAGGACCCGGACAATGCGCCTTCCGACGGCCCCAACATGGTGCATCTGAAGGACATGCCGAAACTGCTGGAAAAGCTTCTGGCCTTCGACGCCATCACGAAAGCGTAAGAAACGGGTGCTACTCGTGCCAATCGATTTTAATGGCGGGCGCTCTGTTTCTGCCGCCCGCCGTCATTGTAATTTCTTCGCCATCGTCTAAGACAGGCGACGGAAAATATCTGTTCCATTCCCAAGGGAGAGACCATGACTGCCATTACCGATATCATCGCGCGCGAAATTCTCGACAGCCGCGGCAACCCGACCGTTGAAGTCGATGTTTACCTCGAAGACGGCTCCATGGGCCGTGCGGCCGTTCCCTCCGGCGCCTCGACAGGCGCACACGAGGCGGTTGAGCTGCGCGATGGCGGCAAGCGTTATCTCGGCAAGGGCGTGGAAAAGGCGGTTGAAGCCGTCAATACGGAAATCTTCGACGCTATCGGCGGTTTCGACGCTGAAAACCAGATCCAGATCGACCAGACGATGATCGCGCTTGACGGTACGCCGAACAAGTCGCGCATCGGCGCCAACGCCATCCTCGGTGTGTCTCTCGCTGTCGCCAAGGCTGCTGCCGAAGCCTCCGGTCTGCCGCTTTACCGTTATGTCGGTGGCCCGAACGCGCATCTGCTGCCGGTTCCGATGATGAACATCATCAATGGCGGCGCACATGCCGACAACCCGATCGACTTTCAGGAATTCATGATCCTGCCGGTTGGCGCGGAAAACATCCGCGAAGCCGTGCGCATGGGCTCGGAAGTGTTCCATACGCTGAAAAAAGAACTGTCCGCACAGGGCCACAACACCAATGTCGGCGATGAGGGCGGTTTTGCACCGGGTCTCGAAAGCGCGCCGGCTGCGCTCGATTTCATCATGAAGTCGATCGAAAAGGCCGGTTATCGTCCGGGCGAAGACATGTATATCGGCCTCGACTGTGCCTCGACCGAATTCTTCAAGAACGGAAAATACGTGCTTGAAGGTGAAGGCCGTACGCTGGAGCCCGGCGCAATGGCGGAATATCTCGCCGAACTCGTTGCCAAGTATCCGATCATCTCCGTCGAAGACGGCATGGCTGAAGACGACTGGGACGGCTGGAAGGCTCTGACCGATCTCGTTGGCAACAAGTGCCAGTTGGTCGGCGACGATCTCTTCGTCACCAACTCCGCCCGCCTTCGCGATGGCATCAAGATGGGGGTCGCAAACTCCATTCTCGTCAAGGTCAACCAGATCGGTTCGCTTTCCGAGACGCTGGATGCGGTCGAGACCGCGCACAAGGCCGGTTACACCGCCGTCATGTCGCACCGTTCGGGTGAGACGGAAGATTCCACGATCGCCGATCTCGCCGTCGCGACGAACTGCGGTCAGATCAAGACCGGCTCGCTTGCCCGTTCCGACCGGCTCGCAAAGTACAACCAGCTGATCCGCATCGAGGAAATGCTCGGCCCGCAGGCTGCTTATGCCGGCCGTTCGATCCTGCGCGGGTAATTCGCGTTCAGGTTTGAATATGTGGCCCGCTGTCTGGCGGGCTAAGGTTGGTGAAATACCTGTCAACAGATGAGACGTCATCCTCGGGCTCGACCCGAGGATCCACTCCGGTCCGCTTATGGATCTTCGCCTCAAGGGCGAAGATGATTGCGGAGAGGGGCGGGTCTCCCGGCAAATCCAGCCCGTCCTCCGGCGGGCTTTTTTTATGCCCATTTGCCGATCGCAATTTAAGGTCAACGGATAGTTAAACAATCCGCTTTAGTCTCGAGACTCAAGGTTATGCGTTTTAAGGCTTCTCTGCGGCATGTGGACCAGACATCATAAAAAGAGACGATTCGGCCGTTTGATCGTTCCGGCCATCACGATCGCTTTTCTTTCCTATTTCGGCTATCATTCCATCCATGGCGACTTCGGCCTTCAGGCGACGGAGCGGCTGGAGCGGCAGCGTATCGCCAGAACCGCAGAGCTTGCAAAGCTGACGCAGGCGCGTGTAGCGCTGGAGCGGCAGGTGGAATTGCTGAGTGACGGCTCGCTGGAGCGGGACATGATCGATGAAATTTCCCGTTACCAGCTGAATATGTCCCGCACGGACGAAATCGTCATCATGAACACATATTTCTAATTAACCGAAATCAGGTTAATTTAACATTTGTGATTTATTCACAGCATCTTAGCGTGAATATGTGCCATGCGTTTAAAGCATTGCTGCATGGCATTTTCTTGCATATGGTACGCGCCAATCTATCCATTCAAACGGCAACTCAGGGAGGGATGAATGGCGCCGCGAAAACCAGCGACCGTATCCGGCCGCAAGACCACGGCAAAGGCTGCAACCGAATTCACCGGCAAGAACAGCCCGGACTTCTCGAAGGAAGACGAACTTCACGCTTATCGTGAAATGCTGCTCATCCGCCGTTTCGAAGAAAAGGCCGGCCAGCTCTACGGCATGGGCTTTATCGGTGGCTTCTGTCACCTCTACATTGGCCAGGAGGCCGTCGTCGTCGGCATGCAGATGTCGCAGAAGGAGGGTGATCAGGTCATCACCGCCTATCGTGACCATGGCCACATGCTGGCTCTCGGCATGAGCGCCCGTGGCGTCATGGCCGAACTGACCGGCCGCAAGGGCGGCCTGTCGAAGGGCAAGGGCGGCTCCATGCACATGTTCTCCAAGGAGAAGCATTTTTATGGCGGCCACGGCATCGTCGGCGCACAGGTTTCGCTTGGAACCGGTCTTGCCTTCGCCAACCGTTATCGTGGCAACGACAATGTTTCCGTGACCTATTTCGGTGATGGCGCCGCCAACCAGGGCCAGGTCTATGAGAGCTTCAACATGGCTGCTCTCTGGAAACTGCCGATCATCTATATCGTTGAAAACAACCGTTATGCGATGGGCACCTCGACCGCCCGCGCCACCGCCCAGTCGAATTATTCGCTGCGCGGCCAGTCTTTCGGCATTCCCGGTATTCAGGTGGATGGCATGGATGTGCGCGCCGTCAAGGCCGCCGCCGATCAGGCGCTGGAATATTGCCGCTCCGGCAAGGGTCCGATCATCCTGGAAATGCTGACCTACCGTTACCGTGGTCACTCCATGTCCGACCCGGCGAAATACCGTTCCAAGGACGAAGTGCAGAAGATGCGCTCCGAACATGACCCGATCGAGCAGGTCAAGGCGCGGCTTCTGGAGCAGGGCTGGGCAAGCGAAGACGAACTCAAGGCCATCGACAAGGATGTCCGTGATATCGTCGCCGACAGCGCCGACTTTGCCCAGAACGACCCAGAGCCGGATGCATCCGAGCTTTACACCGACATTCTGCTCTGATCGGGAAAGGGAACCCCATGCCAGTAGAAATTCTTATGCCCGCCCTTTCCCCGACCATGGAGGAAGGCACGCTTTCCAAATGGCTTAAAAAGGAAGGCGACAAGGTCACATCCGGCGACGTGATTGCCGAAATCGAGACCGACAAGGCGACCATGGAAGTGGAAGCTGTGGATGAAGGCGTGATCGGTAAGCTGCTGATCGATGCCGGCACCGAAGGCGTCAAGGTCAACACGGCTATTGCCGTGCTTCTTCAGGACGGCGAAAGCGCCGACGACATTTCTTCCTCCGTGAAGAAAGAAGAGCCGAAAGCCGAAGCCGCAAATTCCGGTTCTGATGCGGCCGGCGGCAAGACCCGCGAAGCTGCCGAAGAGCCGAGCGCTGCCAAGGAAGCCGCCAAGGTTCCGGCAGCACCGAAGATCGAAGTCGCAGCCGATCCTGACATTCCGGCAGGTACGGAAATGGTGATGACGACGGTGCGTGAAGCGCTGCGCGACGCCATGGCCGAAGAAATGCGCGCCGACGAAAAAGTCTTCGTCATGGGTGAAGAAGTCGCCGAATATCAGGGCGCCTACAAGATCACCCAAGGTCTGCTGCAGGAATTCGGTGAGCGCCGCGTCATCGACACCCCGATCACCGAGCATGGTTTTGCGGGTATCGGCGTCGGTGCTGCGATGACGGGCCTGCGGCCTATCGTCGAATTCATGACCTTCAACTTCGCCATGCAGGCGATCGACCAGATCGTCAACTCGGCGGCAAAGACGCTTTACATGTCGGGCGGCCAGATGGGCGCGCCGATGGTGTTCCGCGGTCCGTCCGGTGCTGCTGCCCGCGTTGGCGCGCAGCATTCGCAATGTTACGCCGCATGGTACAGCCATATTCCAGGCCTCAAGGTCGTCATGCCTTACACGGCAGCCGATGCCAAGGGCCTGCTGAAAGCAGCTATCCGCGATCCGAACCCGGTCATCTTCCTTGAGAACGAAATTCTCTACGGTCAGAGCTTCGAAGTGCCGAAGCTCGATGATTTCGTGCTGCCGATCGGCAAGGCGCGCATTCATCGCAAGGGCAAGGATGCAACCATCGTTTCCTTCGGTATCGGCATGACCTATGCGATAAAGGCGGTTGCGGAACTCGAAAAGCTTGGCATCGATGTCGAACTGATCGATCTGCGCACCATCCGTCCGATGGATCTGCCCACCGTCATCGAATCGGTCAAGAAGACCGGTCGCCTGGTCACGGTCGAGGAAGGTTTCCCGCAGTCATCGGTCGGTGACTTCGTTGCCAACCAGGTCATGCGCGCCGCTTTCGATTATCTCGATGCGCCGATCCTGACGATTGCCGGCAAGGACGTTCCGATGCCTTACGCGGCAAACCTCGAAAAGCTGGCTCTGCCCAACGTCGATGAAGTCGTTCAGGCCGTCAAAACCGTCTGCTACAAATAAGGGGAGATGATTTTGAGTGTCATAAAACAAATCCTCCCGGCAACCGAAAATTGGTACCGTGTTTTAGGGACCAAAGACGCGCCTTTGTTCGAGCGGGTAATCTTCTGGGCCGTCGTCAACGACGGTGATGGCGATGTTGTCGCCGGTGTTCCGCGTGAGGATATCGGCGTTATCGGTGCAGTCGGCGAATGGCTCGTTGACGTTGCCGGATACATCGAAATTACACCGTCACAGGTGGATTGGCTCATGGAACATCCTGAAGACCTGGAAGATTTCAATCTCGTTTGGGGGGAGGCCTAGTCATGCCTATCAACATCACCATGCCTGCCCTTTCTCCCACCATGGAAGAGGGTAATCTGGCCAAATGGCTGGTCAAGGAAGGCGACAAGGTCGCACCCGGTGACGTGATCGCCGAGATCGAGACCGACAAGGCGACCATGGAAGTGGAAGCCGTGGACGAAGGCACGGTTGCCAAGCTGGTTGTTCCGGCCGGCACCGAAGCCGTCAAGGTCAACGCCCTGATCGCCATCCTCGCCGCCGATGGCGAGGATGTGGCCGAGGCGGCAAAGGGCGGCGATGCCGCTCCGGCCAAGGCGGAAGCAAAGGCCGAAGCACCGAAGCAGGAAGCCGTTAAGGCCGAAGCGCCGAAGGAAGACGCTGCTCCTGCCAAGGCTGAAAAGCCGGCCGCCGATCAGGCGCCCGCATCGTCCACGCCGGCACCGGTTGCAAAGTCCGGCGAGCGCATCTTCGCTTCGCCGCTTGCGCGTCGTCTTGCGAAGGAAGCCGGTCTCGATCTTTCGGCCGTCTCCGGTTCCGGCCCGCATGGTCGCATCGTCAAGACCGACGTGGAAAAGGCTGCCGCTTCCGGTGGTGCGAAAGCCGCTCCGGCAGCAGCAGCTGCTGGCGCACCGGCTCCGGCCCTCGCCAAGGGTCAGTCGGACGAAGCGGTTCTCAAGCTGTTCGAACAGGGCTCCTACGAGCTGGTGCCGCATGACGGCATGCGCAAGGTCATCGCCAAGCGTCTGGTCGAATCCAAGCAGACGGTTCCGCATTTCTACGTTTCCGTGGATTGCGAACTGGATACGCTTCTGGCGCTGCGCGCACAGCTCAATGCGGCTGCTCCCGAAAAGGACGGCAAGCCGGCCTACAAGCTTTCGGTCAACGACATGGTCATCAAGGCGCTGGCCCTTTCGCTGCGTGACGTGCCTGATGCCAACGTCTCCTGGACGGAAAGCGCCATGGTCAAGCACAAGCATTCGGATGTCGGCGTTGCCGTTTCCATTCCGGGTGGCCTGATCACGCCGATCATCCGCAAGGCGGAAGAAAAGTCGCTCTCCACCATCTCCAACGAGATGAAGGACTACGGCAAGCGCGCCAAGGAGCGCAAGCTGAAGCCCGAGGAGTATCAGGGCGGCACGACCGCCGTGTCCAACATGGGCATGATGGGCGTCAAGAGCTTCTCCGCCGTCATCAACCCGCCGCATGCCACCATCCTGGCGGTTGGCGCGGGCGAGGAACGCGCTGTCGTGAAGAACGGTGAGATCAAGATCGCCACTGTCATGACGGTCACGCTTTCCACCGACCACCGCTGCGTCGATGGCGCGCTCGGAGCCGAGCTGATCGGCGCCTTCAAGCGCTACATCGAAAACCCGATGGGCATGCTGGTTTGATCGGAGAGTGACATGGTGAAGTCGGTCCTCTGCTTTGGCGATTCCCTGACCTGGGGATCAAATGCGGAAACGGGTGGCCGGCACAGCCATGACGATCTATGGCCGAGCGTCTTGCAAAAGGCGCTCGGGCCTGACGTGCATGTGATCCATGAAGGGTTGGGCGGTCGCACCACCGCCTATGACGACCACACCGCCGATTGTGACCGCAATGGCGCCAGATTGTTGCCGACGCTGCTGCACAGCCACGCGCCGCTGGATCTGGTCATTATCATGCTCGGCACCAACGACATGAAACCGGCGATCCATGGTTCGGCCATTGTTGCCATGAAGGGCGTGGAGCGGCTGGTAAAACTCACGCGCAACCACGTCTGGCAGGTTCCGGACTGGGAAGCGCCTGACGTTCTGATCGTCGCGCCGCCGCAATTGTGCGAAACGGCCAATCCGTTCATGGGCGCGATCTTTCGTGATGCGATCGATGAATCGGCGATGCTGGCTTCCGTCTACAGGGACCTTGCCGATGAACTCGACTGCGGCTTTTTCGATGCCGGGTCGGTTGCCCGCACGACGCCAGTGGACGGCGTTCATCTCGATTCTGAAAACACGCGGGCCATCGGGCGTGGGCTGGAGCCCGTCGTCCGTATGATGCTCGGACTTTGACAATAATTCCGTTTCGGAACGGCGTGCCGTCATCCGAATTAAGACAAGGCAGGATTTCCAATGGCTCAATCTTATGACGTCATCATCATCGGTTCGGGACCGGGCGGTTATATTGCCGCGATCCGCGCCGCCCAGCTCGGCATGAAGGTCGCCGTTGTCGAGCGCGAGCACCTTGCCGGCATCTGCTCCAACTGGGGCTGCATTCCGACCAAGGCTCTGCTGCGCACCGCCGATGTCATGCACACCGCCACCCATGCCAAGGATTATGGCCTGACGCTGGAAGGTTCGATCAAGCCGGACGTAAAGGCAATCGTCGCCCGCTCGCGCGGCATTGCCGCTCGCATGAACAACGGCGTCGGTTTCCTGTTCAAGAAGAACAAGGTCGACATCATCTGGGGTGAAGCCAAGATCACCAAGCCGGGTGAAATCGTCGTTGGCAAGTCCACCAAGCCGGTGGTTCAACCGCAGGGTCCGGTTCCGAAGAACACGCTGGGCGAGGGCACTTACACCGCCAAGCACATCATCGTCGCGACAGGCGCCCGCCCGCGCGCGCTGCCCGGCATTGAGCCGGATGGCAAGCTGATCTGGACCTATTTCGAGGCGATGAAGCCGGAAGAACTGCCGAAGTCGCTGCTCGTCATGGGTTCGGGCGCCATCGGCATCGAGTTCGCCAGCTTCTACCGCACAATGGGCGTCGATGTTACCGTCGTCGAGATCATGAGCCAGGTCATGCCGGTCGAAGATGCGGAAATCTCTGCCTTCGCCAAGAAGCAGCTGGAAAAGCAGGGCATCAAGATTCATCTGGAGACCAAGGTTTCCAAGGTTGAGAAGGCTGCAAACTCCGTCACTGCGACGCTGGAGAAGAAGGACGGTTCTTCCGAGAAGATCACCGCTGACCGGATGATTTCCGCCGTCGGCGTCGTGGCGAATGTCGAAGGCATCGGCCTTGAGGCTGTCGGCGTGAAGACCGATCGCGGCTTCATCGTCATCGACGGTTACGGCAAGACCAACGTGCCTGGTATCTACGCCATCGGTGATGTCGCCGGCCCGCCGCTGCTCGCCCACAAGGCCGAACATGAGGCCGTCATTTGCGTCGAAAAGATCGCCGGTCTGCCGAATGTCCACCCGATGGACAAGCTCAAGATTCCCGGCTGCACCTATTGCAACCCGCAGGTTGCCTCGGTCGGCCTCACCGAAGCCAAGGCCAAGGAACAGGGCCGCGACATCCGCGTCGGCCGCTTCTCTTTCGCGGCGAACGGCAAGGCGGTCGCTCTGGGTGAAGATCAGGGCATGGTCAAGACCATCTTCGACAAGAAGACCGGTGAGCTGCTCGGTGCCCATATGGTCGGCGCGGAAGTCACCGAACTCATTCAGGGCTTCGTTGTCGCCATGAACCTCGAGACAACAGAAGAAGACCTGATGCACACGATCTTCCCGCATCCGACCATTTCGGAATCGATGAAGGAAAGCGTGCTCGACGCCTATGGGCGTGTGCTGAACGCATAAGTGCTGCGTGATGCCCGGCATTGTCTAACCTTGCCGGGTGTCCCATATGTCTCAACGCCGGTTCCTCAAGGGAACTGTTCTTCAGGGAGCGTGGGAATGGAAAGTGTAGGCTGGATTGCAGCAATCATCATCGGCGGTCTCGCCGGCTGGCTTGCAGGCAAGCTCATGGACATGCGCTTCGGCATCTTCATGAACATAATTCTGGGCATTGTCGGCTCGGTTGTCGCCGTCGCCGTACTTCGCACCCTTGATGTCTTTGTGCAGGACAGCAGGCTCGGTTATTTCGTCACGTCCTTCATCGGCGCCAGCCTTCTGCTGTTCCTGGCAAAGCTGGTACGGCGCTGAAAATGCTTCGTGACCGGAAAGGGCTTACGCTTTTTCTGGAATTGTTCTAAAGCATCCGGCCAACAGGTGTTTAGATCGCCACAGGCGATGGAAGCAGGTTTTAAATGGTCACTATTCTCGACAGAACGTCGTCCGACGAAAAGCGCATCCGCCATCCGGAAAAGGCGCATCGGCCCGATACCGAGGTCATGCGCAAGCCGGAATGGATCCGCGTCAAGGCGCCAACCTCCAAGGGTTATCACGAGACGCGCGAACTGGTGCGCAGCCACAAGCTGGTAACGGTGTGCGAGGAAGCCGGCTGTCCGAATATCGGCGAATGCTGGGACAAGAAACACGCGACCTTCATGATCATGGGTGAAATCTGCACCCGTGCCTGCGCTTTCTGCAACGTCGCGACCGGCAAGCCGAATGCGCTTGACATGGATGAGCCTGAGAACGTTGCCAAGGCCGTCAAACAGATGGGCCTCTCGCACGTCGTTATCACCTCGGTGGACCGTGACGATCTCGCCGATGGTGGTGCTGAACATTTCGAAAAGGTCATCTGGGCGATCCGTGCTGCATCTCCCACCACGACCATCGAAATCCTCACTCCCGACTTCCTGAAGAAGCCCGGCGCGCTGGAACGTGTCGTGGCCGCCAAGCCCGATGTCTTCAACCACAATATGGAAACCGTTCCGGGCAATTATCTCACCGTTCGCCCCGGCGCGCGTTATTTCCATTCGGTGCGCCTCTTGCAGCGGGTGAAGGAACTGGACCCCACCATGTTCACCAAGTCAGGCATCATGGTTGGCCTCGGCGAAGAGCGCAACGAAGTGCTGCAGCTGATGGACGACCTGCGCAGCGCCGATGTGGACTTCCTGACCATCGGCCAGTATCTTCAGCCCACCCGCAAGCACCACAAGGTCGAAGCTTTCGTCACGCCGGAGGAATTCAAGTCCTATGAGACGGTGGCTTACACCAAGGGCTTCCTGATGGTCTCCTCCAGCCCGCTGACCCGTTCTTCCCACCATGCCGGCGACGATTTCGAACGCCTGCGCGCTGCCCGCGAGAAGAAGCTGCTGGCGGCTGCTGAGTAAGGGATAAAGGTTCGGCAACGTAGGTTGCTGGATCGGGCGATATACGCTCTCTCCACCGTCATGCTCGGGCTTGTCCCGAGCATCTGCGACCTATCGATTGTACGATACGTGATTGGATCCTCGGGACAGGCCCGAGGATGACGTGAGTGGGAGGCAAGGCTTGTGAAATGGCTCCGCCGCCTGTTTCCGGCCTTCAACCCAGTCACACCACAGCCTTCTCCGGCCTATGCGCCCGCATGCACAAGATCACGCTCAGCACCACCGAACAGATCGCCACGATCTCGACAATGGTCGGCCCACGCCCTTCCCAGAGAAAGCCGTAAAGCAGAGCAAACAGCGTTTCGAACAGGATCATCTGTCCGACCATGGTGAGCGGCAGAAGGCGGCTCATGCGGTTCCAGAAGGCATTGCCGAGAATGGAGGCGGTGAAACCGAGCCCGGCGGCGATGGCAGCGAAATGCAGCCAGTCTCCGGAGCTATGGCTTTCTCCACCAAAGCTGAAGGCCGGAATGGCCAGTAGCAGCGCAAGCCCGCCAGTCACGACACCCGTCATCATGTTCCAATCATCAGCGCTGACATCGTGAAGACGCGACAGCCAACGGGCATTGCCGACAGCAAAGGCCGTCCAGGAGGCGAGTGCTCCGAGAGCGCAGGCAAGCCCGATGACACGGGAAACATCCAGCCCGGAATCGTTTTCCGTCAGCGACTGCCAGGAAATGCCGATAATGCC
>CAACXH010000416.1_pt1 | contig 10957 bp, 9 predicted proteins | sample 2275881 | NCBI WGS metagenome assembly CAACXH01 (sample SAMEA5312483, study PRJEB27640) | indoor metagenome | biome: indoor environment; feature: controlled; material: polymer antistatic dissipative epoxy resin | place: Italy | collected 2014-05-27 | reverse complement strand
CCTCACGCAAATTTGACGCTCATCAGCCAATTTGTCGCAAATGGCGCAAATTAGGACTTATGGAAAAATCAAGGCAGTGGTAGTCTCCTCCCGCAGACGTACTGGAGGAGCTATCGTCATGATTACTTCGAACAGCATGCCTATTTCTGCTTCCCCCGAGGCAGCACCGCAATCCATCGATACCCCTGATTTGATCGACCGCCTGGCAGCGGAAATGCGTGCCACGGGCGATCGCGAACTGCCGCATTCCTTTTATGTCGAACAGGTAAAGCGCACCCTTGCCGGACAAACGACGGCACGGCGGGCGGCCAATGACGAAATGCCTCGTACAAAAGTCCCGGCAGCCAGCACATCCTCTGTTTTCCAGTGCTGGGCGATGCCCGAATAGGGGCCTGAATAAGGTCGAAGGACGCCGCTCTGGAACATAAGCGGCGAACATTCGTTTCTTGTGCGAGGGACAGCATGTTCATTCAATGCTGTCCCTCACTCGAAACAGGGAGGCAAAACCAATGAGACTGTTTGAATGTGGAACGCTCGTGCCCGGCTGTGCCTGGCATACACGCGCCGATGACGACGCCGAAGTTGTCCGCCGCACGGTGGAGCATATGCGCTCGGCCCATGGCGAAACCACGATCCGCGAAAATATGATCGACAATATCAAGGCCCGCATCCGCGATGAGGCAAATGCGGCTTAAGCCGAACCGCCGTCATCGCTGCGGCCTCAATTCTCCAGCATGGTTTTCAGCCGGGCGGTCAGCGCTGCCCGGTCCAGTGAGAAATTGACGTCGATCCACTTTTCCTCAAGGCTTTTCAGCACCTCGCCCACCTTCGGGCCAGATTCGACGCCGGCGGCCATCACATCCGCACCGCTCAAGGGAAATCCCGGTTTCTTGAATTTTTCCGCTCTCGTCAGCAGCGTCGAAAGACGCGCCACTTTCTGCATCGCCGCATCACCCGCCGAAAGGTCGGCACGGGCCGAGACAAGCGCGAGCTTCAGCCGCGTCTTCACACCCTCGACGCCCTCACGATAAAGCAGCCGGTCAAGCGCCGTCTCCTTCATTTCAGGGTCGATAACCGGGGCGGAAGCCCAATTAGCAAGATATCCGGCCTCAGCCTTCGACAGCCTCAGTCGCGTTGCAAGCGCCGCCAACCGCTCCTTGTCGGGCGGCACGATGGCGGCAAGCCGTAGCATGGGGTCCACCGCCCAGCCGAGGGACTGCTCCGTCGCCACCAGCCCGTGAATGGCATCGATGCCCCATTTCTCCGTTTCGGGCAGAATTTCCGCCAGAACACCCGATTGCCGCATCCACAGCAGGGCGCGGGAAGGATCGCGGGCGGAAAGCAGCTTTTTCAGCTCGCTCCAGATGCGCTCGGCCGAAAGCGTACCAAGCTTGTCCTTGGCCCGCGCGCTTGCCCGAAGACCATCTGCATCGGGGCGACCTGAGCCATAATGAGCGAAAAACCGGAAAAACCGGAGAATCCGCAGATAATCTTCCGAAATCCGCATCGCCGCATCGCCGATAAAGCGCACCGTGCGGGTTTCCACATCCGGAAGGCCATCGATGAGATCGATGATCTCGCCCTTCTCGTCGGCATAAAGAGCATTGATGGTGAGGTCCCGCCGCTCGGCATCGGTCTGCCAGTCGGTACCGAAGGCGACCTGCGCGTGGCGGCCATTGGTCTCGACATCACGGCGCAAAGTCGTGACTTCAAAACCTTCGCCATCGATCACCAGCGTTACCGTGCCGTGTTCGATGCCGGTTGGCACCGCCTTGATGCCCGCCGCCTTCGCCCGCGCAACAACCACATCGGGGGTAAGCGTCGTTGCCATGTCGACATCGACAACCGGCAGGTCCATCAGCGCATTGCGCACCGCGCCGCCGACGATCCGCACCTCGCCGCCATCGGCATTCAGAAGCGTGAAGATGCGCTTCAGCGCAGGTTTTTCGAACCAGTCACGCCCGGCAAGGCTATTCATGTATAAAACCTCTCGTAAATCGTCCGTACGATGCCCGCCGTAATGCCCCAAATGTAGCGTTCGCCATAGGGCATTTCGTAGAAAAACCGCTCCTTCCCCTGAAAGATGCGGCTGCCGCGCCCGTGATTGACCGGGTCCATCAAAAAGGACAGCGGCACCTCGAAAACCTCATCCACCTCCGTGGGATTAAGCGTCAAATCAAAGCCGGGACGGACGACGGACAGTACCGGCTTGATGCGAAAACCGGTCCCGGAAATATAATCCGGCAGCCGTCCGACCGTTTCCACGAAGGACCTGGAAAGGCCGATCTCCTCTTCCGTCTCGCGCAGCGCTGCCTCTTCCGGCGTGCGGTCCTCGGCATCGATGCCGCCGCCCGGAAAGGAAATCTGGCCTGAATGTTGGCGCAGGGTTGCCGTGCGCTGGGTAAAGATCACCCGCGCATCGTTGCCATCGTCGATAACCGGTATCAGCACTGCGGCATCCTTCAGCCGAATGCCGTTGCCAGAGAGCACCACGCCCGGATTGAGCACATGGTCGCCATTTTCCCGCTCGGCCACGCCCTCGCCTTCCTGCAGCACACGGCGGCGGAAATCGGCGGCGGTAAAAGCCTTGAGGCCCGTTGTCATCATCGTCATTGTGAAAGCCGTTCCAGTTCCTTTGCGGGCATCACCGGAAAGATTACCCCGCCCGAGCGCACCGCAAACATCTCGACGCCATCCACGTCGATCACCTCGCCGAGCGCAACGAGATCATACATCACGGCCCGCGAGACGAGCGCCTCCAACCGGCCGCGCACCAGAAGATAGGGTTTCAATTCGCGGTTTTCACCGAAAATTTCAAAGCGCAGCGGATGCTCCGGCCCCGCCTCCACCACGTCGCCGACATTGGTGCGAAAGGTCAGCAAGGATTCGCCATCCTCGACACCCGCATTCGCCGTCATTTCCACCGCGACGAATGGTGCATCCACCACCCGGATGCCGACTTTTTCCACAGGAGTTACAAGATAGGTCTTGCCGTCCTCATCCTTGCGCAGAACCGTGGAAAACAGCCGCACCAGCGGCGCCCTGCCGATGGGGGTGCCGAGGTAGAACCATGTGCCATCGGCGCGGATTTCCATGTCGAGATCGCCGCAAAAGGGCGGATTCCAGCGATCCACCGGGGCCGGCCCGCGCTTGGCGTCACCAGTCTGTTCGGCGGCGCGGGAAATCATCGCCGCAAGCCCGGCCGCATCATCAGCCGAATTTATCGTCTCCGCTGCCATATTCGAGTCTCGCTTTGCCGATAAGGAAATACTAAGTCACGACATAGTCATTCGAATGGCGCTTGTCAGCGGCCAAGAGAGCAATAAGCTATATGCAGCGCAAAATCCGTCCCGGCCAACTGCCAGCAACACCGGGATGCGACTGTGACAGCGGCGAAGGTATGAGGAGAGCGACATGGGCGTGATGAATACCGGTGAAACCCTCGATGAAAAGGCCATCGTCGCCGCGGCCGAAAAGGCGCTTTCCGACATCGCGGCCATCCGCACGGAAGTCTCCAAGGTCATTTTCGGCCAGGAAAAAGTGGTGCAGAACACGCTTCTCGCCATCCTCTCCGGTGGCCATGCGCTGCTCGTCGGCGTTCCCGGCCTCGCCAAGACCAAGCTCGTTACCACGCTCGGCACCGTGCTTGGCCTGGATGCCAACCGCATCCAGTTCACACCGGACCTGATGCCGTCGGATATTCTCGGTTCCGAAGTCATGGATCAGGACGAGAACGGCCGCCGTTCCTTCCGTTTCATCAAGGGTCCGATTTTCGGCCAGCTGCTGATGGCCGATGAAATCAACCGTGCCAGCCCGCGCACGCAGTCCGCCCTTTTGCAGGCCATGCAGGAATATCACATCACCATGGCCGGCCAGACCTATGAACTGCCGAAGCCGTTCCATGTTCTCGCCACCCAGAACCCGCTGGAACAGGAAGGCACCTATCCGCTGCCCGAAGCCCAGCTCGACCGCTTCCTGCTGCAGGTCGATGTCGGTTATCCCGAACTTGCCGCCGAACGCCAGATTCTTCTCGATACGACGGGCACCGCCTCCGGCGAAGCGCGCGGCGTGATCGATGCCGGGCGCCTGATGGAAATCCAGGCCCTCATCCGCCAGATGCCGGTCAGCGACAAGGTCGTGGATGCGATCCTCTCGCTCGTCCGCTCCGCCCGCCCCGGCCATGGCAACAAATTGACCGACAAGCACGTTGTCTGGGGACCGGGTCCGCGCGCCGGCCAGTCGCTGATGCTGACGGCTCGTGCCCGTGCGCTCTACGAAGGCCGGCTCGCCCCGTCGCTGGACGATGTCCATGCACTGGCCGAACCGGTGCTGGAACACCGCATGGCGCTGACCTTTGCGGCCCGCGCCGAAGGCATGTCGGTGCGCGATGTCATCGCAGCCCTCGTGGAGCAGGCGAAGAACTAAAAAGACGCGTGCCTAACCTTTCGCGAAAGGAGTGCCTGTGGCATCCATCGGCCAGATCGTAGACAAGACGCCGGGTAGCGAAGTTCTGGCGCGCGCGCGCCAGCGTGCCGCACTGGTGCCGGACTGCATGGTCGAGGCAAAGCGCATCGCCAACACCGTCACCGCCGGCTGGCACGGCCGCCGCAAGCGCGGCATCGGCGAAAATTTCTGGCAGTTCCGCCCCTATGCCGAAGGCGAAAGCCTGTCGCGCATCGACTGGCGCCGCTCGGCCCGCGACGACCATACCTATGTGCGCGACCGGGAATGGGAAGCCGCCCACACCATCTGGCTCTGGGCCGACATGTCGCCATCGATGATGTTCAAATCCACCCTCGGCTCCGTTTCCAAGGAAAGCCGCGCATTGGTGCTTATGCTGGCGCTGGCGGAAATCCTGGCGCGCTCGGGCGAGCGCATCGGCTGCCCCGGCATCATGGAGCCGGTCTCGGCCAGAAACGCCGCCGAACGGCTGGCCGCCGCCATCATGCATGCGCCGCTCACCACAGGCATGCCGGAAACGGGCATGATCCGCGGCGCGAGCGATATCGTCCTCATCGGCGATTTTCTCGATGATGCGAAAAACGTGATGGAGCGGATTTCGCCGCTCGCCCGGCGCGGCCTGCGCGGCCATGTGGTGGAAATCGCCGATCCGGCCGAGGAAACCTTCCCCTATTCCGGCCGCACGGAATTCACCGATCCGGAAACCGGCGAAAAACTGGTGTCCGGCCGCGCCGAGACCATTCGTGAGGATTACACTCGCGCCTATCTCGCAAGGCGCGAGGCGCTGTCCTCATCGCTGCGCCGTCTCGGCTGGAACTTCGTCTTCCACCGCACCGATCATCTTGCTTCCGAGGCGCTTGTGGCCGTTCACATGTATCTTTCCGGCGCGCCAGCGCAAGGCGGTGGGCACAGATGAGCGCATTGCCTTTCGTCTTCACCAGCCCTTACATCCTCTTCGGCCTCTTGGCGCTGCCCGCCATCTGGTGGCTGCTGCGGCTCACCCCGCCGCGCCCCAAGGCGGAAGTGTTTCCGCCACTGAAGATATTGGCAACGGTGCTGAAGCGCGAGGAAACGCCATCGAAAAGCCCGTGGTGGCTGACCCTTTTGCGCATGGCGCTTGCCGCCGCCGTGATTTTCGCGCTGGCCGATCCGGTGGTGAACCCGCGCAACAACAGCATTGCCGGCAGCGGCCCGCTGGTGCTGTTGGTCGATAATGGCTGGGCCTCCGCACCCGACTGGGAAAGGCGCGTGGCCACCGCTCAGGCCCTGATCGGCGATGCGGAGCGGGCCGACCGCCCCGTCTCCATCAGCTTCACCGCCGATGCCGAACATGATGCCGTCTCGGGAACGACGGCCGTGGCGCTGGACAAGCTTGCCGCCGCCAAGCCGAAACCGCTGATACCGGACCGCGTGCGCACGGCCGAAGCCATCACCGAGGCGCTGAACGGCACGACCCCCGGCACGCTCGCTTATATTGCCGATGGTGTTCAGACCGCGCAGGATGAAAACGCGATGAGAACGCTTGCCAGCCTCTCACCCGCCGAATTCCGCATCGTGAAGGGCGACGGCAAGGCCATCGCCGCCATCACCAGCGCCACCAACAATGCCGATGCCATGAGCGTCACACTTTCGCGGCTCGACACGGCCGAAGCCGCCCGGCTGACCGTCAATGCGCAAGACAGCCAGGGCCGCATCCTCGCCAATGGTATCGCGAACTTCGCGCCCGGCGCGGCCGAAACCACGGCGACGGTGGAAGCCCCCTTCGAACTGCGCAACGATTTTGCCCGCCTGTCCCTCGAAGGCGTGTCGACAGCGGGTGCGGTGCATCTTCTCGACGACGGCTTCCGCCGCCGTCGCGTGGCGCTGCTGGCCGGTGAAACCGGCAATGATTTCCAGCCGCTGCTACAACCGCTTTATTACATCAGCCGCGCACTTCAGCCTTTCGCCGATCTCATTCCGCAGCGGCAGGCCGATCTGGCGCAGGCGATCCCGGAAATCCTGCAATCCAACCCCTCCGTCATCGTCATGGCCGATATTGGCCGCCTGCCGCAGGAAACCTATGAGCCGATGCAGCGTTGGCTCGCCGGCGGCGGCACGCTCATCCGTTTCGCAGGGCCGCGTCTTGCCGCAGCCCCGGCAGACGATCCTCTGGTGCCGGTGACGCTCAGGCAGGGCGAACGTGCGCTTGGTGGCGCGCTCTCCTGGGCCGAGCCGCAGCCGCTTGCCGATTTCCCGAATTTCGGCGCTTTCGCCGGCATGCCGAAGGCGGATGGCATTCTCGTCAAACGCCAGGTTCTGGCCGAACCGACACCTGACCTGGCGGAACGCACATGGGCAAGCCTTGCCGATGGCACGCCGCTCGTTACAACCCGCACTGTCGATGCTGGCCGCATCGTGCTCTTCCATGTCAGCGCTGAAGCGAGCTGGTCCGACCTGCCGATCTCGGGCCATTTCGTCGATATGCTGCGCCGTATCGTGCAATTGTCGAAGGCGGGCGGCGCTTCTGCCAACGCCAATGCCCCGGCCGCCGCCCTGCCCCCGTTCCGCCTCTTGACGGCTGAAGGCGCACTGTCCGCCGAAATCGGCACTGCCCGACCGCTGGAAATGCGCGCCGGCCAGCCGCCCCGCACCGGTTTCGACAATCCCCCCGGCCTTTACGGCACAGAGGATGGTTTCGTGGCTCTCAACCTCCTGCCGGCAGGTGCGACGCTGCGCCCGCTCGACACATCCGCCGCCGGTGTCAGCACCACCAGCGAAGCGCTGATCGGCGAAACCGCCAAATCGCTGCGCCCGGCCCTGTTCATCGCCGCCTTCCTGATGCTGATTGCCGACAGCCTGATCGTGCTCTTCATGAACGGCGCCTTCGCGCGCCTGCCGAAAGCCCGCAGCGCCACCGCCGCTACCATTCTATTGGCCCTGGGCGCCTTTGCCGCCATGTCGCCAACGGATGCCCGCGCCGACGATCCGAAACCCGGCGACGAGCAGATTTTCGAGCGGCTGGATACGACACATCTCGCTTATGTCCGCACCGGCGAAGACGATGTCGACCGCATTTCCGAGCAGGGTCTCCAAGGTCTCAGCGAATTCCTGACCTGGCGCACGACGCTGGAGCCCGGTCAGCCGGTTGGCCTCGACATCTCCAAGGATGAATTGTCCTTCTATCCCATCATTTACTGGCCGGTTTCCGCCACGGCACCCATGCCGTCCAGCGCCGCCATATCGCGCATCGACGCCTATATGCGCGCCGGCGGCACGGTTTTGTTTGATACACGCGACCAGTTCACGTCGCTCGACACCGGCACGACCAGCGCTAATGGCGAGCGTTTGCAGGCGATCCTCGCCAATATCGATATTCCGCCGCTGGAGCCCGTGCCGGAAGACCACGTGCTGACGCGCTCCTTCTACCTGCTCACCAATTTCCCCGGCCGTTACAATGGTTCGCCGCTCTGGGTGGAATCCCGTCAGGGCGCGGCGAAGACCACCTCGGGCCTCTCCTCCTCCGGCGATGGCGTGACGCCGATCATGATAACGGGCAATGATTTCGCCGGCGCCTGGGCCGTCGATCCGCAGGGCGCACCGGTTCTGCCAACCGTGCCGCCGGACGAGATGCAGCGCGAACATGCCTTCCGCTCCGGCGTCAACATCATGATGTATATGTTGACCGGCAACTACAAGGCCGATCAGGTCCACGTTCCCGCACTTCTCGAACGGTTGGGGCAGTGACATGACATTGACCTTCGCCCCCTTCCTGCCGTGGATCGTGATCGCCATTCTGGCCGTCGCCGCCCTCGCGCTCTCCTTCATCGGCCTGTGGCGCGGCGTGCGCGGCGCATGGCTGCGCGGGCTGGCGCTCGCCGCTCTGCTTGCGGCCATTGCCAATCCGCTTCTGACGCAGGAGGAACGTGAGCCGCTCTCCACCATCGTGCCCGTAATCGTCGACCGTTCACAGAGCCAGGACGTGCAGGACCGGCCACAAATGACCGATACCGCACTGGAGACGCTGAAAGACCGGCTGTCGCGCTTCCCGCGTATCGAACCGCGCATTGTGGAGGTACGCGACGATGGCGAGAGTGATTCGCCCTCGACCCAGCTTTTCTCGGCGCTCTCCTCGGCCGTTTCCGATGTCTCGCCGTCACGCGTCGGCGGCGCGATCTTCCTCAGCGACGGCCAGATCCACGATATCCCGAATGCCCTGCCCAATGCCGAACAGGCGCTGGGCTTCCGCGCGCCCGTGCATGGGCTGATCACCGGCAAGGCCGATGAATTCGACCGCCGTATCGAGATCGTCCGCGCCCCACGCTTCGGCATCGTCAACGAGGAACAGCAGCTGACGCTGCGCGTCTTTGACGACGGTCGCCCCGCAGGCGGCGGTGCGGCGGAAGTGACGGTGAAGATGAATGGCGAAGAAATCGCCACGCTGCAGGCCACCCCCGGCCAGCCGACGCCGTTCAGTTTCAAGGTTCCGCGTGGCGGCAACAATGTCATGGAATTTTCCGTCGCCGAGCTTCCCGGCGAAGTGACGGCGGCCAACAACCGCGCCGTTCACCTGATCGAAGGCATCCGCCAGAACCTGCGCGTGCTGCTGGTCTCCGGCGAGCCGCATGCCGGCGAACGGGCGTGGCGTAACCTCCTGAAATCCGACGCCTCGGTCGATCTGGTGCATTTCACCATTCTGCGCCCACCGGAAAAACAGGACGGCACGCCGATCAACGAACTCTCGCTGATCGCCTTCCCCACCCGCGAATTGTTCGTCGAAAAGATCGAGGATTTCGACCTCATCATCTTCGACCGCTACCAGCATCGCGGCGTGCTGCCGATCCTCTATTACGATTACATCGCCCAATATGTCGAAAAGGGCGGCGCGCTCTTGATCGCCGCCGGGCCGGAACATGCCGGTCAGGATTCGATCGCCATGACGCCGCTTGCCTCCGTGCTGCCGGCCCAGCCGACCGGTCAGGTGCATCAAGCCGCTTTCTACCCGCGCCTTTCGGAAGCGGGCAAAAAACACCCCGTCACCCGCGGGCTGGATGGATCTGGCGTTGAGCCGCCGCAATGGGGCCGCTGGTTCCGCACCATCAGCGTCGACCCGCCGCAGGGCCAGACCGTGATGCTGGGCGATGGGCAAGACCCGCTGCTGGTGCTGAACCGTCAGGGCGAAGGCCGTGTGGCCATGCTGCTGTCCGATCAGGGCTGGCTCTGGGCTCGCGGTTATGAAGGCGGTGGCCCGCATGTGGCGCTTTACCGCCGCATCGCCCACTGGCTGATGAAAGAGCCGGAGCTTGAAGAAGAAGCGCTGACGGCGCGGGCCAATGGCCGCACATTGCAAATCACCCGCCAGACCATCGGCGACGATCCCGGTCAGGCAAACGTGCGCTTCCCTTCCGGCAAGACCGAGAACATGGCCTTCACCAGCACCGAGCCCGGTCTTTACAGGATCGAGCGCCGTATGGACGAAACCGGCCTGTTCGAGATCAAAAACGGCGATTTCACCACCCTCGTCCATGTCGGCGCGGTGGATGCGCCGGAATTCAAGGCGATGATTTCGACCACCGAAACGCTGAAACCGCTGGCCGACGCCACCAGGGGCAGCGTGCACCGTGTCGCCGATAATTCCGGCCGCATCGCGCTGCCCGATATATTGCCGGTGCGGGGTGACATCAGGGTTGCCGACGAAGATCGCATGCTGATACGTCTGACCGACGAGACAGTGCTGAAAGGTGTCAACACCCTGCCGCTGTTTGCCGGTTTTGCCGGGCTTGCCGCCCTGCTGCTTGCCTTCTCCGCGCTCTGGTGGCGTGAAGGGCGGTAAGGGCGTTTCCAGCGAAGAGCTTAAGGCGCTTCACGTCTCGGAACGGAAAACGGGAAGCGGCCGCCGCCCGGCGGCCTGGGAAGATGAACATGAATTTCGTTTTGAGCGACGTCGCGGATGCAGAGGCCGAAAAGGCCATCCGCGATCCGCTGGTGGCCTATAATCTCGCCCGTTTCGGCGAAAGCGACAAACGCGACCTCACCATCACCATCCGCGATGACGACAATACCGTCACCGGCGGTCTGGTGGGGTATACCGGCCGCGGCTGGCTTTATGTGCAGCTTCTCTTCGTGCCGGAAACCATGCGCGGTCAGGGCACAGCTGCGAAGCTGCTTGCAATGGCGGAGGAGGAAGCCAGAAAGCGCGGCTGCATGGGGGCCTATATCGACACGATGAACCCGGATGCCCTGAGAACCTACGAACGCTACGGCTTCACCAGGATCGGCTCGCTCGGCCCCCTTTCCAGCGGCCAATCGATCACCTGGCTCGAGAAACGCTTCTAGCAGGCTGTTGAAAATCATCGATGGCGCTGGGTGTCGTTATACCCCCCTCTGTCCTGCCGGACATCTCCCCCTCAAGGGGGGAGATTGTTCCGTGGCGATGTCTCGCACCTCTCGACGGTCGAGAATGAAGCGGCGAGAAAGCCTCTTGCCGATCTCCCCCCTTGAGGGGGAGATGTCCGGCAGG
>CAACXH010000083.1_pt1 | contig 11077 bp, 14 predicted proteins | sample 2275881 | NCBI WGS metagenome assembly CAACXH01 (sample SAMEA5312483, study PRJEB27640) | indoor metagenome | biome: indoor environment; feature: controlled; material: polymer antistatic dissipative epoxy resin | place: Italy | collected 2014-05-27 | reverse complement strand
TCCGCAGCTCTCGACTATGCCACCCAGGGCATCCGGATAAACGCCCTGTGCCCCGGCGTCACAGACACCGCGCTGCTTCAAGCCTTCGGCGACATCGATGCGTCCGCGACAAGCCCTATGTGTAGGCGCTTGCAAACGTAGCGGCCTCTGCTCGCAAACAGAGCAGATTGTTGCTCAGATTACCTGACAACGGACAAGCCGCGTTGCTCACGCTAATTGACAACGTGCTCACAATCATTTGCGCCTGCTCGCAAACAGAGATGGCGTGCTCACGCTTTCTGCCAACGGCGGTCTGATGGTGAACGCACCTACCGATCAGGCGAGACGGCCTCATTCCCGATGAATCCAAAGCTGATATGATCACGTACGGAAGCGAACATCACGACGCTAAGCAGGTCAGAATACTTGGCTGCGAAGTCGGCGGGCAAGTTCGCCTCGTGCGGTGGATCAAAGACGATGCCGTCGCCGTCAACGCGTAGTGCTGCTCCCGGCTTTGTGCCTGCATGCTTCTCCAGTGCCCTCGCAAACTCGCCCAAAGACTGAAAGCTTCCACGTTCAGGAAATCCTTGAAGCAACTTACGCTCTCGCAGCGTAGCTGTCAGGCTCTCAAGCATCTGCGGCCGAGCCGCTTCTGAAGTGTAATCGTTGTAGGCTTTATACATCGCGCCGTCCTCAAACGTCACGATCTCATGCGCGGCCGCATCTTTGATACATTCGAAGTGGCCCTGATTGGCCCTTGCCGCAGGTCCGATGATCACTTCTATGCTCTGAAGGTCTTCCTCGTACTTGACCGAGATGCCCCCGGCCTTCAGTCCACACTTCACGAGGCGCTGCTCAATAACCTGTTCCTGCGTCATGGGCACCTCAGGCGCTTGATCCATCATGGCGTGTCCTCGATGCTTCTGCCTCGATCCTGCACGCGAGTTACCACGCAACGGACCCAATGTCCGCTAATGGGGGTTGCTGCCGAAAACGAAGGTCAAGTCTGGGTCAGGCGGCTTGCGCCGTTTTACGGAAAAAGGTCGTCTCCGGCCCGATCAAATCCGAGTCGATGCCGCTCTCCTCGGCCGCCAGTTGCTGGATGATCCGCCATATCTCGGGAGCGGTAAGGCGAGCGCCGTCACGTGCCAGCCTGCCACGGTTCTGGTCCGTGACCAGGCGGGCCAGATCGCCGATGGTTTCGCATCCGCGAGGCAATCGTCGGCGATCGATATACCGCAACCACAGCCCCGCATAGGCGCTCGCTCCAGCGCCGAAAATGCGAAGGGGCGGCGCCAGCGTCGTGAAGACAAGGATAGCGACCGCGATGGCGAAGCAGAGACCCCCGGTAATCCCGAACCATCCGGATCGTGTCGCGGGCATCTTCAGGTCGGTATCAGCTTCCAGTTCGCTGAACGCAAGACGCAGGTTCTCACCGACCAGTGGTGCCAAAGGCGCGTCCGGCCCGACGTGCCGGCCAAGCCGGAGCGCGCGCCGAAGTCTATAGAATGTCATCTGCGTGGCGCATGTCGTACCGCCGCCGCCATGAGCCGCAACATGCGCGACGACATGGTCACGCACCTCGCCGAACGTCGTCCACGGCAGGTTCGAGCGAAGGCGAAGATCGAAGGTGCGCTCGATCGCGACAAAGAAGTCGGTGTCGTCACCGTCGCCGACCCAGTTTATCGTATCGAGCGTCTGCATGGATCCTCCGTCAGCCAGGCTTCTTCAAAACGACCGTTTCTGACGAGCCGATCGCTTTGCCTGGCCGGCAACGTAAATCTGCGGGCCACTCTTTGTCAAAACTGTTCTGGAAACCTCTTTCGCAAAAAGGTATGTCTCCGACGAGTTTGGAGAAGAATGAACGCCCATGCGGGTCGGCTATGCCAGGGTCAGCACCAGCGACCAGAATCCGGAGCTTCAGCTTGACGCATTGCGCCGCGCTGGCTGCGACCGGGTGTTCACCGAGAAGGCGTCAGGTGCGCGTGATGACCGGCCCGAATTGGCGCGCATCCTGGGCGACGTGCTGCGTGCAGGCGACACGCTGGTCGTTTGGAAGCTGGATCGCCTCGCCCGCTCGCTCAAGAAGCTGATCGCCACGGCCGAGGAGTTGGAGCGCGAAAAGATCGGACTGGTGTCGCTGACGGAGAGCATCGACACCACCACGCCTGGGGGCATGCTCACCTTTCACGTGTTCGGCGCCATCGCGCAGTTCGAGCGGGCCCTGATCCGGGAGCGGACTACCGCAGGGCTGGTGGAGGCGCGTCGGCAGGGCCGCAAAGGTGGCCGCCCGTCGGCAATGCGCCCGAGCGACGTCGCTGCGGCACGGGCGATGATGAAGGAGGGGACATTGCCGGTGCGCGACATCGCCAAGCGCATGGGCGTGTCGGTGGCGACCCTCTATCGCTACGCCGGTAAGCGCGGCAGCGGCGCACCGGCCAAGGAGCCTGCCGCAGCCCATGGCTGACCGGGCGAAGCGGCCGCCCGGAGAGGCGCTGGTCGACCTTCGCCGACGATTGTCGCTGTTGCCCTCACGCGACCCCGGTCGCACCGAGATCATCGCCCGCGCGGCCGAGGCTTATGGCATTTCGATCTGGACCCTGTACCGGGCGCTGCGCGAGCTGAACCGGCCGAGGTCGGTGCGCCGATCCGATCACGGCGCAACGCGGGTCGCCCCGCAGGTCGAGATGGAGCGCTACGCCGAGATCGTCGCCGCTCTTAAGATCAGGACCACCAACAAGAAGGGCCGGCACGTCTCGACCGCTCGCGCCATCGAATTTCTGGAGACCGATGGCGTCGAGACACCCGAGGGCTTGGTCAAGGTCGCACCCGGCCTGCTGAAGCGGGCGACGATTGACCGGCTGCTCCGCGCGTCGGGGCTGGACTATGCCCGCGTGACCCGCCCGCACGCGGCGGTGCGCTTCCAGGCGCGGCGATCCAACGAGTTGTGGCACTTCGACATGAGCCCGTCCGACCTCAAGCAGGTCGAGGCGCCGCTTTGGATCGAGCAAGGGCGCGGCAAACCGACGCTGATGCTGTTCTCGGTCGTCGATGACTGCTCGGGCGTGGTCTATCAGGAATATCGCAGCGTCTATGGCGAAGATGCCGAGTCCGCGCTGCGCTTCCTGTTCAACGCCTTTGCCGCCAAGCCCGAGCCCGAACTGCCGTTCCAAGGTCTGCCGGTCACGATCTACATGGACAACGGCCCGGTCAGCCGGTCGCGCGTGTTCCAGTCGGTGATGGGCAGCCTGGGCGTGCGCGTCCTTACCCATCTGCCGCCCAAGTCTGACGACCGGCACACCGCGGCCCGCGCCAAGGGCAAGGTCGAGCGGCCGTTCCGCACGATCAAGGAGGTGCACGAGACGCTGTACCACTTCCACAAGCCAAAGGACGAGGCGGAAGCCAACCTGTGGATGCGGCGTGCGCTGGTCACCTACAACAACGGCGACCATCGCTCCGAGCCGCACGCGCGGGTCGAACATTGGCTGCGGCATTTGCCCGGCGAGGGCGTGCGCGCCATGTGCTCTTGGGAGCGGTTCTGCGCTTTCGCGCGCGAACCCGAGCGGCGCACCGTTGCTGGCGACGCGACCGTATCGGTCGAGGGCGCTTCCTACGAGGTTGAGCCCGAACTTGCCGGTGAGACGGTGACGTTGCTCTGGGGTTTGTTCGACCAGCAGCTCTTCGTGGAGCATGACGGCAAGCGGCATGGTCCCTACGAACCGTCGCGCGGCGCAGTGCCGCTCTACCGCTATCGCAAGTACCAGAAGAGCCGCGCCGAGGAGCGGCTCGACAAGGTGGTCCGGCTTGCCGACCAGCTCGGGCTTCCCCGCGCGACGGTGACTGGCGGCGACCGGCCACTGCCATCACTGCCGCCCTCCACCGCAGGGCTCGCGGTGCGGCAAACTCCTTTCCCGGAACCGATTGCCGAGACGGCATATCCGACCGGGCTCGCGGCGCGCCATGCCATCGTCGATCAGCTTCGAAGACCGCTCGGCTCGCTGCCCGAGGCGGACCGCGCCTTCATCGACGCGCTGCTCGGCGAGACGCTGGACAAGACCATCATCGCCCACCGCATCCGCGAGCGGTTCCAGGCAAGACGGGGGACAAGCTGATGCTCGCTGACGTTCAATCCAGCTACGGGCTCGCCCGCCCGTTCCAAGGCGTCGGCAACTTCGAGACCGAGCATCAGCGCAACCTTGTGCGGGAAGTCTGCGCAGCGGTTCAGACCGGCAGGCTTATCGTCGTCTCCGGCCTGGTCGGATCGGGCAAGACGCACCTCCTGCGCCGCATCGAGGACGAGCTGGCCAGGGCGGGCAAGGTCGCTGTTGCCAAGTCGCTCGCAGTCGACAAGCGCCGCACGTCGCTGCCGTCGCTGATCGAAGCGCTTTTCTACGACCTCTCACCCGGCGACCGCGCCCAGGTGAAGATCCCCAAGCAGGCCGAGCGCCGCGAGCGCGACCTGCGCGACATCATGCGCAAGGGCAAGCGCCCGGTCGTGCTGGTCGTCGACGAGGCGCACGACCTCCACCACAAGACGCTGACCGGCCTCAAGCGGCTCATGGAGGTGGTGGCCGATGCCGGCGTGCTGCTGTCGGTCCTGCTGGTCGGCCATCCCCGGCTCCGAAACGATCTGCGCCGTCCGCAGATGGAGGAGATCGGCTATCGCACCACTACGTTCGACTATGAAGGCATCGGTGCCGAACGCCGGGACTATGTCGCCTGGCTGCTCGGCGCCTGCGCGGCCGAGGGCGTCAAGGTCGCCGACCTGATGGAGGAGGATGCGATCGACCTCATTGCGGAGCGTCTGCGTACGCCGCTCCAGATCGAGATGCACCTGACGCTCGCCTTCGAGCAGGGCTTCCGTTTCGCCGCCAAGCCCGTCACGGCCGAGATCGTCGAGCAGGTGCTGTCACGCGCGATTGACGACCTCGAACCAACGCTGACGCGCAACGGCTACGATGCGGGTTCGCTTGTCAGCCAGCTTAACAGTCGCCCATCCGACGTTCGCGCGTTTCTCGCCGGAACCTTGGACCCGGAACACACCCGCGAACTGACCGAGCGGCTCCGGGAAGCGGGAGTGCCGATATGACATCGCATTGGCTACTATTGTGAGCAGGCCATTGCCGTTTGCGAGCAGGCGCGGATGAAGGCGAGCACATTGTCAGTTAGCGTGAGCAGCGAAGCTTGTCTGTTGTCAGATAATCTGAGCAACAATCTGCTCTGTTTGCGAGCAGAGGCCGCTACGTTTGCAAGCGCCTACACATAGCGATCATTGAGGCCATCCATCGCCGCAAGCAGGGCGGGCGCGCGAGGATCGGCGACGGCGAAAAGATCGCCTTGCCCCGCGCCTTCCGGCACCAGCTCCTCCAGCAGCACGCCGCACTTCGTATAGACACCCCCCGGCTGATACATTGCCTCCATCATCTTGCCGGCGAGTCCGGCGATGATGCGCGGATCGTTGCTGGGCGGCGACAAGCGCGTCTGACGGCTCGCAGATGGCGGGTTGGGTCGGTAGCGCGAGCCGTGGGCGAATACGATCAGGCGCGTCGCCATGAGGGCCTGGTGCCGTATCTTCTCGGCCGCGCGCACCGCGCGCCGCACCATTGCCTCGCGCAGCTCGGCGAGATCGGTGACAGGCGCGCCAAACTGGCGCGTGACGGCCGTCGCCTTGCTCGCCTCCGGCTCGGGCTTGAAATCGTCGCACTCGATACCGTTCAGTTCGCGCACGAGGCGTTCCAGAACGACCGTGCCGACATCGCGCGCGACGGCCGGAGGAAGAGCCGCCAGATCGGCCGCTGTGCGGACCCCAAGGGGATGAAGGCGAACGGAAAGCGCTTTTGCGACGCCCCAGACCTCATGGACCGGCCACTCGGCGAAGAGGCGCGCGCGTAGCTCCTTGTCATGGAGATCCACGACACCGCCCCACACCTTTTCCGTGGCCTTGGCGAGCGCGTTCGCGACCTTGGACAAGGCCCGCGTCGGGCCGAGCCCGATGCGGGTGGGAAGCCCTGTGGTGCGGGCGATGGCCTCGCGCAACCTGTGCGCCGCAGCCACGTCACCCAACCCATTCGGCAGGACGGGGAGACGGTAGAAGCTTTCGTCGATCGAGTAGATCTCCACGATGTCGCTATGCTCCGCGATCACCGCGTTGAAGCGACGGTTCATGTCGGCATAGAGTTCGTAGTTGGATGATCGGACCTCGATTCCGTGTCGCTTGATGATGTCGCGGATTTTGAAAAACGGCTCGCCCATCTTGATATGGAGGGCCTTGGCCTCCTCGCTCCGCGCTATCGCGCAGCCGTCGTTGTTGGACAGGACGACGACCGGCACACGGCGCAGCCTGGGATCGAATACCCTTTCAGAGCTGACGTAGAAGTTTGCGATATCGACGATCGCGTAGGTCATCGGCCGCGCCTACCGCTGGTAGTCGCGGACACCGGCGCGCACCACGCCCCATATCTCCGTCTGATCGTCCGCCATCTGTTCCGGGTAGCTCTGGCGGCTGTTGCGTGCCTCCAGATACGGCACGCGGCCTCGATAGACGAGCTGGCGGCAGACGAATCCGCCCGCGACGATCGCAATCACGATGTCCCCGCTTCGCGGGGTCACATCGCGATCGACCACAACCACGTCGCGATCCGCGATGCCGGCATCGACCATGCTGGACCCGTCGATACGGAAGACAAAACTGCCGGCCCGGTTGAGCCTCAGCAGTTCGGCCAGGTTGATGGCGTCCTCTTCCCAATCCTGGGCGGGACTTGGAAAGCCAGCTCCCGCAACGCCGATCGGCCTAAGCCGGAGCCCCGGCGCCATATCGGCGAGCGGGACCGGCTGCGCGGTCGGCAGCATCATGTTCAGAATCCCTGTCTCTTGCTCCCTCATAACGCGCATAGGAACATATTGGGAACACGCCTTGTTGGCGGTTCGTCGCTTTTCCACAATCGCGTCGCTTTCCTTTACCTCCGCAGGCGCGCCACGACCGCTTTCCATTCGGCCTCGCTGCACGGGCCGAAGTCCATCGACGGGGACGTTTCGGTAGGCGTCAGCATGGTCGGGTGACGCCGGCAGACGCTGCAACGCATGTGATCGGCGACTTTGGTCATCGTCGCATCCCAACGATGAATGGCGAACCATCGCCAAAGTTTCGGCCCATCGACAATGCCGACATGGCCGCAATTCCCACACTCCGCTTTCACGTTCATGGATGCTAGGCGGAGATCGTCCAGCCTGTTGAAGTTGGCGACCATTTATCCAAGGCTGATATTGCGCTTCGCCATTTCCAAGGCGGCGATCTCACCGATCGCGCTATCGCCGCCCGAAAATATGTCGGCGAGGTCCAGCAGATCGTCATCGGTGAGCACCGTGATCGAGGTCTCGATTTCAGCGATGCGCTTGAGTGCGCGCGATCCGCGATCGGCGCGCCATTTGGTCCGGTCTTTGGGCATGGCCGCCTTCTAGCAGGCGTCGGATTGATTGTAAGCTAGTCTGCAACCCTGAGCATTGGACCCTGCCCCAATGCAACGCAGATCGCCGCCCATGTTCGCTGAGCTTGAGGATCAATGGCCTGGGCTTGGTCGCGCTGTAAGGCCGCCACCTCACCGGCGCGGGCTCCGAAGCAAGCAGTCATGGACTGCGCGTAGCGAAGAATGATGTCGGAGCGGGATTGAGCGCTGTGCATACTCAAGAGGACGATGCGGCTTCGCTGCTACCCGCGCTTTCATGGAAGAGAGCCGCCACGCCCTCCCCCACAGCGACCCGGTAGCCGAACAGCGCCTCCGCGGCGAAATCGGTCTCCCCATTTCGGAGCCGGTCCGCGATCTCATCCAGATCTTGCAGCATGTCGTTCACCGTTGCAGTCTTGGGCGCCTGCAGCTCGATCACGATCCGCTTGAGGGGGTAATTGGAAAGATCGCGATCGTCGATCGGACGATGCAGGCTTGGCATGTGCTTTCCTCTCAATTCCGAGAGCGTTTCCGCATCTCTAGGCGGGCGGCTTCCTGCTGCAAACCACGGCGCTTCCAATAGGCCGGCACGCCGATCGCGATGCCGAAGGCAAGGACGAGAAATGGGAAAGAGGCCGCGAGCCGCACCATCGGCAAAATCGCATCATGCGGAAGGCCCACCCCCCGATAGATTGGTCCCGCTGCCAATGCCGCTATAATGGCGCCAGGCATTGCCATAACAGTACGCGACCACGCCTGAGATACGCGGCTGTCCAAGGCGTTGAAACGGACGCGGAGCTGGAGCTGGTGCGCGGCGCTGAACGGATTCTCGCAGACAAGGAACCCGCCGAGTACGAAGTGGTCGATGATTCTGACTGCTTTGGTCTTGTCCGCCCTCACCATAGGATATTGCTCCAAACCATGCCGTCCGCACCATACCCTAGATAGTCTATGCTCATTGTGGCTTCTTTCAATCCGAAGAGCCGAGCGTCTCCCGGATGGCCCTCCCTCAAGGTGGCAAAGACGGCTGCTTGCAAGGGCGACATGATGTCAACAAAACGGTGGTTTAGTTGACTGACAACCACGAACCCTGCGCTAAAAAGAATCTCCAGCATTTTCAGGGATTGTGCAGCGCACAAAAACTGGCGAATTTGCGGCTGTCAACTAAATACAAAAAATTGCACATTTGGTTGACAGCGATTCCGACGCCGATCAGAACAAAGCGAGTATATCACAAAGGGCCGATTATGAAACTCGGATATGCCCGTGTCAGCACTGGCGAACAGAACCTAGCCCTACAGATCGACGCGCTCCGCGCGGCGGGTGCGGAGGCCATCTTTGAGGACAAGGGCATCAGCGGGTCGATGGTCCTTAAACCCGCATACGGAGATATGTTGCGCCAGGTGCGTGCCGGTGACGAGATCATGGTGTGGCGACTGGACCGCCTTGGTCGGTCCCTCCCCGCTCTGATTGGTGAGCTGGAATTGCTTGCGGGGCTGGACGTAGGGTTTCGATCGCTCACAGAGCAGATCGAGACGGTGACGCCGGCAGGGCGTCTCTTCTTCCATATGGTTGGTGCCTTCGCTCAGTTCGAGCGGGACGTGATCCGGGAGCGCACGAATGCCGGCCTCCAGTCGGCGCGCCGCGCAGGCAAGAAACTCGGCCGTCCCGCATTGATCGGCGACGAGCAATGGACGCAGGCCAAGACCTTGATGGCCGAGCCGACGAACATGGGCGCAGCGGCTGTCGCGAAGCTGTTGGGCGTAAGCCGTCAGGCCATCTATAAACGGCTCGACAAGGACAAGGCCGCACAGGGAGGCGAGCTGGCAGCCCTCCCCTCCCCTCCCCGTCAGACCGAGAGGGCCAAGAAAGCGGCGTGATGGTCGTCATCTAATCCACCCAATCGACGGGTCTGCCTGTCTGCGTGGCGATCGAGTTCCAGCGCCGAGCTTCCTTCACGGCGTTGCTGTCTGACGCACCTGGGCGTCTATCCCTGCCTAATGCGGGTTCGGTCTGCGCCCCAAGCAGAAAACCGGCGCTGCGCGCCTACGGTTTCCGCAAGCGGACCCTCCGTTTTTCAGCTTGCCCGCGTCAGGGGTGCCGCCCCGGAAAAGTGCGTCAGCAACGACGTATGAAGGAATGGCATTATGAGGAACATCGCTGAATTTCGCATCATCGGTCGCGTCGGTCGCATCGAGGTTCTGGACAAGGTGGCTTATATCAACGTCGCCGCTAACTATGGCCGCAAGGTCAATGGTGAGTGGCAGGACGATACCCACTGGAACCGCGTCACCGTCTTCGGCAAGGGCATCGAGCGCGTTCAGAAGATGGGCTCCGGCGACTTGGTACACATCACGGGCCGGGTCCGTCAGACGCAGTATGATCGTCAGGGCGAGACGGTCTATGGCGTGGACCTGATCGCCGACGCCTTCGCCACCCTCGCCTATAACGGCAAGCCTGCCGAGGATGACGGCGAGGATTAAGGTCGATGCGGGGCGGCAGAGCCCGCCCCGCTCGATTGCTAAAAGGATTTCCATTTAGCAATCGAAAGGCAATCGCAAGGCGTGCGAGTGGCTTGCGCTATCCAATGTAAATCGCAAGGCTGGCGAAAGGCAATGGACATGCCTTGTGACAGGCTTTAGATTGCCGTTCGCAATCACTGTCGAAATCCAATGGCTTTCGATTGGATCGCTTTAGGATTGATCGATTAGTGAAGGGTCGAAGATGGCGGTTATCTCGATAGGCAATCCGAAGGGCGGTGCCGGCAAGACGACGCTCGCGCTTGTCCTTGCTGACACGCTCGCGACAAACGGGGCGCGCGTCACCGTTATTGACGCTGATCCCAACGCCATCATCGAAAAGTGGGCACAGAAGCGGGAGAGGGCGGGGAGGGATTTGCCCTATCGCGTGATCCCAAGGCCGACCCAGGCGGAAATGATTAGCACCATCGACCGCGTTTCGAACGAAGACGAGTTCGTCATCGTGGACCTTGAGGGATCAGCTTCGCAGATGACCTCGCGGGCGCTGGCGCGGTCGCACATGGTCCTCGTGCCGTTCAATCTTTCTCCGATCGATGCGGAGCTGGCGGCGCAAGCCGTCAGGGCGATCAAAGAGGAGGAGGAAGCGCTGCGAAGGAGCATCCCGTTCCGCCTTGTCAGGAGCCGAACGAACGCAGCCATCGCGACCAAAACGGCCAAGCGGATCGTCGATGCTATCAACGCGGCCGAGCTGCCATTACTCGATACGTCGCTCGTTGAGCGCGCAGCCTATCGCGACATTTTCGAGTTCGGGTTGCTGCTATCCGAGCTGGATAAGGGCTCCGGGCAACAGGTCGAGAACGCGATCAAGAACGCTGGCGAGTTGGCGCAATCCGTCGTGGCTGCGCTGCGAGAGGAGTATCCCGCATGACCGACTTCGGTTTCAGCAAGAGCGGCGAGAAACCAAAGGAGGAGGGTGCCGCACCCGCCAAACTGGACCTTGGCGGGATGCCCAAGGGGCCGATCGTCAACGACCCTATGAGGGAACGCGAGGCGATGGACCGAGCCGAGCGGGTGGGATTTACGGATCGCGGTCAGGGCAGGGGTGTGCTTCGCCGGAAGCGCGTCGCCCAGCCTACGGCGACGGTCTATGTGAAGGGACCGGAGGAGCTGATCGAG
>CAACXH010000212.1_pt1 | contig 11131 bp, 12 predicted proteins | sample 2275881 | NCBI WGS metagenome assembly CAACXH01 (sample SAMEA5312483, study PRJEB27640) | indoor metagenome | biome: indoor environment; feature: controlled; material: polymer antistatic dissipative epoxy resin | place: Italy | collected 2014-05-27 | reverse complement strand
GCCGGCGAACTGGCGTCGGGCATCGCTCGGCCGGGGGAGGGAGAACCAGGTTGAACACGGTCTGCGCCCCTGATCCCCGCAAAGCGTCCCGGCGCTCGTAGGCGAGTGCGGAAAGTTGGCTGGCCTCGTCGTCGGAAAGCTTCCCGGCTCCGTGCCGGCTCCAAACCTCCCGCATGATTTCATCAAGCGCGTTCCCGCGCGCGCAGCCGATCGCGGCCGCGATTTGCGTCCTCAACATATGCCCTTCGTCCTTCCGTTTCGGAGGACATGACGGCGCGGACGACAGGCACAGCTTTCCACGTTTCCGCAAGAATCAATCTTGCGAATTGGAGGGCTATAGCGTAGATAAGGGGAGAGTTATCGGCCCCTTGGTGAGGTCCCCTCTCTACGGTGTGTCTGACGGTCTATAAAACGCTCGACTGTTTGCCGCAGTCGGGCGTTTTGCCGTTATGTCCCTTGCTGCGTCTCGATATAGACCCTCAATGCTTCCTCGATGATCGGCGTGCGTCCCCGCACGCCCTTGGCTTCCTTGAGCTGGTCGATAGCTTTGACCATCTCGGCCGGAAGATCGGTGTTCACCAAAACCCGGCCAGCAGCTCGCCGGCGCTCTCGATGCGCGCGAACGATTTCCTTGCTCGGTGCTTTGGCTACACGACTCATATTTACATGTAATTCAGGAAATCGCTGATTCTGCAATCCCTTGAGTCCAAGCCGCTGAAATCATGGGGCTTGAATAGCCCTCGCCGGCACTCTCGGCGCGCGATCTGGCACGAATCGAACGCCAACCGGCAGAACAGAGGCAAACATGCTTGCATGCAAGCATGAAATACTCTGCCCACTCGCGACTACTTCGCCAACGCGGTATCAAGCGCCCGGTAGAGGGTCGCGCGGTGCACACCCAAGAGCCGGGCAACCTCGGCCGGCTTCTTTTCTTCGCTGATGAGCTGGCGGGCATGTGCGATCTGCTCGGCCGAAAGGGCAGGGGGGCGGCCGAACCGAACGCCCTTCGCCTTCGCCGCAGCTCGGCCGGCGCTCGTGCGCTCGTGGATCAAGCTACGCTCGAACTCGGCAACACCGGCGAAGAATGTCAGCACCATGCGCCCGGCCGGCGTCGTCGTGTCGGCCCACGGCTCGGCCAGCGATCGCAAGCCGGCCTCGGCTTGGCCGATCCGCTCGGCAATGTCGAGAAGATCGCGCGTCGATCGGGCGAGACGATCGAGCCGCGTTACCGTCACCACATTGCCGGGCTGCAAATGGTCCAGCATCTTCGCCAGCTCGGGCCGGCCGCGCTGCGCGCCCGATGCCTTTTCCTCGAACACACGCTTGCAGCCGGCCGCCTTCAGCGCCGCACGCTGCTGGTCGAGGGTCTGGCCGTCGGTCGAGACGCGGGCATATCCGATCATCATGGGGCAGGGGGCTTTCGCTGCTATTCTCACTGCCCGAATCTAGCGGGTGGAACCCGTCGCGAAAATCCCTATTGTGCGACTGTCGCGTGTTTCGGGAATTTCGCGACAAAAGATGAAGTGAGACTATGACTAGAATCCCTCGCGCCACCTTGGATGAGGTGCGCAGCTTCCACGCGAAGATGATGGCGACGGCCAGCAACTCGACTGATGAACGCCTTGAGCGCATCTTTGAGCTTGTCCCGCGTGAGGCGTTTTTAGGGCCGGGACCGTGGCAGATCATGGTGAACCGGCGCTATCTCGAAACCCCGAGTGCCGATCCGATCTACGTCTATCAGAATGTCCTCGTGGCCCTCGACGCAGGGAAGGGCATCAACAACGGAGAGCCTTTCCTGCACGCGAGTTGGATAGGCGCGGCCGGCCCGAAGGCCGGCGAGACGATTTCCCATGTCGGTGCAGGGACGGGCTATTATACCGCGCTTCTCTCGATGTTGGCGTTGCCGCGCGGGAGCGTCCATGCTTTCGAGATTGACGAAAGCCTTGCCCGTCGAGCGCGGGAAAACCTCGAACCGTTCGAGGGCGTTTCAGTTACACATGGCGATGCGACCGCATTGCCGCTGCCGGCTTCCGATCTGATTTACGTCAACGCCGGCGTCGTCGTGCCGCCCGTTGCGTGGCTAAAGGCGCTAAAGCCCGGAGGGCGGATGATCTTCCCTTGGCAACCTGTCGAGGGGATCGGCCTTGCCGTGCTGATGACACGCATGGAATCCGCGTTTGCAGTCCGGCCTTTGATGCCGGCATGGTTCATCCCCTGTATCGGGGCGTCGGATGCCAACCAATGCACCAGAGCGCCGAGCATTCCCGAAGCTCGGGCTATTCGGTCGCTCTGGCTGGCGAGCGATCAAAAACCCGACGAAACAGCGGTCGCGATTTTTCCTGATATGTGGTTCTCGACGCTGGACTTGTCGCACAAATCCTAAGTTTTGCGACAAAATCGCCGGCGCTGATTTTTCAGGGAAAAATCTGTCGCAAAAGTCGTGTGCGAAAGTCAGACTTGCGCGACTGACTTTTGCGACACGTCGCGGCTCGGATTCCGGGCCGCTGCGGACGTGGTGCAGGTTTCAGGATTTGTGCGACACCCCTTGCAAAGTTGGGGGACCGTTATGACAAACCCAAACACCGTCGAAACGTCGTCCTCATAGACGATCGGGGCATCGACCATGCGAAGATAGAAGATCCGAACCTCTGCAAGGTTCGGGACGAAAATCGTGGTGACTTCGATTGCGTCAAGTTTCATTGATCCATTGAACTTCTTCGTCTCCCTTGCCTAAAAGCTCCTCTTCCTTCATCTATCCTATTGCCGTCTCATAATTGCGCTGTCGCCGGCTTTAAAAGCGGCTGTAGTATGGCAATAATACCCGCTGTCGGAATCCTCCTGCTATAGCTCCCGACGCTAAGAGATAAGCGTTCCTGGGGAGGAGATGCATGATAACAACAGCGATATTTCCGAGTCGGTATGTGCAAGGCGACGGGGCGCTTCGGCTGCTCGGCGAAGAGGCCACCAAGCTCGGCAGCAAAGGATTGGCCGTTCTCGACACGTTTGCGTACAAATCTTTTCATGCCGACTTGAAGCCTATTCTTGCCAAGGCCGGCAGCTTCTACATGGAAGAATTTGCCGGCGAATGCTCGGATGAGGAGATCGAGCGGCTGTCGCAGAGGGCGAAGAACGCAGACTCACAGGTTATCATCGGCATTGGCGGCGGCAAGGCGCTCGATACGTCGAAGGCGGTTGCCCATCATCTCGGCCTTCCTGTCGCTATCGTGCCGACGCTCGCCTCTACGGATGCGCCATGCAGTGCGCTGTCCGTCGTTTACACGCCCGAGGGCGCATTCAAGCGCTACCTGGTACTCCCCAGGAACCCTGATCTCGTGCTTGTCGACACAGGCGTGGTCGCCAAAGCGCCCGTGCGCTATCTCGTTTCCGGTATGGGCGATGCGCTCGCGACATGGTTCGAGGCTGAAGATTGCCGCCTCACACGCGCCGCCAATATGACGGGGCGTCCCGGCCCGATGACCGCCCACGGCCTCGCCAAATTGTGCTTCGATTGCCTCATGGAACAAGGCGTGATGGCCTGCACGGCCTGCGAGCACAAGGTCGTCGTGCCAGCACTGGAGAATGTCGTCGAGGCGAATACGCTGCTGAGCGGCCTCGGCTTCGAAAGCGGTGGCCTGGCGGCAGCGCACGCCATCCACAATGGGCTTACGACACTGGATGAAACGCATCACTACTATCACGGCGAGAAGGTGATGATCGGCCTGCTGGCCCAGCTTTGGCTGACCGGGAGAGATCGTACGATCATCGACCGCGTGTACAAGTTCGGGCGCTCCGTCGGGTTGCCGACAACGTTCGCCCAGATCGGGCTTGAAGGAGTGACGCGATCTCAACTGGAGCAGGTGGCCGAACGCGCCTGCGCTCCTGGCGAGACGATCCACAACACGCCCTTCAAAGTGACGCCGGATATGGTTGTCGCTGCGCTGATCACGGCGGATGGCGAAGGACGCCGGCTCGAACAAGCCGCAGCCTGACCGGATATGCTCCTGCGGCGAGCAGGGTCTGCGACCGCGATTAGGTCCGGTCTGCACAGTTGACCTTCCTTCCACACAACGGCATCGCGCATCACGCTTCATGCGCGATCCAATTCGCCAGTCGATGCGGTCGTCTCCGGCCGCTCGGCGAGATCGCGCAAGCAACAATAATTATGAGGAGATGCCATGTCGTCGCCGTTCCTGGGAGAAATGTTAGGAACTCTGGTCCTGGTGCTGCTCGGCGACGGCGTTGTCGCTGGCGTCTTGCTGAACGGAACCAAGTCTCAAAGCCGCCTCGACAGTGGCGGGTGGCTCATGATCAATACGGGCTGGGCCGTCGCCGTCTTGTGCGGCATCTTCGTCGCTCAAGCGACGGGCAGCCCGGACGCGCACATCAATCCAGCCGTCACGATCGCTCTTGGGGCTCTTTCAGGCGATTTCAGCAAAGTCTCATCCTACATTCCCGCCCAGATGCTTGGCGCATTTCTGGGTGCAGGTCTGGTTTGGCTGCACTACCATCCGCATTGGCGCAAGACTGAAAATCCCGATCTGAAGCTAGCCATATTCTGTACCGGCCCTGCCCTCAGAGCCCCGGTTTCGAATCTCGTCAGTGAAATCATTGCCACCAGCCTGCTCGTCTTCGTCATCGCCGCCATCGTGTCGCAATCGGTGGGAGGCGCAACGGGACTCCAAGCGGGCTTCGCCTCCTATCTCATTGCAATGCTGGTATGGGGGATCGGCCTCTCATTGGGCGGTACGACCGGCTACGCCCTCAACCCTGCGCGCGATTTCGGTCCTCGCCTGGCCCATGCGGTTCTTCCGATCGCCGGAAAAGGCTCTTCAGATTGGAGCTATGCCCCGATCCCTGTTGTTGGCCCGATCATAGGTGCAATCATCGGAGCGTTCGTTGCACGCCTTGTCGTATTGTGATCGGACGCAGAGGAATAAACGACTTAGAATTCGAAAGCGGCCCGGCGACAAAGATCTATCCCTTTATGTGAGGAGCCAATGGCGAAATTTGTACACAGCATGATCCGTGTGTTCGATGAGAAGCGCTCCGTCGATTTTTACAGCAAGGCTTTCGGACTTCAAGTCGCCGACCGGATCGATTTCGAAACCTTTACGCTGATCTATCTGTCCAATCCCGAAAATACCTTCGAGCTGGAACTGACGGTCAATAAGGATCGCGATCGCCCCTACGACCTTGGCGACGGCTACGGCCATTCGGCCTTCATCGTCGACGACGTCGATGCAGAGCATGCACGGTTCGAGCAGGCAGGTCTTGCTCCGCGCAAGCTGGTCGATTTCAAACATGACGACAAGGTGCTGGCACGCTTTTTCTTCGTCCAGGACCCCGATGGCTACCAGATAGAAGTCATCCAGAAGGGGGGACGCTACACCTGAGCAGTGCATTCCAATGACTCAATGGGAGGAAACTAAACATGACAATGACAAAAGGGCTCGTCTCACCGAGCATCTCCTCGCCAACCGCCGTCGCCAGGACGGCGGTATCGGCGTTTCCCCTCGACCCTGCGCAGGACCCGGCAAGCTGCAAGCTTCTCACCCGCATGGTGCGGATCATGTATCCGCATGGCAAATTCAGCGACGGTCCCTACGAGCGGACGGCGACGGCAATCTTCAAGGCATCTGAAGCGACACCAGCCGTGAAGATCGCATTTGCCAGCGCGTTGCATGATCTGGCGAGCGCCGGCTTCGCCGATATGGACGACACGCAGGCATACCAGCATCTCAAATCCATTGAAACGACCGCCTTCTTCAAACTGGCACGCAGCACCGCCGTCGTCGCGCTCTATGACGACGAAGAGGTCTGGCAGGCGCTCGGCTACGAAGGGCCAAGCTTCGACAAGGGCGGTTACATCAACCGTGGATTCAACGATTTGGACTGGCTGCCGGAGCCGCGCATTGAGGAATATACGGGAGGTGAAGCATGAAGTCGATTTCACGCAACGACGAAGCCGTCGTCATTGTTGGGTCTGGCGCTGGGGGCGGCACACTTGCCTACGAGTTGACCAAGGCAGGCATCCCTTGCGTCCTGCTGGAAGCTGGGCCGTTTCTGAAGAACGAGGACTATCAGAACAACGAGTGGGAAGCCTTCCGCCAGATGGCATGGCTCGACCCCCGCACCACCACCGGGTCCTGGCGGGTGTCCAAGGATTTTCCCGATCTTCCGGCCTGGCTGGTCAAGGCGGTAGGCGGCACGACCACGCATTGGTCAGGCGCCACACCTCGTTTCAAGGACTACGAGTTCAAGGCCCTGACCACCTACGGCAAGGTGGACGGCGCGTCGCTGCTCGACTGGCCAATCACGCTGGCCGAAATGGCGCCCTACTATGAACGCGCTGAAATCGCCATGGGCTCGACCCATCGCCATGGCCGTAAGGCGCTGCCGGCCAACAACAATTACAAGGTTTTCGCAAACGGGGCGGAACGCGTCGGCTACAAGATGTATGCGACCGGCCCCTATGCGACCAACGCCGAGCCCTATGACGGCCGTCCGGCCTCCATCCAGGACGGCTTCAACTTCCAGGGCGACAAGAACAAGTCGAAATGGAGCATCCTCGTTCGTGAAATCCCTCGCGCGCTGGAAACGGGGCTTCTGGACCTTCGCCCCGAATGCCATGTTGTTCGGATCACCCACGACGCATCCGGCAAGGTCGATGCAGTGCTTTATGTCGACAAGGACGGGAGGCTGCATCGCCAATCGGCGAAGGTTGTCTGCGTTGCCGGCAATTCAATCGAGACGCCGCGGCTACTGCTGCTCAGCGAAAGCGGCCAGTTCCCCAACGGGCTGGCCAACAGCTCCGATCAGGTCGGCCGGAACTACATGCGTCACATGACAGGTTCCGTCTATGCGCGCTTCGACAAGCCGGTGAACATGCACCGGGGCGAAACCATGGCCGGAATCATCGCCGACGAGGCCGGCCATAACCCGTCGCGCGGCTTCGTCGGCGGCTATTATATGGAGACGATCTCGCTCGGACCGGCCTTTCTTGCAGCCTTTGCAGAGCCTGGTGCATGGGGACCGAAATTCACCGAACTCCTGGATGGCTATGCCAGCACCGCCGGCATGTGGATCGTCGGCGAGGACATGCCGCAGGCAACCAACCGTGTCACGTTGTCGGACACGGTGCGCGACCAGTGGGGACTACCGGCACCGAACGTGCACTTCGACGATCACGGCAACGATATCGCGATGCGCACTTATGCCTACGAGCAGGCGGAAAAACTCTATGAAAGCGTCGGCGCGATCGGATCGCATCGCACGCCACCTTATCCGTCTACGCACAATCTCGGCACATGCCGGATGAGCGCGCGGCCCGAGGATGGTGTCGTCGATCGCTGGGGACGATGCCACGACGTTTCGAACCTGTTCATTTCAGACGGGTCTGTAATGACGACCGGTGCAGCGGCCAATCCAACACTCACGATCGTCGCCCTGGCAATACGTCAAGCCGAATACATTGCCGGCGAGCTGAAGAGAGGCAATATTTGAAATTCGGGGCCGTGGTCGAGCCACGGCCCACGGTTCATAATTTATGCTCAGGCCAATGAATCGTAGGTGTTGAAGCCTTTTGGGGATGACAAACGATGTGCAGATTATTTGTAGGCGCGGATTCCGCGCTCTGGGAAAGCCACACCCGCTCGATTCGGATGGACGGGATGGTGACAAGCATCAGGCTTGAAAACATGTTCTGGACAGTGCTTGAGGATATTGCCTCCAAGGATGAGATGACCGTCCCCCAACTTCTGCACCAGCTCTATAACGAATCCTTCGATGAAGGGCATGATATGCGGAATTTTACCTCCTTTCTCCGGGTCTGCTGCCAGCGCTTCATCAACCTGCAACTGCTTGGCCTGCTACCGAACGGCCGCAACGACCTTCTGTCGGCGGAAGAGATCCTGAGCCTCGAAGCCAAAGCCGCCACAACCCGCAATAAAAGCCGCACCGTGCCCTCACGACCGAATTGATAGCGGTTCACCCGCAATATCGAGGGCTTTGGCGGTCGTGCAGATATCACCATAACCCTGCCAATGCACAGTGACGGCGAAGTAAAAGAAATGATGGAGAACTCGCAGTTTCTGGACAGCCTTCGGACGCTTGTCGGATCAAGGCACGTCTTGTGCTCCCCAGCCCGGACACGTCGGTTCTCACGAGGCTACCGCTACGGCGAAGGCAAGGCGCTCGCCGTCGTCCGCCCGGCGAGCCTGCTCGAATTCTGGAAGGTTATTCAATCCTGCGTCGATGCGGGAAAGGCAGTGATTGCGCAGGCAGCAAACACCGGGTTGACAGGCGGCTCGACGCCCTTTGGCGATGATTACGACCGTGATGTCATCATCATCAGCACAATGCGGATCAAGTCGATTCACTTGCTCGGCGAAGGGAGACAGGTTCTGTGTTTCCCAGGCACCACGCTCGACGAACTGGAAAAGACGCTGCGTCCCCTGGGACGTGAGCCGCATTCCGTCATCGGGTCGTCGTGTCTGGGAGCCTCCGTCCTTGGTGGCATCGCCAACAATTCCGGCGGCTCCCTTATTCACCGGGGACCGGCTTATTCGGAACTAGCGCTCTTCGCGCAGGTGGGTGCCGATGGCCGGCTGAGGCTGGTCAACCATCTGGGAATAGCGCTTGGCACGAGCCCCGAGGAAATCCTGTCGCGACTCGATGGCAAAAATTACCAACAAGGGGATGTTAGCTGGAAGAATCTGCCTGTTGCGTCGGACAGAGAGTATGCAACGCATGTCCGTGATGTCGATGCACCGACGCCCGCACGCTATAATGCCGATCATCGGCGTCTCTTCGAAGCCTCAGGATCGGCCGGGAAGATAATGGCGTTTGCCGTTCGGCTTGACACTTTCGAGGCGCAGAAGAACAGCCAGGTCTTTTACATCGGCACGAACGATCCGGCTGATCTCACCGAAATTCGCCGCACCATGCTTTCCACCTTCGCCTCCCTGCCGATCGCTGCGGAATATATTCACCGGGACGCTTACGACATCGCTGAGCGCTACGGCAAGGATACGTTCCTGTTGGTGAAGTACCTTGGCACGGCACGACTACCACGGTTGTTTGCCTGGAAAAGCAGGATCGATGAGTGTGCGGAGCGATTGCGCATCCTTCCGAAAAACCTGAGCGATCGTCTCCTTCAGGCGGCGAGCCGTCTTTTCCCGGCGCATCTGCCAAAACGGATGACTGAGTTTCGCGACAGATACGCGCACCATCTCATGATCAAGGTCGGTGAGGACGGTATCACCGAAACCAGAACCTATCTCACGCAACGGCTCGAATCAGGTGCTGCGAGCTTTTTCGAGTGCACCCCCGAGGAAGGATCAGCGGCATTCCTCCATCGTTTCGCGACTGCGGGTGCAGCGGTGCGCTATCGCGCCGTTCATGGAAGTGACGTCGGCGGTATTGTCGCGCTCGATGTCGCGCTTCCTCGCAACGAAACGCGCTGGATGGAAACGTTGCCCGCCGAATTGGACAAGTCCGTCCTCAAGAAGCTCTACTACGGCCATTTCTTCTGTCACGTTTTTCATCAGGACTATATCGTGCCGAAGAATGTCAATTGGTTGGAAGTGGAGCATGCAATGCTGGCCCTGCTCGACGCACGCGGTGCGAAATATCCGGCCGAGCACAATGTTGGGCATCTTTACACGGCAGATGAAATTGTCGCCGAGCATTTTCGGACACTTGACCCCTGCAATTGCTTCAACCCTGGGATAGGGCAGACGTCAAAGTTTTTGCGATGGGGCGACAGCAGACCGCCTTTGGGCTCCTCCCCGTCTTGCGAAACCTGCGACTGACAGGTTTAGGATTTATTCGGCAGAAGCCACTGGGGTGCATGTATCTCCGGAAAAATACTGAAAACAGGAAGCATCTTCCGCACCTCTACGGCCGGACACAAAATTGTTAACCATTCATGTCTAATTTAATACATGGATTTGCACCCGCAAATCCGGGGGCGTGGAAACCTCGTGAGGTTAGAGAATGGAGTGAGCCGGCAGCGCGCCCGGTAACGGGTGCGGCTGCCTGGTGATAAAGGTAAGTCACTTTCTTCCCTATGAAAATTTACTCACGCAAAGGCGGCATGGTTCTCGGCATGAAGTCCACCGGGCACACGGTCTTGCCGTGCGCCGCGATACCTTTTGGGCCTTGGGAAGGGGGATAAGGTAATGAGACTGCCATTCAAAAATCTGATGAGCGGCGCGAATTCTGACGCAGTGCTTGCCGCCATGAATAAATCACTGGCCATGATCGAGTTCGATCCGGCCGGAAACATCCTCGGCGCGAACGGGAATTTCCTGGCCGCCATGGGCTATGAGGCAAAAGAGCTGGCCGGCCAACATCATCGCATGTTCGTGGACCCTGCCTATGCTCGAAGCGCCGAATATACCGCTTTTTGGGAAAGGCTCGGAAAGGGCACATTCGACGCCGGCGAATACAAGCGGTTCGGCAAGGGTGGGCGCGAGGTCTGGATTCAGGCCACCTATAACCCGGTCCTTTCGGCCTCCGGAAAAGTGCTCAAGGTGGTGAAGTTCGCCACCGATATAACGGCCGCCAAGATGAGAACCGCCGAAGATGCCGGCAAACTCGCCGCCATCTCGCGCGCCCAGGCGGTGATTGAGTTCACGGTTGACGGTGAGATTTTGACCGCCAACGAGAATTTCCTTGCCACGCTCGGTTATGAGCTGGCCGAGGTCAAGGGCCGTCACCATCGCATGTTTGTCGATCCGGCCTATGGGCAGAGCGTAGACTATGCCGAATTCTGGAAGCGGCTGCGGGCCGGCGAGTTCATCGCTGAAGAATTCAAGCGTTTTGGCAAAGGCGGGCGTGAAGTCTGGATTCAGGCATCCTATATGTAGCGGCTTGCCAACATAAGCGCCTCTGCTCGCAAACATCGGCATTTTCTGCTCGAATTATCTGACAATGGAGCGGGCGTCGTGCTCACGCTCTTTGCCAATGTGCTCGCAAACATCCGGGTCTGCTTGCAAACATCCGCCACGTGCTCAGATTAATTGCCAGCGACGGCATGGTCAAACCGGGACGCCTGCCTGTCGTAGTTGCTCGGTCAGCTGACGGGAATATTCGGGATCAAGGGTGCCCGCCAGGAAGGCGCGGATAT
>CAACXH010000193.1_pt1 | contig 11240 bp, 10 predicted proteins | sample 2275881 | NCBI WGS metagenome assembly CAACXH01 (sample SAMEA5312483, study PRJEB27640) | indoor metagenome | biome: indoor environment; feature: controlled; material: polymer antistatic dissipative epoxy resin | place: Italy | collected 2014-05-27 | reverse complement strand
TTCGTCGAGCATTACAATCATCGGCGATACCACGAGAGCCTCGATAATCTCACCCCGGCCGACGTCTACTTCGGACGCGGCCATACCATCTTGCTCGAACGCGAAAGGATCAAACGCGACACCATCAGACAACGTCGCTTGAAACACCACGCCAAAGCGGCTTAAATCAACCCGCAAACCGAGCCGGAAACTCCATTCTTCCAGAGCCCAAAAAGTCTCAAATCATTCGACGACGGACACTCCTGAGCAAAAACCGGGCCGCCTAGCGACGATACTGCAAGCGTAACACCGACCGCTCCCGACAAGGTCAGGAAACCACGTCTCTTGATATTCATTGTTTTCTCCTCCACGTCAGCTCGGATTATCCAAGCTCTCCCGCTAATCCCGAAAGACGGCATCGCTTGACAGTCATTGGCACCCAGGCCCGCTGTCACCCCCCGTCACGTTCGCCTCCTCTGGCCCCGTGAGTTCTTTCGCTAACGTGCTCATAAAAGAGCTTCCTCAAGAAGAGATGCAATTACGCTAACCGGCTAACAGCCATTGCAGTTCGCAATAACTGCCGCGCTTGCGCCATGAACCAACCCAATGGCGCCTAGTAGCAAGATGCAATGGCGTAGAGAGGCAAGGTTATGCGAAGCTTCATGCATTGACTTGTTTACAGCCCAGGGAGGAAGCTTTGGCCGACAAATCTTTAAAAGGAAAAACAGTACTGGTGACCGGCGCTGCAGGTGGTGTTGGACGCGAGGTGATCAAGAAACTTGCCTCGCAGGGCGCCAGGATCGTCGCAACGGACATTTCGGAAAATGTGAAGAATCTTACCTCCGAGTTCAAAGAGGCGGAGATCGTGGCCATTGTCGGCGATGTCTCGAAATCGGCAGACGTGGAGAAGATCTTCGATAAGGCAGAAAGTAGCTTTGGGCCTGTTCAGGCCCTTATCAGCAACGCGGGGTACATGATTGGCAAGGCTCTCCATGAGACGTCGGAGGAAGAGTGGGACGCCGTCCTTGCAGGCAATGCAAAATCATTTTTCCTGACTGCAAAGCGAGCGTTGCCCAACATGCTGAAGGCTGGGAAGGGGTCGATCACAGCAACTGGATCGATTTCAAGCGTGGTTGGCCTGCCATCTCAGGCGGCCTATTGCGCCAGCAAAGGCGCAGTCCTTCAACTGGTTCGACAACTCGCCGTTGAATATGCGGCTCAGGGCGTACGCGTAAACGCCGTCGGTCCGGGCGCAATCAACACACCGTTCCTGACGCGCTACCTGGACGGACTTCCCGACCCTGCAGCCGGTGCGGCGGCGGTGAAGGCTGCTCATCCGATGAAGCGTTGGGCGGAGCCGGACGAGGTAGCCGATGCACTTGTATTCTTGGCAAGCGACGAGGCCGCATTCGTGACAGGGCATATTCTTATGGTCGACGGAGGCTATGTGGCTGGCTAAGCCATTGGATCAGGCGAAAGGGGGTAATCGCTTTCGTCTGATCTTTACCAAGCGAGGAGGAAGCTATGGTCGTAAAAGCAATTATTGATCCACATCATCACCTGTGGGACCTGGAGAACTATTCATACCCGTGGCTTTGCCAGCCCGGCGATCCGGTTGCGCCGATTGCCGGCAGTCTCCGTTCGATCATGAAGAGCTATCTTCTAGACGACTACAAAGCGGATTCGCACAAGTGGAACGTCGTGAAAGACGTTCATCTCGATGCATTGTCCGCCGATGTCGTCGCGGAAACCAGATGGCTTCAAGGTCTGCGAGATGCGACTGGCAAGCCAAACGGGTTTGTCGCCCATGCGGACCTTGAGAGCCCTGATGTAGATCAGGTGTTGGCGGCTCATGCAGAGTACAAGGATACACGAGGTATCCGCCAGATCCTCAACTGGCATCCGAACCCAAAATACACCTTCGTCGAACGCTCCGATCTGCTGACTGATCCCAACTGGCTGCGTGGATATAAACTACTAAAGAAGTACGACTTTTCCTTCGATCTGCAGCTTTATCCGCACCAAATGCCGGCCGCCGCGAAAGTCGCGTCGGATAATCCTGAAACAACGGTCATCCTGAACCACACCGGCATGCCGTTGGAGCGTGACGAAAACGGGCTGGCGCAGTGGCGTGATGGTATGCGGGCCCTTGCGAGGGCTCCGAACATGAACGCCAAGATTTCCGGCCTTGGTATGGTCATGCCAGACTGGACAGTCGAAACCATCAAGCCGTTCGTTCTGGAGACAATCGAGATTTTCGGCGTTGACCGATGCATGTTTGCCAGCAATTTTCCGGTCGACAAAATCTACGCAAGTTTCGACAGGATCTACGAAGCGTTCTTCGAGCTTGCATCAAGCCTCTCGGACAGGGACCAGCAAAAACTGTTCCACGACAACGCTCAGCGCATCTACCGCCTCTAGTCTGCTCAACGCTGGCGAAACCCGGAAAGTATGCGGTCCGGGTTTCGCAATCTCAAAATTCGAAACTTTGGATCGGAGTGTTCTTATGGGCCCGACAACGATGCTTTTTGTGCCGGCTGATCGGCCTGATAGATTCGGAAAAGCCCTTGGAGCCGGCGCGGATGCCGTCATTCTTGATCTCGAGGACGCCGTAGCGGTCGATAAGAAAGATTTTGCTCGGGCAAACATAGCCAGCTGCGATATCGACCCGCGCACTGTGTTCGTTCGAATCAACGCACCGGGCACCAGAGACTTTAAGCTGGATCTGGCTATGTTGGCGGCGACGGAACTCTACAATGTTATGATGCCGAAAGCAGAAAATGCGTCGGACATTCATGCGGTTGCGGCAGCAATCGGAAGAACAGTTTCGGTCGTTCCGCTTGTCGAGACGGCAGTTGGCCTTGATCAGCTCCGTGGTATCCTGGGCGCAGACTTTGTTCCCTTTGTTGCTTTCGGAAGTCTCGACTTTGCCCTCGATCTAGGATGTGAGCATACGGATTCTGCACTTGCATATGCTCGACATAGACTAGTTCTGGAATCCCGCATCGCACAAAAACTTCCCCCAATCGACGGTGTGACACAGTCCATCGATGACGAAGACGAACTGGCCACTGACGCAAGACGCGCACGAGAACTAGGGTTCTCAGGAAAACTTGTCATTCATCCCGCGCAAATCTCAGCCGTATCCAAGGCATTCCGACCTTCTCAAGCCGACGTCGAATGGGCTCGATCGATTGTGAATTCATTGGGCAAGTCAACCGCTGGTGCCGCACAGGTAAAAGGCCAAATGGTTGACCGGCCGGTCATTATTCGCGCCGAGCAGATTCTGAGCCGCGCTAATCGCTTGTGAGGAACGAAATTGCCAATATCCAAAATCCTAGTTGCCAACCGTTCCGAGATCGCGATCCGCGTATTCCGCGCCGCCAACGAACTAGGCATTAAGACGGTGGCCATCTGGGCCGAGGAGGACAAGCTCGCGCTGCACCGCTTCAAGGCCGACGAGAGCTACCAGGTCGGCCGCGGCCCGCATCTTGCCCGTGATCTAGGCCCCATCCAAAGCTATCTGTCGATCGAGGAAATCATTCGCGTCGCCAAGATGTCCGGTGCTGATGCCATCCATCCAGGCTACGGGCTGCTGTCGGAAAGCCCGGAATTCGTCGATGCCTGTAAAGAGGCCGGTATCATCTTCATCGGCCCGACAGGCGATACCATGCGGCGCCTCGGCAACAAGGTCGCCGCCCGCAACCTCGCCATCGAGATCGGCGTGCCCGTCGTGCCGGCGACCGCGCCGCTGCCCGAAGACATGGCCGAAGTCGCACGGATGGCCGACAGCATCGGTTATCCGATCATGCTCAAGGCCTCCTGGGGCGGCGGCGGGCGTGGCATGCGCACCATTCGCGACCCGAAGGATCTGGCCAAGGAGGTCACCGAGGCCAAGCGCGAGGCGATGGCCGCATTCGGCAAGGACGAGGTCTATCTCGAAAAGCTGGTCGAGCGCGCCCGCCACGTCGAAAGCCAGATCCTTGGCGACACCCATGGCAATGCGGTGCATCTGTTCGAGCGCGACTGCTCGGTGCAGCGACGCAACCAGAAAGTCGTCGAACGCGCTCCGGCCCCTTACCTTACCGAGGAGCAGCGCCAGGAGCTGGCTACCTATTCGCTGAAGATTGCCAACGCCACCGGCTATGTCGGCGCCGGCACGGTCGAATATCTGATGGATATGGACACAGGCAAATTCTACTTCATCGAAGTCAATCCGCGCATTCAGGTCGAGCATACCGTCACCGAAGTCGTCACCGGCATCGATATCGTCAAAGCGCAGATCCACATCCTCGACGGCTTTGCCATCGGCACGCCTGGCTCGGGCGTTCCGGCGCAAAAGGATATCCGGCTGAACGGCCATGCCCTGCAGTGCCGCATCACGACGGAAGATCCGGAGCATAACTTTATTCCGGATTATGGCCGGATCACTGCCTACCGGCAGGCATCCGGCTTCGGTATTCGTCTCGACGGCGGCACTGCCTATGCCGGCGGCGTCGTGACCCGCTTCTACGATCCGCTGCTGGAAAAGGTCACCGCCTGGGCGCCCTCGCCGGATGAGGCCATCGCGCGCATGGATCGCGCTCTTCGCGAATTCCGTATTCGCGGCGTTGCCACCAACCTGACCTTCCTCGAAGCCATCATCACCCACCCTAAATTCCGCGACAATACGTACACGACGCGTTTCATCGACACGACGCCGGAGTTGTTCCAGCAAGTAAAGCGTCAGGACCGCGCCACCAAGCTTCTTACTTATCTGGCTGATGTCACCGTCAACGGGCACCCGGAAGCGCGTGGCCGTCCCGCGCCGTCCAACAATATCGCCAGGCCTGTCCTCCCCTATATCGACGCCAAGATCCCTGACGGCACCAAGCAGAGGCTGGACCAGCTCGGTCCGAAGAAGTTCGGCGAATGGATGCGCAACGAGAAGCGCGTGCTGGTCACCGACACCACGATGCGCGACGGTCACCAGTCGCTGCTCGCCACCCGCATGCGGACCTTCGACATCGCGCAGGTGGCCGGCACCTACGCACGGGCGCTACCGGAACTGCTTTCGCTCGAATGCTGGGGCGGCGCCACATTCGACGTGTCGATGCGCTTCCTGACCGAGGATCCCTGGGAACGGTTGGCTTCGATCCGCGAAGGCGCGCCGAACCTGCTGCTGCAGATGCTTCTGCGCGGCGCCAACGGGGTCGGCTACAAGAACTATCCGGACAATGTCGTCAAATACTTCGTCCGCCAGGCGGCCAAGGGAGGCATCGACCTGTTCCGCGTTTTCGACTGCCTGAACTGGGTGGAGAACATGCGCGTCTCCATGGACGCGGTCATCGAAGAGAACAAGCTCTGCGAAGCGGCGATCTGCTACACCGGCGACATCCTAAACTCCGCCCGGCCGAAATATGATCTGAAGTACTATGCCGATCTGGCTGTCGAACTGGAAAAGGCCGGCGCCCATATCATCGCGGTCAAGGATATGGCGGGCCTCCTGAAGCCAGCCGCCGCCAAGGTGCTTTTCAAGACGCTTCGCGAGGCAACCAGCCTGCCGATCCATTTCCACACGCACGACACGTCGGGCATCGCAGCGGCAACCGTACTCGCTGCCGTGGATGCCGGCGTCGATGCTGTCGATGCGGCCATGGATGCGTTGTCGGGCAATACCTCGCAGCCGTGCCTTGGCTCCATCGTCGAAGCGCTGCGCGGTTCCGAGCGCGATCCGGGTCTCGATCCCGAATGGATCCGCCGTATATCCTTCTATTGGGAGGCGGTGCGCCATCAGTACTCGGCATTCGAGAGCGACCTGAAGGGGCCGGCCTCGGAGGTCTACCTGCACGAGATGCCGGGCGGCCAGTTCACCAATCTCAAGGAACAGGCGCGCTCGCTAGGTCTGGAAAGCCGCTGGCATCAGGTCGCCCAGACCTATGCCGACGTCAACCAGATGTTCGGCGATATCGTCAAGGTGACGCCGTCCTCCAAGGTGGTTGGCGACATGGCGCTGATGATGGTGAGCCAGGATCTGACCGTTGCCGCCGTGGTCAGTCCGGACAAGGAAGTGTCCTTCCCGGAATCCGTCGTGTCGATGCTGAAGGGCGATCTCGGACAGCCGCCCGGCGGCTGGCCGGAGGCGTTGCAGAAGAAGGCGCTGAAGGGCGAAAAGCCCTACACAGTTCGCCCCGGCTCCCTGCTGGAAGCGGCCGACCTCGATGCCGAGCGTGCGGCGATCGAGACCAAGATCGAGCGCAAGGTCAATGATTTCGAGTTTGCCTCGTACCTGATGTACCCGAAGGTCTTCACCGATTTCGCACTGGCGCATGACACTTACGGTCCGGTTTCGGCCCTGCCGACGCCCGCTTATTTCTATGGCCTTCCCGAAGGCGAAGAGCTGTTTGCCGAAATCGAGAAGGGCAAGACGCTTGTTATTCTCAACCAGGCGATGACCGGTATCGACGAGAAGGGCATGGTCACGGTATTCTTCGAGCTCAACGGTCAGCCACGTCATATCAAGGTGCCTGACCGCGTCCATGGCGCCGCCGGCGGAGCGGTGCGTCGCAAGGCCGAAACAGGCAATGCCAGTCACGTTGGCGCGCCGATGCCGGGCGTCATCTCGCGCGTCTTCGTGACGGCGGGACAGGCGATCAAGGCTGGTGACGTCCTCGTTTCGATCGAGGCGATGAAGATGGAGACGGCGCTGCATGCCGAGGCGGACGGTACGGTCGCCGAGGTGCTGGTGCATGCCGGCGACCAGATCGACGCCAAGGATTTATTGATTGTTTTAAATCACGACTAGCCCGCCACAGATTAAGCGATAGCGTATGCACAAAATCTGCCACGTTCGTCAAAGATCTTAAGGCACTCGAGTTGTTTCCCATAGAGGTTGTCGGATCCTATAATTATTGTAAGCCCGAGATTAAGCGTTAAGTTTCATAGCCTCGACTGCGTCGGCTAACATGTCTTCCGTATCGACTAACTCATGCAAAGCGTGGTCAGTGATGCGGCAGGAACAGCCATGCTTGCGACTACCACATCGGATGCGACGAATGTCTCTTCGTGCTTTCCGGCCGCGGTACATTCTGGATGGAGGATCCTTCGACTGAGAAAGAGTTCGGACCTGGACAGCTGCTCTACTTCACGAAGCGAACGGTCCACGCCCTCCCAAAGATTCTGGAAGAGCCCGTGGTCTTCCTTTCGATCGATACTCCGAGACGGGAGCCGACTGATATCGTTTTTGTCAATCCGGAAGATGGCACCCCAGCAACCTTTATGGCGCGCAACGCGAAAACCTGATTTCACGCGGCGGGTTGGTGCCCTCGGCGAACTAGAAAGGCACCCCAGAGCCAAAGAATGGAAGATACTCAGTCATTCTGAAGAGCAGAAGGTACCCGCTGAGGAAACGAAGACGGAGAAAACAAAAGGCCTAAGATCTCCCGCTCGCGTTGAAGCGATATGAACCGTTGCCCCCGAAGAAACACATCGCTGCCACCACGAAATCAGGAGATTGAGGGGGCGGCCTCTGCCCATCGCAAGTGCCCTAGGAGAATGAATTAGTTGAGATTGATCTGCGCTCTTCAACGATATTGGCCCGGAAAAACAATATCCTGATCAACGAGGACATTGAATTTGTAGCCGGGCCGGATCTGCAACGTCGGCTGCACATCCATATTCCGCTGTATCGTCCGGTCGGCCACTCGCCCAAAGGTTTCAGCAAAGTTGCGCCTTGCCGCATCGGACGCCGTATCCTGGGTGGCAAGCGTTGAGCTCTGAGGAACCGCCATATCGATGCCGGTTCCGATCAGCGCGATCATGACCGCCGAGCCGAAGGTTTTAAGATAGTGGTTGTTCACCTTGTCATTGAAGCCACCGTACCCTTCAGCATCCGTGCCGGCCATGCCGCCGATTTGCAACGTCGAGCCGTTTGGGAAGATGATGTCTGACCAGACGACTAGCACGCGGCTCTGGCCGAATGACACCTTGCTATCGTAACGACCAAACAGTTTCGTGCCCTGCGGGATCAGCAGGCGATGGCCTGTTGCGCTGTCATAGACATTCTGGCTGACCTGCGCGGTGATCCGACCCGGAAGGTCGGAATTGATGCCCGTTATCAATGTCGCCGGAATGACCGAGCCGCGTTTCAGTTCGTACAGGGACTGCTGTGGTACGACGCGGTTTGGCAGATAGCCAAGATCCTTGAGGTCGGCATTGAAGAAGTCTTCCTTGGAGCTCTGTCCATTCGGATCGACATTCTGGCCGCCGAGACCAGCCCGTAGGGCCGCGGCATAAAGGTCGGAGGCGTTTGCGCTCGCGGCGGCTGTCGTCGTCCGGCCCCCCGCGCCCTCATCTCTTTCCGACCGCGCTTCCAGCTTGCCGCGATCGATGGCAAGCGGCGCGTCGTAGGCGGTGTCTCGCGCCTGCATTCGGGCCATCCGCTGGCGCTGCTGCTCGCGAAGAATCTGTTCCTGTTGCTCACGAGCAAGACGCGCCCGCCAAACTTCCTCCGGTTCCAGTTCCTGCCCGCGCCGTTGCTCCTGTCTCTGTTCCGGCTGCAGCGTAAAGGGATTTGCCGCCTTCTCCTCGGCCTGTTTCGTCTCGATCGGCGTCGGCTGAAACGTTTCCTGCTGCTGTGGCTCGCCAATGATGCCGTCGGTGACGCCGCGCTTGATCTGGTCGGCATAGGTCGAGGCCGGATTGCCTGAGCTCGTTTCCGGGCCGCTATCGTTGCCGAAGTAGAGCCCGCGTGAGGCGAGCCCAAAGAAGATGATGCCGAGAAAGGCAATCAACAGCACAATGACAAGGATTACCGGCACGCGGTTTACCCGCTTTATGCCGGATGCGGCCTGACTGTTTTGCGCACCACCGAGTTTGAGAGACTGCACCATGATATCCTCCCTCACCCGCGCCGCATGAGGGACAGGGGGCTTGCCGGTGTCGCACCCGATGTCGTCACTGTGTAGGCCCGGCCGAGTTCGACGCTGCTCGTTGAGAGCCGTGCGAGCACCTGGCCGTCATAGGGCACGATGACATAGGCGAGCGGAACGACGGCAGTCCCGCTATCCGTCTTCTGGTCGGTAACAACGACGTAGCCCCATCCCTTCAGCGCTGCTTCAAGTGCCTGGCCGAAGGGAGAACCATCCTGTTTGAGCGCAACGGTTGCCTTCCCCTGTCCGATCTGCTCGGCGAGACGGCTGACCATGTCGCCGGCGATCGCACCGGCCGCCGGTCCGGAGATCTCTGGAGGTGCAGCGCTCGTGGCGAGACCGCCGGTTTCCATTGACTGGCAACCGGAAAGGAGGATGGCGAGGCCACTGCCTATGGCGAGGCAGCGGATGGGGCCGAGGCTGTTCGCGGTGTGGCGAAGGAGATTCCGCATCACCGCCCTCCCCTGCTGATCGTCACCTTCTGCTGCTTCCAGCCGACGCCTGAGACGAGGACGGCACGATCGATATTGTAATCGACCACCATCATGTTGCTCTTCATGCGATAGTTGACGATGCGGTTTTGGCCGCCGGAGACGACGAAGAGAACCGGTGCATCCTGACCGGAGATCGAGCGTGGAAACTGGATGTAGGTTTTCTGCCCATCGGAATAGACTCGCGTCGGCCGCCAGCCGGCACTGCCCGAGACGGAATAGGCAAAGCTTAATTGCTCCGCCGGAACGCCGGCGCCGGGAATGGTGCTGGCTTCCAGCCGCGCGTTGACATCGGCAAACTTTGCCGAGACCTCCTCGGGATATTCGAACCCGACACGCGCCATATACTGCGTTGCATGTGACTTGAGCTGGATATGATAGGTCCGCCGCGACGTCGTCACCACCATCGACGTGACCAGACCCGGCTCTGACGGCTTGACGATCAGATGGATCGCCTGCCCTCCCGCGGCACCCGAGGTTGCGGGCTCGACTTTCCAGCGCACGGTATCTCCGACCAGCACGTCGCGAACGACCTCGCCACCCTGAAGCTCGATGTCGCAAACCTGCAACGGTGAGCAGACGACGGATGGCTGTACCTCGCCATAAAGGAAGATGACTTTGCCGTCCGCGCCTTTCGTCACGAGCCCGCGACTTCCGCGCCACTGTGTCGAAATCCCCATGCCTTTCGCCTCGTTGGCGGTGACACCATCGGCGGCACGTGCCTGGAAGGTGGGGAGAGCCATCATTGGGAAAATCAACAGCATCGCTGCGCTCGCAGTCAGGACGGCGCGTGTTCTAAGATGTCGTATGTTCATGTTGGAAGCCATGCCTTTCAAAGCTGCGCAGTCCAGTCGAAGTCGCGGAGGTACAGACCGATGGGATTAAGACGGATGACACCCTCGTCCTGCGGCGGCGTCAGTGTCACCGTGGCGATGCCCCGGAAGCGGCGGTTCGCAGTCTCCTTGCCGCGCCGGTCCCGCTCGAACTCGGTCCAGTCGATCTGGTAGCTCTGGTTCGAAAGCGCGACGATGTTGTTGACCTCGATCGCCACCGTTGCGGTCTTGGCCTTCTCGAACGGCGAATTCGAGCGGAACCAGGCATTGACCTTTTCGGTCGCCGGATCGGAGGTGCGGAGCAGCCCATAGGTCCTGTCGATATATTGCTTCTGCACGACCGCATCCGGCGTGACGGACCGGAAGTTCGACACGAAGCTGCCGAGCGTTGCGCGGACCACGCGTGGATCGGCATATTCGATCTGCTGCGGGAAGCCGGCGTCGATAGACGTGCCGAGCTTGTCGACCTCGACGATATAAGGGATTAGCTTGACCTGGGTGCTCTGGTAGAGGGCGTAACCAAAACCGGTCACGGCCATGGTCATGCCGGCGATGCCGACGACGCGCCAGGCGGCTGCCGCTTTGACGTACGAGCCATAACGCTCGTTCCATTCGTTGCGCGCAGCGATGTAGGGATTATCCGGGATATTCTGTCCGGCCATTCTTTCAGTGTCCCATCACTTGCTGTCATTGATCGGCGGTGGTGAAGGCGGCGTGCGGGGCCGGCCGGATGATTGATCGAGCTTGGCATTGGCAAGACCGAGCATCGATCCGGCATAAGCGCCGGGTGAACCGATCGCTTTTTCCTTTGCTGCCGAGCCGACTGCGCCAGCCGCTCCGCCGATCCCGGCCTGCATTCCGCGCAGCGCCGCACTTCCGAGGGATGCTCCCCCTGCCCTTGCGGCACTAGCGGCCCCAAAGCCTCTGTTGGCCGCACCGATCGTCAGGAAGCCGGCGCCGAGTGCTGCGGATGCGGCCTGTCCGCCATGACGGATGGCTTCCATGCCGCCGCCAACCGATGCGCCCTG
>CAACXH010000411.1_pt1 | contig 11417 bp, 10 predicted proteins | sample 2275881 | NCBI WGS metagenome assembly CAACXH01 (sample SAMEA5312483, study PRJEB27640) | indoor metagenome | biome: indoor environment; feature: controlled; material: polymer antistatic dissipative epoxy resin | place: Italy | collected 2014-05-27 | reverse complement strand
CAAGCTCGCGCATCACCAGAAGGCCGCCGTCGGAACTGAGCTGCGTGCCGCGAAATTCCAGCCGCACGCGAGGGTCGAAATCCACCCGATCTGCCCGTTGCAAGCCCGCACCCTCTGGGTGATCCATGAAACGCGCCCCTCGCAGCCTTCAACACCATGTTTTATATAGGAAATATAATGGTCAGGACAGCGAAATCAGCGCCTTACTTGGGAAATGTGGGGGCAATGGTGCGAGTAGAGGCGGACCAAGCGTTCCCGCATCCGCAGTATGTCCGCTGCGTGCCGCTCGATATCCGATGCCTGCCCTTTGAAGCTGCCCGATGGCTGGTGCAGCATCACCGATGCATTCGGCAGGATCGCGCGCATACCCGGCGTTCCTGCCATCAGCAGGAACGACCCCATTGAGGCACCAAGCCCAAGGCAGAGCGTGGCGACGGGGCACCGGACATATTGCATGGTGTCGTAGATCGCCAAGCCGCTGGTGACGGCTCCGCCCGGTGAATTAATGTAGAGCGTCAATGGCTTCTTGGGGTTCTCGGATTCAAGGAACAGCATCTGCGCGCAGACCGTCGCCGCAAGGTTGTCCTCGATCGGGCCGTTGACGAACACGATCCGTTCGCGCAGCAATCGGGAGTATATGTCAAACGAGCGTTCCCCGCGCGAGGACTGCTCAATGACCATCGGGATCAGGCTCATTGGGGTTTGCTCGATGCCAGACGTTCGATCATTGCCAGCAAACGATCGCGTTCGGCGCGAAACTTCTCGGCATCTTCGCGCCGCTCATTTTCGGAACGATCGAGGCGTGCCTTGAGATCGTCCACCTGATCTTCCAGCGCGTTGATTAAGCTCTCCCGCTCGTGTCGTTGGAGAGGGGTTCCGATACCAAGGCCCATGCGATCCCCGTCCACTGCCTTGGCGGTTGCCTGTTCGTCGCCGGAAAGGTCGAGCCACCATTGCCCCTTTTCATCGCGGTTAGCCGGTAGCACCCCACTACGAACTTGCCGCCGTATGGTGTCCACCGAGACGTTCAGCCGCTGTGCGGCCTCAGGTATGCTGACAATCATAACTGCTCCTGCATATGCGTGCCTATGCTGCATAGGCATTAGCGCTATGGCTAATTCAAGGGAAAGCTAGGACCGCCACCCACTTAGGAACGTGTCGCGGAGGCGCCCGTGTCGCCAATCCTACTAACAACCGCCATTTGGGGCGCTTTCCTGCGACCTGTTCCCGATTGCAGATCTCCAAAATGCTTCATCGGACATGGGAAAGGGAAATGGCGGAGCGACGGAAATTACGTGGATTGCGGAATTACCCCTCAGCCCTTGTGAGAAGGGGCCAATAGGTAAACCATCCTTTGGTGCGTATCCGGTCCTCATATAGGGGGACGTGACGATGAGGGCGGGCGCTCCGGTCCAGCTCGCCGCGACCTGGCGCGCCTGTTCGTGGCCCCGCTGCGTCAGCTCGATCGTCGCCAGATCGTGACAGGGCACGCCGGCATTGCCGGTGCTTTCGCCGTGGCGGACGAATATGGCCCTCATAGGGATTGCCCGATCACTCGCTCGACCGCGTGGCGCGGTTCTTCGCTCAAGCGGCCTCTTCAAGCTGGATATGCAGCCTGAAGCCCGCCGCCGTGGCGACGTTGACCAAGGCGTCCAGCGAGAATTTGTCGAGCTTTCCACGCAGAAGATCGTTCAGCCGGGGGCGGGTCAGGCCGAGCCGCTTGGCGGCCTGTTCCTGCGGCACGCCCCAGGACTTCACCCGCTCGCGGATGCTCAGCAACAGGTCCGCACGCGCCGTCAGATTCGCCGCTTCCGCCGGCGTGTCGGCCAGCGCGTCAAAGACGCTATCGAAGACTTCGACATTCATAGGTTCGGCGCTCATTGCTCTGCCTTCCAAGTTTTCAGCCGTCTCGCGGCTAGATCAATGTCCTTTTGCGGTGTCTGTTGCGTCTTTTTCTGGAACGCATGAATCACAAGAACCCGATCCTGTAACGTCGCCAAATAAATCACCCGAAACGCGCCTGATGCTTCTCTGATCCGTATTTCCCTCACGCCTGCCCCGACTGTCTTCATCGGCTTCCAGTCGGAAGGTTCGAGGCCCGTTTGCACCGCCCGAAGTTCCACGCCCGCACCATAGCGAGCGTCATCCGGGAAATTGCGTAGGGCCTCGCGACTGTCGCCCAGGAAATGAATCGGCTTTGCGGTCTTAGGCTCCATTGCGCCGACTGTATCAAAACCGAGACAGAAAAGCAACAGCGACCAAGCGCCTGCCGCTGCGCGGCACCGTGGCTCTAGTCGCTTCGCTCCCCAAGCCCGCAAGCGGTCTTGGCCGAAGGTGACGATCCACATGGCGGCGAGATCGCGTGCGCGGATCTCGCTGGCGTGGTGCCGGCGACACGCCGGCGTGTCGTTCCTTTGCGTGGGGAGAGAGCGTTCCGCCCCCCTCTCCCCAGCAACGACAATCAGCGGGACCGTGGCTCACTCGGCAAGCCTCGCTGCGCCGCGCACCACTCCCGCAGATTGTCGCTGCCCCCCTCTCCTGCCGGCGTTCTTGGGCGTCCGTGTCCGGCCGATGGCCTGGCCATCGCCGGTCAGGCGATTTGAAGGGAGTAGAAGGCATGGAACAGGACAACCGGGAAAGCTGGCTCAATCGGGTGGCGGTGGGCATGGCTCCGCTGTTCGAGGCGCTGGACGCCCCCCTGCCCGCGCGTATCCGCGTGGCGATCGGCTTCACCAGCGCGGGCCGCAAGGGCAAGGCGATCGGCGAGTGCTGGGATAACCGGCTAAGCGCGGACGGCCATTTCGAAATCTTCATCCGCCCGGACCTCGCCCACGCGCCCGACGCCATGCCGGCGCAGATCGCGGCCATCCTCGCGCATGAACTGGTCCATGCCGCTGTCGGCATCCCGGCGGGACATGGGAAGGCGTTTAAACGGGTCGCGCTTGGCCTTGGCCTGGTTGGGCCGATGCGCGCCACCACCCCCGGCGAGGCGTTCCTGTCGGCCATCGCGCCGATCCTCGATGCCGTTGGCCCCCTCCCCCATGCCCGTCTCGATACAGACGGCGAATCCACCGCGCCTAAGAAGCAGAAAACCCGGATGCTCAAATGCGAGTGCGCGACGTGCGGCTACACCGTGAGGACCGCGCGCAAATGGCTGGAACTGGCGGGAGCGCCGCTCTGCCCGATCAAGGATCATGGCCGGATGGAGCATGAGGCGCTGGACGACGAGGGCGACGATCCAGAGCCGAAGGATTGGACAGCTTTGAAATGTATATCACTGTGATGGACAGGTCATGCCGTTCCGACTAACGATAGCACGCAGAGTGAGGGCGCTATGATATTGGTAGTTGGGAACACAAAGGGCGGCGTTGGCAAGACCACGCTCGCCGTCAATCTCGCGGTGGCCCGCGCGCTTGCTGGCCGCGACCTGTTGCTGGTGGACGGCGACGAGCAGGGAACCGCCCTCACCTTCACCCAGCTTCGCACCGAAAGTCTTGGCGAAGCCGGCTATACCGCCGTCGCCCTTACCGGCGCTGCGCTTCGCAGCCAGGTTCGCCAGCTCGCGCCTAAATATGACGATATCATCATCGACGTAGGCGGGCGCGACACCGGCTCGCTGCGCGCCGCGCTCACCGTGGCCGACACGCTCCTGATCCCCGTTCAGCCGCGCAGCTTCGACGTGTGGGCGCTCGATCAGGTTTCGGCGCTGGTGGCCGAGGCGCGCGAGATCAACGAGGGATTGCGCGCCGTCGCGATCCTCAACGGCGCGGACCCGCAGGGCGGCGACAATGAGGCAGCCTTGCAGATGATCGGCGATATCGAAGGGATCGAGGTGCTGTCCACGTCGATCGTGCGCCGCAAGGCGTTCCCGAACGCGGCGGCGGAGGGCAGGGGGGTGCTGGAGCAATCCCCGCGCGACACCAAAGCAATCGATGAGCTGACCGCGCTGATCGGTACGATATTTGTATAGCATAATGATAGCGGAGTGAATTGCGATGGCTATCGCTCGTAAACCGAACAGCAATCCCAAGCCGCCGGTCGATGAGGACGCGGCAGACGCTTTCATTGCCGGTGCCGCGAAACCGGCGACGCCGACGATCGCGGCGGCGGCCGACGAAGGACCGCGCAAGGCGCCGGTCATGCTGCGCTTTGACCGCGCGTTGCTGGCGAAGGTCGATAGCGCTGCGAAGCGGCGCGGCATCAGTCGCAGCGCGTGGATTCAGTTCACCGTCAGTAGGGCGCTCGACGCCGGCGAAGGGTAAGTGCACTGGATCGCACCCTGGTGCGCGAACGGTGAGTTTTGGGGTATCGGCTCACCGTTGGCCGGCGGGCAGGCTGAAATCGACCAGCACCGGCATTTCCGGGATGCCGCCGCGCATCTTCGCGCGGCGGACGATGCTGTGCTGATCGATTAGGTTTTGCGCGTCGCGGCGGCCGCTCGATGTCTTGGCCATCCACAGCATCGCGACCTTTTCGACCTTACGCCCTTTCTTGATCGGCGTGAAATCGACATAGAAGGGACAGAGCTTGTTGATTTCCTCCTGCGCAACCTTGAGGCAATATTTGTTGAGATCGGCGAAGCGTTCGAGCTTGCCCGCCGGCACGTTGAGCAGCCCGCGCAGTTCCGCGATCGTGAATTCTTCGCTTTGCTTGTACTCTAGGCCGATCCGCCGTTCGATCATCTCATAGAGGCACAGCGCGTATTTCGACTCGAAACAATACATCACTTGCGTCTTGAGGCGCGCATAGACTTCGCTGTTGCGCAGTATCTCGATCAACTCCTCGGGAATGCGGTAGTGGAGGAAGCCGTCCTTTTCGAGGCTTTCGTCGCTCGGGCCGAGGAGCTGGACACGGCGCTTGTAGCTCTTGCCAGCCTTGCGGATGGTGACGATCGCGATGGTGCCCATCAGGCGCAGCAGCGAGCTTTCGATACGCTCATTGCCCTGGTGCGTGCCTTTGAGCGCGGTCTTGGCGATCCGATGGATGATCGGCTCGCCGATCCGCTCCCAGGCGTTGGCGATCAGCAGATTGTAGATTCGGCGATCGGCGAGGGTGAGGGGGGTCAGCTCGACGATATCGACCAGTTCGCCCGGCTTGACGATCTCGCCGTAATTGGCGGGATCGAAAGGATTTCCGCGCCCCTTTTGCGCGAGCGTAAGGGCAGGGGTATCAACCAGGGCAACTTGCGTCATCGCGTCGTCCAAAGGTGAGCAGGAGGAAGGCCGGGACTCACCTTAACCGGCAAAGGTGAGCCGGGCAAATCCTAAAGCTCGCCGTTGGCGAACTGTGAGGAGATACCCCAAAACTCACCGTCGATCGGACGCCTACCCCAAAGCTCACCGGACTCGACCCCAACACTCACTTTTACCGACCCCAACACTCACCGAAGGCTACCCCAACACTCACGCGACTCGACCCCAACACTCACTTTTCGAGGGCATTTCCCTAGGTTTTCTGCGGGCTTGAGAACCCCTGAATCTTGAATCTAAGAAGAATCTTTGAATCTGAAGGCGAACGGTGAGCTTTGGGGTAGCCTACCTGTGGATAACTTGCCGCCTGCCACACCGTCACACCAATGAAGAAGAAAAAGAAAGCACCGCCTCTTGGGGCTTCGCCCCGCCGGCTCGCGCCCTGCGGGCGCCCCGGATGGCTAAAGCCATCCTCCCACCCGGCATCCCCATGATGAGCCGGCTACGCCGGCACGCTTTTTGTTCAGATCAGCCCCATTTCCACCGCACCCCCAACAATCCAGGTCGCCGCTAAATCCAACCGTCCAATTGGCTTTTCGAAAAGCCATGTGGAGAATGCGGCACTTCATTTGAGAGGGAGGGAAGGGCGGAAACGTCCCAACAAGCGCGTTTTTTTGGCCCGCACAGCCTCTTTCAGGCACTTAACAGGTTGAGAGAGGGTCAGACGATCAAGGCGCTCTACAGGCTTCCCAGGCGGCCAATTCCCCGAACCTAGATCTTCGTGGCTTCACCCGCCCTGCTCGACGGGCCGAGGTTGGCGTCGATCGCCAAGGTGAGGGCCTACCCCAAAACTCACCTTACGCACGCCAGAGGCCGATTTTCCGCGCTTCGCTACGCATATTCACGCGGCAGTATATGGCGGAACGCCATCATATAGATATACAAACGATATTACATAGATTACGGCTATGCCGGCGCGGCCGTTAAACGCTTTCATACCTTGTCGAACCGGCCCGCGAACTCGCGATCGGTATAGTAGCGCAGCTTGGTCGCGACGATCGGGCGCTGACCGGCGAGGAACAGGAGCTGGAGATGCTCGCGCAGCGTGCGAACCTCATCGGGGGTGAGCAGGGGACGGCCGACATGCTGCGCGCCGAAGGATATGCCGGTTTCCTCCGCGTCGATCGCGCGGCTCATGGTCTCGAACACAACCGTTTCCTGGCCGAGCAGATCGGAGACCAGCTTGGCGCTGTCATGATCGTTGACGCCGAATATCTGCAATACGCCGGCGTTCGACAGGAAAGTGCCGGCGCGGCGCTCGTAGAGCGCGCGGAGTTGGTGCACGTCCTGCAGGATCGGCCAGAGCTGGATGCCGTAGCCGGCCATCAGGCCCATGGCGCGTTCGACCGGTTCGAGGCGGCCCAATGCTGCGAACTCGTCGAGCAAGAACAGCACGGAGCGTTCGATGGACGCCGGCGCGCGGACCAGCTCGGTCAATCCTTGCGCGAGCATCAGACGCAGCCAGCGGGCATAGGTAGGGGTCGGTTCCGGCTGAGGGCGAAATGACACCCTAAGGGAATAGCTGTCCTTGCCGTCGCCGCGGCTGCCATTGATCACAAACTGCGTCACTCTCGATGGATAGAACATTCCGTCAGCCACCTTGCAGGCATGACGTTGACCGCTGCCCTCAAAGGTATGCGATAGAAGTTCATCGTTCGATAGCTCCATGCATATGGCACGCAGTGCTTCATGACGGCGGTATGCAGGAAGAACTGAAATTCTTCCGGGGCATGCCGGACCGATTCTAAAAACGAGTGTTGGGTTTGCCGGTCAGCACCGAACTCGTTCAACGCCTTCAATCTCAGATTATCCGCATAAGCTCCGACTGAGAGTAGAGAGCCCGCCAGCGCCACCGCTACAAAAATGGGGCCTCGAACGATCGAAAACCGAGCCGGTATCAAAAAGCTGGTCGCTCCGACCGCGAAGCAAGCGGATACGATCCAGAGCCAGTGAGGCGCGCCCAGTCTATCTGACCAGATCGTCGCGAGGAATACTGGCTTCAGCAAGCTACCGAAGACGAAGCCTGCAATCGCCAGGTACGTAATGCATCCAAGCGCGGCGGTCTTCATCCTGTGCTTTCGTCCGACATCCGGCGCGACGCTCATGCCGCCACCTCGACCTTGTGATCCATGTCCGCCCTGGAGCGTCCGACGATTGCGGCGACAGTATTCTTGCTGAGGCCGAGGTCCCGGGCTATCCAGCGATAGCTGCGCCCCTCGGCAACAAGGGCTAGCACCTTGGGGGCAAGCCGATCCGACTTCGGGCGGACGCCGGTCTGCCGCCCGAGTTTCCGACCCCGCGCCCGTGCCGCGGCGAGGCCGGAGCGAACCCGCTCGCTGAGCATGTCGCGCTCGAACTGCGCAATGCCTGCGAGCATCGTCGCCATCATACGACCGTGCGGCGTATCGACCTCGAAGGTCATGCCGCTCATCGCGACCACCGACACGCGCCAGCCCGACAGCCGGTTGAGCGTATCGAGCAGGTCCTGCGTCGAGCGCCCCCAACGACTGAGTTCGGTGACAAGGATCGCATCAATGTGGCGCGCCTGGGCCAGCTTCATCACTTCGGCACGTGCCGATCGGTTGGCCTTCATCCCCGAGGCGGTTTCTCGAAAGACCTCGACCACCTCATAGCCGCCACGCTCGGCAAAACCGGCGAGGTCGCGAAGCTGCCGCTCGCACGACTGGTCGGCTGTCGAGACCCTGGCGTAGATGGCGGCGCGCTGTCCCAATTGAACCCTTCTGGAATTAGGCCTCGAAAAGCCTTGATCTGCGTGGGGTCAGTGTTGTCCAAAACAGACTTCTGTTCAACAGGGACAAAGCCGCATGCCGAGACGCCATATCCTGAGCGCCCGGCAGCGGTCGTCGCTGCTCGACCTGCCGACCGACGAAGCGTCGCTGCTACGGCATTATATCCTGGCGGACGACGACCTGATCCACATCGACCGGCGACGCCGACCGGAAAACCGGATCGGCTTCGCGCTGCAACTGTGCGCGCTGCGCTATCCGGGACGAATGCTGGTGCCGGGCGAGGTGATCCCGCTCGCGGTATCCGCTTTCCTCGGCGCCCAGCTCGGCATCGCCGGTGACGTGCTCGTCCACTACGCCGTCCGGCGCCAGACCCGCCAGCAACATATGGAGGTGCTGCGCTCCATCTACGGATACAGGACGTTTCCTGGTCAGGGCGCGCCGGCACGGACGTTCCGTGACTGGCTGTTCGCCGAAGCCGAGCAGGCACACTCGAACGACGATCTCGCCCGGCGCTTCATCTCCCGCTGCCGCGATACCATGACCATCCTGCCGGCGATCACGACGATCGAGCGCCTGTGCGCGGATGCGCTCGTCGCGGCCGAACGCAGCATCGAGAAGCGCATCGCATCTCGCCTTGATCTTGTCGCCTGCACCCGTCTCGACCGGCTGACGACCGAGATGCTGCCGGGGGCAATCAGTCGCTTCATCTGGCTGCGCCGGATCGAGCCGGGCAACAATTCCGCCGCGGCAAATCGACTGCTCGACCGGCTTGAGTTCCTGCGTGCGATGAACCTCGATGCCCGCCTGCTCGGCGACGTCCCGCCGCATCGCGTCGCCCGGCTGCGCCGACAGGGCGAACGTTACTTCGCCGATGGCCTGCGCGATCTCGGTGCCGACCGGCGTCGCGCCATCCTCGCGGTCTGCATCATCGAGTGGGCTACCGCGACCGCGGATGCGGTGATCGAGACGCATGACCGGATCGTCGGGCGCACCTGGCGCGAGGCGAAGCAGCTACATGACGTACGCGCCGCGGAAACCAGAGGTGGGGTCACTGCGACGCTGAGCGGCTTCACTGCGCTTGGCCAGTCGCTGCTCGAAGCGCATGGCGACGGCGCGTCGCTGGAGGATGCGGTCGCGCGTGCGGCGGGATGGGACCATCTCTCCCGCCTCGTCGCGACGGCCAGGATTCTGACGGACACGCTTGGCGATGATCCGCTGGCGCATGTCGATCAGGGGTATCACCGCTTCCGTCGCTATGCCCCGCGTATGCTGCGCTGCCTCCATCTCCAAGCCGCGTCGGCTGCGCGCCCCTTGCTGGACGCGGTGATCGCCATCGCCACCAAAGACGCGCTCCCGGCGACCGACGATTTCCTGCGCCCACATTCCAAATGGCGGCGTCAATTGCGGGCGAAGGGCGACGATGATGCGCGCCTCCGGGAAGTCGCGGTCATGTTCCATCTGCGCGACGCGCTGCGCTCGGGTGACATCTGGCTCGACCGCTCGCACCGGTACGGTGACCTTCGCAACGTCCTCGTATCGATGGAAGTCGCGCATGCTGCGAAGCTGGCCGTACCGTCCGATCCGCATGTCTGGCTCGCGGACCGCAAGGCCCGTCTCGCCGATGGCCTCGCCCGGCTCGGTCGCGCCGCGCGCAACGGTACGATCCCGAAAGGCAGCATCGAGGACGGGACGCTGCGCATCGATCGCCTGGCCGCCGATGCGCCGGACGGGATCGATGACCTGGTGCTGGACCTTTACCGTCGCCTGCCGCCCATCCGCATTACCGACCTGCTGCTCGAAGTGGACGCTGCGCTGGAGTTCACCGACGCCTTCACCCATCTGCGCACCGGTGTTCCGTGTGGCGACCGGATCGGCCTGCTCAACGTCCTGCTCGCCGAGGGATTGAACCTGGGGCTGCGTAAGATGGCCGAGGCGTCCAACACCCATGATTACTGGCAACTGTCCCGTCTCGCACGCTGGCATGTCGAAAGCGCGGCGATCGACCAGGCGCTGGCCAACGTGGTCGCCGCGCAAGGCGCGCTGCCGATGGCGCGGGTCTGGGGCATGGGCACCACTGCCTCGGCCGATGGCCAGTTCTACCCCGCCGCGCGGCAGGGCGAGGCGATGAACACGGTCAATGCCCGCTACGGCAACGACCCCGGCATCAAGGCTTATACTCACGTCAACGACCGCTTCGCGCCGTTCGCATCGCGGACCATCCCCGCAACCGTCAGCGAGGCACCCTATCTGCTCGATGGGCTGACGATGAACGAGGCCGGGCGACGGATCGAGGAGCAGTACGCCGACACCGGCGGGTTCACCGATCATCTGTTCGGGACCAGCGCCATGCTCGGCTACCGCCTCGTGCTGCGCATCCGCGACCTGCCGTCCAAACGGCTCTACGTGTTCGATCCGGACGCCACACCGAGCGAGCTGCGACCGCTGGTGGGCGGGAAGGCGCGTGAGGGGCTGATCGTCTCCAACTGGCCCGACCTGTTCCGCTGCGCGGCCACCATGAGCGCGGGGCAGGTTGCGCCGAGCCGCATCCTGCGCAAGCTCGCCGCCTATCCGCGCCAGAACGATCTGGCAGCCGCACTGCGCGAGGTTGGTCGGATCGAGCGGACGCTGTTCATCATCGAATGGATACTCGATGCCGGCATGCAGCGCCGAACGCAGGTCGGCCTCAACAAAGGCGAAGCGCACCATGCACTGAAGAATGCCCTGCGCATCGGCCGCCAAGGCGAGATCCGCGACCGCACCACCGAGGGTCAGCACTACCGGATCGCCGGACTCAACCTGCTCACCGCCATCATCGTCTACTGGAACACCCTGCACCTCGGCCATGCCGTCGAAGCCCGACGACGCGAAGGGCTGGATACCCCCGACCATCTTCTCGCCCATGTCTCACCGCTCGGATGGGCGCACATCCTCCTCACCGGAGAATACCTGTGGCCCAAGGACCCCAGCGCTTAGGGTGTCATTTCGCCCTCAGCCGGAACCGACCCCAGGTAGCGAGCCGGTCGGGCGGCAGCACGAGATAGACGGTAGTGGCCTTCGCCTTCGCATCGGCGAACGTAAAATCCGATCGTCCCAGCACCGCCGTCATGCGTGGGCTATCGAGAAAATGGGTATGGCGCTGCGCGGCCGACAGCACGCCGGCGGCTTCGCGGTCGGACTTGCCGAGATGGCGATTGGCGGCGCGCGCGGCGAGGCCGCCCTGCGCCTGCATCGCTTCGAGCTGGGCGGTGAAGGCGGCGGGCGCAAGGGTGAGGCGGTCGCGCAGCGTCGCCAGGGTGCGCGTCGCCGGTGGCTCGCTGGTGACGATCGAGAGGATAAGACCCGAGATCAGCGCCTTGGCTTCCTCGTTCCAATGCGCTTCGCCAGCCTCGCCGGGAGCGTCATAGACCAGCGCGTCGGC
>CAACXH010000423.1_pt1 | contig 11504 bp, 9 predicted proteins | sample 2275881 | NCBI WGS metagenome assembly CAACXH01 (sample SAMEA5312483, study PRJEB27640) | indoor metagenome | biome: indoor environment; feature: controlled; material: polymer antistatic dissipative epoxy resin | place: Italy | collected 2014-05-27 | reverse complement strand
GCGCCCCATAAGGTGCGCGCCTCCCACCAGCGGGCGTAAGCGGCGTTCGTCCTGAAGCCGAGAAACAAAGCTATGGCCGTGCCGAACAGCGCGACTGGCAGCGCAGGCTCCTTGATTGGCATGAACCGGTGGAAGATGGTGACTGCCACATCCCAGGCAAACAGGATGGTCAGTGGCTTCCAGATTTCGAGGATTATCTGCTGCAGGCGGGGACGCGCTCCGACGATCATCGCGGTGCTCCATTATGTATGATGTGAGAGGCGTAGCGCCCAATCCTTAAATTCAGGAGATGAGCGCGGATGCAGGCTGGCGAGCGCCTGTTCGGTTCAGGATGTCGAAGTTGCCCTCGGCAAAGAACCCTACATGCACCAGGTTGGGCGATAGGTTGTTCCAAGACCATTCGTACAAGCTGCCATGCTGAGGACGTAATTCCCCCCGCTGAGCGCCTGAAGCAATCGTATCGGCAAGAATGGAGCCCTGGTGCCCATCTTCCAGGCGAAGGCGATAGCGGACCTTCGCCCCGCGGCTGTCGCTCACGAACCGTACGGTCCCCTCGCCCGCCACATAGACTGCTACCCGCTGCGTTTCGCCCGGCCGGATCGTGAAGTGCATACGCTTCGCGGCGGGAGGATCATTGGGCGGTGCGTGCAGTACGCCGGACACCACCCACACTCCCACGACAGCGAGCGCGACGCATATCAGTATGCCTGCTCCGACGAAGATGGCGTCGAATCGTCCGATCCTCACGTCGCGTCTCGATGGTGGCCCGCGCCCTGCTCAGGCACGGACCGGATCCCGATATGCCAAAAGCCGCAGCGCGTTGATGACCACCAACAGAGTCGATCCTTCATGAAGGGCGACAGCCGGTCCGATGCCAAGACCCAGGATGGTCGCCGGTACGAGGAAGGCGACGACACCCAGGCTGACGAACACATTCTGCCTGATAACCCAGCGCGTGCTCCGGCTGAGGCCCACCGCAAACGGCAGGTGCGACAGATTGTCGGCCATGAGCGCCACATCGGCTGTCTCCAAAGCAACATCTGAGCCGGCTGCGCCCATGGCGATACCCACGGTTGCGGTCGCCATAGCTGGTGCATCGTTCACGCCGTCGCCGACCATGGCGACCTTGGTCTCGGCCCGCAGCTTCTTGATGGCCTCGACCTTGTCTTCAGGCATGAGATCGCCCCAGGCTTCATCGATCCCGACCTGCTTGCCTATGGCATCAGCCACACGCTGGTGATCGCCCGAGATCATGATCATCCGCTTGATGCCGATCTCGCGCAGGCGTTCCAGCGCCGTGCGGGTTGCTTCGCGCGGCGTATCCAGAAGACCGATAGCCCCCATATCCCGCGAGCCGCTGCGCACGACCATGCTGGTCTGTCCTGCCTCCCGGAGCGTCTTGATCGCAGCATCCATCTCGGCGGACAGCGGGGCGATGCCGTCGCTGCCGAACATCTCGGCCTTGCCAATGAGAACTTCGTCCTCACCGACAAGAGCCGAGATGCCGCGACCCGTGAGGCTTTTCAGATTTTCAGCCTCCGGAACTGGATGATCGCCAATATGCTCGCGCCCATCGCGCGCAATTGCCTGGGCCAAGGGATGGTCGCTGAGGCTTTCGACAGCCACCGCCAGCGCCATCAGCTCTTCCCTGGCGACGCCAGGCGCCGGGATGATCTGCTGGATGCGCGGCTCGCCCATCGTCAGCGTGCCGGTCTTGTCGAATGCGATAGCGTCGAGCGAACCCAGCAGTTCGAGTGGGGCACCGCCCTTCACCAGGACGCCGCCACGCGCCGCACGGGCAACACCCGACAGCACGGCGCTCGGCGTCGCAATGGCCAACGCGCAAGGGCTGGCGGCCACAAGGACGGCCATCGCCCTATAGAAACTGTCGCGGAAAGGCTCGTCGACGACCACCCATGCGAATAGCAGCAGCAAGGCAAGCGCAAGCACCGCAGGCACGAAGAAGCGTTCAAAGCGATCCGTGAACCGCTGCGTTGGCGACTTTTGCGTCTCAGCTTCGCTGACCATCTTCACGACCTTGGCCAGCGTGCTTTCGCTCGACAGGCGCGTGACCTCAATCTCGATCAGGCCACTGCCGTTGATTGTGCCGGCGAAGACCCGGCTGGCCGCCGCGACACGGTCGGGATTGGCACGGGCTGCCTCAGCGCTTTCCACAGGCTCCTTGTCGACCGGGATGCTTTCGCCAGTGACAGGTGCCTGATTGACCGCAGAATTGCCCTTGATGACGAAGCCATCGGCCGCAATACGCTCATCCGGCTTGATGATGACCACGTCGCCAAGGACCAGTTCCTCTACCGGTACGACGCTGGAGCCACCGTCCATCCGCCGAACAGTGGCCGTCCGAGGCGCCAGTTCAGCCAGCGCTTCGATCGCGCGCTTGGCGCGACCCATGGCGTAGTGCTCGAGCGCATGCCCCAGACTGAAGAGGAACAGCAGCAAAGCACCTTCGGCCCAAGCCCCAAGAGCGGCCGCGCCTGCTGCTGCCACCAGCATCAGCGTATCGATCTCGAAGCGCTTCTGGCGCAGATTTTCGATAGCCTCGCGCACCGTGTAGAAGCCGCCGAAGACATAGGCCGCGATGAAGAGAGCGAACGGAACCCAGGTGGGTGCCGTCAGGAACGTCTCGATGAGATAGCCCACCCCCAGCGCGCCGCCGCAGGCCAGAGCGAAGATCAGCTCGGTGTTGGGTCCAAGCAGTCCGCCGTGCCCATGATCATGGTCGTGCTTCTCGCCAGCCGGGTGATCGTGATCCTTGTCGTGGTCATGTGCCACGGGCTTCTTTCCAGGAGCCGCGAGTGCCTTGGGTGTTACACCGGCATCGCGAAGCGCCGTAAGAATTCCATCCTCCGACGTGATCGTGCGATCGAACTCAACCCGCACCGTCCCGGGAAGAATGGCCTCGGCTTCGAACACGCCTGGCAGCGCGCGCAGCATTTCGCCAATAGACCTGGCGCGCCTCTGATGACCAATGCCGTCGACCTCCCACACCACATGGCCGATCCGCTCTGCGATCTGCGTTCCCGCCGCCTTCGCCAGCTCCCGGATACGCGGAAGAGAGATCGCGTCCGGATCATAGTGGATGCACAGCTGCGGCAGTGTACCGGCCGGCTCCTTCGTCACATGCACTTCGGCGACCCCGGGACGGCTTTCGATCAAGGATATCAGACGCGAAACGCAGCCGTCGGCCGTGTCGGTGACTTCGGGAAGGAGCAGAGGGACATCGAGGCGGAGTTTTTCAATCATGACCATCATCCTGGTTGGGGCACGCTATCTTCGATAAAAGCAGTTGCCATCAGGGTGGATGCAGGCGTCCCTGCTTGCTGATCGTCCGGATTCTCCTGCAGATCAGCGGCTTCTGATCGGCGCGTACCAGCTTCAACGTGTCGACGCCGGTCAGGCTGACATTGAGCTTATCGCCGACATAGGGCAGGCCCGTGTCGGGCGCGGTGAGACGGGTCGGCTGCTGGTCCGGCAGGATCGCCAAATCGAGGGTCAGCCCATCGACCAGGAAATCGCCGTCCAGCTGCGTTCCATCTTCGCATTCGTAAAGATGCTCTCCGACGAGCGTAGGGATGGAATTGCGATCATGGCGACTTTCATCGCCGCCGCCATTCTGCTGGCATCCCATCAGGCTGAGCATCAGGACTCCTCCAGTCAGGGAGAGACGGCTCAAACGATTCTGTTTCAGGCGCATGTTGTTTCCCAGATCTCGAGGATAAACTATCGTCATGGGCGGCAAGGGAAGCCGCCCATGACGCGGGCTGTTCTCACACACAGGGGGAGGTGCGGCGGCCAAGCTGGTCATCAGTCGAACAGCTCACGCAGGAAGCCCTTGCGACGACCATGGTGGCCGCCCCGAGATCCATGGCCGTCACCACGATCGCTTCCATGCTTTGAGCCGAACACACCAAGCGTGCCTTCACGCCGTTCGACCGGCTCAGTTTCGCTGATGCTGCGTTCGATGATTTTGTCGAGTTCGCCGCGGTCGAGCCAAACGCCACGACACTGGGGACAATAGTCGATTTCGATGCCCTGCCGCTCGCTCATGAGCAGGTCGACTTTGCAGACCGGACAGGGGAGCCCGTTCGAAGGTGTGCGGATCGTCATGACAGATCTCCTTGGTTTCTTGGACGTCGTTGATCGATGCATTCGGTGCGCTAGCCATCGCGCCTCCCGTCACATCAGTGCTGCGGTTGAGCAGATGGGGAGACCTCGACCTCAGGATCGTCCTCCTCGACCATCGTCGTGCGGCCGTATCGCGCGTAGAGCGTCGGCAGGACGAACAGGGTCAGGAGCGTCGCAGAGATCAGGCCGCCGATTACGACCGTCGCCAGCGGCTTCTGGACTTCGGCGCCAGCGCCACTGCCTAGGGCCATCGGCACGAAGCCTAGGCTTGCAACCAGCGCCGTCATGACCACCGGCCTCAGACGCTGAAGCGCACCTACCCGAGCGGCTTCGGCACGGTCCATGCCGGTTCGCATGAGATCCTGAATGGAGGACACCATGACGAGGCCGTTCAGGACCGCGATGCCGGACAGAGCGATGAAACCGACCGCCGCGGAGATGGAGAAGTCCATGCCCCGCAGGAAGAGGGCCAGAACGCCACCTACCAGAGCCAACGGAACGCCGGTGAACACGATGGCGGCATCACGGACTGACCCCAGAGCGCCATAGAGCAGCAGCAGGATCAGAACGAAGCAGGCCGGGATCACCAGTTGCAGACGTTCCTGAGCCGAAGCCAGATTCTCGAACTGGCCACCCCATTCGAGATAGCTGCCAGGCGGAAGACGCACTTCCTTACCAATGGCAGCCTGCGCATCCGCCACCACGCCGCCGACGTCACGGCCACGCACGTTCGCCTGGACAACGACGCGACGCTTGCCGTTCTCACGACTAATCTGGTTGGGACCGTCAACGACGCGGATATCCGCCACGCTGGCCAACGGAACGAACTGCCCGCCCGGCGTCGGCACCTGAACCTGGCTCAGCAGCGATATGTCGGCGCGCTGCGCTTCGGAAAGACGGATCACCACCGGGAAACGGCGGTCGCCTTCGAAGATCATGCCCGACTGCTGGCCGCCCAGCGTCGCGTTCACGATGTCCTGCACGTCCTGAGCAGTAACGCCGAGGCGGGCCATGGCATCGCGATTGACGCGGATGTCGAGCATCGGAAGGCCTGTGGTCTGCTCGACCTTCACGTCGGCAGCTCCCTGCGTCCGGCGCAGGACTCTGGCGATTTTCTCCGCCGTCGCGTTCATCGAGTTGAAGTCGTCGCCGAAGACCTTGACCGCGATATCGCCGCGCACGCCGGCGATGAGCTCGTTGAAGCGCATCTGGATCGGCTGGGTGATCTCGTACGCATTGCCCGGGAATTTGGCGAGTTCCCCCTCGATTCGAGAGATGAGTTCCTCCTTCTTCAGGCTGGGGTCCGGCCATTCCTTCCGGTCCTTGAGGATGACGAACATGTCCGTGGCGTTGGGCGGCATCGGATCGGATGCCAGTTCGGCCGTACCCGTCTTGGAGAAGACGAACTTCACCTCCGGCTGCTTCGACATCATCTGCTCGATCGGCACCTGCATCGCCTGGCTCTGCTGCACCGACGTTGCCGGAATACGCAGAGCCTGAATCAGAAGGTCGCCTTCATCGAGCTGCGGCAGGAAAACCTGCCCCAGAGACATGAAGGCCAGGATCGCGAGAACGAAGCCGCCGACGCCAGCGCCGACGGTGATCATGGGCCGCTTCATCGCCCGGTCGAGACCGGGTTGGTAGCGGGCCTTGAGCCAGCTCATGATCCGTCCTTCCTTCTCCTCGATCCGCTTGGACAGCCACAGGGCGATCGCGGCGGGAACAAAGGTCAGGGAGAGGATGAAGGCGCAGACCAGCGCGATGATGACGGTGAGCGCCATCGGCACGAAGGTCTTACCCTCAACACCGGTCAGGGTGAGGAGCGGCACGTAGACAAGAATGATGATCGCTTGACCATAGACCGACGGCTTGATCATTTCCCGAGCAGCGGAAGCGACCGTGTGCAGCCGCTCCTTCACGGTGAGCAGACGCCCTTCGTGATGCTGGTGCTCCGCCATGCGTCGCAGGGCATTTTCGACGATGATGACGGCGCCATCGACGATGAGGCCGAAGTCGAGCGCGCCAAGGCTCATGAGGTTGGCCGACACCCCGGCACGCAACATGCCAAAGCCCGTCAGCATCATGGTCACCGGGATGATGACGGCGGCAATCAGCGCGGCGCGGAAGTTGCCGAGCAGCAGGAACAGCACCACGATGACGAGGATCGCGCCTTCGCTCAGATTCTTGGCGACCGTCTTGATGGTCGAGTTCACCAGCGCCGTGCGGTTCAGCACCGGCTGCACGATCACGTCCGGCGGCAGCGAGGCGTTGATCTCCTCCAACCGGTTGGCGACCGCAGTCGCGACGGTGCGGCTATTCTCGCCGATCCGCATGATGGCGGTGCCGACGACGACTTCGGTGCCGTTTTCGGATGCCGACCCCATGCGGATCGCCTGCCCGGTACGAACGGATGCTACCTGGCTAAGGGTGATAGGTACGCCTTCCCGGGTAGCCACAACGATCTTGGAGAGTTCGTCAGCGTTGCGGACGAGCGCATCGGCACGGACAGCCAGACCTTCACCGTTGCGGTTGACGAAGCCGCCACCGACGCTGGTGTTATTACGTTCGAGGGCCGTGCTGAGCTGGGTCAGCGTGATCCCCATCGAAGCCAGGCGCTGGACGTCGGGCACGACGAGGAACTGCTTGGCATAGCCGCCGATCGAGTCGACGCCTGCCAAGCCCTGCGTGTTCTTCAGCAGCGGCGAAACGATCCAGTCCTGCGCGGTACGCAGATAGGTCGCCTTGTCGGTGTCGTTGGTCAGCCGTTCGCCTTCCGGCGTGATGTAGCTGCCATCGGGCTGCATGCCGGGTTCACCCGGTTGATGCTTATCGTCCTTGCGATGCTCCAGACGGACGGTCCACATATAGACTTCGCCGAGGCCAGTGGCGATCGGCCCCATTTCGGGCGTCACGCCATCAGGCAGGTTCTCGGACACGCCTGTCAGGCGCTCGCCGACCTGCTGGCGGGCGAAGAAGATGTCCGTCTGATCGGAGAAGACGGCGGTCACCTGCGCGAAGCCATTGCGGCTGAGCGAACGGCTATATTCGAGGCCCGGAATACCGGCGAGCGCCGTCTCGATCGGGAACGCCACTTGCTTTTCGACCAGTTCGGGCGACAGCGCGGGCGCACGGACGTTGATCTGCACCTGATTGTTGGTGATGTCCGGCACTGCGTCGATCGGCAGGCGAGACAGAGCGGCGGCGCCGATCACGGCGGCTATGGCGGTCAGCAGCAGGACGAGCCAGCGCTTGTGAACCGCCCATGTTACGATTGGGGCGATCATCGGCTCAATCCTCCGCGGCTTCGCTCTTGCCGAGTTCGGCCTTGAGCGTGAAGCTGTTGACGGTGGCGATCTCCTCAGTGCCCTTCAGGCCCGACTTGATGATCACGCTGTCGCCGGCACTGTCGCCCAATTGGACGGCCGTTGCCTGGAACCCGGTCTTGGTCCGCACGAACACGACCGACCGGCCCTCTTCCGTCTGCACCGCAGTGAGCGGCACGCGGATCGCGCCATCGCCGCCGCTGCCGGTGAGCGCGACCGATGCCGTCACCGGCTCGCCGACGCGCCAAAGGCCATCCCGATTGTCGAGTGTCGCTATGACGGGAACGAGGCGCGTATTGGCATCGAGCGCCGGCGACACGAACGTCACCTTCGCGGTCGCCTGTCGACCAGCTGCCTTGACGTTCACCATTGCGCCCGGACGCACCCGGCCCGCATCCTGCGGCTGCAGGTTGAGCGAAAGCGACACGCTCGAAAGGTTGGCAACGCGGAACAGTTCAGCATCCGCCGCGACCGTCTGCCCCAGCACCACGCTGCGGCCGATAACCTGACCCGACATAGGCGCCACGATGCCGATGCGATTGAGGCCGCCGCCACCGGTGCCAGCAGCAGATACCTGCTGCTGCGCCAGGCGAAGGGCGATGCGGGCTTCGGTCGCCGCAGTGCGGGCAGCGATGAGATCCTGTTCAGGCGAGACACGCTGCGAGAACAGACGCTGCTCACGGGCGAGATTGCTGTTCGCCAGAGATAGCCGCGCGCGAGCAGCTTCGGTCTCGGCGTTGAGCGAAGCCGCCTCGCGGCTCTCGATCACGGCAAGCGTCTGGCCGCGACCGATCGACTGTCCAAGGTTGCGGGTGAGCGATACGACGCGGCCACCAATCGCTGCCGATACCACCTGCGTGCCCTGCGGATCGCCGTCGATGGTCGCGGGTAACTCTATCGTGCCCGAGCCGCCCATCATCGGGCGCGCCGTCTGAATGCCGGCCGATGCGATCTGATCAGCCGAGAGCGTGATCTTGCCCTCTTCGGTTTTATCCCCTGCCTTCGCTTCAGCAGCGGGCGCTGCCTCGTTGGTCGGGTTCTCCTCGGCACCGCTTCCGCAAGCGGCCAGCGCCAGCATCAGGGACAAGGGCAAGGCGGCGTAGATGATCTTCTTGGATGTCATGGATCAGTTCCCCTGTTCCGGCGCGGGCGCTGTCAGGCGCTCCAGTTGCGCGCGGGCATTCTGATAAGAGGCAAGTGCGTCGATGGCGGCGAGGCGTGTCTGCGCGAGCGTGCGTTCGGCATCGAGCAGGTCGAGCTGGCCAAACTTGCCTTCGCGATAGCCGATGCGAGCAATGCGGGCCGCTTCCTGGGCCGCCTCAAGGGCAGGACCAGTAGCCGTCTGTGCAGTGACTGCGGCATTCGATGCCGATGTCTGCGCGTCGGTAAGGGCCTGCTCGACATCGAGCGCTGTCATGCGCTTCTGGGCTTCCACCTGGTTGCGCTGTGCGCGAGCCTGCGCGACAGCCGCCTTGCCCGAATTGAAGATCGGAATAGGCATTGTGACCGTGAAGATCAGGGCTGTGTCGTTGGTGGCTGACAGCCTGCGTAAACCGGGGCCAGCTTCGAGATTGGGGACTCGTTGAGAATTGGCGAGTCGGACATTGGCATCAGCCACGGCAAGGTCCGCATCTGCGGCAGCCAGGGCGAGTGTACCTTCCGCGCTCGGTGGTAATTCGGGACCATAACCGCGTGGTATGCGCTCCAACCAAGCCGTATCGAGTGGGCCGCCCATCGGTTGCCCGATCCTACGCTCAAGATTGGCGCGGCTGGCCTGCGCCAGCCGGATAGTCCGAACCAGTTCGGCATCGGCGTTGATCTTCGCGACATTGGCACGCTGCTCCTCGATCGGAGAAGCACGGCCGGCCTTCACCCGCACGCTTGCAGCATTCGCGGCGTCACCGGCGATCCGAGACTGATCGCGTGCCGTCTGGACACGCCGTTCGGCAGCAGCCGCTTCGATATACAGCTGCGTGACCTGTAGCCTGATGTCTGCCTGCGTGATGGCCGAAACGAGCAAAGCCTTGTCGGTCTGGGCATTGGCGACCGCGATGCGTGCGGATCGCTTGCCACCCAGTTCGATGGGAACAGCCATGCTGACCGTCGACTCGGCGCTACCAACGCCGCGATACGGTCCGCTTCCTGCGATATTCTCCACCTGCGTCTGCACGGTGGGATTGGGACGAAGACCAGCGACGGTACGTGCGGCGCGGGCTGCTTCGACATTGGCTTGCGCGGCTTCGGCCGCCGGGGCGCTGCCCCCAGCGGCGGCGACTGCCTGATCAAGCGTATAGGGTGACGCCCCCGCTACCGCAGCGGGCATCTCCTGTGCCTGCGCCACAGCGACGCAGGACACGGCAGCCAATAAGGCTGCAATGGATCGGAACATGAATAGGAATCCTGAACACGAGTCATGGACGACCGGCGGCCTGAAACCAGGCGCAACGGTCCTATGGCTCTGTCAGGCTATGGGTGGGCGCAGGTCCGGGCCGGTTGCCCAGCGCTTGGATGGGATCGGCGCAGGAATGAACACAGGCGCATTCACCGCAGAGGGGAGCAGATCATCGCTGGCCGAAGCCGGCACAAATGCCGGAGCCCCCTGACAACCACCATGATGGTGCGGCATGCCCTTGTCGGCATCACCCTGCGTCTGGTCCGCATCGCCATCACTATGCACGTAACCGGAGCATTCGATGGTGGGCGCCTGAGCGTTAGGAACTTCCTGAGCATGCACCATCGTCGTCGTCAGCATAGACAACGAAATCAGGCAGAGCAGGAAACGTCCTAAGCAGCGCATGGCGCGTTGCATAGTTGACTTCCCGCCTCGTGTCACTCGATAAAGTCTTTTATCGGAATTTTCGACTGATTGAGGATGTTACATCAGATCATCACGCTGAAAAGAAAGCATGATATGCCGTATCACAGCAATGATATGATGATCATATTGCGGTTGTTGGGAATGTTATTGTAAAAATACATAACAATTTAGATGAAATTAGCAAATATCATTAATGCTCATAATTAAATCGCAGCAATTAAATTGATTAAAAGTAGAGCAATTGCGATACGTCGAGATTTGATCGTTACGCAGCGATGGTCAAAGGGCCGGTGAAAGGTACAGCCAGTCTTCCGGAGCGCGTTGGTGGTCACGACCCTTCTTTGCCGTTCAGCCGCCAAATTTCGATGCCCAGGACCGGACCGGCAGCTATCCCAGCAGGTGTCGACCAGAACTGGTCGTTCACATGTCTAAAATGAAGGTCAGCTACTGACGGAAGCTGCTGATCGGACGCCTCGAACCGGGCAGTCAGCAACGCGCGCGATAAGTGGAAGTTTGATAGTTCGGGAAGCGGGTTAGGCTCATTGGCTCGTCCGCGCCGGAGCAATGATTGAAATCGGAAAGTCCCCCGCTTAGCTCTTCACACGATAGGATCCACATCCACCGAGCCGCCAGCATCGATCTCGGCGAGCAGTTGGCCAAGGTGCACGGGGCTCTCGCACAGGCGATGGGCCGTCTCGCCGGGCCCGGCGGTTGTGTCGAGGTGCGCGAAGATTTGACCGAGAAGTCCATCTTCTGCGCTGGCGCTCTGCCGAGGCGTGCCCGTCAGCCCGATACGCGATCGCAGCTCTAAAGAACGATCTGCGAAAATCGACCATTCGTCCTGAACGAGCTTCACCTCGTGGAAGCGCGAGTAGCACCAATATGTATAGGCCCCGCGCGAGCCGCGGTGCGCGCAGAGAAACAGCATAGGCCAAGCGCTCGCGTCCGCATCCGACCAGCCGGTGTTGATTGCCACTGAGAAGTGACCCGGGGTTTCCATTGAGAAGTGACCCGGGTGCGTATGGGTTATGTGCTGCCGATGACCGGCAGGTTCAAGATGCTGGCTTCTCCTTTCTGGTTTTGGGCGCAGCGGTGCTGGCGCGGAAGCGGAAGCTATCGTTTCCGGTCTCCAGGATGTGGCAGTGGTGGGTAAGCCGATCGAGCAGCGCGGTTGTCATCTTGGCATCGCCGAACACGCCGGACCATTCGCTGAAGCT
>CAACXH010000407.1_pt1 | contig 11691 bp, 8 predicted proteins | sample 2275881 | NCBI WGS metagenome assembly CAACXH01 (sample SAMEA5312483, study PRJEB27640) | indoor metagenome | biome: indoor environment; feature: controlled; material: polymer antistatic dissipative epoxy resin | place: Italy | collected 2014-05-27 | reverse complement strand
TCGGTCGAGGCAGGCAAGGCGAGATCAATCCCCATTCACGGTCCGTCAGATCGCTTGCATACCGCCTTGCGCGTCGGGCATATTGCCGACGGGTGAAATCAGTCCAGCCCATTGTGCTCTCCGTTCGTCATAAGCAAACAAACAGAATCACAACTGGCTGATTTCACTCAACTCTTTTTCGGTCAGGCTCTTAGATATACGTGTTTCAGGGGACGACTGAAATTGGCTGTAACCAGCCTCGGAAAGTGTTCCGATTATAAGCACTGCCAGACTATATTACATTCTATATTCTATTATTTTCATTACGTATAAACCGCTTCGGGAAACTGGGGCGGTTTTTTACATGAAGCTAATTTAAGCAATTTAAAATTGAATCTGAAAAGCTTCACGCAAAGCTATTCTCTTATTATTATATTTACGGAAAAGAAATCGCTTTGCCAGGTTGCCTTCATTGTAGGCAGGCGAGGCTTCGCCCCCTTTTTTGACGCCCCCGTTTCAGATTGGAAGACGCCCGGTCTGCGGCAATGTCGCACTTGCCGGTCCGTTTTTCGGCTTTATTTCAGGGCGGCCAGCGCGTCCTTCGCGAAGGCGGAAATGGGTGCGGGAAGATTGTCGGGATAAAACCAGCCTATATCGGAAAGCTTGTCCGGTTCGGTCAGTGCCGGCTCGCCACACGTATCGCGGGCGACGAAGATCAGCGACACCCAATGGTGCCGCTCTTCGGTATCGATATATTCACTGTGACAGAGAAATTCGACATCGCCGATTGTCAGCCCGGTCTCTTCTTCGGCCTCTCGCCTTGCGGCGGCGAGGGAGGATTCGAGGTGATCAACCTTGCCGCCCGGAATACTCCAGTATCCGGCTTCCGGCGCTTTCAAGCGCCGGCAGAGAAGCAGCTGGCCATCGCGCAATATGGCAAGGCCCACGCCGACACCCGGAAAATCAAGCCCTGGTTTGATTGTCGGCGTCATATTTGTACTGGCCTCAGCCCTTGGCGTTGGCCACGATCAGCATGAAGGCGGGAATGTCGTCGCCGAAGCCGACCGGGGTCGGGCCGTCATCATGGTCGCGATAGTGGCGGCGGCGCTCGCGGTTGTCGTCATTGGCGTGCAGCGGATTACGGCTGTTGCGGTCGGAATTGCGCGGGGTCTTTTCCGGTCTGCGTTCTGCTTTCACCTTGTCGTCTCCGTGAGCCACGATCTCGGTAACCGCAGCGGATTGTGCATCCTGATTGATGTTTTCGACCGGAGCCGCATCGCGACGGTTCCTGTCGCGACCCCTGCCGCCCCGTTCCTTGTTACCCCGGCGGCCGGAATTGCTTTCAAAGCTTTCCATGGGCGCGGGCAGCGTGGAGAGGTCGCCATTCAGCCACTCGATCTTTTCGCCGATCAGCTTTTCGATCGCGTCGAGATATTTTGCGTCGTTTCTGGTGACGATGGTGAAGGCCTTGCCCGAACGGCCCGCACGGCCGGTACGGCCGATGCGGTGGACATAGTCTTCGGCATGAATGGGAACGTCGAAGTTGAAGACGTGGCTGACATCGGGGATATCAAGCCCGCGCGCCGCAACGTCAGAGGCGACGAGCAGCGTCAGATTGCCGTCCCTGAAGTTCTGCAGCATCGTCGTGCGCGAACGCTGGTCCATGTCGCCATGCAGCGCGCCGACGGAAAAGCCGTGACGGTCGAGCGAACGGAACAGGTCGGCGACATCCTTCTTGCGATTGCAGAAAATGATCGCGTTTTTGAGTTCGGCCTCTTCGGCGCGGACGAGATCGCGCAGGACAGCGCGTTTCTCATAGTCCTTGTTATGCGCAGCGACGATGTTCTGCGTAACGGTTTTCGCCGTGGAGGAGGGCTTGGCGACCTCGATGCGTTCGGGGTTCTGAAGGAAGCGGTCGGCCAGCTTCTGGATTTCCGGCGGCATGGTGGCCGAAAAGAACAGCGTTTGCCGGGTAAAGGGAATCATTTTCACGATACGTTCGATATCGGGAATGAAGCCCATGTCCAGCATGCGGTCGGCTTCGTCGATGACGAGGATTTCAACGCCGGTCATCAACAGCTTGCCGCGCTCGCAATGGTCAAGAAGACGGCCGGGGGTGCAGATGAGAACATCGGCGCCACGCTCGAGCTTGCGATCCTGATCTTCGAACGAAACGCCGCCGATAAGCAGGGCGACGTTCAGCTTGTGATTCTTGCCGTATTTCTCGAAATTCTCAGCCACCTGCGCCGCAAGCTCACGGGTGGGTTCAAGGATCAGCGTGCGCGGCATTCTGGCGCGTGCGCGACCCTTTTCAAGCAGGGTCAGCATCGGCAGCACGAAGGACGCGGTTTTGCCCGTGCCGGTCTGTGCGATACCGCAGATATCACGCTTTTCCAGCGCAGGCGGAATGGCGCCGGCCTGAATGGGTGTCGGCGTCGTGTAGCCGGCATCTGCAATAGCGGAAAGAACTTTTTGGCTCAGGCCAAGATCAGAGAATGTTGTCAAAGGAAGAACTTTTTCCGTTCTGGTTCGGTAAGAACACCTGCGTGCCGCTGCGACACTTGCAAAGACTTGGCGCGGGGATATGCCCAAATTGCCGGAAAGTCAAGGAAACAACGGGAAAAGCACGCGAAACGTCGCGGTTCTGACGAGGCTTTTCAGCCTGTGGCGCAGTTTCATGCGATTTATCGTAAAAAGCGCAAAAAAAGCGTTAAATTTGGCCTGTCATTTCAAATAGGTTTTAAGCTCGGCGCCGGCGATCAGGAACCGCATCGGATCGACCGGCGTATCGTTGCGGCGCACCTCGTAATGCACATGGGGGCCGGTTGAACGACCGGTGCTGCCGGCGCGGCCGATGATGTCGCCGGCCTCCACCTTGTCACCGGCCCTGACGAGGATCGCGGAGAGATGGCCGAATCGCGTCGAGACGCCCTGACCGTGATCGATCTCGACCATATTGCCGTAACCGCCGGAATTTTCCGCCACCGTCACCTTGCCCGCGCCGGTGGCTTTGACGTCGGCGCCGGTTTCGGCGCGAAAATCGATGCCGGTGTGCAAAGCCGGCCGTCCGAGAAACGGATCCATGCGATTGCCGAACCGGCTGGTGATCGTTCTCCCGGGAGCCGGGTTGCCGAAGGGCAGGGCAGTTGCACTTTCCTTGACGATATCCAGCCGGTTCAGCGCATTGTCGAGATTGGTCAGCGACAGGTTGAACGGATCGGTTTCGCTGCGCTGGGGAGCCGCATAGGGGCCGCCGATATCGTCCGCGCCGCTTTCTTCGATCTTCAATCCGGCCTGCCGGATGATGTCCTGCATCGCGCTTGCCTTGTCTTCGGCATCGTTGGTCAATCTGGCGATGCGCGATATCTGCTGGCGCTCGATATCCTTCAGCGAAATGGTCACTTTGGAAAACACCCGATCGGCCCGGTCCGAGGGTGTTTCGCCGGATTGAGGCACGTAAGCGGCGCGTCTGTCAGTTGCGGCTGGCTTTTCCGGCTGCGGCACGCGCGGCGCCATCAGCTTTTCAATTGCTGACAGGCCGCCCGTCAGCTCCGCGCGCTTTTCCGGCGCCATGGCGTTCGAAAGGGAAGAGGGCGCGGCGGGCGTTGCTGCGACGCCGGAATTTTCGGCGCGCTCCAGCAACTCGCTCATGCGCCCGTGCCTGGAGGTCAGCGCCGCCTGCTGTTCCAACAGCTTTTCCACTTTCTTTTCAACGACCTGCTGGTCAAGCAATTGTCGGGAGGTGACCCGGTCCACCTGAGCCCTCAGTGCTGCGATACGGTCTTCATAATCGTTCTGCATGCGGGTCTGGCGCGCCATGGTCGCACCGATCAGGTCGTCACGCAAAATGAGGTAGCCGGTAGCGCCGAGATAGCCGAGCGAAAACAGGCCAATGGTGCAGCCGGCAAGAGCGGCCATCCACGGCCGAATGGTCATATGCCGAACTTTCTCGCCGCTCGCCAGAATGAGGACGTGCTGCGGCCGCTTTTTGCCGAATACCCGGTTTTCCGCTGTATCAGTCAAAATCTCTCTCCGGACTGGCCGATTTCTCACAGGAAATCATAATTCGTTAAGGTTAACGAAGTTTTGCCGGAAGCATCTATCTGCGCTTATGCAGAGTTGCCTGGTGCGGTTTTAGCTGTGGCTGACGGATGTCAGCGAGCGGTAGAAGGACGGCGTCAGGCCGGCCTCGGCGCGGGCGAGGTCGTTGAAGGGCGGTTTCAGGGGGCCGCGGAAATTGGCACGCACCAGTTGTTTGAAGGTTGCGGCCGGATCCTTCTTTTCACGGGCGCAGAGGAACCGGAACCATTTGGCGCCGATGGCGACATGGCCCTTTTCGTCGTTATAGATAACATCGAGAACGGCGGCGCTTTCGAGATCGCCGGTCTCCCGCATTCTGGCCTGCAGGGAAGGTGTGACGTCCAGTCCGCGCGCTTCCAGAATGAGCGGCACGACCGCCAGCCGGGCGGTCAGGTCGTTGCGGGTGGAATGCGCCGCCTGCCAGAGCCCGTCATGGGCGGGCAGATCGCCATAATCCGCTCCGAGGCTTCTGAGCCGGTCGCGCACCAGCCGGAAATGTTTCGCCTCCTCGAAGGCGACCTGCATCCAGCCGTCGAAAAAGGAATGCGGCACCGGTTCGCTCGCATAACGCGCGACGATGTCGAGCGCGAGATCGACGGCGTTGAGTTCGATATGGGCGATGGCGTGCAGCAGGGCAATGCGGCCCTTCACCGTGTGAAGCGAACGGCGCTCGACGGCGGTCGGCGGCACGAGTTCCGGCTTTTCCGGTCTGCCCGGACGTTCGGGCAAGGGCGGATCGAGCGGCGAGCGCAACGACAGGCGACGCTCGAACCATCGTGTCGCCGTTTCCTGTGCCAGCGCGGTTTTACGGTCGAGATCGGCGCTCGCAACAGCATCCGTCGCCCCGCCGCGCAGAGAGATGATTTTGAACGGGGGCGTCACATCGGGTCCGTTTTTTCAGAGCTTCTTTGCAGCCTCAAGAACAGCCTGCGCGTGGCCCGCAACCTTCACCTTGTTCCAGATTTCCGCGATTGTGCCATCCGGTGCGACGAGGACAGTGGTGCGTTCGACACCCATGTATTTCTTGCCATACATGCTTTTTTCCTTCCAAACCCCATAGGCTTCGAGAGCCTTGCGGTCTTCGTCGGAGGCCAGCATGACGGAAAGCGCGTGTTTTGCGGCAAATTTGTCGTGGCTTTTGACGCTATCGGGCGAAATGCCGATGACGACGGCGTTGGCGGCCTCGAATTCTGCGCCCAGCGCGCTGAAGTCGATCGCTTCTGCGGTGCAGCCTGAAGTATCGTCCTTAGGGTAGAAATAGAGAATGACGGCCTTGCCTTGAAGTTTGGACAATGTCACCGTTCCTTCACCGTTGCGGGGCAAAGTAAAGTCGGGAGCCGGGCTGCCAATCGTCAAGTCTGTCATAATCTACCTTTCTTTCGCCGGGATGTTGAGTGAAAGTCGCCACATTCGATATATAGCGAAACCGCGCGTCGTCCAGATCACGATTGAGATTTCAGGTCGAATTCACCTGTAATCTGAATCGTCATCTGGGTTAAAGAATTTGGAGCGGGGTTCCGGACGAAAACCGCTTACACTTTTCGCCATCCCGCTCCGGTGTTGCGGCGAAACAAAAGCTATTCAGGGGCAAGCACGGGCGTATGGCTGAAGTCAGGGGTGAAAAGGTCAAGTTCGGCAGGCGCGATATCATCGCCCTGCATGATCTCCCTTCGGCACAGGCCGAAGATCCCATCATCGTGCATTGCCCTGCGCCGCGTTCCATGGCGCGCGCTCTTATCAAGATTTTCGCGGCTCTCTTTGTGCTGGCGTTCCTGTCCATCGGCGGCATTATTCTTTCCGTCGAGACGGGATCGATCGACAAGACGCTCTCCAGCCAGGCGCAACAGGCGCTGGAGAGGGCGCTTGGGCCGCATTACAGCGCCCGGATCGGCTCTTCGGCCATAAGGTTCTCCACCGGGCTGCGGCTGGCGCTGGTGGCCGAGGATGTGGACATCGTCGAAAAGGACTCCGGCCAGCATCTGAGCAGGGCCCGGGCGATCGGCATGGCGCTTGATCCGCTTGCGCTGCTGACCGGCCGCATCTCGGTACAAAGCCTCGAAGCCGATGGTATGGAGCTCGACACGGCGCTTTTGCCCAAGGGTAACGGTTTTGATCTTTCCAGCATCAAGCTTGACGCCGTACCGCAGCAATTGCAGGCCGCCTTCGGACAGCTCGACAAGCTCGCCCAGGCTTTCCTGAGCAGCGGCACAGAGGAAATCGATATTTCCAGCGTTTCGGTGCATCTGCCGCCCGGTGAGCTTGGAAAACCACGTACCATCGAGATACGCGAACTGTCGCTCACACCCGACCAGCAGGGTGGATATTCGCTTGATGGCGAGACGCTGTTTAACGGTGAGATCGCCAGCCTATCGCTGACGACATCCGGATCCGGCGGCGTGATCGACGGTTTTCAGGCGCGGATCGACGGTTTCGATATCGGGCCGTTTCTGGAAAAATTCGATCCGCAGGGCAATCTGCATGAGGGGCTGAACGTCAAGACCGGTGTCAGCATTGTCGCCCGGCGTGCTGCGGAAGGGCAGGATCCCCAGCTGGAAGCTTCGGTCGGTATGGGCAACGGAACGCTTCTGATTGGTGGCGAGGCCCAGCCTTTCACGGCCGGCAGCGTCAATGCGCGTTATGATTTCGAAAAAAGTACCCTGGTAATCGCCAATTCGCGGCTGGAGCTGGGACGTACGATCATACCGGTTACCGGTGAAATTCGCGATACGGAGGAAGGTTTCGGTCTTTCGCTCCGGGTCGACAACGGGATTGCTTCGGCCGAAGCCTCTGGCGAGGAGCCGGTTCCCTTCAGCCTGAAGGCGGATGGGCAATATACGGCGGCGACAAAGCAACTCGACGTTCCCTCGCTTTACGTTACTGGCCCGCTTGGAGACATGGCAGGCTCGCTGAAAGTCCGCTTCGGTGAGGGCTCGCCGGAAATCAGCTTTGGCGGCCAGATTCCGAAGATGGAGGCCACGGCGGTCAAGCAGCTCTGGCCGTTCTGGATGGCGCACAAGCCGCGTGACTGGGTGGTAACCAACCTTTATGGCGGCACGGTCACCAATGGCTCGATTGCGATATTCATTCCGCAGGGGCGGATGTGCGGTCCCGGCTGCCCGCTGGTGCTCGGCGAGAGCGAAATGCAGATCCGCTTCGATATTGACGATACGCGGCTGAACACCACGGGCGATATTCCGCCGCTTCGGGATGTCGATGCACATTTCAACCTGGTCGGCGGCGGCATGACCGTCGACATCGAGCGGGCGACATCCTATTTCCCCTCCAACCGGTCGCTTGCGCTGGAGAACAGCCGGTTTCTGATCTCCAACGTTTATGACAAGCCGCTGCTTGGAAATGTCGAGTTGAATGTGGCCGGCTCTGCGGATGCCGTTGCCGAGCTTGCGACACTGAAGCCGATCAATGCGTTGAAGGATACGCAGTTCAAACCGGAGGATTTCACCGGTGACGTGAAGGCCAGTGCAAAACTGACCGTCGGACTGCTGTCCAGCCAGAACCCGCCTCCGCCGGTGTGGACGGCTGATCTGGACCTGAAGAACCTGTCGCTGACGAAGCCCTTTGCCGGCCACAAGGTGACGGCGCTTGACGGTTTCATGGCTTTGAACGACCGGCAGCTCAAGCTTCAGGGCAAGGGCCGTGTGGACGACGTGCCGATGGATATCGAGATGACGGAGCCGGTGCGCAAGAATGGCGATGTCCCCTCGACGCTGTCGTTGAAGGCGACCCTGAACGAGACACAGGTTGCCAAGCTTGCGCCGGAACTGTCCTCGGTTCTTGGCGGCACGACGGTGATGGAAGTCGATGGCGCAGATCCGAAACGGCAGGACATCCGGCTCGATCTGACCAGGGCGTCGATCATTCTGCCGGGGCTTGGCTGGAGCAAGGGCATCGGCATTCCGGCAAAAGCCGCCTTCACCACCGAGACGGTGGATGGCCGCACGACGATCAGTGATTTTTCCCTCGACGGGGACGGTTTCGGCGCCGCCGGCGATATCGCCTTCAGCAAGAACGGGCTGATTTCAGCCGATCTCAGCCGAGTGCAGCTGTCGCCCGCCGACAATTACGCCGTTTCCGTCGCGGCCTCCAAAAACGGCTATATCATCAATGCCTCGGGAAAATCCGCGGATGTCCGGCCGTTCCTTTCGAAACTGCGCAGTTCTTCCGGCGGCGGTGACGGCACATCGCGTTCGCAACCATCGCTTGCCATCAAGACACAGTTCGACAAGGTCTATGGTTTCAACGACGAGATCCTCGCCAATGTCAGTTCCGATATCAGCGTGCGTGACGGCAAGGTGCGTTCGATCGATTTTCGTGGTGTCACCGGCAACGGCCAGGCGGTGGTGGCGCAGACCACCAATCGCGGCGCGACGGGAACCGTGACGCTGACCAGCAGCGATGCCGGTTCGCTTGCCCGTTTCGCCAATATCTATAGCCGTATCCGCGGCGGCCTTCTCAATCTGGCGCTGACGACCGCCAATGGCAGCGACTGGAGCGGTTCGCTGGACCTGCGCAATTTCGCCGTGGTGAACGAAGCGAAATTGCAGGACATCGTCGCCACCCCCGCTGGTGAAGACGGCAGAAGCCTCAACAACGCAGTTCGCCGCAATATCGATGTCAGTTCTGAGAAGTTCCAGCGCGGTTTTGCCCGGGTGGTCTACGTTAATGGCTCGGTTGCGGTGGAAAACGGCGTGGTGCGCGGTGAACAGATCGGTGCGACCTTCCAGGGATTGCTCAAGGACCAGAGCGGCCGCATGGACATGACGGGCACCTTCATGCCCGCTTATGGCCTGAACCGGCTGTTTGGCGAGTTGCCTTTCATCGGCATCTTCCTCGGTAACGGCCGCGACCGGGGTCTGCTCGGCATTACTTTCAAACTGTCCGGCCAGACGGACCAGCCGAAGCTGACGATCAATCCGCTGTCGCTGATCGCGCCGGGTGTTTTCCGACAGATTTTCGAGTTCCAATAAAAAGGGCCGCTTTCGCGGCCCTCGATAACAGGTTTTGCGTGGGTTTTTCAGGCCGGGCGCACCAGAACGTGCTTCTTCTTGCCGACCGAAAGCTTGATGACGCCGTCGCCGGTTACTTCACCGGTGCCGATCATCTGGCGCTCATCGGAAACGCCCTGATCGTTGATCTTAACCGCGCCGCCCTGAACGTGGCGGCGGGCTTCGCCGTTCGAGCCGGCAAGGCCGGCGCGGACGATGAGGGAGAGGACGCCAAGGCCGGCTTCGAGTTCGGATGCCGGCACCTCGATGGAGGGCAGGTTTTCAGCCAGTGCGCCTTCCTCGAAAGTCTTGCGGGCGGTTTCGGCAGCTTCTTCGGCCGCAGCACGGCCATGCAGGATCGCCGTCACTTCGGTTGCGAGGATTTTCTTCGCTTCGTTGATTTCCGAGCCGCCAAGCGCCGCAATGCGGGCGATCTCATTCATCGGCAGGGTGGTGAAGAGCTTGGCGAAGCGGACGACATCGGCATCTTCGGTGTTGCGCCAGTACTGCCAGAAATCATAGACCGGAAGCAGGTCCTTGTTCAGCCACACGGCGCCCGATGCCGACTTGCCCATCTTCGCACCCGAGGAAGTGGTCAGAAGCGGCGAGGTCAGCGCATAGAGCTGCGGTGTCCCCATACGGTGACCGAGGTCGATGCCGTTGATGATGTTGCCCCACTGGTCCGAGCCGCCCATCTGCAGCCGGCAACCGGTGCGCTGGTTCAGCTCCACGTAGTCGTAGGCCTGCAGGATCATGTAGTTGAATTCGAGGAAGGACAGCGACTGTTCGCGGTCGAGGCGCGTCTTCACGCTGTCGAAGGACAGCATGCGGTTGACCGAGAAATGGCGGCCGACATCGCGCAGGAATTCGAGGTAGTTCAGACCGCGCAGCCAGTCGGCATTGTTGATCATCAGTGCCGGGTGATTGGCGCGGTCGTAATCGAGGTAATTGGCGAAGACGTGCTTGAGCGAGGTAATGTTGTCCTCGATCATGTCGATCGTCATCAGCTTGCGGGCCTCTTCCTTGAAGGAGGGATCGCCGACCATGCCGGTGCCGCCGCCCATCAGCGAGATCGGCTGGTGGCCGGTCTTCTGCATCCAATGCAGCATCATGATCTGGGTGAGGTGGCCGACATGCAAACTCGAAGCCGTCGGGTCATAGCCGATATAGGCGGTCACGGTTTCCTTGGCGAACAGTTCGTCGAGACCTGCCTCATCGGAGATCTGGTGAATGAAGCCGCGCTCGTCGAGCGTGCGGAGGAAATCGGACTTGAACCTGGACATAACCTTTTACTTTCTGGTTTGATCTTTGCCGTCGCTGGAGCGCCGCACGTCCTTTCGGACGCGCAAAGGACGCTCCACAATGCTGTAAGCAGCCAATGAACGTCGCGGCTTTATCATTGTTTTTTGAAATGTGCACCCGTTTCGGCCATGAATATCGGGATTCACATCATCATGATTCGATATTGCAGGGGAGCGGCAGGTGGGCGAGATCAAAACGGCGATCGGGCTGATGAGCGGCACATCGATGGACGGCATCGATATCGCCCTGTTGCACACGGATGGCGAAAGCGTGGTGCGGCATGGGCCGAGCGGTTATTTTCCCTACGATCCGGGCCTGCGCGCCATCTGGCAGAAGGCGCTCACGACAGCCAAGGCCATCCGCGAACGGCGTGAGCGTCCGGGCGATTTGGGCGAGGCCGAGCGCAAGCTGACGCTTGCCCATGCGGCGGCGGTGAAGTCCTTCCTGCACCGTCACCGGCTTGAAGCCGGCGATATCGACGTCATTGGTTTTCATGGCCAGACGGTGCTGCACCGGCCGGATGAGGCACTGACCGTGCAGATCGGTGACGGACCACTGCTGGCCTCCGAAACCGGCATCGATGTGGTCTATGACATGCGCGCCAACGACATGGTACATGGCGGGCAGGGCGCGCCGCTGATCCCGGCCTATCACATGGCGCTTTCCGCCAATCTGCCTGACGGGTTCGAAACGCCCGCCGTTTTCGTCAATATCGGCGGTATCTCCAATCTGACTTATATTGGCGAGGCGGGGCGACTTGCCGCCTTCGACAGCGGCCCCGGCAATATGCTGATCGACCAGTGGATCGAGGCCCATACCGGCAAAGCCTTCGACAAGGGCGGCAGGACGGCGGCGGGCGGCAGCGTCGTTGCCTCGCTGGTGGCGCGTTATATGGAAAGCCCGTTTTTTTCAGCCAATATCCGCCGCTCGCTCGATCGCGGCGATTTCGTGCCGCCGACAAAGGGTGAGGTTTCCCTGGCGGATGGGGCACGGACGCTGGCGCATCTGACGGGGGCTGCCATTCTGAAGTCGGCGAGCTATTTGCCGGAGGCGGCAAAGACCTATGTCGTTTGTGGTGGTGGTCGGTTGAACCCGGTGATCATGGAGGAATTTTCGGACCTTACCGCAAAGGTTGGGGCGCGCGTTATTGCGGCGGAAGAGGCGGGCTTTGATGGCGGGGCGATGGAGGCGGAGGCCTGGGCCTATCTGGCAGTGCGATCGCTTAAAGGTTTGCCGCTGACCTATCCCGGTACGACGGGGGTGAAGGAGCCGGTGACGGGTGGGGTTTTGATGCGGCATAAGGGATGACGGTGGGTGTGGCTCACCC
>CAACXH010000248.1_pt1 | contig 11694 bp, 19 predicted proteins | sample 2275881 | NCBI WGS metagenome assembly CAACXH01 (sample SAMEA5312483, study PRJEB27640) | indoor metagenome | biome: indoor environment; feature: controlled; material: polymer antistatic dissipative epoxy resin | place: Italy | collected 2014-05-27 | reverse complement strand
GCGGCGGGAAATCCTGCGCGCCCCTGAGCCGCCAGACGTGGCCATCGTCCATCTCGAGGAGGAAGCCACGCGCGTTGCGGCGAAGACGGCCATGGAGACGCAGGGGTGCAGCCGCCATGGACACTGCGCGGGAGGATGGCCGCTGTGGGCGGCCCCTGCGGAGGAAGAAAGCATGACGAAAGTCCTTCAGCATAGGAGGTTTGAGAGCTTGATTGCGTTCTTTTTATGTTCTAGTAAATGGTTGAAAGGACGTTTCTCCATGATCGCGGATTATCTCACCACCTTCGATTTTAACATGCCACTGATCGATGCGGTGAACGACTCCGATCTTACCGGCGTGCGTAGCGAACTCGCCGCCCTCGCTCTGGGGGAAGGCCTGGATTCCGGCTACTATGAGGCGCAGGAACTGGCAGAAGCCTTTCTCGATGCGGCTCGCGAAGCCAATGCGGAAATCACCGATCCGAACAGCCCGGCGCGCAACCGTCTGGTTGAGATTCACGATCACGGGTCTTCCTATCAGCGCCGTCTGTTCGACAAGGTTGCGCCCCTGCCGCTGGCTGATGCCGCAAGCGATCTGGTCTGGCTCGCTGCCCTGATGCGCGATCGGGCAGACATGTATCGCCCGGTCGAAGCGGCCCGCCAGTCGACGCGCTGATCCCGCACACCTGACCTCGACATCCGGTAATTTCACACGAACCGACTGGCAACTAACGCTTGATCGGGCTAGGGGATGTGCGTCTGCCGGTGGTGGGCCGGAGCGTTGAAACTCCGAGAGATAGAGTCGGCTGCATGCCTTTGCGGCCGGATGGCCTGTACTATGTCCAGGCTCCGGCTAAAAATTCAGGCACGCGTCTATCTTTCGCGTTTTCAACCGTCCGGCTCAGGGGCCGGCATCCTCCACAAGGAGGGTGCCCGCCGACTGAGCGCGGACTAGCGGAGAACCAAAGATGACGGATGAAGCACCTGGGTTGGAAAACGCTATCAAGCACATGGAGGCGGCTCTTGAATGCCTCGTCGATCCCAAGGACCAGGTGGTGGCGATGCGGCTGTCGCATGCGCTGGATTTGGCCCGCGAGCGGCTGCTCGAAGGGGCCTGAGGCTGTGCCGCCTATGCGGAAATGCGTTTCAGCATGTCCGCGGGCGACACGATCGTGGGGGCAGGCAAACCTTGAACCTCAAGTAAATCCCGGTCCCCACTCACCAGCCAGCGGGCCGATCCGGCAATGGCGGCGCGGATAAACATATCATCGTCGGGATCCCGGCTGCTGACCGGGAGAGGATCGCTGTTCAGTTCCACCCAGTCCGCGATAGCGCTGAAATCGTGCAGGATCTGGTTCCGACGCTCGATCGTCAAATATCTGTCGAACTTCGGACGCCAGAGCCGGGATCGGAATTCCTCGAAAGTGGGTTCGGCGAAGATCAGCCGGGCATTAGCGATCACCCAGTGGGTCACTCTGGCAGGGGGCGATTCCGCCGAAAGCGCGGCGCTGATGAGGACATTCGTATCGAGAACGAAAGCGTCACCCTTCATCGGAAAGCAGACGCTCCAGTTCGCTGTCGGTCAGGCCCTTGCGCGCAGCCTCGCTCGCGGTTTCGCGTAGCGTGCGGGCAAGCCTGTCCGCGTAGAACTCCCGCATCGCCGCGTAATCCTCCGGGGAAACCATGACGCCGACCACCCGGTTGCGGCGCGTAACCCGCACGGGCTCGCGCTGAACCCGGTCGATCAGTTCGCCGAAGCGGGTTTTGGCTTCATTGGCCGTAATCGTCTGCATAATACCTCCATTCGATCGTATCGATCGAAACGATCGATTCAATATCTAGAGATGAAACGCCCGCCTTTCAAGCGGTGGACAACGGTCCGCAAAGGATCAGAGGTCCATGAAGCGAAGCTGTTGCAGAGTTCGGAAATTGGCATCGCGCCGAGCCTCGGTGTGGCAGGCGCAACGGCCAGTGTCGGTCTCCTTGATGCCGGTCGAGAGGCAAGGATAGGTTTTTCCGGCGCGAGAGCCGGTCATGATTCGAGCGGTCGAACGGCAGTCCAGGCGACGATCAAGGGCGTAACCGATATCGCGCAGCCGCCGCTCGATGTCGTCGAGAGTGACAGGGTGCCAACCCTCGTCGACGCGAGCGGCAAGCTCATTGGCAAGGGCGGGATTCATAAGCGAATGTCCTTCGATTGATGGCCCTGCGTGCCCGTGTGGGCCAGGAGTTTTCGCGAAAGCCCCGGCGTGGTCACCGTGATGTCAGTCGAGGCGGCCGGAAGTTAGAAAGGCCATCCGTTTCGCGTTGCTGGACAGGACGGCAAAGCGGTTTTCGGCTCGGAGAAAGACGACGATATAGCGTCCACGCTCGCACAAGTGACGGATGTTGGCCCGGCTGCCTTGGCTGGACCCATCCCAGATGACGAAGCCGGCCCCTGCCAGGCCAGACATTTCGCGGTCTTTCGCGTTGTGGAAGGCGCGCGTGCCGGAAGGTGCGTTGGCTCTCACGTGTTGGACAGGCCAGTGCCCGAGATTGTGCCGGGGGCTCGTGTCGCTGCAAAAGACCGTGACATGACGCACGCCGCAATCGGCAAGGAACCGCTGGACAGCCGCGTCCGCACCGCGTGCATCCCCGATAACGACGGGCAGCGCCTGGTCGACGATGGCGCAGAGCCGCTCCTTCACGACGGTCGGGAGGTGCCGGATCGACAGGGATCCCGAAATGAAGACCGGCGGCGTTCGAGACAGACTACCCGAAGCGTGGTTGGCAACGTGCATGGCTGGTGGACTCCCAAATGGACCTCACCACCATCCCTCCTCCTTCTCTTCGCGCGGCTAAGACGAGGCCCGCGGACTATGCACCGTCCCGATGCCGCAGTTCGCGGAATTGCCGCAAAAACTCCGCCTGATCGGGGTATCGCGCAATCCATTCGGCGCGGGGGATCAGAAACCCGGCGGCGATCAGCCGGCTGCGCAGGTCCGCGGTGACGATGTCCTTGAGGCGCTCGGGCATCTCGAGCGGAAACGTGTGAAACTGGCATAGCCAGGATAGGTCGTCCGGCTCCTGATGATGCCGGAAATACTCGGCGTCGAAGAACAGCTCGGCGTTCACGACCTGATTATTCCTGATCTGCACGACATATTGGCCGCCTGGCGGCGTCGTCGCCAATTTGGGGGCCGATACCTGCCGGGCGTACCATGCGCGGGCGGAGGCGAACGCGATCCCGCAGGCACGACCGTAGACGGCATGGAGGGTCCAGCTTACCGGATGTCCGGCGGAGCCGAGATGAAATGTGATTTCCTGCATGGCGCAACTCCTGTGAAGAGCAGAGGCAGCGCCTCGCCCCGATGCGACCCACTTCCCGGATTGCGTGCATCCCGCTGACGCGAGATCGTCATTTCTGATATTTGGCGATGATCCGCCGAGCGAGATGCTCGATTTCTCCGCGGTCGGCGGTTTCGGTGCAGTCGCCCGGAAAGACCGTGAAGTCGTCCGACGCCGCACTGCCTTTGCTGACGTATATCCGCCAGACGTTACGACGCAGTTCGGCCTGTTCCCTTGGCTCGGTCCCTGGCATGAACATATCCGCCCACCGGCGCTCGTCGGGGTGGTCCGAGAGGTCGGTCCAGTCTCCGAGCGTGCCGAAGACCGTAAAGCCGTCGACCACGGCGTGATGCTCGCGTGCGGCGCGGCGTTCGGCCTCGCGCCTGGATGCGTCGCGTCTCTCCCTGGCCTCCGCCTGCTTCCACCGAAGCGATGCCAGGCCGTCTTCGAGGCCCTTGATGATGTCGGGCGCCACGGCTTCCTGCCGCTTGGGCACGATGTAATAGTCGCGCGACCGCGATCTGTTCGGCGCCATAGCGCGCGAGGGTCAGCAACGCCTGGAGTTCGGTTTTTGACAGCGTGATCCGAAGGCCGCTGGTCATGACGTGGGTTTTCATCGGCGGCGCTCCTGGTGCCAGGGTTGCAGGCCCGCGAGCGGGAGCTTGTGTTCCCGTGTGGCGTGGTGGCGGTCTTCCGAGAAGAAGCCCCAATGGCCGGTCAACGAGTATCGCAGGAAGAAGAGCTTCTCGCCCTCCTCGGTCCTGATCCACATGCCCGGCTTGATGGGATATTGGGCGGCAGCGTCCATTGGCGTAGCTCCGTGACGATGGGAATCGGGATCAGGCGACGTGCAGGACCAGACCTTCGTCCATTGCCGGACGCGTCTCCGTTATGCGGAATGGCTGGATCGGATCGCCCGTGCGCAGGACGAACTGATGGCGTCCGGTGGTCTCGCGTATGCGGATCGCCAGCGCATAGGCTCGGTCGAAATCGCAAAGGCGGGATCTGAGCGGCGACAGTTGGGCCATGATATCCTCCTTGTGTGTGCGTTGAGGAAGCTTTGCGTCCCGCCAGGCGGGCAAGGTCGACGCTGGATCAGGGTCTCAGGTGATGGGCCGTCGCGATCGGAGAAGTGCGAGCAGCGCCATGTGCATTTCGATCATCAGGCGACCGCTTCCACGGCAATGCGGAACGCCGCGCCATCGTCCAGGACGAGGTAGATTTGCGTCCCGGTCTCGATGTCGCAGCTCGCGATGCTGTCGATATTGGCGCTGGTGCCGTGGACTTCCGAAATCACATGCGGCGGACGGTCTTCCTCACGAGCTCCGCCATCGTCACATTTGGCGGCATGCGTCTCCAGAAGCTCTGACAAAAGCCCGGCGATCGTGCTTGCGCGGGTCGGATTGTCGCTGTCGTCCCCGGCGGTGTCGACCACCTCGCGCAGGATCGGCGTCAGCACGTCGTTGATCTGGAAAAGCAGGTTCGACCTTCCGCTATCGCCCAGGCCGTCGAGCAGCCGGTCGGGAATTAGGTTGTTGACGGCATGGGTCGCGTCGTCGACCAGCGCGTCGAATTGATCGTCGTGCATCGGATGTTTCCTTAAAAGGCACGGCCGGAGCCGGCGCGGCAGGCACCGGCCCGATCGTTCGGGATCAGTCGGGATTCTTCCACCGGGCGTGGAAAAAGACGTGCATGGGCACGTGCCGCGCGGCGGCTGCCACGGCGTCCTCGAGCCCCGGACGCCATTCTTCGGGAATCTCGACCATGATATTGGTGCCGCAAAGGCCGCCATCCGGCTCGACCGCGATCGGCGCTTCACCAGTCCAGGCCTCGGCTGGAATCGTCACGCTCCATGCGGGTTCGGTTTCATCGGGACCGGACCGGACGATCGTATGCCGTCCAACCAGGCTCGATAGCGCGAGGCCAGATGAAGGCTGCGACCGCAGACGGGCCGCGCGCCAACCGAAGGCGTCCAGTGCGAGCAAGGCCCGTGGACTGTCGATCCCCGAGCCATTGTCGAGGACGGAGAGGGTCGGACGTCCTTCATAATCGAACGTTTCGACATGGATCCGGCAGGCACCGGCGCGTTGGGCGATGCGGAACAGTTCGCGTAAGATCGTATCGAGCGGACCGGGCGGCTCGTCGGCCTGTGTGAAGCCGGAACGGCCGCTTGTCGTGCGTGTCGAGGTGGAAAATGACATAGGAGTCTCCTGACTGGCAGCGAACCCATCGCCGCACCCCTCCCGCCACCTTCCCTTCCATCAGGGCGATTGAGCCGTTCACTGACCGAGGACGTCAACGCTGGGCGGTCATCCTGGCCCGAACACGCTCCAGCCATTTGTCCGGGTTGCAGTGGTGATCGATAAACTCGTGGGACCACGCGAACACCGTCGCGGTGTCGGGCTCGACCGTGTCGAGCGCATCGCCATAGTCGGGATGGTGCGCACCTTTGCACGAGTTGCGCATGAATATGAGCGCGCCGGCGCACATGGCGCGGGCATCGGTGCCGTCGCCCGGGATGGTCTTATGGCATGGCAGCGGCGGCCCATCGAACTGGATTTGCTGCGTGAAGTCTTCCGGCCGATAGCCGCCAAGCCAGCCGGCAGGATGGTCGCGGCGCCAGGGGCACTCGTTGCACGGCCGTTTGAGCAGGGGCTTCACGCCGCACCTGCCCGCAGGGTGTGCAGCGTTTCATTCATGAGCCAGCGGGTCGGGCCGCCGAAGATCTCGGTGTCGGATATGACATAATATCCGCCCGCAAAGGAGCGGCACCCGTCGTCCTCCTCGTTACCTTCCGCCCACTGAAAACCGAAGGGCAACGCGGATTTGCAGACCTTCTGGATCAGCGAGGCGATTGACGGAACGTCGACATCATGGCCGCTGATGAATGCGAACTGCGCTTTGCCCTCCGGATCGCCCCGGATACTGAGGTCGGCGTCAAAGCCGAGAAAGCCGGGATCGGACCAGAGGTCGAAGAAGCCGGCGAAAGGATCGTCTTCTTCCGGTTTCTTCGGGAAGGTGATCTTGAAAGCGTCGCTGCGGGATGCGTAGTAAGCTTTCACCGTCTGCATGCCGTCGATCGGAAGTTCGGCGAAATCGCTGGACAGCTCATCGGCCACGGCAAAGCATTCTTCGAGTAACAGGGCTTCGTGCGGCATCACCGGAATGGCGAAAGCCGTTCGCACAAAATTGTTGGTCATGTTTCGGCTCCTTGATGAAAATGACGGGATTTGGCTCGACCGGGCGAATCCCGTTCGGTCACCGATCGCGTCATCGGGGTTCGCGGGCGGCTCCTCGTGGAGCGGAAGGTCTCGCGGACGCAGCTAGATCGTCGGCCCGTGCGGCAGCCGGTCGGCGATCTCGGCGTCGGTGAGATTTTCGAGAAGCTTCTGGACAGTGCCGACGCCCGGTTCATGGACGAGGATGGACCGTTTGCCGTGATGCTCGGTGGGCCAGGCGTCGGGATTGAACTGACCTGCGAGACCGCGAAAATCATCGTGCGTGCGCTCCCAGATCAAATCCAGGGCGGCGTCTCGCGACAGGTTGGCCATAGCGACCTTCTCATACGCGATGATCGCGGCCCGCATCGCGTCGGGGCTGCTGCGATCGCCGAGGTTGCAATATCCGGTGAACCAGCGCCTGCGTCCGTCGATGCTATCGATCTCGAAGAAAACCGAGCCGACGAAGCCGGCCTTGAGCTCGGACAAAGCGAACATCCCGGCTCGCATGAAGAGCGGCGGCAGCACTTCAAGCATCGTGTCATAGCCCTCGCGGTCCACCTCGAACCACGTATTTTCGTAGGCTTTCCCGGAGATTCGATCCTCGAACGGGCAGTCGGGAATCCGGTTGAACAACTCGAACATCTGCTTGCGCGTCGCAACGCCGTCGAAGATTTTCGTGAAGGGCGGCTTTTGTGTCATGGCACGGCTCCTTGTGGACGCGGCCCGACGCGCCGCGCGAAACGACGCGCCGGACATGCGCGAGGGGAAAGCTTGGCTACTCGGCGGCGTCGACCGAAGGCGCGTCGTCATTGTCCGCGAAGGCGGCCTCGACCAGATGGTTGACCGCCTGCATGCTGATCGCCCGGTCCTTGGGGATCAGCCAGGTGACATGCTGGCGCAACGCCTCGCGCACGCGCTCGAGGACCGCCGCATCCTCGCCGAGAAGCAGCATGTTCGCGGCGAAGCGGGCCTGCATCTCGAATGCCGCCTGTTGGGTGTAATGGCTGTCGGCGTCGCAATCCTCGTTGGGCCAGAAGCAGGAGGCTTCGAGCAGCGAGGCGAGTTCGCCGGGCGTGATCGCGCAGTCGGTGCCGAGCAGGATGGCGACGTCGTCGAGGTCGCTGCAACAGTCGGTGGGGACGATCAGCACATCGGCGGGGAATGCGAGGATGTCGGCGGGTTCCTCGGAATCGGCGGTGGCCCGCACTGCGAGCTCGAGCGTGATCGCGCCGACGCGGCCGGAATCGACGTCGTCGGGAACCGATGCCCCGTCGTCATAGTGGAACGTCTCGTTGTCCGTCTCGACCTGAAAGGACAGCCCCAGGACGCGCGGGAGCGCATTGTACCAGCCATATCCGGCGAATTCGAGCATCGCGCGAACGGGCGAGCCGCCGAGACCATCTGCGGATTTCAGCGCGCGGTCGACGCACTGCTCGATGTTCGCGGATAGCGTGGGCATGATGACCATCGGTTCCCCGGCGATCCGCTCACCCGGAAAGATGTCGTTCGTTTCGGCGATGCGGGGTGTCCAGAGGTGCAGGAAGGGCGCCGCCTCGGGCAGCGAGATGCCGAGTTCTCGCGCGCGGAGCCATTGTGTGTAGGAAAGCCGATGATGGCCCTCACGGGCGATGGTGCGGAAAATCGCCGCTTGGCAGGCTTCGCGCAGGGCGTCGAGCGCCGTATTCTGGACCATTTCCTTGCGTGCCGGAAGCACAAACTGCAAATTTTTCGCGTCCACGATGTCGACCTTGGCATACCAACCGCGCCCGCCATCGGCGTCATGGACATGCGGCAGGCGGCACGGGACGGTGAGGCCATGGAAGTTGATTCGGGCCTGCTCGCGGTGGGGCGTGTACTTGTCGAGAAAAACGCCGATGCTGCACCCGTTCCAGTTTTCGACGCGCACGGCCTCTTTCAAAAAGGCTTCATGGGCCTGCCGCTCCTCGCCATAAAAGACCGGAAGCGGATAGAAGCGCGCCGCGTTTTTCACCGCTTCTCCAAGCTCGTCGATCCACGCCTTGGACAATTCGATTTCGATTTCGGTGCCCTTGGCGATTATTGCCGGGACAAGTTCGAGCGGCTCCCCGCTCTCCCACTCCTGCGGCGGGATCGTCACTTGCCATCCGTCCTCGGCGTCGGCGGGGCGCGACCGGATGACGACATGGCGACCGGCAAGGCTGAAGACACCCATGCCCGCCGGATCCTCGCTGCGGGCAATGTCGCTGTCCCAGCCTGAGTCGCCGAGCGCGAGAAGCTTGGTCGGATCGGCTATGCCTCTGCCATCGTCGCGGATGCGCAGGATCGTGGCGCTATCCCGGTCGAACCGGCGGATGTCGACGCGAGTGGCACCTGCTCTGCGGGCGTTCTGGAGGAGCTCGTGGAGCGCGTCGGCGACGCAGCCGGCAAAAAGTCTTGTCGCCTTGTGGATGATCGACTCGCCGACACTGGCGTGGATCGTGGTGGGAAATGTCATGTGAGCCTCCTGGGTTGCCGCGACCTCATCGCCGCACCCCATCACTCTCCCTTCGCTCCACGGCCGGGCCGCGCCGCCGAGCGGTGGCCGCTCGGCGGGATCATGCCGGTGTCGGATGTTAGGAGGGGCGCGATCGGGGAGCCGCGCGGTCAGGGGGCAGTTCGCTCGAAAATAGCCTCGCCGTTGGAGAACACGTCCAAGCGGACGAGGGTCGCGAACCGCTTCTTGAAACCGACCGCGATCTGGTCGACCCAGCGTTGCGCCAACCCTTCCTGACCGGGATGGATGTCGTGGCGCAGGACCACCCAATATGCGATGCAGCCGCAATATTCCGAGATGCCGAAGCGGGCGTAGCGGTTCATGGCGACAATACGGTCTTCGCGGTCGATCCAGCCGGTCGCGGTCCATGCCGAAGGATAGAGCGCGAGCACCTGTTCGCGGAAATCCTCGACGATGAAGTCCCAATCGTCCTGGGCCGCGACTTGGCTGAAATGGCGGGTATAGGGCTCGTCGTCGTCTTCGATCCAGCCCGCGTCCCACTGCGAGAAGGCGACATACGCCTCGCTGGGATAGGATACCGAGCGCCCCATCGTCAGCTCTCCTCGTCGGAAGGCGGCTGCACGCTGGTCGGCCGCGTGGCGACTGGTCCGCCGTTCGCAGCGGATTCGGGATCTTGTCGCAGGGATTCCGGCCTGATCGTCGGATGAGCGGGATCGGACCAGTCGATATGGTCGATGATCCAGCCCGGCACGAAGTCCCAGTCGAAACAGAGGTCGTAGCCGTCGGCGACCGCGCTCCAGGCCGCCTCGACGGCGCCGGTCCAGCCCACGACGGTCAAGCGCAGGTCGGCGGTGCCGACGGCATTGCAGGTTTCGCGGATAGCGAGTGCCAGGGCGATGGCATCCGGATCGGTGGCGGGACGGTCGCGCAATGTCAGCACCCCCTCCCAGAGGCAGGCGGCGGTTTCGAGCGCGAATTCGAGCGTGTCCGTCTGCGTGACGCCGCTCCGGTTTTGCGCAGCGGGCGCGATCTCGACCTTCTCGAAATCGCCGGGCCACGGGACGTCGATGGGCGATGGGATATCGGGCGGAGTGTTGCTGCCGGTCGTCATGCTGCGGCCTCCTCGTTCGCGGCCTGGCGGGCGCCCTCCTCCAGGGTGTCGAGGTCGATCGGCAGCGGTTTGGCGGGCTTGTCGGTGATGATGACCACCGCGTCGGGCTTGTAGAATTCAACGCCGATCGTCGAGATACGGATGCGGGCGACAGGTTCGCCGGACCGCACACGCTCATTGCCCTTCCATTCCATTCGCACGCGGTGCCCGTCGGCGGCGATCTCGACGGTCTTGAACGGGTCATAGTCGCCCTTCGCATTGGCCGAATAGGTGGCCTGTGTCGTCGCGTAGACCGCGTTGGCCCTGGCGGTGCTGCGCTTGCCGATGCAGGCCGCAACCATGCGCAGATTCCAGATCGCCTGGAGTTGCTCGGCCTGTTCGCGCGATGGATTGATCAGAGGCACGGTGTCCGGTTTGGCCGAGGCTTGACGGGCCTTCTTTTCCGGCACGGTGTATCCGCACGCTTGCATCAGGTCGCGCCAGTCGCCCTCGCTGAGCTCGAGGGAATTCTCCGACGCGATATGCGCCGGGAGCGGGACCGGGCTTTCGAGCCGGAACCGTCCGGCGTCGATTGCTGTGGATTTGGGACTTTCGGCGCCATGCTCGCGGGCGAAGGCCTGGATGATGACCGGGGTCAGCTCGCCGTCATAGCGCGGCACGTCGCCGAGCATCGACCGCTCGAACGCGAGCCGGTGCAGGATATGTTCGATCCAACGGCGGCGGTTGGGGCCGCCCGCGGCAAGCTTGGCGCCCTCGACACACTGCTGCCGGGCATCGGCGGGCGTGATCTCGCCATTGTCGACCTTGTAATAGAGATCGTAGCTCGCCCAGATCGTGCGGGAATCCATGTTGCCGAGCGCGTGGCGGATCTGTTCGTCGCTCGTGATATCCTCCCAGATCGCCAGTGCCGCATGGGCTCTGTTGATGCCGCGCTGAAGGTCGCGCAGTTCGGCCAGCAGCGTCTTGATCCGGTTGGCCCGCGTGCGCGGGTTGTTCTTCATGTTGGCGAAATGCTCGACGCCGCTCGCGCGACCCAGCCAGTAGGTCGCGGCCTTTTCGGCGTTCACGGCGGCGCTCGATGCCGAATGCATGCGCTCCTGCGTCCGGCGCGCCTGACGTTCGCTATGATGGCCGACAAGGATGGGCTGGCCCATGTAGAAGGCTTGCGAGAGTTCATCGGCGCGCCGGGAAAAGGCATTGGCCTGGGCGTGCCGCTTGTGGGAAAGATCTTCGAGCCGCTCGGCCTTGATGGCGGCGCGCTCGGCCAGCGTCATTTCCTCGGGCTCGATCTCACCGGCCAGTTCGATGGCGAGGTCTTCGCGCTGCGGCGTCCATTTCGGCGCCACGAAAAGCTCCTGTTTCGGAGCCCATTTGAAGCCCGCTTCCTTGACACGGGCATAGGTCTCGGCATCGAGGCGGGACGATGCGTAGAGGTGGATCTTGTTGTCCTCCGGGCTGTATGTCGCGGTGAAGCTGATCATTGATGGTCCTTTCAAACGCCCGCCAGCATCCTGTGCCGGGGCGGATCGGTGCATTTGCATGTCCCGGAATCACGAAGCCCGGCGCGATGGCCGGGCTTCGTG